>Ga0123354_10011787_pt1 | contig 13531 bp, 14 predicted proteins | sample TergutLab28metaG_2_FD_97872 | JGI IMG/M metagenome (GOLD analysis project Ga0123354, IMG submission 97872) | Labiotermes labralis P4 segment gut microbial communities from Petit-Saut dam, French Guiana - Lab288 P4 | ecosystem: Host-associated > Arthropoda: Insects > Digestive system > Gut ... | reverse complement strand
TGGGCCGAAACATGTAGCTGGAACTATAACCTAATATATCTAATAAAATATAAAGTTGTGTATGACTGTATATATAAATATTTTATATTATATCTTAGCATATTCAACACAGCTGGGATGTCTCATTTGAAAATCAGGACCATACGTGTTTGTGTACCAAGTCCACCACTGTCCTATCGGAACAAACCATGCCAAAAAAATATGGATGAGAGTCTCTTACAATTTTTCTGCATTTGAAATAAATAAATAAATTACATAAATAAATATACTGTATAGAAATGTACATATACTGTATATACTGTACATATATACTCTCAAGCTCTGTATGTCCTCTAGTGGTGTGGTCATACACTATATAGGATAAAGCCATCAATCCCCTAACCAGAGAAAATATGCTGTTTTAAAAGGGGTATTCTGTGTTCAATTTGCATGATTTTGATTTGCACGATGTTTTTCAGGAACATATCCCTGGCATAAAATGAAACCTGCCTGTATTTGCACAGGAACCACTATTCTAATATCTTCAGAATTTGAAGAATGGTAACAGAAAATTTAAGAATGATGATTACATTGCATCTGAATGGTTAGGAACTTGCCTGTAGCAAAATAGGGTATGACCTGATGATTTACTGAAGATGTCTACTGCATTTCATGGTCCCTCATTACAAACAGAAAAATAAGGAGGGTCACACAAAATATACACCAGAACTTGGGTGTAACACATGAATGTCAACATATCATTTCTCTCAAACATCCTGCAATAATTTAATACTTTAAAATACAGTTTTTGTGGACCAAAAATAAATAAAAGGGCACTAACATACAAGAAAAATAACCAATAACTAAAATTTATCTTACCATGGCAGAAATTTCATTCATGCTCTGAAGGTACTCCACAATCTTGGACTTATGTGCAGGCTCTACTCTGGAGAACAGTCTGGCTCGAGCAACAGCAGATTTCTGCTCACTGCTTGGAAGGTCATCAAATTCACGGCCAGAATATGACTTTCCAGTCGTGTCCTCATCCTCTCCAAATACACCAATTCTGCGGCAGATGGCTTCAGCAGTGGCCTGAGTTTACCATTAAAAAAAGCAAAGACACGAGGTATCACAACAAATTGAACTGATGAAATCTAAGAAAAATCTCAAGTGTGTCCAAAGTCAGAAGTGGACACATTGGTAACATCCATAACAGTAAGTACAGTCATAACAAGGACATTACATAACCTAAACTCTCTCCAAGACAGACCATGGAAACTAACAACAGGTGACTTGTCTGTATCACAATTAAAGAGGATGTAGAGGTTAACCATAAGTTTCAGTAGGTAGTCATTTCTATAAACCAAACTATGTATTTACCACCAGTGTTCACCGTTTAACTGATATATATCTTACAAGCCAGGCCAGCCCTACTCTTGTCAAGGCTTTTGCTTGATGTTAGCGTAGTGTATTTCTGAGTACATACCTTACTAAATTCTTGCAGGAAGACTTAAATCTCCAGAACTGAAGATCATTTTAGCCAAGAAACACATTCCAATCTGACAACACAATGTTCGTTACCTTGTTGTCACCAGTGATGACAATGACTCGTATACCAGCAGCACGGCACCTCTGAATTGAGTCAAACACTTCCTTGCGGGGAGGGTCCAACATTCCCACAACACCAACAAACGTCAGGTTAACTTCATAAGTGTAAAACTTTGAAGAGTCACCCAAATCCATGTCGTCAGGCTTCATTGGGTTATCAGCAGTTGCAAGGCCCAAGCAGCGAAGTGTGTCACGGCCAGTGCCATACTGCCGTGTGAGGTCAAGAATGCGATTCTTCAGTGTTGCATTCAATGGAACCTGTACACAACATTTGTTTATTTATACTACGAACACAGAAAAATCCTTTAAACTCAAATTTCAAGAGATCTACCGTTATTTATTTTTTTGTAAAACTAATCCCATTGTGGTGTATCATATTCAAATCAATATACATGCTGCTGTCAACCACAACAAATTTTACTAGTCTTAGCAATATGTGCAATTTTAACACTAGTTTATTCAAACTCATTCTATGGATGTAAGTTTAAACACGACAATGTACGTATAACATAACAGTGAGGCACATTTGCACAACCACTGTTGCTGTGGAAAAGCAAAAAGAATCATATATTCTGCGTGCGTGTGTGTAACATTAGTTATCTAGCATGCAAAGTGTATGTGGTATATTGCCATCTGTGGCCTGTCTGGCTTTACCATATTTTTCCACACCATCTCATAAATGGCACAGTTTTCAGAAAAAAAGTTACTGAACATAACACAAGTGTTTTGATTTTTTCCACATCTTCTACTCAAACATTCTAAGAATAATTCATTAAGATATCATAAACGTACATAGCGCTTCATGTAAAGTACCTGGTTATGCTTGTCCGGTTTTAACGAAACTTTAATTTTCTCATCAGATATTCAAAAAATACTCAAAAGTCAAATTTCATGAAAATCTGTCCAGTGTGAACCAAGCTGTTCCATCTGGACAAATGGCCAGACACACACATGATGAAGCTAATAGCCGCTTTTCACAATCTCGCCTAAAAACTACCAACATGGTGTAATTAAAAATAACAACACTATAACAAACAAATGGGTGCACAAAAACCATGTACCACAACTTAGCTGACTTTAATAACCCATGTTTCATATAGAAATGAGTACCAAGGGATGTTTCTGGGGGTAGAGTGCAAACAGCATGTAGAGCTGACAACTCTGCCATTGTAGTTGCGCAAAATGTCAAATACAGATGGAAGCCCAACATTCCATCCCTTCCTCTGAGTCTTCATGACTTGTTGTGGGAAAGCTTTTTACTCTAATTATATTAGCCTTGATTTTCTTAGAAAAGTAGGTTTTGAGAACAGATCAATCAAAATGGCTCTTGAGCATTTTCAATAGTATGCTTTGGTACTACCAGTGCTGAACCTTTCTGATCTACTGCTGGAGTAATAATTAGTTTAAATAACAGATCCTTGATTAAAAAAAAAAGGGGGGGGGGCATTAATGCAACAAATTTCGTACCTTCTGAGTCCCAACACGGGCATGGGTACAGCGATCTAGCACTCCCTCAGGGGCTCCCTTCACAAACAGCTTCGGTCCATTGCCAAGACGAGTTGTCTTCAATGGAACACAATAGGAAGACATGGATTTTCGGTCTCGGGAGAATTCCAAGGTAAATTCCTTCTTCCACTTGGTCTCCATATCTTGCCTGACAGCAATTGCAGATGCACGGCGGTCCAGTCCCTGTTTAGCCACACTGTAGGGGTTGATCTTCTCAGACAGCACAATCAGAGCAGTTTCAGTGGCCTCACCAACCTTCTCAAAAGCCTGTTTGAATTCATTGAAGTCAATTGCAGAGTCATTGCACATGATACCAATGGTTCCAATCTCATGAAGACCTTCAAAGTCTGCACCCTTAATCTTCTGGCCACGAAGGAATACATCACCTATGGGTTCGTAAGTTGAGCCAGTGATCTCAAATTCATGGAAGGAGCTGTCATTACCCTCAATCTTGTCAAAGATAAACATGCTGCAAAGAAAGAAATTGACTGAAGTGAATTACATGGAACCTACGAGATTAAGAAGTAACCAGAAAGAATTCAGTGAGAAAAATTATATATTTAATTTAATTTTTGAAGATATAAACACAAACATATAAACATTTAATTGGAGAATATTAATCAATAAAGAAATCTATGTAACGGTTAAAAAAACCCATTATAACAGAGACAACATGGCTGCATAGATTACACTGGTATTGGCATGTACAGAAAATGGAAGAATATATAATTCCCAAAAAAGTATTATATATGAATTTGGAAAAAGCAAGGCTGAGAGGTAGGCCAAGAAATAGATGGCAAGATGAAGTGAGGGAGGATGGAAGACTAGTTGGTGTAAAAGGGTGGAAGGGAAGAGTATATAATAGAGAGGAATGGAAGACGTTCCTGTGAGCAGCAAGGAATTGTTACATTCGGAACATGCCAATGGAATGAATGAAAGATACAACAATTTTTAACTCTCAAGAACAGTCACTGTATGGGAAAACTGCATACAATACACATGTTATCTAGTTCAGTTCTACAGTCTGGCATTACTACATTTTTCCAAAACAAATTCTGACGCCTGGGGAGAGGGGAAGCTCTGAACAGGCATTACAAACTATGTTATCATTTTGTGCTGTTCTGTGAAGCAATATAGTAAATTCTGACACCAAATTTTAATATTAACACTCTTTTAAATGACCTTGTATAATATTATGTATGGATGACAACAACGTACGTGATGGAAACATCTATTTAACCAAGGTGGAATACTTCTAAGTGTAAAAAGTGTTGCCTGGCCTGTCTCAAAGTTTACATTCTAGCTTCAATCAAACTGGTCACAAAGTCACAACCCATTTGAAATTTGAACATCCACAACTTTTTAAATTATTGATTTTAGTGACAAATGTACCCTACTGAAAATAAGTTATCATGAGTTACCCACCGGCTAACAGACATCTGATTTGTGGTCAGTGTACCAGTCTTATCAGAGCAGATTACAGATGTGCAGCCTAGAGTCTCTACAGAGGGCAGAGAACGCACAATGGCATTCTTTTTCGCCATACGCCTTGTTCCCAGGGCCAGACAAGTGGTAATGACAGCTGGCAAACCCTCAGGGATGGCAGCAACAGCCAGGGCAACAGCTATCTTGAAGTAGTAAACAGCACCCTGCATGTAACATAAGTGGATATAAGTTAATGTAATAGGTTGTCACTTTCAAATATCAGATGGCAGAAATGTGTACACAAATTTGTAAGACATCTACTTTATAATCTATATCAGAAAAATAAATGGTAAAAATTTCCTTTACATAATAGTATGGGCTTAACCCTTTGGTGCTGAACGACATATATATATGTCGTTCAGTGAGCCCTTTAAATGGCCGAACGGGCATTAAAGTGCATGGGGGGGGGGGGTAAATTCCGGCGCCAAAGGGTTAATAGAATGGTGAGTTTTCTCTCTTCAAATATTGTTATGTTAACATTTTTTCATATTTTGAAGTATTTAGAGCTGGAATTACAGCAAGATGTATGAGATCTTCTGTACGGAATAGAATAACATGCAGAAAATGAAGATGTAAATTTCATTCACATCTCAGAAGTTCACAGAATGCTAGCAATTTAATTCACTTGACTCACTAACCTTAATCCAGGAACCACCATGAGCTGGGTCATTGAAGTGTCCGATGTTGATGGCCCAAACAGCAACACAGATGACAGAAATAACCTTGGATAGCTGTTCACCAAATTCATCCAGTTTCTGTTGCAAAGGAGTCTTGATTTCCTCAGTCTCAGACATCTCAGTTCGAATCTTGCCTGATTATGACAGCAGACAATGTACTTAACCACGTTCAAGCAAATGGCATGAATTTGCAGAGCAATACAGTTTGTCTGGCTCAAAAGGCAAGCAGAAGCAGTAATATAATAGTTTTAACAGCATCATTTGGAAAAAATTTAAAACAGGACAGAAGAACTACAAACAAAGTGTCAGAACAGCATCATTTGAACCAAAAAATCATGATATACCATATTCATTTGAATGTTAGATGAGGTTTTTCCCATGAAATTTGGTGCTTAAATATGTGAAGTTGCCTTAAATTTGCGTACAAACTGCTGAACTGGACCACGGCAAACCAGATCACTCTCAACTGGACCACGCAGAACCAAACCAAGGCCAGCATCACCAAATCATCACGTGACATCCCACCAATGTTTCAAAACAACCTACTGGCCCCATCTCCAAAGGTCAACAAATCAAAAAGAGAAAGCAGAGAACAACTGATGTCAACTGACACAATCTTTGTTTGAGGGCCTTGCACATCATCTAAGTTTTTAAAGAAACATGACGTTTCAAGACGCCGTCTCTGTGTCCGTTTTCAGGCATAAAAGCACCTAACTCTGGTTTACCCATAAGATTGAGCTATTCTCAATCACTGCACACCACAGAAACAGTAACTTGTTATGATATGCACCTGAGAACAAATCTAGTCCAAGGGTAGTCATAGGAAAATAGCTATTGAAAAATTTAAAATTAACTACAATGTTCAAAAACAAGACCTGGACCAATTCACGAAATAAAACCATAAAAACAGCCATGAAATCACACTGTTCAAACGACAGACACAACACACAAGTCCAGAAAACATGTATTTCAAAAACTTAACATCACCACTAATACAAGCTGTGGAGAAAATTGTGAATCTTCATTACAGGTTCAAGTAAGTTTATAAACAAAGAAATATAAATGTATTATTCAGTCAGTGCGGATCTAAACATCGTGGAAGTACATATCACCAGAAGTGAGTGTGAACAGATTTAAGAAGTACTGTGTATCTAATGAAATGAATGGGACTGATGGTGTATATTGTGGAATGGCAGAGAAGAGGATGGGAATGTTAAGAGTTAGTGTGAAGAAGATGAAGGCACTGACTGTGAAGATGGAGACAGTGACACTGATTGGCAAAGGCAGATAGAATCTGACATGTTTGTGTATTAAGGGTATGCAATTAATGGTAAAAAATATTTTTTAGCAAACGCTTTATTTTTGGGGGGTTGTCTTAGAGTCATCTTGCATTCAGGTAAATAAGGTATTCCAATTCTTAAAATAATCTCTTATCTTTATCGTTGCACAGTGTATTTTGTAGAGTCATTTAATTAGCACACCAACTAATGCACATACATCAAATTTTTTACATTAAAACATTTAAAATCGCTCCAACATGTTTCGATCCTAAGATCATCTTCAGGGAGCTACACTGTTCCTTGCTAAAGTCACATTTTTAAAAACACTCACTGATTAATTTCTGTATATTAACTCGGTGCTGTGGCAGCATGTCATATTGTGTACGTCGTATGCCGCCAAGAATGTGCCTGTCCATATTGTGCAAGTTGTACGCCACTGAGAATGCTGTAGCTCCCTGAAGATGATCTTAGGATCGAAACATGTTGGAGGGATTTTAAATGTTTTAATGTAAAATGTTTTATGTTTGTACATTAGTTGGTGTGCTAATTAAATGACTTTTAATTCCACATTTTTATCCCTACACCAGATGAAGGATGATCCTGGCAAAATATTGGAATGCACTGAAGACAGACTACTAACTGAGTCTTCAGTTTCAGTGGGTTTCCAGCATTACTGACACAGATGCAGCAAAGCTGGTTGCAGGTCAAGACTCAAACCTAGGATATCCCAAATATGGTGGATTGTTAACTGCTTAACAGAGGACTATATTCACAGATCAAACAAAAGTAGGGGTATAATTGTGCCTGTACACACCATGAAGGCATGCAGGCGAAGCAGAGATATAGTTCCATTCATTTTTAACCACGGCACTAGATGCAGGTACATGGATAACTTCATGACCTGGCCACATTAATTCCAAGGAAAGAACCCCAAAACACACTGAATAAGAGGCTGGGTGGGTCCCAGAGACAGTCTGGACAATTTTGGAGACGAAAAGCGTCTCTTGCTCCTGCCATGATTTGAAACCCCATAGCCTAGTCATTACAATGACTATGCTCTCCCAGGTCTCACAGATCCAGATACCTACAAATAATGGTGCAGTTGATTATTACCAATGGCAGTGTTGAGGCCTGTTCCAATCACAACACCACGAGCTTTGCCAGCAGCAACATTGGTGCCAGAGAAAAGAATATTCTTCTTGTCCTGCAACAGTAACAAATTACTTTAACACACAATCTAGAGTCACATTCTCCTTCAAGCATGAAAAATTATCTGAAAATATCCATACACATTTTTATCTGTTATAACAGTATGCCTGCACATTAGGCAGAAACATTTACAACATCCAGTTCTTGGCCTTTGTTTTTCAAATTTAAATGCTGGCAGTTCAAATTGAAAACAAATCCTACATCATTCACACTGCACATTTTCAAATTCTGGTGATTTGCACAAACTACGCTATTATTATGCTTACTTATAACAACAAAAGCATAACAGACAACACAGTGAATTCTGATTTACATTTCTACATGGAACCCTGTCCAGACACGAGGGGGTGCTGATAAGTCCTTAGCCTGACCATGAAGGAAACAATCTACAGTGACCAAACTGCGGATTTATTCAACATACTCCCCACAAAGCTTAACACACTTCATAGACCATTGCTCTAACTTCCGCAGCCACTATATATATATAAAACAACAACAACAACAGAAGGTCGTCCGTCCAACCAGGTTTCTGCGGCAGCAACGACCTCCGTGTCGGATGAAAAATGGCGACCATTCAATTGTTTTTTCAGTCCAGGGAGCAGGTGGTAGTTGGTGACAGGGCCAGATCCAGAGAATAGGATGGGTGATCAAGACACTGGAAGCCCACGTAGGCCAGTTTCTTCTGGGTTGCAAGTGCCCGGTGAGCCCGGGCATTGTCGTGCAAGAACAAGACCCCCTTGGTGAACTTCCTGCAGCGTTTTTCCTTCAAAATGTCCTTCAATTGCACCAGCAGAGATAAGTAACACTCCGCATTGATAGTTTGGTCCTTTGGAAGATAATCAATGAGAAGGGTGCCATCTTGATCCCAAAAAATCGAGGTGAGGACTTTTCCAGTGGATTTTTGTACTTGAAATTTTTTTGGGGGCGGGGTGAGCCACTATGCCGCCACTCCACTTACTGTTGCTTTGTCTCCGGGTCATAGTGATATAACTAGGTTTCGCCCATGATCACCAATCATGACAGGAAATCATTTGGATCGCGCTGAAAAAATTCCAAAAGTTGCTCAGAGGACTGGCACCACTGATGTTTTTGATCTGCATTCAGGCATTTTGGGACCCACTTCGTGGAGAGCTTCCGCATGTCCAAATATTCATAAATGATGGACCCAACCCGCTTACGTGAGATGCCCAGTTGCTCAGCTATTGATATAGCCAAAATCTGATGGTCTTCCAAGATTAGCTGGTGAATATGATCAATAATTTCCGGGGTGGTCACTGTTTTGGGTTGTCCAGGACGAGGCGCACCACAGGTGGAAAAATCACCATGTTTAAACTGGGCCACCCAATTTTTGACGGTGGCATACGATGGTGCATGTTCCCTTAATGTTTCTGTCTGGATGGCGTGCATTTCCTTCAGCGCCTTAACTTGCAGAGGAAAAAAAAACTTGATGAGAGTTTGCGTCTCCATGTTGTTGAAATCGCGCGCGTCGCCTGACATGCTTCCTTTCAGCCTCTGTAACAAGAAAAGACTTACAATTCGGCACATGAACAGACCCCTCTTTCCAACGACACTATCGATTGTCATACGACACCTGGAAGTAGTTTGGGCTAAGGACTTACCAGCACCCTCTTGTACTTGGCAATGTATTATTGACAAATACAGATTTTCCTCTCCAGCCATCTGGCCGTACACCAACAATTTTTTATTTTGCTTCTGTGATAAGTCGTTGATCTTATGCTGCACTGTCTGTTTAATTCATACAGCAAATGTGTATCACATAAGAACTTTCATCTGTAATCACCTTTAGTGCAGTGTTTCAATCTGTGTTGGACACCAAAAAGTGGTACCACATATTTCCCTGTTTCTGTCACCTGATATTGGCCCACTAACAGTTTTCACATCAGAGCCTTTTTTTTAAAAACCAAGTGCTGCCATCTGTTGACTATTTTTGTAACAATTTGTAAAAACTGCATTGTGGTTAATTTGCTTTAAAAGTTGCACATCACAATTCTCTGGGATATGATTCATTATCTCTCAAACACAAAGCAAAAATGCAATACTTCGGACAGTGACATTTGGTTATGTACTTGTAATGTGTGATTCAAATATTAGGATTATCAAATGAATAATATTTCTGAGCAGATTATTTAAAAGCAAGCTCCGTTACATTACAATGTGGCATATTTATTATTGAATAAACAACAACCATATTTAACATCTGACAGCATGGAAAATCGGTTCACAAAGCTTTCCAGTTGGTCAATATAAGAACAGTCCTACTGAATATCCTTTATACACACAAAAATGTAAGTCTTGAGAAAATTATAGCCAGAACTCTTGTATTGCAGTTCTGGTTTAAGCTATTTCAGTTGGTGTGCATATGAGAATTTATGGAAGACAGGTTTACAAACAAACTTACACTGTTCCATCATTCTTTCTCTGAGTGCTTGATATCTCAGGTCTTGCACATACCTGGTTCACGGCTCGGGGATCAGGGATAGAGTCTGTGTGCTTGATGACTGAGACAGACTCTCCTGTCAAGATGGACTGGTCAATTCTCAAGGTGGTAGAGAAGATCTTGATGAGACGGATATCAGCAGGTATCTTGTCACCAACTGTAAATTATAAAGCAAAGTACTTTACAAGTTACTGTATTCCCATATCCAGCACAAATCACTTCAATTCTTCATTTTAATTCAAAGTACACAGACTGACAGTGGAGACACTGACTTCTGTGTATGTCACTGTTGTTTATTCTTGAGCAGACTTCTCACTCAGTATGAAAGTGCCACTGAAAACACACAGTATATAACTGCACCTGAATTCTTTATTTTAATTCAAGGAACAGGAACTGGTAACAGAAATATTTATTTTCATGTATCACTATTTATTTTACCATCAAGCCCAAGTGTCACTGAAAAGACTCTATAACTGCACTATTTGTCATAGTTCAAGGAAAAGAAATGGGGAATGTAGAAATGAACCCTTGACGTCTAGTTCACACTAAATCATTTTACTGAAAAGTTACCATAATTCACAAATATCCTATGAGAGAGGTACACAAATTCTCCAAAAATCTAGAGACTTCTTCAGAATTCTAGATGCCCAAAGGGTGACATGAAGGAAGTTTCACACTGACAACCCACAAATATCAGGTGCCAATGCAAAAAGTTTAGTTGCCATGGCAACCTGGCAGCCAGAATCTGTTCAACCCCGTTCTCTGGCGAGGTCAAGGACAGTGGTTATAACTCACCTGACACTTCAACAACATCACCAGGGACAATCTCCTTGGCACGAATCTTTTGTACACCAGATTTGTCACCTCTGACAACCTTTCCCATTTCAGGTTCATATTCTTTCAGTGCTTCAATGGCAGATTCGGCATTTCGTTCCTGTAAATTCAAAAGAAATGTCACAATTTTAGACACCTACTGATATGACAGAACCTGGATTAAATGAAAACTGTCATAAAAAAAACCCCTAATGTTCCAGGATATAAGAGTAAAAACAAATGTAATATTACCTTTACTGACTTGAAACTGTTTAAGGCAAGTATGGGATCAAAAACTAATAATATAAAGGCAAAATGGTTCACTTTTTTCTGTTAATGTAAATTGGTACTCTACTTTGGTTGCAGGGACTTCTGAGAGGGTACATCCTGGTCACTAATGTAGCCTGAACCCTAACAAAATACGTATCACTCATGAAAAGGCAATTTGTTGTAACTCACAATTCATCAAATAGAATCCCACAGTAGGATGGAGCTGTGTTACAAAAAAACTTTCTGTGAAAATGTTGTGACCCCCCCCCAAATAATGCCCGTCCTTATATTACTGTAAAAACATAATGCACTGAAGTGTTGGTCTATCGAGGTTCGGTCAAGTTTTTTCAGTCTCCTGTTGGACTGTCTGTCACTGGATTATGACAAATTGCTGTTTCATGAGTGATATTCACAGGATTTTCAATGCGTATCACCTAACGGCACGTAATGTCTGTATTTTATGAGTTTAAGGCCTCCGAAACAGTGTAGCTGTGTCATTGGGTAATGGGTTCCTCACATTTTGAGATGATGATGTCCCATCTGCAAGTGTCTTCATGGACATTTCAGCTATTGAAGATGGGACCAGTACATCAACTTGAAACATCAGGAATCAATTATCCAGTGACACAGCAACACATTATGTAACAGCGATTACCTCAAATGTTCATATACATGTCCAAACCAACTTGGATTAATGAAGACCCTTCATCTTTCCACCTGATGGGCAGACAAACCAAGACAGTTTGCCCATGTGATATACCATATGTTCAATTCCAACAAAGAACAAATAAGTTGTCCTTTCGACTTCTTCTTTAGTGAACCACAAAGGTGGAAACCACTAGAAGCTAGGTATGGGGCGAATGTTGAACAAGATACTCTTTATCAGCATGTGGTGAAATGGACTCAAGCATGACACCCTCTACATGGAACCCTTACAACGAGGGCTGGTGAGTCCCCATGTACATTCATATTCAGTACTACATTTAAAATAGAACTGTTACGTCTATAAAGCTGTACACATGAGAAATATACTTACTTGCCATACACCAACAATGGCATTGGCAATGAGAATAAGCAATATAACAAAGGGTTCAACAAAAGCTGTGATCTGGTCATCATGCTCTTCAAACAAGGCTAGGACCTGAAATGAAAGAGGTGCATTACAGAAAATCCCAAAGAACACATACATCACTATTATAGCCTAAAAGTGAATGATGTTCATTTACCTCAAGTTTAACAGTGATGTTACAGATGCCAACAAATTATACAGCACTGAATGAAATATGACGATAACAAATGCTGAGTTGGCAAGGCAGTGGAGGAAGCAGTAGTGGTAATAATAATACATGTGGTAGTTGTGGGCACATCAGATGCTCAGGGTATTAGCAGCTCCCTGATGGTTAGGCCACAAAATTCATGCTCGAATATTTACAGAACCAGTGTTCACTTAATATACATGATCCAAGAAAATTCCAGGAGATCACGTGGAAGACAGGAATGCCTGACAGCTCCTTCTGCATTCCCCCTTTCAGGATGATAATGACCTACCCTTAGCCACAGGTGAAAAGGATTTGAAAAATTGTAGGTGTGACCCACTCAAATGTAGTATCATACTCTTGCCTGAACACTGTAAGAAAATAAAATACTCAACTATCCCACAGAGATGGATGCAGCAAGCCCCTATGTAAAATTGGTACTTACGAGGTTTGTTCAAAAAGTATCCGGACTGACCACAGTACATGAAGTAGATAAGGCTTACGGGGTTTTAACTCTAATTATCTTCAACATAATTCCCTTCCGTAGCTACACACTTCGCCCAACGTTTCTGCCACCGTTGGAAACATTTTGCGAACTCATCTTTCGGGATGTCTAATAGTGTCTTCGTCGAATTTCGTTTGATGTCCTCCGTTGCCTCATATCGGTGTTCTTTCAGAACTTTCTTAAGCCTTGGGAGTAGGAAAAAGTTACACGGTGCGAGATCTGGTGAGTATGGCGGCTGCTGCAACTGAGCGGTGCCGTGTTTGGCCAAAAACTGCTGAACAAGATGTGAAGTGTGTGCGGGCGCATTGTCGTGGTGCAGGATCCAGTCGCCATCCCGCCATTTTTCCGATCGTTTTCGGCGAACTGATTCATGCAAACGTCTCAAGACCTCCACGTAGAATTCCTTGTTGTTTGCCCGTCGGGAGCGTACTCGTGGTGTACGATACCCTCAGAATCAAAATACGCCAGTAACATGATCCTTGTTT
>Ga0123354_10011785_pt1 | contig 13532 bp, 11 predicted proteins | sample TergutLab28metaG_2_FD_97872 | JGI IMG/M metagenome (GOLD analysis project Ga0123354, IMG submission 97872) | Labiotermes labralis P4 segment gut microbial communities from Petit-Saut dam, French Guiana - Lab288 P4 | ecosystem: Host-associated > Arthropoda: Insects > Digestive system > Gut ... | reverse complement strand
TTCACTCTCGATATAGTGCATACTCCCTGAGGATGATCCCGTATGGGGATCGAAACATGTAGGAGGAATATAAATATGTTTTAATGTGAAACTTAAAAATGTGATTTTAATGTTTTACATATACTGTGCAATTTGTTGGTTTTAAACTAGTATTGATATTGTATTGCATGGCAATAAAATGAAAGTAAACACTATGCCTCTTTTACAATGACCAAATGGTTACCAGTATTTAGGGGAATAACTGCTGTTTACTCTGACAACTCTATGGAACACATAAGTAGACTGTGTGAGCAAAATGAAGAGTTTCTGAGTGATAAAGAAGGATTTAACTGTCCTGTATCTTGCGCTCTTCTCCTTGACATCCATAGTTGATGTACTGATGGTGCCAATAGGAAATACCTATGTTAACTGACACTGCAATGAACAGCAAGTAGTGGGATTTGCAGGATGGGTGTACTGCTGGATATGGTTCACTGGACCAGTGGTAAAGATGGTCACCACACAGCGGAATTCCAGGTTGATGTTCTGGGAAGTGTGGCAACAGAAGGTAGTAGCAAGCTTCGGCAACAAGAACTGGATAGACCATTCCATAAATCCTTTTATGTTGTTTACTCTAAGTCTTGGTTATTTGATGACAAATTGTACATTCTCATATTATCATTTCACAAAGATTACACTGATGGCTTGCAGACAAATGCCATCAGTTGGGCTATGAGAATGACATTTATTGCAATACGACTTCATTCTTCAAAGTTTATTAAGTGGCAATAATTATTAATTTGAGAATCACCTGATTACTAGTTCTATTTCTTTATTCATTTTCATTACATATTTAGGTAATTCTTTCATCAGGTGACGTAAATTTCTCAGTCCCTGTGTTAACGTAATTCACAATTGTTACATAACCAGAGAACAAAGCAAGTACAATTTTCTCACACTGCTTAAAATTGAGTGTCTGCATTACAAAACTGTATCTGCACCAACAGTGATAATTTTTCTACCATCTGAATGGTCTGTCTGAGACTTAACATACAGTAGAACTCCACTTCTCTGGATGCTAGTTATCCAGATCGCTAATTATCTGTATTAGCTTGGCCCTTTGGGTAAATTTATCAAGAATTCTACAAAACTAACTTACCTTGAAATTACTGGTTATCAGATCAAGTACAGTATAGTGTTAAGGCTTGCAGAACTTTAAATCAGGTGCCGGTGAAAGTTTTAGACACTGATACATATTGTAAATAGTAATACCCAAACTTCAAACTGCAAATGTAGTCTATTATCAAAGAAAAAACGAATTATCTGTATTTTCCACATATCCAGATGGCTCATTGTCCCAATAAATCCTGTTAAGTGGAGTTACACTGTATTTAATCTGACTGGTTAGGCTGACAAATGAGCGTGTCTTTATTGTTTTAAAGTTCACTGATCCAGCTTCAATGACCAATATGCAAACAAGGAATTATACACACTTACTGCACTGGTATGGACCTAAATAAAAGTTATCCCTTTCCGCTGATACGTGTAGCCATTCCTGGTGATAGCTACATGTATCAGCCATAACAAAACTTTTACATGGCTATAAAGCAGTGTAAAAAGTTGGAATAAATTCTTGTCTGTATAGCTTCGACGACTATTCCTGGGGCTGGGCCACATGGGTATTCCCAAACAAAAAGTTAACATCACTTTCAGCTATCAAGGAGCTAAACTCCAACTTATGGTGGCATGTTTTAATGACTTACATTCAAGTTGTTATGCTTTTTATTATTAAAATGTTTCTTTACACCTCTGTACTCCTATATTCATGATTATGAAACTGTCTTCTTGCAGGTTGAGTTATGCATTTTGTGGGAATGCAGAAAGCATGAACGACATGTCTCTCTTGCCAGTCCCTGTATTCATCTCCTTACCTGATGGTATGTGTTTTTTACATTTATTAATGCCTATGTGTGGACACAGTTTTATTATAACTGCTTACACAGCAGATTTATTCAGTGAATAACAGCATTTTCAGTACGAACACTAACAGCAGCATCATGTGGCTGATGTTAACTGCAAGTATAATTTGTAATCCCACAGACATATACAAATGCGCCAAGTACTTACTTGCATCTGTGCTTCGTCTACTAGGATCTGGAGTAAATGCAGCTGTATCAACAGCATTAGGTATAACTGACACACGATCACAATGGACCCTGGCTCTGAGCACTGTGTTTTCCTTCCTATGTAAAAAGAAGAATAGATTTTATAACATGAAGCTCTAAATAAATAAAATTATGGCATGTTTGAACTCTAATGCACTTTTTTAAATCCACTTCTCAATTAGACAATTTTTTGTTGGTTACAGTTTCCTGTTGCCAAAAGACACAAAATTTACTCCACACTCTTCCACAAGGGCATATCCAGAAGTATCTGGACTGAGTTATTAGTAAAATATAAGCTTGAACTGCTGCACAATGACTGATGACAGCCACTACTCTGCAGTGCTCAGTTCTGTGTTAATGCAGGATTGTGTGTCATAGAGCAGATTCTATGAATTGCTGCAGAATGATGAGAATGCCTATCTTGCAGTGCATGGTTCAGTGTTAAAAATTTTCTGTATAATATTTAGGTAATTCTGCTTTAAATATGGACTAATAAAACTATAAGTATATTAATGTTCATGAGACATCAGATATAGCATCTGGAGGAGAAACACAAACATCTAGAGAAAGTTGTCATTTCATGGAAAGGTTTCTTTGATTGTAATGCACCATGTTTTACCTGATGAAACAAGTTTAACATACCAAAAAACATTATAAGGAAAATTTGGCATAATTTTTTACGTACATTATACACAGTATATAAGAAATTAATTTTTCATGTTCAGCTGAAGAAACATGCTATGAGGAACTTAAAAACCTGATTATATTTGCAAAATATCCTACTTCTGACTCACCCTGTATGTGATACACAGATGCAATGGTTACAGTCTGCTAGTGACATCTCCAGGAGCTTGTTTGTGATAATAGCTGATGCATCAGCAAAACCAAACAGAGAATGATCTGTAAACACTGTCTGAAAAATGACACAGAGCAATATGATATCTTGCCTCTTGTTTCATGTCAGTAAAGTGACTTATTGCAGACTGAATGGCCAAGTATGGGGTGGAGACTTTCGTCTTCACACAGCTTTCAATCCAGTGGGCACTTGGGGATTATTTCCTTCTGGCTGAAGCTGATTACTTGTCTTTAAGTAGTGTTTCACTTAACTGTGTGTGTGTGGAGGCAGGGGTCCACAAACTTTCTAAAAATCTAGCTGCCACCTCAAATTTCTAGGCACCAAAAGGCTGACATACAGCAACTTGTGTAATGAGTACCTACAAACATTAGGTGCGACCATAAAAAATTTACTTGCCAGGACAACCTGGGGCCCAGGATTTGTGCTTCTTTGTGTGAGACTCAAGTTCCTTCCTTCATACATCATGATTAGGCATGGGTAACTGTGCCTTCTTTCTGCAGCTGCAGGATACATTCAAACAACTAGACCTTATAACACCAACTTCCTTTTGCCCCACTTTCTCATCCTTGCAAGTTTCATGTTATCAGACCTAGACTGTAGAGATGATTATCTGAAGATTTTCAGTGTCACAGAGGATTCCACTCTTGGGCCTAACATTAAGGTGCAGTTTCTAATTATCCAAACTTTTTACTTTACTAGTGATGCAGGCAGAAATGGCAGTATTTGTGTTTGTGCAAAAAAAAGTTCTGTGCTTAGACAGACCAATTTCCGTTTGCTCCTTAGCAATATATAGTCCACCATTTTTCCTTATTATGGGACAAACCCATTGGTTGATGCTGTATTGGTGGCATACTCAGTGAAAAGAATATGTGGGAAAATCTAGCACATGATAACAAGGCGCAAAATAGGAAAAACTGGAGGAAGCATTAGCAATATGGATAGGGCAGTTAAATGCTAAAAAGGGTACAGCAACAGATGGGGGTTATTAAGGAAAGGGAGAAAATGATATGCCAGTACTACACACTACTACTACTGTATTAAATGTTCTAATACATAATCCTGTTGGGCACACAACGGCAAAGTTGGTCGAGGCACTGCGCTACAACCCAAAAGGGCATGGGTTTGATTACTGGTGGGGTTACTGAGATTTTTTGTTGACCTAATCTTTCTGGCTGCACTACAGCCCTGGGGACGACTAAGCCTCTAATAGAAACGAGTACCAGGGATATCTCCTTGGGGGTAAAGGCAGAGGTGCAGAGGACTGACAACCTAACCACCTTCATGTATTGAATGTCTAGAAATTCTGGGATCCTCAATCTTCTGGAGCCCTAAGGGCCTGTCCAGGCCTGTAAGAGGATAGTTTTTACACTATCTTGTAATTAACATCTATTTATCATTTTAAGTAACTTTTATGAGACTCAAAATTTATAGTATTTTGATTTACTGCTGCTCTTGATACAAGGCCACAAACTGTGGTGAACAGACAGTGGCAATACATCAGGGGTTGATTGTACTTCATTATCACATACAATTTATTTCTGGGATGTGTGAAAATGGACTGTTCTTAATTCTTGTTGACAGGTATCAATAAATTTGTTGCTGATGCTCTGTAAGGGAACATATGGGGATCAAACTAACAGAAATGGGCCATATGCAGCCTGATAGGCTAACCGCTGATATGGAACCCACATAGCATAGTATTTCCTACATTTATGTTGGCCTCACTTTTTGATCCAAAATGTCTTGGAAATATTTACTTGCTTTTGTATGCCTTACTATGGGAGGAACCAAGTACATGAACGTGGCTTGTAACGTATTCCAGGACAGAATCATATAACTACCAATACTTTGACCAGCTGGATAATTCATGAACCTGGCAAATACAATTTCCTCTCACCATTGCTCAACAAAGGGGTTAATTATCAGTTGAAAGCAGAATAAATTAAGATTATCTCACTTTTCATTTTATATACATATACTGTCAACATCAACTAATAACTCTGTCTACTGATTGATATGTTGCCCTTTACCTTCATGTTGAAGATACAGTTTGTATGTAAGAAAATAAGGCTTATTTCTTCAAGCAGCACAGATGCCACTAAAATAAAATTCCTTATATTGGTCATTCTTAAACTTTTTTTATTCAGGAACCACTTTTCAGAATGCAGAACTGCTGGAAACTAAGCCGTCTTCATATAGTGTATCCAAACATTCCGATTCAAATACTAGTTTTTCTTTCACCTTACCTTTAAACCCATTAATTTTCCAATAACCATTGCTTCATGGGATAATGCTGAAAATGCTGAATGTCCATGTATAATTGTTATTCTCTCTCTAATAAAAATGTAGCGAATTAATGGAAGAGAGCACACCATCGTTGGAAGCACACACTGATTATAAAATACTTTCACTGGAAGATAAAATACCTGAAAAACATGATATAATATCAGCATAATCTTTGGAGCAATTTCATCGATATAAATATTTAAAACGGCAGGATGAGTTTGACAGTTCATACCTTTAAGCCATTTGTCATATATCGAACTCCAACTCGTTCTCCATACGAATGCGTCAGAACAATCACTTTGTATCCACGACTGATAAGGCATTGGGATAAATTAAATATGTGCTCTTCAACTCCACCCATGTTAGGATAGAAAAAATCAGAAACCATGCTGCAAATAAATGTATGTTGATGTACCCAAATAATATGCCGTTAATACAAGAAGCAACTGCGCATCGTCGTAACTCACCAAATTCTGTGATGCATTGTAAACATATGTCCAAATATGTCATCTGGATCTGTATTCTTGATTCATAATGCAGCACACATGACTCGAGTAACATAACCTCATCATTCGCATATTTATGTTATCTGAAAACTGAAATATTTAATTATCTTCATAGTGCATATATATTAATTTCGATATTTACAGTAGTTGGTGTCTCTAAAACAAAAAAATGTTAGGGTATAATTATTAAAAAAATGACGATAACTGCTATTGATAACAACTAACCCCTCCTGTATTTATCTTTCACAGATTTGTGTTACTGGTGCACTGAACTCTGATCCATGACAGATCTGTATTAAACCAGTGACGCCAACCAAGCTGTACCTGCCTGATCCGGTAAATGAAAAATGAAAATGTTCTGTATAAAGAATTGCAATTAGCAGATCAAGTGTTGGAAACTATGTGACTCTTCTCTCTTCCTGTTGCTGAGGTTTTGCTCATTGCACCCTACTCGTTTTTTTACTTCTTCATATTTGTCTGCATGTATGAAATGATTGGCAACTTGGATGCTTATTCGCGCGAAGTTGAGTTCGGGCGAATAGGCTCGACTTTGCCCGAATGGTGGATGGTTAGTGTACTGTTCGTGTAATTAAATATTTTGTCACGAGCTCATGTGCCACTATATCTTATCTGTGCTCTGTACTTTGCATAATCTTGCGTACTTTTTGTACCCTGCCGAGTAACATACGAATATAACACTTGATTCGCCCACTGCAATTAAGTTTCATCAGCCCAACAGGAATTAAGAGTACAGTTATTCATAGATGGCAGTATAAGAGTACGTGATTATACCGTCAAATGTAAAGTGTAGCAGCGAGAGCAACATCGAGTGGGTGAAGTAAAGCGTGAGTGCATAATGGAATGTTCTGTATTAGTTTGTGAAAAATTTTTACGTTCATAGAGTAATCGCAATGGTAAATCGAAGATCTCAATGTAGTTATTGACCCGAACTAAGGGTGGGTGCAAAGTATGTAAGTAAAGCACAAGGAAAAGTCGCGTGTTAAATGTTTGGAAAGCATTTTCCTCGTATTGTAACATGTCGATTGAGTGATTGGTGTTTGGTACTGTGATCATCCTAGAATGTTGGAAGTTGGTGTGCGCGTGGCGAGAGGACCAGATTGGAAGTGGGGCCAACAAGATGACGGGGAGGGTCACGTTGGGACTGTGGTTGAAATTGGAAAGCCTGGAAGTTCGACGTCTCCGGACAAGACTGTGGTAGTACAGTGGGATTCTGGTTCACGGACGAACTACCGTGTTGGCTACCAAGGGGCCTACGATCTGCGGGTCGTGGACAATGCTCCGGCAGGTAAGCCCCCCTCAAATATCTGGTTTTTGGAAAATTATTAATCTTGCTAAACGGTACTTACTGCATAATGTGGAAATTAGGGATGGAAACTTAGAAGTCTTGTGACAGTAATATCCCGGCTATGGCAGTAGCACCGCATATGGTCCCAACAAAAGATTGTGCTTGTAAGTTGTCCACTTGAAGACGGAAATTAATTCGATTTCTTGAACATTGTGTTTTTCATATAAATACCAGAGCAGTGGACGAAATACAAAAGAACTGTGGTGAGCTGTTTCAATGTGGCTGAGTTTTGGAGGAGAGACATGTATAGCATTGGAAGGTTGTGAGGAGTCACCACTTGTACAGTTATTACAGAAGCTCATGTTTTATGTAGTGACCATCACATGGTAGTTACAGTTCAGGTGTGACTTATGTGCTGCTTTGTGTGTGTATTGGCATTGACAGTTGTGTTTATTTCATTGCATTGTGAGACTTACAGAATCAATAATATTAAATACACGTAAGGGTTATAAATATGGTCTTTTTTGTCATGACTGAAATCCTTAACCTGTTAAGCTGAGATTAAAGTTATCTGATGGTGGTGTGATGTGTTGTTTAAGAATGTATATTTGGACTTTGTCTGGCATCTGAGTTCTGTTTCCATCATCAGATGGACATGATTTTAAGAGAATCCTAATTTGTAGGCTTAGGTGTAAGAGGTGGGGCAAAACATGAGACAAAAAGAGAATAAACTTCCAGAATGTTCTGGCTTGGCTTATGGACAAAGTTCAAACAAATAACCTTAAAAAATAACCTACTGTTGTCAGCTGCATGAAGTCCTCAGGGCATCATGGCATTTTGAAGCCAGTCCTGTTGCTTTTTGTGGGTAATGGCGTATCATGGTGGACTGGTTTCTGGACATTTTGAGAATGTTAGATGTTTTCATCTTCAAATCATTTGCCCAAATTGTGGATACTTTTTGGAGAAATCCTTTTGTGTGTGGAAACCTGAGTTTATTAGCCCCATATTTCCAATTTGTCCAGTGATATCTTAGTGCTTCTTCAAGGTTGGTGCCCTGGTTAGCATCCCACCTTGCCTGCCCCTTAATTGGGCCCTGCATGGGGGAGTGGAGGTATAGCTGTATGCTTTCTTAACCTTGCCACATGGTGGAGGCAGGTGGTTAGCCTCATGCTCTGGTTACTTTATCTACTTAGAAGAGACCCCCATAACCATTGGGTAATAGGGTTGTGGACCTCAGAGCCAGGCTGGACATGATGGTAAAAAAGAATCTCTCCCCCCTGTCAGGAATTGAACTCTGTTTATGTTCCAAACTGCAGATTTTTCCAAAACACTGCATCATGAAGGAGTACATGGTAATGTTATTAGCTGCTTGTTGTATATTTTGTAGCATAAATCAGTGGACATTCCACAGCATTGTGACCATTAATGTCTTTGCCTCAAGATGACATTCCATTCTGGTGGATCTGAAACTGTCTTGTGAGATAATAGTTCTCATAGTGGTGTTGACGAAAATTCAAATCTTCTACAGTGTTAACATTTACTGGTCAATATGCTGTAACATTCATTAACTCCGAATATATAGCACTGAATCTGAGGATGATTTGAAAATAATAAATTGGAAATGACGTAGAATGAAATGGCATGGCCAAATGTGTTATACTATCCTGAACTTTCTGGGAAGGCCTGAGGAAGACCATGGACATTCTCAGGATGGAAAATGTCCCAGCTGAGAGTCGAACTGGTCACCTTCTAAGTACAAAATCAAGTGTTGGCATATAAGCCAACTTGCTTAGTGTTGTAAACCAAAAAATCACTATGTGAATGTGTAAAAGAGTGATGTATGGCCTCAGTATAAATCTATCATTTTTTGTCTTTCCCTCCTTTCCACCACATCTATCATATTCCAGCATGGATGCTGTGATAAATCAACAAATGCACACAGATAAAATATGCTTTATCTTATATTAATATTCACCTATGTGCTGTGATTGCTTTTGTGACCATCATCAGGGCCCATATGATAGAGCATATTGTATCAGTGTGCTTTTTGTTGGTTTACTACGTAAGTGTAAATATTCTTTAATGCACGTATATGGAACACATAACATGGACTCGTGTAGTCCATATATTGCAGGCATGCTATTATAGGATCAGTGTCAGGTTTCTGGTCTCATAATTTTTCTTAAGTGGCTTGTTCCATGTATGATGCAGTGTATGCCCCTTTATCTCTTTATAGCAGGCCTGAAAAACCTTTTATGTGGTGTGGGAATCTTCGGAAAGTTTTGGTATGCCTGTAGACAACAGGAAATTCAATACCTGGAATGAGGAATGAATAAGTGTATACATAATTATATGTATAATTTTACCTGTGTGTTTTCCTATACATCATGTGCACTAAAGATGTATTGATAAAAATAGCAAAAATTTATAAAAATTGTAACAAACTTTGCCACTTTTAGTGAATATTTACAAAATTGAATTAGTAGTGTAATGGTACTTCACCATAAATAAACAGCTCCTAAGTTTTCACTATGACTGTGGTGTTCTGTTTCAGCTTGGCTAGGGTCAGGGTTAAAGATGTCTCATTTCCAAGTTTCTGTGGGCATTGTAACACTGTCATGGGTAATGTGTTGTCCAAGAGCTATCGGTTGAGAGGGCCTGCTGTATAGCATAGTGATAACTATGTGTCGGATGATTCAGCATTAAAATACTCTGCATTTTGCTCATACACTTTATTATGGTGTTTTGTGTGATGTGATGTTTGTATGATTATAACAGACAGTGATTATTTCCTTCACTGGTTTATTATTGAAATGGAGGCACAGTGTGTTTTTCTTGAGGAAGGGCTTGAAATTTTAGGTGCTCTTATGATTAATTTTTCCAGAATGCCAATAACTTTTGGATGATGGGCCCTTTCCTTTGGGACATTTGGTAGGAAAGTTGTGCACCTGAAGATCTTCAGAATTTATTTCTTTATACATTCAGACATGGTGGCTGTCTAAGGTTTTGTGGTGGTAGCAACAATTTTTGAATACTGAAAGTCTCTGGGACATGATGCCATGTTAACTGGTAGATAGTTGCCAACATTTGAAGGAGCTTGTTGTCTCTGTTTTTTGGTAGTCTAAGAAGAGTAGGCTAATGCAAGAAATGGTTGTATTATGTAGGTACAGAGTGGGTTAGGTGAGTGGCACAGTCATTTATTAGGGGGAGTGGTGCTGTGCAGTATACAGAGCAGTGTGTAGAATATTTCAGGGGAAAGGGGAGGAAAAATGCCCATGGGAGGAAGTAGAGCCAACTGAAGATAGAAAGGTGGCAGAAGAACCAAATTAATGAAGGTTGTAGGACGGAGAGCTTCAGTCTCTTGACCCTGAAAAGAGCTGTAGTGTTAGAGTTGTGTACCTTAGTGGTAAGGTGTCCTCTGTTCCTTCAGGGAGTGAATGAGAGGTTTCTGTACTATGCTTAGACCAGGCCATCCTCTCTGTCCATGTTGGTAGTATGGGTTGTTGCTGTTTGGTGTGCTGAAAAGCTGTGGGAGTGTCTTGTACTTTTATGTGTCTCTCATGTACATGACACATGCATTTTTGTTAAAGAGGAGAGACAGAGAGAGATAATTATTGCCTATTAATGTTGAACACTTTACACATGAATGTGAAAATTTTCATTTGTTCACAGTCATTACATCTTGGTATGTGGCTTCCTGCTGTACAAAAACTACTCTTGCTTATTTGCAGACATTATTTTATGACAGTGTTTTTAACTCTCTTGTCAGCATCGTGTATTGATTTGTTGATGAATGCTGATACTGTTCAGTAAAAAATCCAATGTTTTTGTGTTATCAGGTGTGAAGCACCCCAATATTATTTGTGATGGGTGTAAGAAACATGGCATTGCAGGGATGCGCTGGAAGTGTGCTCGCTGCTATGACTATGATTTGTGTACACACTGCTACATGTCTGACAAACATGACCTAGTCCACGTATTTCAGAGGTTTGAGACTGCTTCATCCATTGGGTAAGTAACAACAGCTGTGCTGTTCTGTATAGAGTGGAAACATATATAAATTAGGTGGTTATCATGATGTTGTGAATTAATAATACTGTATTGTGGCATGCAGTGCTTTGTGGTTTGGTACCTGCTGCCTATCTCTTCATGGTGAGCTGAATGGGGTAGAGGAAGTATGTGATATAGAGAAGGGAGAAACAGGGCCATGGCTGGTAATGAATCAGTGGAAATCAGTAGGCCCTGGAAGGACTGTGTTGTCAGAGGGCAGAAGAAGAGGCATGAAAGGTTTATAAAAGGGTTGAGGCTAGGAAATGAGCCAAGCAGGGAAGCAGTGATAAGTGCCACTCACACTTCTTCCTTTATTCCTAGTGATAAATGGTACATTTAAGGACTGGTGGTTTTCATTGATTCTCCTATAGTGTCAGCCCTTGTTTGACCTTGTTTGTATCATATATCATGTATTTATTTTTGGTTTGCTCTTCTACCTTGAAGATAGAGGCAGCAGGTTTCTTCAAAGTATTGGTGCATATCTATCAATCCACATGTTGTTACATCCAGGAGATTTAGTGTTAATGTGTTATGCAGTCCCCATGATGTCATTCCTGCCATACTTTTATATGTAACAAATTGTACAGAGTGATTTATTGGTTTAAATTGTTTATCTTATGTGTATTGACAGTGTTTTCATTGTAGGGTAGAGATGGGGCCCAGAAAAGGTTGTACCAAAGTGCAGATGAAGGGAATTTTTGTGGGTGCAAAAGTTGTGCGTGGTCCAGACTGGGACTGGAGCAATCAGGATGGAGGAGAAGGTAATGAGTAGACTCTTAAATGTAGTGCATGGTAGTAAAGTCGAGATGCAGTGCAGAAAAACAGAGATCTATTGAAGCTGTATTTTTTGTTTATAATGTACTTGGTTGAGTTGGTGGTTTCATAGCCATTTGTAACATTATGTAATGTCTTACACATTTCTGTAGTAACTCTGTAAAGTGAAGACCAGTATAGTGCACAATATGCCATGGAGAACAAATGTAACTTTAATATTCCTCTTTTACATTTGCTGTCTGTAACATAATGTGTACTGTGTTGGTCTTCAATGTAGAATTACTTGTACAGGTGCATGGTGAATCAGTTCAGTGCTGTAGTAGTATTCACAATTACACATGTACAAACTTTTCAGCAGATAGACTATACAGGTACCCAGCAAGTAGGGTAATGCTGGCATAAGTTATATTATGATACTGCTATTCTAATATCACTTGATAAGGCTGTTACAGTACCACATGTCAGAAGAATTACCTTAGTTACCTGAATGCAAGACAAGGTCTTTTCCTTAAATTAGGCACTTCAATATGTGAGGTAATCTCAAATTGGAATATAAAACGCTGAACTGGACCTTGCCAAACTGGATTGCTCAGAACTGGATCACGTGGAGTCAAACCAAGGCCTGCAGTGCCAAATCGTTACGTGAGATCTGTGCTCTTCTGAGATATTTTGTAGTGTAGAGTGGTAATTCCTTACCAGCATTTTGGGTCACCTTATTAAATCCCATCTTCAAGAAACAAGAAATCCAAAAGAGAAGAATGGAGCATGACTGAAGTTAACTGACACAGTCTTCTTTTTTTGGGACTCGTCCATTGTCTAATTTTTTAAAGAAGCGCAACATTTCAGAAGCCAGCTCTGTTTCCCTTTTTTAGGGAAAGAAGCACCTAACCTGATGGACCTCTTGGATTGAGTTATTTTTTACCACTGGCTACCATAGAAACAGTAACTTGTTAAAAATGTACCTGAGAACTGTTCTAGTCCAAGGGTAGTAACAGGAGAATGGCTTTTGAAAAATGAAAAATTTTCTGTGTGGCTAAAAAATAAAACCTGGACCAATCCATGACGCAAAAATCCAGAACACATATTTAAATTCTTAACACCATTAAAACCATTTGCAGAGAAAAATGTGATACTTCAAGGTTCAAGTAAGAATAGACGAAGAAATATAAATGTATTATTTAGTCAAGGTGGATCATAACTGCACGGCAGTGTATCTCACCAGTAATGATTCTGACGGGTTTTAAGAAGTGCTGTATGTCCAATGCAATGGATGAGACCGTTGATATGTGGAATGGCAATGGGGAGGATGCATGTGTTAAGAGTCAGTGTGAGGAAGATGAAGATACTGTGAAGATGGAAACAATGACGCTGATTGGTAGAGGTAGATAGAATCTGACAAGCTTTGTGTATTAAGTGTATGAAATTAATATTAATATCAAAGAATTTTGTGTATTACACATACAGTCGAACACAACTATATTTTACTTAGTAGTATAGTAGGAATACAACTACATGTTTCGGCCCTATATGTGGGCCATCTTCAGGTTGAGATTCAATGTACAGATCAGTTATACAAGATGTGTGGGGTGTTTTTGTGGGGTTTGGGGGGG
>Ga0123354_10011779_pt1 | contig 13538 bp, 8 predicted proteins | sample TergutLab28metaG_2_FD_97872 | JGI IMG/M metagenome (GOLD analysis project Ga0123354, IMG submission 97872) | Labiotermes labralis P4 segment gut microbial communities from Petit-Saut dam, French Guiana - Lab288 P4 | ecosystem: Host-associated > Arthropoda: Insects > Digestive system > Gut ... | reverse complement strand
TGTTTTGTATTTATCTGAGAACAAACAGCGAATTGTGCCACTTACAGCATAAACTGATTGGTTTTTATAACCGAGATGAAAAGTGTTTACAGCGCGGTACGGACTGGGTCTTTAAATAAAGCCTCTGCGCTTCGTCTTTAAAGGGCTAATTTTTAAGTGCTGCATCTAAGATGTCCAGCTTAGTTTTGAGAAAAAGAGTGTTAACTGTATTTCAGAAGTCCTTTCTCATCATAGTCGAGAAACTCCTTATAGCAAATACAGCGCACTCTTACAACGATTCCTTTTTAAGGTCTATCCTATTCACCGCAAGCTTTGTAGGCAGGCCGTTCTAATTTTTCTTATGTTTACTCCATTCCAGCATACAAAATTTGTGGGTTATCTTAAAATTTGAAGTCATCAATTTAGTCTCCATCCTTTTTCAATTTACAGACTTAAATATTCCTATCACAAAATGTATTTATTTGATAAATTTCCCTTCATAGGACATGTTCTCAAATAGTCCATTAATTTGTTGTTTTTCAGTAACTTTATTATAGATCTGTTTGTAAACCTCGCAATATTCTCGCCGTATTGAGCAGTTACGTGCTCCGAATTTACTATTCAGTTCTCGTCCTTCTGCTTTAATCTTGAGAACAGTAGTTCCTCTGTACAATTAATGTAATTACCCTCTCATTCATGAACAAGTACTTTCTTACCAACATCTGGATTAGTTCCATTATAGTTTTTGTGAGGGAGCTCAGAGTGATTTCTTGCACGAAGTATAATTTCGCATGCACGTGTTTCAGCACGGAGGTAGCTACCAATGATAACAGAGGGAAGACAGGGAAGATGTAGAGCTGAAGAGAAATATTTAGTTGTAAAAACAGCTTCCCAATATGGATTTGTGCTTTGGACCACACATTAGTCGTATAAATCTCGTGCTAATAGGAAATTACGCCCACTTCTGCAAGCAGTGTTCCCTCATATACCACATATATTTCAAGTTAAATACAGAGAAAAACTCAGAAGATAACTTCGCCAACAAGAACTACAGTCCCTAGGGTCCTCTGCCGTTTATCTCAGGATTTCTGTGAAGTCCATGTGTGCTTGTCGTTGTTAGATGGTGGGTAATTATACGTTGGATCATATAGTGCATTTACTGTCTGTATAGAGGACCGCAGTAGCACAGTGGTTAAGGTGCTGTGCTAAAAATCGGAAGGTCGCTGATTCGATCCTAGCTGGTGCCATTGGAATTTTTCATTGACAAAAATTCTTCCGATCGCACTATGGCCCTGGGGTAGACTCAGCCTCTAAGAGAAATGAGTACCATTAGCATTTCCAGAGGGTAAAGGCGGCCGGTGCTTAAGGCTGACAACATTACCACCACCCTTTGCCGTTGACATGAAATCTGGGAACCTTAACTTCCTGGAACCCTCTGGGCCACTCCAGGCCTGTAACGGGAATGCTGCTTACTGTCTGTATAAATGACTGAAGAGACATTTGAACCTGCTAACATGCCTGAGTCACTGGAGATAGTTTATTTAATAATTCATCCAAAATAACAAAATGAAATACCTTCGTTTCTACAGTTCCTGATAGAATATAATTTGAGCGTAACACAGTCCATTTAAGGGCGTTAATTTTGATGTAGGTTTTTTCCGTTCGAAAGGCAGAATAAATCTTTTTCTTTGACTAGGTGGAAACTTTGTATGCGCGTTTCTAAACAGTCATTTTTTCAATTTTGTTCTTATTCTTAATTACTTCCCAATTCTGAGCTATATGAAAAATGAAACCGGAAAATAAAAACCATTGACCCCAGACTGTATAAGTCTACTCCTTTACCCAAATACACGAAATTTTTATGCGCGATCTGTACATTTCCGCTCACTGTTAATAATTCTATCAGATCCGAAAAGCTTTATGTTATTCAAAATGTCTAAACCTTGTAGCTGTCTTGTTGTTTTCTCACAGCTGTTGTTATTAAGTGGGACCGCTCTAGCACAGTGGTTAAGGTGCTGTGTTATAAATTGGAAGGACGCTGGTTCGATCCCAGCTGTTGTCAGTGGAATCTTCATTGACATAAAATTCTTCCGATCGCACTATGGCCCTGGGGTCGACTCAGCCTCTAACAGAAATGAGTACCAGGAGCACTTCCTGGGAGTAAAGGCGGCCGGTGCGTAAGGCTGACAACCTTACCGCCATCCTGTGCCGCTGTAATGAAATCTGGGAAACTTAATTTCCTGGAACCCTGTGGGCCCCTTCTGGTCTGTAACAGGACTGCTTTTTTTTTTTTTGTTATTATGGTCTCTATGATTATGAATGTTACCTGTTAACTTTCTGTTGCGTAGCTTCTTTCAAATTGTTTTATTCCCCACCATTTTGCACGAAGCCTAAAGCAACACATTCATGCGTAATTTAAATTTTTGACGCCCAATGTCAACTATAGTGGTCGTACCGCACCGCTAACCTCTAAATTTGCATTTTATGTATTTATTCAACAAATATAGGTACTGAATATTTTAAACATGGTGTATACTCTCCGTTTTTTCTCTCTTCAAAATGCAGTTTGTTTCATAATTCTAACGTATTTGGTTCCTGTATTATTCACATTTTATATACAGGATGTGCTAAAATTAAAAAAATAATTCCGACGCCGAAAGGTTAATATATATACTTAAGTAACACAACAACAAATGCACATATATATAGTCTTTAATAATCTAAAATTTGCATTAAAACACTTAAAACGCTCCTACATGTTTCGATCATACGATCATCCTCAGAACGACACAAAACAAACTCAAACTTTATTGAGGAACGAAGTATGCTCCCTGAGGATGATCGTATGATCGAAACATGTAGGAGCATTTTAAGCGTTTTAATGTAAATTTTAGATTATTAAGACTATATATATGAGCATTTGTTGGTGTGTTACTTAAATAAAATACAAAATGCACGGTGCAACGATGTATTTAATATATCTACTTTAATAATTTCTCGAATTCATGTTGCCGACAGTCAGACAGACAGCTATGCAATCTACTGATACATACCCATAAGGGTAGAATAATACCTAGAGAAACCAAAACTGAATAAGGAATTCCCATAGTGCTACACACACTTGCTCTTCTCCCCTTTGTTTGGTAGGGTAATACTTCTCTTGTTTAAGAATTATATGACATGATATATTTGTTAAACTGCAATTGGGTTGCCACACGGTGGCAGTAGTACAGTACACATTTACACACAAACAATACACAGAACGACACAAAACAGACAATACATGGAACAACACAAAATGTTTTGGGAGAGTGCGGGCGGTGCCCCGTCTTTGCGAATTATACCCTAGCATTTGCCTCACAATTGAGGAAAAAGCACGGAAAAACCTCAGTCAGGGTAGCCGATGAGAGCCAGCTGCCACATGAATATACATAAACATATAACCCACCAGGCTATTCGATTGGTAGACATGTCTTTTTCTCAAGGAATCTAAGTTGTCTAAGTGGAGGGCGGAGATATTATTAACACTTGTCACTATTGATGTTGTTTAACTACCGATGTTAACATTTACAGATCGCTGCATATGAACGCGCCCTTGAAAAGGTATCCACTGTTAGCTTTGGTATGCGAGGACAATTTGTCACTTCCGAGTTACAGAACAGACTTCTCATTCGTTAAGTTTCCTTAACTTAACTAAAAAGCGCAAGTTTTTAAGTTCATCCCTTCTTAAAATTTCTTACTTTACCCAATTGGTCGAATGTTAAATTTCGCTGCTCCCTAATAGGTCCAAAAGTCAGAATTTTGAATACGTTAACCCCATTGGCTTCTATTTATGTAGCATTCTTCCATTGTTGTCGCCCGAGTGAACTCCTTCATGTGTCTCACTAATTTCTTTTAGAGTCCAAGCGTGCCTAACGTTGTAAATCTTTCCCACACGATTTAAAGTGTCCCAGAAGCTGTCAAGGTTTTCAAAGTCAGTCTTCTTTTCTTCATTTTATCTTTCCAGCTTTTCTTACCCCATACATTTGATTCTGACAAAGTCGAAATTATTAGCTTGCTACACCTGCCATAAAACTCTCTTTCACTGTTAACTGTAATACTGACACTCTCCAATTTTTCTCCCATCATAAACCAAACCAGCAAATTTTTTAAACAGTTCTGATCTAGGCTTTAAATGTACCATTTCGTCTCTTAATAAAAGACTTACACCCCATATCGGTTATAAACATACAGTAAGAATACATAAACATAAAAATAAAAATACATTAGAAGTGTTTTTAATCATGAAACGTGTTAACGAAACCATGTAATACATGGCAATTTATTTTGTTGTATGTCGTTTTGGGTGTAATGTTTCAGTAATGAGCAAGCACGTGCTGACTGAAATATGTGTCTTTAACAGGTCTAACCGCAGGTGGGACAGGTGTCTGCTATTGGTCTTTAACGTAAAGCGGTCGACCACGTGAGAGATACGTCACTGTGACACATTGTACACCACACCAGTACAGAAACTTTAATGACGTCACACACGTAACACACTCGTTTTTAGCAATCTCCATTACATGTGAACTAAGCTGTTTCATTAGTTGGTTCAAATTCGTTTCTGCTAGGGGAATAAGCAATGTTATGTGTCCCTTCATGATCATTCATTTATCACGTGGGGTGTGTGTGTGGAATCACTGTAATATCCCTGTTTTTGAGTGCTTATGTTCTGCTTTGTTCAGATATTCAAAGGAACACAATGCACTAATTATCAGTTCATAGCCTATTGTTCCAGCTGGAGACGGACAACTGGTGTATCAGATAGGATTAACTGATTGACGGTTTTCACACGAAGTATTAAAGAGGGGAAACTGTGGGCGACAGAAATACAACAACACAAGTTTCTTGCTGTATGAAAAGCCATAGAAGCACGTAGTTAATAACAGCACATTCACTGCCCTTGTGCCTTAATTACATGGCGATTTGGCAAAAAAGTAATTTTACTTGTATTATTGTTATTTATTTCTTTTGTCACAGGCCTTTTCTTTCTGGTACTTCTCTTGAACCAGCGGTGATCCCCACCGCTCAGGCTTCAAGCTTCACATTGCAGTACTTTCCGTATTATGTGTGATGTTCCAAGTATAGCTGTCGTTTGTAGTGAGTCTATCGAATGTTTTCCTGATACAGTTTCCAGATTTTTCCTTAAGCTTCTCGTTACTATTCCAATGGCTCCAATTATTACTCGTAAAATCGTACGTTTCAAGTTCCACATTCGTTGTATTTCTATACATAAACTCTTGTATTTTAACTTCTTTTCCGCTTCCTTTTGCACAACATTTCTATCTGCGGGTATTGCCACATCCATCAGTGTGCATGTTTTCTCTTTTTTGTTTTTAATTATAATATATGGCCTATTTGCTGTAACTTCTCTGTCTGTGTGTACTGCTTGATTCCACAAAACTGTGACACCTCCCTCTTCATACACTGGCTTGGGAATGTGTGTGTACCATTTGTTTATTATTATTATTATTATTATTATTCGGTGTATTCAAATTTAATCTCAGTGTAGATAAGGGGGTCATCTAGATTCTAAATTATGTAGGCCTGTTTGCGATGTATTAATATAGGGTTGTGTATTTATATGTTGCTAGTACTAACTTACAATTGCAATAATTTTTTGGAATTTTTAAGGGATTCTTCTGTGTCGAAACTTCAAGAGCAACAACTAGTATTATTAAGAAACACTTAATACTATGCTGTGCACAAATAAGTAATAAATATCAATATTAGTTTACGGAGAAATATGATAGAAATATATCAGTGTTACAAATTACAAGTCTAAGCAAACAGTCGACAAATCTTTTGGGTTCGTGAGATTTTTCAAGACGAATTATAGGGTGATGTTTAGATGTGGAATATAATGAGAGAAGTTGAATGAAAAGGAAAATAACTGGATGAGTGTTGGGAATGGAAAAAAAAATGGTTAAAGAGTTTAAACTGGAAGTAATTTGGACATAAAACGAAATTTGTATAACTTTAAGACGACAGTAAAATGAGTAGTATAGTCTGGTCTTTGCAGGAAAACAAATACGGTAATTTTTATGAAAAAAGTGTTGTCCTAAACACAGCTCATTGTTACTCAGAATAACATTAGAAGGCAGTCTTTCTGCTGTTGCCCATCTTCTTCAATGGCGTTTTAAAAAAATATACAATTCTGTCTGAAGCAGCCCTTCCCCGTTCTTACATTGAATATATATGAATATATTGTTACACAAAAGTACCTATGTCACAATTTTTAGCAAAATATTTTGGCCAAGGATCCTGAATCTGTGGAATAAAGACATTTACTGCGAACGAAATAGCCTAATGCAATGTGGTTATCCAATTTGGGAAATCTAGCATGCTCAAAACTGAGTGCATAAAGGAATATAAGTCAGTGGCTTAGTTGAATTCTGGGAAAAAATATGCGGTGTTGATGTAACGAACTCACTGGCCATTACTGCTTAAGTGAGAAGTTGTGTTTCTTAATGACATCTTACAGATCAGAAAGTACGCATTATGGAAATGTGGTAGTCAGACCATTTGATTACGTGACACACACACTTGCCATCTGTTGTTGTACAATAGGAATATTATGGGCAGTGGTTCAGTCGATACATCAATAAACACATAAGGAGTTACAAGAAATTGTTTATCCTGTGAAGTTCCTTCAGTCAGCACTGTTGTTACTTCTGGCTCCCTTGTTGTTCTTATGACACATTTAGCAATGGAATTGGAGTCGACTGCGAAATTGGCCACAGAAAGCATTTTGTCAGAGCCTTCATACGTACTTTTTCTAAAATTTGTCAATTCTAAAATGATCTTATAATATTGCTTATTTCATTTATTTAGCATAACACAACGTAAGCATCATCACACACTATATCAGGTAATACGTACTCAACAGTCTGTATTATATACTGTGACCCTATGGTGTATTATATAGACCATTAGGTATATTTTGTGGGCCCGGTAGCTCAGTCGGCATAGCAACTGACTACGGGCTGGACGGTCCGTGATCGAATCCCGGTGCGGACGAGATTTTCCGCCCGTCTAGACCGGCCTTGGGGCCTACCCAGCCTCCTGTAAAATGGGTACAGGGTAAAGTGCGGCCGGGGAATGCTGCTGATCACTCATGACCCTCTAGTGCCGCGGTAATGGAAGAGTAGAACTATATCTCTACCCACCCTCTGGGCCACACCGGGCCTGTAACGGGATCACTTTACCTTTACCTTCTTAGGTATATTTTACCTAATGCTTTTTGATTTATACATATATATCTACTTACGCATCTTAATACAATAATATATTCACATCCCAAGTACCCTAAATGTAATGGATTTAAATTCATACACGTCAACTTTTGATTGTCCTCTTTCAATGCTCATTAATGGTCATGCCTAAATCAAGTTGGGGGGTACGTGATGACGCGTTTGGTTGAGGCACTTCGCTACAATCAGAAAGGTTGCGGGCTGAGTTCTCGATAAGTTCTTTCTGTTGAATTATGACCCTGTGGTGGACTAATTCTCTAAGAGAAATGAGTAACGGGGTTATCTCATAGGAGGGTACAGGTGGCCGATACGTAGAGCTGACAACCTAACCCTTTCATCTGCTTATTGTCTAGAAATTCTGGGATCCTCAACCTCTTGCAGCACAAAGGGTCTGTCCAAGCCAATAATGGGTAATAATTGTCTAGGAGTACACGTCACTGAGAAGAGCGAAGAATTCCGATGAGCACGCTTTAAAACAAGTGACTATATATATATATATATATGTCATGATAGTGATTTCGTTGTTCTTCCAGATCGGGGATGTGGTCCGGGTAGCGTAGACGGTATAGCGACTGGTTACGTGCTGGATGGTCCGGGGATCGAATCCCTGAGGAGACGAGATTTTCCGCACCTGTCCAGACCGGCCCTGGGTCCCACCCAGCCTCCTGTACAATGGGTACCGGGTCTTTCCCGGGGTAAAGAGCGGCCGGGGCGTGACGCTGACCCCCCACCCCTTCTACTGTCGTGGTGAAGAAAGAGTAGAGCTAAACGTCTATTCCCCCTATGGGCCATACAGCCTTTGCAGAGCGTCAGTGCCTGTACAACGGTGCAATTTATCCACTTTACCTTTTTTACCAGATCGGGGAAAAGTGCTCTTTTGTTGTGCATGTTAAGTTTAATAACTTAACCAAGTTAATAAATTCAGACGCTTAATTTCCTTCACCTATGTATTGTTGCAGTTAGTTTGATATCCTTTCTTGTCATAACAGAAGCCAATAATTGTCCCAATGTGTTCGATGTCTACTGCACAATGAAACACTTCGTTATTTCGAATTAGGTAGAAATGTGCTTTTAGCGGTTAAGTGTTGACATCAGATTGCTTTGTGCTCTTAACGTGACACTGAGAGCTGTCGTTTCCATATGGGGTTAGATATGCATAGGATAAAGGTAAAGTGATACCGTTACAGGCCCGGTGTGGCGCAGAGGGTGGGTAGAGGTATAGCTCTACTCTGCCATGACCGCGACACTAGAAGGGGGTGAGTGGTCAGCAGCACGCCCCGGCCGCACTTTATCCCGTGAAAGATCCGGTACCCATTTTACAGGAGGCTGGGTAGGCCACAGGGCGGGTCTGGACGGGCGGAAAATCTCGTCCCCACCGGGATTCGATCCCGGACCGTCCAGCCCATAGCTCAGTCGCTATACCGACTGAGCTACCCGGTCCACAGATATGCATATGGCAATATGAATTTAATAAAAGAACTGGGTTATTGGCGACTGGACTCAACTGCGTACTGTTTGTATCGGTTACTCTTTCGTATACAGTAATTTACTTGAACCAATTTTAAGATGAAATCCATACGGCGCGGTAAAATCCCTCCTCCTTCATTAAAAGAAACCATCCAATTATTTCTGCAAATGGAAAGATAATTATGAAACACATCAACACAAGAGGAGTTCGTGTGTGGATTGTAGGTTGTTAATTATGCAGCTTGGTGATACTAAGAGTAGCCACTGGGATTTCATCTGTTAAAAGTATTATTTGGTTACAGAAGTTGTTTACATTTTGTTGGTCTGACGTAACTTTATAGCGTCTAATGTTCGACAGGCTTGTAAGGGTTGAACTTCAAACAGTATTGAATACAACAAACGCATCTCATTTTTCACTAATAGATTTCACAAGACTGAATTTGATTGTTTCCTAATCGTCGTCGTCCCATCATCATAATCATCATTGCTATTATCATTTTCATCCTCATTATTACCACCATAATTATCATCATCATCATCATCATCATAATCACGTAATGTCTTAAGACGCGTCCTTAGCCTCCACCAAAACTACCTCACCACACAGAGCGGTCTGCTGCTTCCTTTATCATCCCAGCTACCTACAGATTCGTACACATCCCACCAATTTTAGCGTAAAGAAAGCACGTAAAATGATGATCAGATCTCAACATCACCACGCGGTTTTGGCATATTATATAAAACTATTTTAGCAAGAAACTTGTCAAAACCTGAAGATAGCCGCTATAGGCCGAAACATGTAGTTTCTCCATTGCTAATAAAAACCATAATTTAAGCCATAAATTTATAGTTGTGTTTTTGACTGAACTTACTTCACCATACAATAATTTGAACTCTGTAAGACAAAATGCTACCAAAATAAGAAGAGCAAGTTGGGAGAAATGTGTGCGAAAGACTTTTACTCTAAATAAACTTACTGTAAAGTCGGATATTTTTCATGTTTAATCATGTGAAATAATATTCCTTCAAGTCAAATTTAATTTTGAATGATATTTAGTTTTTTATTTTTTATTTTAGATATTGTTGAAGTGGAAGGCGCGCGATTAAACTCATTTATTTTTCTAACACCGAATGAAGAAAACTTAAGGCGCTGAAATAGGAAGATGGTTTAAGGAGGGGTTGTGAAGACCGCCAACGTTGGCGGGGTGAGGAAGGCTTGAAACAAATGAAAGTCTTGCCCGTGACATCTGTCACCAGCAGAGGCCTCCACGTCCTCTACCCGCGCTAACGCCTCTTTCGCTTACTTATTCAACACTAAACTTTTAGCTGACGCGTTGGAAAAGGCCGTGTAAAATTTATTATTAATTTATAATGCCCCTATGCCTCAACACCACTGAGTATTCAAAATATTTGTGGGGCTTACATTAAATACATTTAACTCGAATAGTTATTATGAAATTTGTAACCTTGAATTTAACCCTTTGACTCCTAATGTCAACTATAGTGGTCGTACCGCACCGGTAACCTCTAAAGTTACATTTTATATATTTATTCAACAAATATAGGTACTGAATATTTTAAACATGGTATATACTCTCCGTTCTTTTTCTCTTCAAAATGCAGTTTGTTTTATAATTCTAACATATTTGGTTCCTGTGTTATTCACATTTTATATACAGGATGTGCTAAAATAAAAAAAAATAATTCCGGCGCCAAAAGGTTAAGAATCTTTTAGTATATCTTAACAACCCGCATTAATTCAACTTTGCATTATACTGGTTAAAGAAACTAACACAAGACTGCGACTGTAAAGAGCTGACTGTCATTTTATTATTTATATGAACTGATACCTACCTGATGATGGTTGATGTAAACAGCCGAAACATGTAGTAGCACTGAATAAAGGATCAATAAATTAGATCTGTATGGTTGTGTTTGTCAGTTAAAATAACACTTTAAAACCCCGTATACACTCTTAGTTAAAATGAGTGATTTTAATGTGTGACGTCATACCTGATGGAAAAACTTAGTAAACTGGGCAGTTTTGATATGCAATAGAGCGGACTTCAGAAATGTCTTTCCAAGTCTTTCACACAGAGAACTGCGCAGTTTACTCAGGGAATCCCACAGTTTCCTCAATTTACCTGCCGACACCACGATGGCATCATCTCAAGGCACATCCGTTTCTAGCAATTCAGCAGATGAGCATCGCATGCTATATTCCTTTTCAAATACCACTTCTTACTGCACATTTTACGCTTTCTTCTTTTCGGATAACATTATGGCAGATGTGGCTATCAAACAGCAAACAAAAGACTTGGCTTTATCTACCATAGTCACATGCACAGGAAGACACACAGAACTGACAAACTTGAATGGAAACTTGTGCTGTGCCAGAGAACATTCAGTTCAGTTTTTCGTGCGGTTTTATTGCACAGTTAAACTGCACAGTTTAACTTAGAGTGTATGTGGGAACTTATGTAAGACTGTAACGTAACAAACATCTCTCTTAACTGTCTGTCATTTATTTTCCTGCTTTTTGACCAAACCATTAACTCATAATAATTTGTCGTCATAATCAAGAGTGTGAGTTCCTATAATTTACGTAAGTCATGTCTCTCCATACTATATGAAACGAAACACTTGGTTTTACTTAGCATGTTTCTAAGCCTAAAGGACTATTCGGTACCAATCTGGGCTGAATTTGTGGATTTTCTAAAGGCATACCATACAACAAAGTTATTAATAAGTAGGGATGAAGCACATTCTGTTGCAGATTACTCTGAGTAGGAATTATATAGCACAGATATCTGCGTATGAGAAATAACTAGATTGTAGATTCACGTGTTAACTGCATCTGATGTTAATCTCCCTGTCTGTGTAAGGGGAAGGCGTTAATTGGGTAAGAAAAACCCTTAAGTGGATTTGAAATAAAGTGAAATGCCAACTTGAAGCAACTAAGGAATTTCATTGATGTATACTTAGCTAGACATGTTTCGGGTACATATGCCCATCATCAGGAGCATTATATGTTGAGTTGCAGCGTATGGTTTTCTGCACCGAGTTTTTGGGATGGATGGTGGTCTTGAGAACCGCTGCGTAGGTGGTGTGTACGGTGCGGATGGTGCCGTGAACAGCACCATCCGCACCGTACACACAACCTACGCAGCAGCTCTCAAGACAACCACCATTCATCCAAAAACTCGGTGCAGAAAACCATATGCTGCAACTCAACATATAATGCTCCTGATGATGGGCATATGTACCTGAAACATATCAAGCTAAGAATACATCAATAAAATTACCTAGTTGCATCAAGTTGGCATTTCACTTTATTTCATGAGGAAGATGCACGGTCAAACAACCCTCAAGGTTTATTAATTGAATTTGTTTGAAGACGTTGTACTGACGGGAATACATGGAATTGTAAGAAAGGAAAGCCAAAGTGAAGGAAGGAAGAAAGGAGGGGAGTGAATGTTGTTGGCAGAAACTTGAGGCTCATTGGAACTGCATACTGCGGAAGTTAATTACTTTCCCTCTACACCAAACGCTATAGGTTTGATGAGACTGGGCTTGATATTTTGGCTTAGTTTGCAGCAGGAATGGGATTTCTGACAGAATATTACCAAGTTTTACGTGTAAGAAGCTGTCGGTAAGACTTCAATTACAATGGAGGATTTAAAATAGCGTAACTGCCATAGTGTAAACGCGACACGGTTGGCCAAATGAGTAACCTGTTTCGATTCCAGAGAAGGGCTGAAAATTTTTGTCCGAAGCGTTCAGATCTGCTCTTGGCCTGGCCCAGAGCAGATCTGAAGGCTGCAGGGGAGTGAAACTGACTACTTGCCTCCACTGAGAGTCGAAGTGAAGAATGGGTGAAATTATAATTCAAATACGTTATTTCTTAACGGCCTGGACAGAGATACTTTTTCCATTACTTTAAATGTAGATTGCAAGAGACTGTATGTATAAATTGCCTCAACATAAACAAAATATTATACCGTGGGTTTCATTCGTCTGGTTCATATCTGAGAACACACGTGGGCTATTGTGAATACGTAATGAAATTTAGGGGCTGTTTGCTATTTGTTGAATTATAAGCTCCGATAAGAAGACACTGCCTAGTGGAGTTAATTATTTAATTCGTTATTTGTAAATTCAAAACTTTCACGACTTAATTGTACTTTGCTTAATATTGAAGAAAATGTTATGAAATTTTGCTATAATTTTAACATTCTTCATTTCTTCCATTTTAAATCGTTTATTACAATTCGAACCCACGAATGCACTGTCCTTTCCTGGGCTCGAATTAGAATAATTTGCTGTCAGTCTTAATCATTTCGCAGTATTGATAGAGGCGATTTAACATTTCGAATATATGGCCATGGCTTGTCAAAGACATGGAAGAATTTTGTAAGAATAACATTGCACGTATGTGCTCTGCTGTGCGGGTAACGTATCTGGGAAAACCATTTGTTTACGTGTGCCTCCTTTTACATCTATAGATCGACGTTTGGTACACGTAATGTCTTTTAGTGTACTAAAGACGTTTGTAATCATATGCACAACCAAATTTCTCCGGCCCACCCATATTTTTCGAAAAAAATCTAGTATTTCATAATACTTGCCCCCCCCCCCCTAATTATTCGAAAATGTAATAAGTGTCTTGTGTGTGTCAATTTTGTGTCGTACTTTTATAGCTTCAACATCACAACTAGAAATCGTAAACAGAAATTATGCGTTTCAGTAACACACCAACAAATGCACATATATATATATATATATATATATATATATATA
>Ga0123354_10011777_pt1 | contig 13539 bp, 8 predicted proteins | sample TergutLab28metaG_2_FD_97872 | JGI IMG/M metagenome (GOLD analysis project Ga0123354, IMG submission 97872) | Labiotermes labralis P4 segment gut microbial communities from Petit-Saut dam, French Guiana - Lab288 P4 | ecosystem: Host-associated > Arthropoda: Insects > Digestive system > Gut ... | reverse complement strand
TGCAGCCTACAAAACACAACAAGTACTCGCTAGCTCCTGAAGATGGACGTATTAACGTCTGAAACATGTTGAGCAATATATAATAAAGCAAGTGTCATCTAGTTGGTCAACCTTTATTCAAATGTCTAGATGAGACTTATAAAGACTTTTCCATTCAAGAAATACACTATTTGTAGGGGCCTATGTGGCATTTTGGCTTTTTACAATGGTGAGATTTGGATTGTGCGCTTCTAGTTTGTGTTGCCATATCAGCGGGTACCCACATTTTCCTGTTGCCATCTTCAGGATATTTCTACTTTTGGAAATGAGGCAGCAGGTTTTGCTTACTGGACTATATGGTGATAATAGAGAAGACCACAATCCAACTGTATAGGTCCAACTGCAACTAGCATATTGCTGCACAGCCACAAAATTACATTTGTCAACAAGCTTCAGAACTGCCATTCATATATGTAACTTGGCTAATACCACTGAAGAAGCAAAATCAGCTATGGGTATTAGGAGTGAAGTCAATGCATCAAGTTAGAAACAGGGAGAAGATTGGTTTGAACCAATCCTTAATATACATACACCCCTTTCCACCACTGTCACCAAATTTTTATTTTTTGTCCCTCTTTAACATAGTGGCCAAAATAATTTCTTGGGTAGAAAAAATATTGGGGGGGAGGGGGGAATACCCCCCTCGACATTATGCCTATGCTGTTGTTTGATGTTAGTACAATTTCCATCATGCAACAACCAGCTTCTTTGATTGCTGAGTATAAAGTGCAAAGGCATTAACCAAGAGCATGAAGAAAGAGCTAAGTTATCAGTGTTCATACTGAATTTTGTTTAAAATTTACCAGAATTTTGTTTGTGACCCACAAGAAAAATACAAGTGAGAAGGAAATCTTGTGATTAATCTCCAGAATAAATTATTTCAACTAAACATTAAACTGGAGTGTTAGAACGGCTATTTTCAATAGGGATGATACATATTAAATTATAAAATTGCATTACCTTAATGCCACCTACAATGGCAAGTTTCAATTAAATTTGACACAAGAAGATGTATAGCTCTGTGAGAAGTCAGTATCAGCAATTTATTTTGTATCTCTGTACATGAAAACTACCACAAATGAAGTGGAACTTTTATCCTATACAATTCACTGACATATATTGAAAGTTTTCAACTGGTTGGAAAAAAAAGTCATGGTAAGTCTTTTGATTCCAACAGCTAAGGTTCAGCCAAAAATCATAGATATGGAATATATGTACATGTATTGCTGAAATTGAGACTCAGTAAGTTTCCAGCAATAATGATACTAAATGTAATTTTCCAGAAACATATTTTTCACATATAACTAATATATCCTTTGAAACTGTGGTCAAGTGCAAATATTTTGGAATGACACTAACAAATGAAAAGTGCATGCATGAAAAATTTAAAGCAGATCAAGTGTTAGGAACGCCTGTTACCATTTGACTCAGGATCTTTTGTCTTCCCATTTGCTATCTAAGTATGTAAAGATTAAAATATACAGACTATAATTTTTCCTGAAGTCTTATGTGGGTGTGAAACTTGGTCTCTAACGAGAACACAGGCTGAGGGCAATTGAAAATTGGGTGCTGAGGAAAATAGTTGGGCTTATAAGAGAGGAAGTAACAGGAGACTGGAGAAAATTGCATAATGTGGAGCTTTTTATATTTTGTACAACTCTTCACATATTCAGGCGATTGAATTAAAGATAAATGGATGGGTGAGTAATGTATCAGGTATGTGGAGGAAGAGAAATTCACACAGAGTTTTGGTGAGGAAAGGTGAAAGAAAAAGATGATTTTAAAGCCTCGGCAGATATGCAAGGCTAATAGGAAAATGGACCTTAAAGAAATAGGATGAGCAGATGCGGTTTGGTTCAATCTGGCCCAGAACAGGGTTATGTGGCCTGATGTTGTGAACATGGCTAAGAACTTTTATGTTCCATAAAATGTTGGGAGTGACTGAGGAACATTATGATTCTGAAGGACATGGCTGCATTGAGTTCGTCTGAAAACATAATTTGGTAGTCTATATCTGAAGCCAGATTAAATTTTGCAAAAACAAGTGAATGTTGTAACAATAACAACTCTCAATAACACATCTCTGCTGAACTAGCTTACCGGTGCTTGTCACGTTGAATGCCATTGCACCACCGATACCAGGGCTTATGTTGCGCTGGCAACTGTCTGAGCTGCTGGAGAAGTGAACCACCCCATCTTGTGCCTCTCTGTACATGAAGCAGTACCTGCGAGGCCCTCTAGAAGACCGACTCAGTGGAGTTGTGATCAGGTAGTTCGTTCCGTTATCTTCCCAGCGCCCATGACAAGAATACGCTGTTGAAAAATTAAATCAATTGGAACACAGTTCGAAAGTTCAAGGCCCCAGGATGAGCTGCTGTATCACTCATTGAGTAATAAAAGTAACAACATTTTCTGACTACTCCTCATCTATAATATATAAAGAATCTAACCTAAACTGGCGAAATCTGTCAAAGACAAAAACACATCAAAATTCTACACTGCTGGCGGCCCCCACCATGGATGAGTAAAGCACCAATTTCCACACTGCATCATCTAATTACTATGACTCCACATGGAACCATCCTTCACTATGATAAGTAAAGAATTCTATGTAATATCTCCTATTCAAATACACAAATCCTAATATATTATCCATTCCCATGTACGTTACTAGATTTTAGAATATTTTATAACTATCTATATCCACACTATTTCCAATTTTAAATGAACATATTAACCACTCATTCGGCTTCAGCAAATTACACTACAAAATAAGATACTAAAACTTAACCCAAAACACATTAGTTCAGTTTTATAATACTTTTACTATATTCACACTATTCAATGTTGAAAGAAAAGATGTAATTATAAGCTTTTATAAACAGAAATGAGATCTTGTTGAAAAATAATAAATTTCACATATTATATCATATAATACATTGTACAGTTTCCTCGATAAAGACTTACGACCTGATGATGGCCCAGTGAAGAGAGCCGAAACATGTAGTCACTTAAACTAAACCTTGTAAAACAAATCATAAATACTGTAGTTGTGTCGGACTTATTTGCATTTATTTAAAATTGTATCTAGCACAACAGGGATGGCCCACTTAAAGATTCTACCACTGTTCATGGCATCACATCCAGAAAAGAGAACGAAGGAAAAAACGGTAAGTTGTGGGAAAGACGTGCTAAATACCTGAGACCACATCAGCCGATGTGCAGTCAGAACGGAACTCCATGGTGTCCCTTGTACTACAGCCCACTATCAAAGTTGTGAAGTCATCTTGGTCTGCACAAGGATCAGGCAGGAGGCCATCCAGATCACGGGATGACCTCCTCCGAAGGCCACTATACTCCATGAACCAATGTATGGATCTGACACTGCGAGACAGCACACCACGGTTCTGATACACAGTGTCAACTTGTCTTCTAAAATCAAACTCTTTGTATGGATATGAATCATCTTTCACATTGCCCTCTGATTCTATAGTAAGAATAGCTTTTGTCTCATGTTGTTTGGACTTATATGACCTCTTACGTCTTATGGACCTAACTAATCCATCATCTCGGCTTAGTCCAGTGACACTGTATTTGCCCAAATATGGGCACTGTCTCGGCTCTGGCCGTGAAGCTGAAAAAAACAATATAAATAAGAAATTAATTTAAAATTTGACATTCTGAGGACTGTGTATTGTGACATATCCTTATAATAAAGCCAATGAGATGTACTAATTTCTCAAATTTATTTTTGGAATAAAACTCCACATGTTTCAGACAGTTTCTCTGTCCATCATCAGGTGTTTTTCACTGTACACACAGCAAACCTGTATGACATATACCATTGCTGTGTGTACAGTGCAAAACTCCTGATGATGGATAGAGAAACTGTCTGAAACATTTAGATTTTTATTCCAAAAATAAATTTGAGAAATTAGTGCATATCATTGGTTTTATTATAAGAATAATAATCATTTAAACTGTTTTCACAAACTGCTTCTGTTTACTGATTACTAAGTGATCATTATGCTGGAAGGCTAACTAACTGCACTGAGCACAGTCCTTCTTCAGAAGCTAATAGCTCCTCAGCTAGTCAAGAAATTCCCCACATTTCATGGAATCCAAGGGTTCATTATTTTGTTTACCACAGGTCACCACTTGTCCATATCCTGAGCCAGATTAGCCCAATCCACAATTTGCTCTCCAGTTTCTTTAAAATGCATTTGTGAATGTAAGGATGTGAAATACGATGTGCTGTCCGGGGACGATATGCAATGGTAGGTGTTGCTGTTAGAAGTTTTCCACTGGGGAGTCAGGTCTTCTGCAATGTGCACTATGTGGTAGGGTGAGTGGATCCTGATACTTTGAAGGACTGCAGTGCATTCAAAATATCAGGAACCACAGAACCAGCAACACAACATCACATTGCAGAAGACCTCTATCCACAACTACACCACTAAGCTCAAATCTCTCACTTTCCATTATTAGAGACCCAGATAGTTCCTCCAACAGATCAAAAAACATGCACCATGTCCTGGTTTCAGAAATTAAATCTCTCAAACCTGCCACACAGTCAATTCATGTCTCCATTTCTATATCAGCATTTGCACTGACAAAATGTCCACAAGTGTTAAGTCATACTCACTGACTAATGTGATAAATGGCAACGCATTTCTGTCAAAGTGTGTTGGTTGACATGCATCTTCTGGTCTCCTTGTGTGTGAACCTGAAACATGATATCATCACACTGCAATGTCAAATTTGAATCAGGTGAGGCAAGAACTGACAGTGGCTGTATATTGTACAGTTCTGTCTTCCTGTAGAACGATGTAAATGTGAAATTAATATCTGTTTTAACTTTTAAAACTGTAGCACCAATGGCAGTAATTGTAAGGGTCTGGAAATTTCCTGTTATTAGCTGTAATAAAGTTCTGTGCAAATCAGTTCATTCTTAACCGACTGGGAGTAGAATTTCTTTTTGCCTGGTGCAGTAATTGTACATGCACTAGCACTGATTGGAGTCTTCAAAGGAAAACCTCTCACTGAAAGTGAAGACAGTATTTGAAATTAAGGAGAATGGAATCATAACCTGTATTTGGATTACACATATTATTCAAATGCATTCTTTGCAATTTATTATAATTCATCAGCCATGATGTTCATTTACTGTAAATATCAACCCATTGCTTGAAAGTTGACCTCATTACAGATATTGCACTGGGCACTGTCAAAAATTATTCTGCCTTATACTCCACTGCACACATTTATTATATTGAAAAATATTTCAGATGAGGTTATGCACAATGTCAGGATGAGCTGCTATGGAGAAACTTGAAGAAGCTTAGGACTGAAGTCTCAATGGAATGAGATGCTATGTTGATGGGTCAGTGCTGCCTGATATTTTGAAAGCACTGCAATCATTAGAAACATCAAGAATTGCATATGAAGTGACGTTACATCACAACCCAGTAGACTTGAACCTTCGGCAACACCGTTGTGAGAAATTCAAAACTCAAACAATGAAATTTGATCACGTTTCTATAAATTAAACACTAAAGGTGATGCATGTGGGACAGAATTAAATTTACCTGACAACTCTGAGAGAAAAACTCATTACTAACATGTGAGTAGTTCTAGAGCAATATATTCAAATGGACAGTCAGATATGACAGCACAGTTTAGAGTTCATTATGTGCTCAGAACTCAACTCCCTTATGAAGTGCAACTTCTATCTTCCCATTTTCTTTCCCGTTTTTATTTCTTATTTTGGAAAACCTGGTGACACTATACCATTAAAGTGTTGGCACACATTACCTGTCTGTACTTCTATGACATGGCCATCTCTCCGGTAGAACATCATACAAACATAACCGCTCTGGCTGCAACACAGAAAACAGCAGACGTAACAACAAATGTTCAACACACATAAAGAGATGAACAAACACTAAACACCAATAACACAGATGTACATCCTACTGAAGGCATCAATGTGTGTCCACATTTTTCATTGTGCTAAGCAAAAAGAGTGTCTCTGTTAGACTGATCCCCCAACCAGGCAGTAAGTACTACCATTTATCTAAATAAAAAACTGACCGGAAGGACACCCATGAGGCTAAGTGCCACACATTGAGTTACACTTTGTGTGGAGGTAAAGCTCCATGTATACTTAACCTGAGTCATAAACAAAGATTAGTGGTTAGTCATACTAAAGTTGTACTGGCCCAGGGAAATGGCCCCCAGTATCAATTGGAAAGAAGGCCTGGTAGGTATCAGAGCATCCACAATAACTGCAAATGCTGGGATTGGAAAGAGCAGGATTGACCACCTGTCAGGACCCCATCTTTGGTAATCCAAACATAGCCACTTCACACTCATTTTGTATACCTCAGTATCAGAATCAGCTGCAGGGGCAGGCAGAGAAAGACACAATGACTGCTGATAACAGTGGTTTACGTGACGAAATGACATGACATGTGCTGCCATATTCATTGTTCTCATGACAGTGCTGAGAAAGTCTTTTAGAATGTGATGCCATGTCAACTGAACTTCTTGGACTCTGATGACACAGGCAGCAAGCCTCTTCAGAATGTGTGTAATTACTTAGTCAACAAGGCATCACATTCCAGAAGACTTGAATTTTCATAACAGATGACCTTCTTGAAGCTGTAATCCCTTGCCATTCTTGCTGAGTAGTGGCACATTGTAATGGCCAGCATTTCTGCAAGATCTGTGGTTCTTGCTGCAGACTCGCTAACAATCCGTGGTCTGTGGTGACAATACGCTGAGCCACTGGGACAGTAGGTCTGCCCATTTCAAAGGATCATAGTGCCTTTCAAACATGAGACACTAACTGTCCTAGGACAGTACATAACTCTAGAAGACTTCCATGTTCAGCAATGCTGCTGTGATAACCTACAATCTTGCAGTTGTCAAGGAAGTGATGATGGCCTAACTGAAATACAATTTTGGCATTTGTCTGGAGTGACTGAGCAAAACAAACCACAGTCAGGACAGCTGGTGTCCTGGTACAGACCTGAGCAGTATATAGGTTATGCACCAGCCTGCTCAGTACCATTTCATATTGTCCTGCCAATCTCATGCTCCTTGATTCAATCACATTAACATTCAGGCAAACAGTATAAATTAATGAACTCAATGTTATGTAAATTTCTACATTCCTCTCTTCCTCCCTCTCTTGCCGATTTCTGATGAAGATTTAAAATTCTTCTGTGATGTCACACTGTGTTGTTGGGTGAGAAGTACCTGATATTTGGGAGGATCATACCGCCTTCATCTTAAGGGTCAAGAAGTCCAAGGGTGACCCACTGATACAGTGTAACATCAAAGATGACTTCAGTAACTGCTGTGAGAACCGCACATCTCACACAAACTCCAATCTCTCTTATAATAAAAGCCAATGAGATGCACTATTTCTCAAACTTATTTTGATAAAGAGCTCTACATGTTTCGGTCAGATCTACTGTCCATTATCAGTAAGGTATTTGTCAGGCTAGATATGTTGACTGTCTATTAGCGAGGTCAGGATGGAACTCCATCCTGACCTCACTAATAGACAGTCAATGTATCTAGCATGACAAATATATACTGCTGTGTATGCAGTGTTGAGACTCCTGATGATGGACAGTAAGATCTGTCTGAAACATGTAGAGCTCTTTATCAAAATAAATTTGAGAAATAGTGCATCTCATTGGATTTTATCATAGAACATATCACGATGCATGGTCCACTGAATGTCGAACCCATTCCTTCATTTGGGTGGAAGACCAGGTTATATACCCATGTTAAAATATCAACCATAGATTTAACTTTTAGGTTACCACACAGAATGCAGAAAGATGCAACATACTTAACTGAATGGTAGCAAGAACTTCTCTAATTTCATTTACTTTCAAATTCATTAAAATATAAGCTTAACTGATGACTCACCCTGAAAAGTATGAATTTTGCCACATTTCGAAGCCCATCCTTGACAAGCTCACTCCATCACTCAAATGCTGAACTGCAGTAATGAGGGATGTAACAATAACACACGAACAAATTCAAGTATAATTTAAACTTGAACAGAAACACAAAGGAATGCAATTTGTTTGAACAACCACTTGGCCGTTCTGCTCACAGCTCTTTTATTTCTCTTTCGTGTAGACCAGATGCGGGACTCTGTTTAAATGAGAGGGTGGGGTATGTTTGGAGATCGTTTAGCAGCACATCCTCTAACGAACCAACTGCTGTGACCAGCCTAACACTGATTCGGGAAAGTTGCAGGAGGGAAAATACAACCACCAGAAGACCCTAGGTTTTACTTATGTTCTGCTGTAATAATAGGCAAGTATAGAGCAAGGGCAAGAGTCTATAGAGAAACAATAGAAGGATGCAGATCTCAACAATAACCACAAGTATTACACAGTTATTGTTGCTGACGATGAAGATAAACCCATAAAACACACGCTTGTTCATAATGCTCCATTTCAGTTTCACAAGTTCCTACACCTGCCACAATGTTATTACTGACTGCAAGTAAAGTAATCCTTGTGTTACAGGAATGTAAGCAGCCTACATGTTTCCAAGGACAACATTCAGAACATGTTTCCTGAAAATCACTCAGCTGGTCCAAAAGTTGAATTGAAGTTTGTGTGGGGAAGACACAAACATGCGCACAGATGACATTGTGCTCTAATGAGCTACTGTTATTCTTTGAATGAGGGAAAGTGGGCTAAATATTATAGCTGAAAGAGAATGTTTCAAGCAATAAAGCATGTAAAAACGAAAATTAGGTACAGCTCAAATACCACAACACACAGAACATGAACCTGGTGAGACATATATGCTGGGAGTAGAGAGGTTCTAGATAATCCTGTGCAAGTCCATTTTACTCAAACCTGTATCCATGTAGTTTTGTTAAGTGAATGCAAAAGTTTCTTCACAGCAAACCAGAGCAGCACACGCTTGCTTGTACAAGATGCACGAATCTTTACCCACAGATTCAAGTCTCCTGGAATGTGATGCTGTGTCACTGGGTGAGTGGTTTCAGGTGTTCTGTAGTGTCATGACATCTTCACCTTCAAGGGTACACAGTCCAAAACATGAAGGCAACATGATCATTTGAAATGCCTGGTACCACCAACTCCACACAACAGTGTCACCTTCCAAAAAGCTTGAAACCTCAGCAACAACTCTGAGAACCTCAAATACCACAAAATAATGTTTTTTTTTAATTTGTAGGCCATTTTTTTAATATAAGAGCTTCCTTATCTTATGAAACATTTTTCACTCAATTAAGGTTAATTTGTGTCTCGGGAGAAACTTTTGACCCCCAAAGCCCATTAAAACTTATAAGATGGGAAGTAATGGTAAGTTAATTTTTGTTTTACAAGTTTTTGCTTTATAGGCAATTTTTGAGAAATGAGTTGAGCTTCTAAGACAAGTGATTAATGTAGTGTAATACTACCATCAGTGTACAGAAAGTCTGCTAACTGCCAAACCATGAAAGATGGAATTACCCATGTCAAGTCTCTACATCAGTCCATCTGATACACTTACCCATGTCAACTTTGTACTTCAGTCCATCTGTGGCAGAACATACATGCTTGAATATTACGTTCATGATGTATTGCTCTCATGTTAACCCTTTAAACCCTGAGTTAAATCCCACCCGCCATCTGCTGGCATTATTAGGAGCTCACCATATTCTCCATGTTAGCAGGATAAAGGTTAAAGTCAGGACAGTTCACATGCTGTTAACCGCAGAAAGGGTACAGCAGTGGTATGACTCACCAACCCATGGTGAAATGCGTGACAAGGTGCACCACATCATGGGGGGCCTGTCTCTCTTCAGTGCAGACAACACGCATCTCCTGGTGTTGGTGATTGCTACCAACATCACCTGTCAGCCCCAAGGACATCACCACCCCATGGCTGTTGGGGTATCTGAAGATCAGAGACAGAAAGAAGTGGGACATGTCTTGCAGACAACTGTACTTTGGTACGTTTCTACGACACTACAGGATGTCACATCACTGAGGACAGGAATGTTCATGTGCTACATAAGATGCATACCCCTGAACAGTGCTGCCACTGCCTGTGTGCTGGCTGGCCCCTGGCTGCGCTGTCATGTTGGTAATCCTGAGTGTCGTGTTGTGCTTGTGGAACGTATATGCGCGTCGGTAGTCCAGCGTGTGCCAGTGCTGGGATGCTGTCAGCCACAGTGGAAACTTGCATTTGCTGGGAGAGGGCGCTGCAACACCACCACTCACTTTTTTGGCACCTCATTATTACCACAGGGAAGTGGGCAAAGTTTCAGAAGGAAGCAGCAGAAACACACATCCTAGTAGCATATGACATTGGATATCCAACTTTCATTTTACCCAAGTTTCATATCAACAACAGCTAGAGGCATCGCACTCCATTCTCACAAATGAGACTTTGGTGACAAGCCATGGTAATAAAACCATCGTACACACACGACTGAATTGAAAACCTTAAACAATTTGTAAGTAGCTAATTACTGCAGACAGATTCAGAACAGTTCTGTCAAGATTCAGCATATTGCTACATCTAACATGGTACATGCTTCTAACCCTTGCTGATAGCTTGCTGTGCCTGCAAGCCATCAGTCTTTTTTTCTGCACATTTTAGTATTTAAACTGACTCACCTATCCTGCAAGAAGGAACTGCCACTACCTAAATCAAGTTTTGCTAATTTCAGATTTAGAGCTTGTACACTGTGTCTACTGTTTTCCATTTTATGACCCCATTGCACCATGCAACCTTACAGTTGGATGTAACAGTGACACAGCTACTGAAGTGCTGTCAAGTTTCCCAGCAGGCATCATTCTCAAGCTGTGAGCCTGATGCCTGATGGGTGCGACTCAGAGCAAACCTGTCTGACGTAGAGGTTAAATTCACAGTCTTTATTTTAGCCAACAACTATCTTTTGTCACATCGCACCATTATTCTAATGCACATGTGGGTGGTTGAACGGGTCGGCTGGGTTAGTAAGATGCACGACCTGACAGGCAGTGGTAACTAATAGTTGTCAGGTAAACTAATGACCCTAAGTTATGATTAAGCATCAACCAGTACTCTCCAAAGTGTTCCATACGTTTAATAATGTTTAACAATTGGATGTAATGTTTATTCAGAACAGATAATAGATGTTGTGGGCACAAAAAGTGCACCAGTAATTATGATGGGACTGATCCAATAGTTCTGCATATATATACAGTGCGCAAGGTTCCCTGAAGTCAGGCTAATGAATATAGCCTTACAGCTTGTCAGTAATGCACACACAAAGCCAAACATAAAAAAAAAAAAGAAGTTAAACAGCAACATTAGAAATTTGAATCTCAGCATGAATTATCTCAATGAATTCTCTGATATCTGTTTCAGACTGATTGGTACAGATGATTACTTTGGGATTATGGAATGGATGGCTCTTTGCTCAATAAGCACCTGTCTGTTACTGCAGGTTACTTTAGAAGACATTTATATATAATGAGGCCGAGTAATAACCACATCTGTAGGAAATGCAGTACTGAGGAGGAGACCTCAATCTACATTTTGTGTGAGTGTGAGGCCTTGGCTTCACTCAGACATATACATCTGGGTTCCTTCTTTTTGGACCCTGAGGATATCAGGAAACTAAGTATAGGGGTCATCTGGAACTTTGCTAAAGGAACAGGGCTCCTTTAACTTAGTGTAGAGCAAGGGGCACAAAGGGCCTGTCTTAAGGCCTAGGTGCATCCGGCCTGGAAGGGCTTGAACCAAAATATCATTCAATTCAATTCAATTACTGCAGGTTTCTATGACATCCTGATAATGATGATGATGATGATACCAGTTTTATCTTGCAAGTGAAACACCAGTGGTGTACTGCATCTGCTGGTGGGAGACACAACAGATAGTGGACACTGTAGCAGGTTTGCCTGTGCTGTGTGTGCTGTGTCAAAACACTGAAGTCTGTTTCATGGACTGAGTACTGGGGTGCACCAGCACAACAGGCACTTTGTAAACTTGCGATGATCAGGAGAGGTGCAGCTGGAGTGAATGCAGTGCTCTGGGCAAAGTTCTGAATGGTGTACACGTACGTGAAGAGTGAAAGACCTATGCTGATGTTAACAGAAAGCTGTTCTTTTTCGGATAAGCCACCAAGTAATAACATTTTTGAAGATTTTTTGGGATGGAGTTGCCCACTACAGGTATATTTACGTATAGGAAATAAATTTTAGAATGATAAAATATTAGTAATCATAAATATTATTTTCAGTAGCTCAAACAATAAACTGATGAGTGGCAATTAACTGGACAGGGTGTAGATAGATGTGATTAGGACTAAGTTGAGATTCTGGAGGTAATGAAGACAACAATTACAAACCCTAGCCAGTGTTGCTGTCCTGTGCGCAGACGTGCACTGATAATGTCACAAATACGAAAAAGAAGTGTTACCAGTTTCATGGACAAGTGTGTTTAATAACAAATAACACAGGTAGAGCTGTCTGTGTCCACCCTATTAACTGAACTCATGTACGGACAGTCAAGGTATATCTCCACTTATTCTTAGCCTCAGTGCTAGATGGAGGTGAGTGAATAAGTTCATGCCTGGATCGCTCGCTTGAGAAAACGAGACTCCAGTACTTAGTGAATTGGAGACTGAGTGGGCCCCAAAGTTGGTCTGGACGTTTCGGAGAAGATGTAAATCTCTTGCCCCTGCCTGGAATCGATCCATGATTCCTCAGTTGCCAGCCCATGGTCTAGTCACTATACTGACTGAGCTATCCCAGTTAACAAGAATTCAATCATTTATTATTAATCTGCTGGCAAAACAGCCATACGGCCAGTTACAAAAGAGAGTAAGTGAGATGTTAACAGACACATCCAATAACAACATACAAAGGAAAATACAAATCAACAGACAATAGGACAAAAAGGCACATGATGTACTTGGTCAAGTAACAAGATTTAAGAACGAAACTTATTACTGAATACTGAATGCTGCTGCCATGGTGCAATTTAATTCAGTTTAAACAATAACATTACTACACTAACCCTTCCGAAGAGTCATGGTCCGTGACCCCTCCATGGGACTGAACAGACCATTGCATGTTGCATCCCCAGACTGGGCCACTCTGTAGTCGATTCCATCATCTCTTGTCTCCAAGGTATGATATAGACCATCCCCATTCAAGTCTCCAGCTCCAGCAACTCCGGGCAGGGTTGACTTCTCGTACACGAAGCACCTGTATCGGTCCTCGTTGGAAGTGGCATGGTTGTGGTGGATTTTACCCACAAGGTAGCGTGACGAGCCTTCCTTCCATGTGGCAAGACACTGCAGCTCTTCCACTGTGCAACAGCAAACAGTCCATTAACACTTTATAGGCTACTGCATAACTGAGTTATGGTTAAACGTTCAGTTTGAACTGCAAAGTAAACACTCTCCATCTCAGTTATAACAAGACAGACAACGTATGTATACTGTAACATTGA
>Ga0123354_10011775_pt1 | contig 13540 bp, 8 predicted proteins | sample TergutLab28metaG_2_FD_97872 | JGI IMG/M metagenome (GOLD analysis project Ga0123354, IMG submission 97872) | Labiotermes labralis P4 segment gut microbial communities from Petit-Saut dam, French Guiana - Lab288 P4 | ecosystem: Host-associated > Arthropoda: Insects > Digestive system > Gut ... | reverse complement strand
TCTAAACAATACACTTCAATATCTTACACCAATATCAGTTCGTATTATTATGCCTATAATTTACGTCCGGCGGAAATATTACTAAGAGTACGGTTCAGGTTAAAATAACGTCAGTTCGATAAACACCTGCATGTATTTGCAATATTCAAAATAAATGATTTCCTTTGTTGTTGAAAATTTTTAACCTAAACAATATGGAATTAGCATTCATCCAAAACAGAATTTTTGAGATAAGAGGCTGCAAAGTAATGTTAGATTTTCACTTGGCAGAAATTTATCAAGTAGAAACGAAACGCTTGAAAGAGGCTGTTAGACGCAATATAGAGCGATTCCCCGATGATTTCATGTTTGAACTGACAAAACAAGAATGGAGAATCTTGAGGTCGCAAATTGCGTCCTCAAGTTGGGGAGGCGCTCGTTATCAATCTTTTGCATTTACGGAACAAGGAGTTGCAATGTTATCATCAGTATTGAATAGCAAGCCTGCTATAACTGCAAATATTAGTATCATGCGGGCTTTTGTTGCCATTCGTCAACTTTTGGCTAATCCTCCAATTGACAAAGTCAGCGAGCTGCAAAATGAAGTTAGGGAACTGAAGCAATATATTGAAAATGTGTTTACAGATTATAACGACATCAACGAAGATACCCGGATGCAACTTGAACTTATCAATGAAACATTGGCTGAATTGCAAACTAAAAACAAAGCATTAAACAAACCTCGTAATCCGATAGGCTTTACTGCTCCACAATATAAACTTGGAAAATAATGATTACCCTTATATCGAACTGACGTTAAAATAATGTTAAAAGTATCTTTTGCAGAAAAATAAAGTGTAGATTTGTAGCTTAAGTTTTTATACAATAATATCAATCTTTTAACAAATTAAATGATAAGTAATTATGGAACAGAAGAGCATAAAAGGCACAAAGACCGAACAAAACTTATTGAAAGCTTTTGCCGGAGAATCACAAGCAAGGAACCGCTATACGTATTTTGCCAGTGTTGCAAAAAAGGAAGGTTATGAACAGATATCAGGCGTATTTCTTGAAACTGCCGAACAGGAAAAAGAACATGCCAAACGTTTTTTCAAATTTTTAGAAGGCGGAATGGTTGAAATTACGGCCTCTTATCCTGCAGGAATCATTGGTACGACTCCCGAAAATTTGCTGGCAGCCGCCGACGGTGAATTGGAAGAATGGAGCAGCCTTTATAAAGCTTTTGCCGATGTTGCAAGTGAAGAAGGTTTTCCTCAAATTGCAACGGCTTTCCTCATGATTGCACGTGTTGAAGCAGAACACGAAGCTCGTTACAGGAAATTGTTAGCAAACATTTCAGACGGAAGCGTATTCCAAAAAGAAGAAGAAATTGAATGGCAATGCCGCAATTGCGGTTATGTCCATAAAGGAAAGAGCGCTCCGGATAATTGTCCTGCCTGTTTGCATCCGCAAGCTTATTTTGAACCGAAAAAAACGAATTATTAATTAATGTTGTTTAGTTGAGAGGAGGTTCCTCACTGCGTTCGGAATGACGCCTCCTCTCAACTAAACTAAGCAACATTGACTTTCAACTAATATGAAAATCACCGAACTATACGAAATCTACAAGCAGTATCCATTTATTACCACCGATACTCGCAAACATTTAGCCAATTCAATATTTTTTGCCTTGAAAGGTGAAAATTTTGATGGGAATACTTATATCGAACAAGCGTTGGAGCAAGGTTGTGCGTATGCCATAGGCGACGACCCCGACCTCCCGAAAAATAATCCCCGTATAATTCCGGTTGATAATGTATTACAAACGTTGCAGGAATTGTCCCGTTTTCATCGCCGTGCTTTACAAATTCCGGTTATTGGAATTACGGGAACGAACGGAAAAACGACCACAAAGGAACTTATTGCGGCAACGCTGTCTTCTAAATACCATGTTTTGTACACTCAGGGTAATTTGAATAATCATATAGGCGTTCCGTTAACACTGCTTTCAATGACAAAGAAACATAATATGGCCGTCATTGAAATGGGCGCCAACCACCCCGGAGAGATTGCGGAATTAGCAGCCATTGCCGAGCCTGATTATGGTTTGATAACCAATGTCGGAAAAGCGCATTTGGAAGGATTCGGCTCTTTTGAAAATGTGATCAAAACAAAGACTGAATTGTATCGTTTTTTAGAAAAAACCGGAGGAAAAATCTTTATCAATCAGGATAATCCTTATTTGAATGCCATCTCTGTTGATGCGGAAAAAATCTATTATGGCGCTCAACCCGGGGTATTTGTCAGGGGAGAAATGGTCGAAAACGACTCCCCATTTTTGAACCTGAAATGGTTTACCGGTGAGCAAGGTTATGAAGTGAAAACCCAATTAATCGGAAACTATAATTTTGAAAACGTCCTGGCCGCTGCTACCGTAGGGACTTATTTTAAGGTTGAACCCGGTAAAATTTGCGAAGCGTTAACCCATTATTATCCACAAAACAATCGTTCGCAATTATTGGAAACTTCCAAAAACCATTTAATTGTAGATGCCTACAATGCTAACCCGACCAGTATGCTCGCTTCTTTGGAAAATTTTTCCAGAATGAAAGCTTCTCCCAAGGCGGTTATTCTGGGAGATATGAAGGAATTGGGAAAAGAAAGCGTTTCGGAGCATCAAAAAATCCTTCATTTTATCGATGAAAATCCATTTGAAAAAGTTTTCCTTTGCGGAGAAATCTTTTCCGGATTATCAAACGGCAAATATCCTTCATTTCCTCATGTTGATCTGTTGGTTGAACATTTGAAAAATGAAAATTTACAGGGATATTATATTTTGATAAAAGGCTCAAGGGGAATCAGGTTAGAAAAAGTCATCAATTATTTAGGATAATTCAACAAAAATTTTTTTATTTTTTTATTATTAGATTTTTATAACTGAATTATAAACAAATATTAATAGAACATGATATAAAAGAAGATATATTAACGATACCTGTCAGCGTAGAGCGGGAGGCAACATCCATCAAAAATGTTTCTAATACATCGTTTTATGCATATTGTATTAATCTTGTATAAAAGATAGTTTTGTTCTTACAGACAGTTTATAGAAATTTTTGAGCTTTGCAATCCTTCGGATTTTGCCGTGACAGTCAACGTTCCCGGCTTGTCTGTCGCCTGCAACATAAGTAAATGATCGTTAATATCTTAATTCTCATAAGATTGACTATCACAGTTTTCGGAAAAGAGACTGTATATTCTCAACCGCAGTCGTTTGTACCGGATTGAAAGCATCACTTTGCATATAATTCAGCAAGCTGTTTTTGAGCTGTCGTGCTTCAGGGCGATCTTTGTCAGTAGTATTCAGGTCGGCTGAACAAATGAGCAGTTTTCCTGCGCCTACTTTCAATTCTACAATCATTCCCAGCGAACGGGCTGTAAACCAGTTGTCAATAATCCTCACAAGGGGTTGTATATTATCGCCGAGCTTATGGAGCGGTATGGCATTGCAATGCGACATGGCATATTGCCATTGGTAATTACTGTAAAAATCGGTTGGAAATAACGATAGTGCTGGGTGTTTCGGATCACACAGTATTCCAAGCGTATGAGGAGCCTGATTGTTAGTCCACAGCGTATTCCAGAATATGGATGAAAAACCGACGACTACAGAATCTTTCCCTTCGTTTTTCATTGAGCCAAAGGACGGAATCAACAACACTTTCCCTCCTTTTTCAAGGAAAGAAGCGGTTTTCTCATCCCATTTGTTTACCACTTTGATGTTTTTGGGTTGAACTTCGCTGTTGGGATATACCCACAAATCCCATCCATTTTTATAATTATTCACAGCGACTTCAAGCCGGTATTGTTTTGGGACATCGGTAATGATTTTCTGAGTTATTTGTCCGATTTCAGAGAGTGTACCCGCAGGAATATCGCAGGTAAATTTGCCGGTTGCTACCTCCTTTCCGGCGTTTTCCGTCAATTTCCATACTACGTTTGCGGCGGGAAGATTTTGTCCGGAAAAATTGGTAACTTCTATTTTTGCATCTAAAGTTTCACCGCCGGAATAGATGAAACGTTTTGTTCGTATCAGCGGAACCACTGGGTTGCAGAATTGTGAAAATTGCTCGGAAGTGATATAAGGTTTGCTGTCCCAGAAAGGATCGACAACGCCCACGAGCGCTGTTCCCTGTCCTGGAAAATCTTGGAGGCCGAGTAATTGAAAACCGCCGAATCCTTTTGTGCGCAATGCCGCTTCAATATCGGCTTTGTAGCAAAGCGCCTGTAATTTACCCGAAGCAATAAAGAAACTGTCGGCTAAATTCAACAATCCACTTTCTTTTAGCCGGTCTTCGAAAATGTCGAAATTTTTGGCTTTAAATGCTCCCGTATATTTACTGCGTTCTTTCAGATAGGGATAAACGCACCATTGTCCTATTTCGTGACTTACCGTAGGTTGAGTTTTGGAAATGCGGTCGCTCCAATCGTAATCGCTTCCCGGCATGGCGCTGTTAATGATGCTGTTGACACCTTCTCCCCATGCCTGTATGCGAGGTTTTGGTACACAGAGATAGTCATTTTCGGGCAATTCAGGCCAACCTGCCGCTGACGATACAAGAAAACGACGATCTTTGGCTTTCCAGTGATTTACAAAATCCGTGAGCCAAGCGACCTGATTTTTGCCTCCCGGTTCATTTCCGTACAACAACATGCAGAGGGATGGATGGTTTCCGTATTCGCGCACAATTCTTTCGCTTTCGTCCAAAACGAATTGATCGATTGGCTTCCCGTCGCCAATAGTAGTCCATGTGTTACATTCAATATGAAAATAGAAGCCCAAACTGTCGGCGGCAATGAAAGCCTCTTCGGGCGGACACCACGAATGAAAACGAAGATGGTTGAGACCATAGCTTTTGCAAATTTTTATCTCCCGTTCCCAGTCGGCAACGTTTGTCGGCGGGAATCCGGTTAACGGGAAAATGCAACATTCGAGCGTTCCGCGAATAAAAACAGGGTTACCGTTCACGGTTATTTGAGTTCCTTTAGTCGAAAGTTCTCTCATTCCAAATGACTCTTTCGTTTTGTCGTTTCCGGCTTTTGATTGCAATTCGGCTTGCAGAAGGTATAGATTTGGATGAAACTCGTCCCACAACAACGGATTAGCGCCCATCGGATAAGTGAACTTTTCTGTGTTTTCTCCTTTCCGAATGTTCAGGTTAAATTCTTTTTTCTCGAGCGAATCAGATTTATTCGAAGCTTGCAACAGCAACGTTGCCTGTCCCATGTCGGAAAGACTTTGAATCAATGCTTCGACGGTAATCTGTTTTTTCTCAATATCAGGCGTGATTTTCAGTGATGAGATGAAAGCAAGCGGATGCGCTTCTAATGAAATTGTTCCGACTATCCCGTTCCAGTTCGATTGCGTATTGTCGGAAATGCTGTGCGCATCAAGTCCCGGATTGATATCCCTCACTTTGTTGTCGATACGAATGCTTAACGTATGTTTGCCGGGCGTCAAATCGCTCAAATAATACCGGTGAGGGGTTGCAAGCGAATTTTCGCTTCCAAGCGGTTTCCCATCTATCCACAAGTCGGTTACCCAATGGCATCGCTCAAGTGTAAGTATGATTTGCTTCTCTTTCCAATCTTCCGGAATTATTATCTCCTTTTGATACCAGGCTACTCCGGCGTAGTATTTGTCGGGTTGCAGCCAAAAGACTATTTTGGTATTGCCTTTTCCCCTGTATTTTTCATATTCTTTATTTTCATACCAGGCACGATTCCACATGCTGCCTGTCCAAGGAGTGTTCACGTCCACGTCGAAACCTTTTCTGTTGGTATTCATTGAGCCGGGAAGTTTAACTTTTTCCGGGAATACCTGTTTGAACCATTCCTGCTGAACGCCCACATCGGCAGTGTCGATTTTGAAACCCCACTCTCCGTCGAGACTGACTCTGTTTTCATTGTTTGTCGATTTTGAGCAGGCAGTAACAAGCAAAACGATAATTGTAATAAAGAATAATTTTTTCATGGATATGTATTTTTTATATTTAACAAATAATATCTCATATTTTTATGACGTGGAATACTTTGGAAGTATCTGCGCTAATAATTGATACTAAATAAATTCCCGGTTGCAAAGACGCTATCGGTAAAGTATATGTATATGCAAGATTTTCCAAAGTAGTATTTAATACAGCCCGTCCGTTCAAATCTGTAACTGTTATTTGCCGGATTGGATCTGAAGCATTACAAGTCAAATAATTTGTTGCCGGACTGGGGTAACAATTAAATGTTGTTTGAGAAATATTGTTAATTTTTGTCCCTGCTTGAGTGAGATTATACACAAAAGTCATTATCGAACGACCATAAATCGACATAGCAACTCCGGGAGAATAATTAATTGAAGGTCTTTTTTGAAGACTCACCGTTTGATTCGTTTGATAAATATCTATCGTAGAATAATCATACCCCGGTATATCTGTGAGTTCCGGAGTAACTTGTTGAGTAGTCGAATTAAGATTGACATACACCACTACTAATTTTGATTTATCGGGAGCAATATAAGCAGATCCCATTAATCCCGTCAAACTGGAAGCGCCCTGCATGTCGCAACGTTGATAACCCGGACGAATGAATAAACTATAATTTCCCAAAGCCCAAAGCGTTTTAGCCGCCGCCACGGTACCTCCATACACTAAATCACTTTCATTACCGTCTCCGGCAGCCGGAACCAAGTTCAATAACAGATAGCGATCATGCTGCCCGCTTTCCGTATCCATACTTGTCCAATATGACCACGAACATACATTGGCAATGGTTAGATCCGAGTGGATAACCCGAGCCATAAATAAAGCAATATCAATATATACCGTTGAGGCATTAAATCCTGAAGAAAAAGGAGCATCGGCAGGCAGTCCGGTTAACAGACTCCATTCTGTTTGATGGAGTCTTATTCCAAATCTATCTGCTGTTTGTCTTGCAAGCAGTCTATTAGAGGCCAATGAGCCTGAATCTTGATCGCACCAATAGCTGTGAGATGTAAAACAAGGTTCTAACGTTTGTAAATTTCCAATGTAATTGGCGCTTGCAGGATTGAAGAAATCAGATATTTGTATGCCTTTGTTATTTGAAGAGCTCTTATTCGTATATAAATAATTCCATTGTCCCGCTTCGCCTAAAAATATCTTCGTAGGAAGTCCTTTTGCCTGTAAGCTTTCGTCTAATGCAACGCATAAATTTTTCATATCGGAATTTGTCCACGTACTTCCTTCCTGTCCGGCATTTCCGTTTGCATCGCATTGCCATGACCATTGCGGCTCATTCACAGGGCTAATATAATGAATTGGGATACCTAAAGAATCCTGAAAATAAACTAAAGATTCTGTTAGATAATCTGCAAAATCCTTCACTGCATCCGGACGTAAATTGGTTGTTCCATCGCTGCCGTAGGCACAAAATCCTTTCCCATTCTTTGTGAAATTCACCACCGGACTATTGGAGAAAGCAACAAAATCTGTACATCCGTAGCTATATGCTTTTTGAAGAAACCATTGCTGACCGACACTGTGGTTTTTAAAATCATACGTTCCATCCGGAAGTATAAACGCATCCGCGCGACGTGTTATCGGGTTGATATTACTTGCATATCCTTGTCTCAAAGTTCCGCCTCCCAAATTAAAGCGCCACATTGACAATCCTATTCCATTCACGCTACCATCGCTTTTCAGTTGTGAATTGAAAAGCCATTGGGCCGCTTTTTCTTTCTCCGAATTGCTAAAATACCTTCCAACAAAATCAACAGTCCAACAATCCGAAGCGCCGAATCCTTCTATGGTCTGGTACGTTTTTGCCGGATCAATGCTGACAGTCTGCTGAGCAGATATAAATTGTCCACTGAAAAAGACAACTAAAAACAAACAAATGTTTCTCATGTTTTATTGAAGTTTTATATTTACAATCATCTGAGCATCTTGCATTAAGTTAGGATATTGCAGTTAGTGCATTCCTTTCTCATAGGCAAACAAATTTAAAGTATGATTTTTTTATACATAATTACTTTCTAAACACATATTTATTAATATCCAGCCCTTTCACTTTTTGATAATAAGTTTCTGCTTTTTCATCCTGTCCCAATCCGCTAAACCCTAAAGCCATTACATAGTAACAGTGGATTTTATTCCGTGTATTCAAATCGTCGTCCCATATCGCCAAATCGGGAAGGGAGACCGCAAAATAATCTATTTTACACTCGTCAAGCAGATGTTTTTCTCCATGCAATATCAATTTATTGAAACATTTTCCGGCTTTATTCTCATCGCCTAATTCCCTCCATGCCAAACCTTGATAGAATATTTTATCGGGCTGCTGGTCGTTATAGAAAAAAGCTTGAACCGGTTCGGATGAACCGATTGTAGCTTTGATGAAATATTCTCTTGCCCGCTCCGTATCCCCCAATCCTTTATATGCCATTCCTTTGTAATAATGTATTTCGTTTTCTTCAGCATTAAACAATTTTCCTTCTCCCAAATTTTCAGGATAAATATCTGTTTCATTAAGCAACATGATTGCTTTTTCGTATTGCTTTTCTGTAATAGCTTTCTTTGCTAATTCCAGCCGGCACAGAACATATTGTCCGGTTGCTTTTCCTTCTCCACCTTCCCAAGGATGAAATTTGCGTTTGTCAATCATCGCTTTTGCTTCTTCATAACGTCCCAGTTGGTTTAACAATGTTACAAATTCCAAATACAAATCGTCTCTTTTTTTTACTGTATCCATACGGGATTCGAGGAAAGATAACCGTTCTGCGTGAGGATAATTCAGCCGCTTATGCAATTGGTCTAATTCCATCAGTATACGTGCATCCTCCTCATTCAAACGGTAGGCTTCTTCCAAAAGAGAAACTGTTTTTTGAACGTTTTTTTGTTTGTTAAACGCAGCGAGCGCCAAGTTTCTCAACACGGTAGGATAATTTGGATTTCTGGAAGCAGCAAGTTCCCAACAAGCAATAGCTTCATTGTATTGTTGCTTGTCGTACCACAAGTTTCCTAAGTAGTAGGGAGCATAAGCATCTCCGGGATTTTCGTGACAAGCTGTTTGAAGAGCCAAAATAGCTTCCAAACGATTTGGAAAGCAATAATCGCGCGATTGTTCGGCTGCTAATTCAAATACCCGTTTTGCTTCCTTTGCTTTTCCCGACAATTGACAGGCATAAGCTTGATAATAATAAGTCATTGGAGAAGGATTCGCCTCATCCATACACAATTGCAATAAAAGCACAGCCTCATCATACAATCCCGATTGAATATAATCCAACGCAATTTCTTCATAATTATGGCTTTCATGCCTCATTCGTTCAAGCAACAGTTTTTTTATTGCGGTATCTCCCGAAATAAGATATTGTTCAAAGAGACAACCGAAATTGAACCGGTCAATTTCCAATGATTCTTCAGCCCATTTTAATGCCTGAACTGTCGCTCCCTTATGACGCAAAACGGCTGTTTTGAGATGACGGGCGCGATGATTATGCCAATTGCGAATCAGAGATTTTTCTACTTCTTCTTCGGCATCTTGCCAACGTCCGTCAATGATTGATAATTGTGCTAAAGAATAAAATCCGGCATCTTGCCATGCCGCATTCCAGCAGGCTTTGTAGAACGATTCGTATGCTTTTTCGTTTTCTCCCAAGAATTTGAGCGCCAATCCCAAATTATAATACGGTTCTCCGTCGTAAGGATTCGGATTGCGTGATGTAAGCGTTTCTATGGCGCAACGGAAATAGGGGATTGCTTCGGCAAATTTCCCCTTGCGCAACAACCATAATCCCATAGCGTTATTGTTGCGAATATCGGAAGGGTCGCGGTGCAAAGCTTCCAAGTAATAATCGGGCGCTTTGTAGGTTGCATGCCGATATTGTTCGATATGCAATCCGGTCAGATAAAGTTGTTCCGCAGTTTCAATTTCAGCGGGAGAAAGCGCTCGTTGCGCCGGTTGAGGTAGCGGCTTGATTGCTTCCTTTTCAGGCGTCCAGCTTAGAATCTTTTTTCCTTTTTCAGAATAGATTTCAACCGACAGTTCCTCACACTTTAATGGCTCTAAGGGTTTTAAAGACTCTAAGACAACGTTTTTTTCATAGACTTCTTTAGGAGATAAAGAAACCGTTTCTTCCAACAAGATTTGATTGTTAGCCTTTAAAATAATTTTTGCATTATTCAAATCACGAATCGCAAGTAATTTAAGTACGGCATTTCCATTTTCTTCTTCGAGATTTATCAAAAGGTCTTTACAGGCATTTTTCACCATGCCCAACTCGCGGTAAGGCATAAAATACTGCACAAACGATTTTTCTTCATAAGGTTGTAACCACGAAAAATCAGGTTGATTATCGGTGTAAACTCCTGTCATCAGCTCGATATAAGGGCCGTCGTTATCGGTAAGGTTACGGTCCCAAGCACAACCAAAATCACAGTTTCCCCAAGTCCACTGCTTTTTACCCGGAGATATATGATGGTTTGCAACGTGCAAAACGCCGGCTTTCGTATCATGCTCATAGCCGCCCATAAAATCGTATTTCGATTTAATCGCCATGTAAGAAGTGGGAACCGGAATATTTTTATAACGGGAAATATCAACTCCTGCCGAATAATCTACTTTATAATAAGTTCCCGTGGCTATCGGAAAACTTGAAACATCCCGTTTGCCATGGTCAAATACGGCGTTGACATCGGGAGGAAAAACCGACTGATAATCATCGTTTACTTTGACGGCCGGATTCGCCCACCATAAAAATGTTTGTGGAACCGGAGTGGGATTATACAATTTACCTTTAATTTCCAATATCGCTTTCCCGGAATATAACGTAAATGCAACAGTAACTTTTTGATGAAACATTCGTTCCTGTTCATTAATCCAAACCGTAGCGCTGCCGTCTTCTTTTTCTTCGATACTGAAATCAACCGGCAGGTATGTACTTGGGCGATGATGCTGAGGCCAGTTAAATTCTATTCCTCCTGAAATCCATGGGCCGGTCAAACCAACCAGCGCCGGTTTGATAACACTGTTATAATAAATAAAATGACGTTCTTTTATTTTATCGAACGCCATTTGCACCCGACCTCCCAATTCGGGAAGAATCATAATTTTCAGGTATTCGTTTTCAAGAAAAACGGCATGCCATTTTTTATCTATTTTTTCGTCCGAAATCTTTTCAATGACAGGATAAGGATAAACTACACCACTGCTTCCTTGATAAACCCGTTTTTCCAAAAACATCGGATTTTTTTCCGGAACCCCTATTTCATACGTAGGAATAATTATGTCCTCTTCCCAAACTTTAACTTTCATGTTTATTTCCATTTATATTAACCCCTAAATCCCCTAAAGGGGACTTTGGTACAGCTATATTATCATTTTTGTATAATTAAAATCCATTTTTATAATTAAACTATGGTCTATCACTCATCAAAGTCCCCTTTAGGGGATTTAGGGGTTAATATTTTTTCAATCTCTTCGAGCGATTTTCCTTTTGTTTCAGGTAATTTCAGGATAATGAAAATAAATCCCAATAAACAGACACCCGAATACACCCAAAAAGTTCCCGCAGCTCCCAATGATTTATTTAACAAAGGAAATGTGTAAGTCAATACAAAGCAAGCTACCCATAAGGCAAATGTGGCCAATGCCATGGCGGCGCCCCGTATCCGATTGGGAAAGATTTCGGAAAGAATCACCCAGACAATCGGAGCCAGCGACATAGCATAAATGGCTATGGCGGTTACTACCAATACCAATACGGCAATACCTTCCAGATGAAAGAAAAATGCACTTCCCAACAATATATAATTAAATGCCAATCCGATAGACCCAAATACCATCAGTTTTTTTCGTCCCCATTTGTCCACCGTAAACATGGCGACAAATGTAAAAATCAAATTCACACTGCCGGTAATCACAATATTAAATAAGGTATCACTTACTCCATAACCTGCAGCAGTAAAAATTTCTTCCGCATAATTGAAAACTGTATTAATGCCGCACCACTGCTGGAAAACTGCCAGCACGACGCCTATGATTAATACAGGAAAATAAATTGAATTAAGCAAGGCTTTGAAATCAACTTTCTCGCTCACATCGTTCAAAGAAGCTTTGATGTTATCTACTTCTTGTTGAGCGTATAAATTGCCTCCAATCTTTGCCAGTACGGGGAAAGCTGCTTCCGGTTTTCCAACCTTAAGTAACCATCGCGGACTTTCAGGAATAAAGAAAGTGAACAGGAAGAATAAAACGGATGGAATTCCACATGCCCAAAACATCCACCGCCAACCCATTTGTCCGTTCCATGATGCAGCAATGAATGAATCGGATGCTCCGGCTGGAACTTTATCGGCAATTAACAAATTGACAATTTGAGCAAGTAAGATTCCTATAACAATGGTCATTTGGTTGAGCGAAACAAAACGTCCCCGTATCCGGGAAGGAGTAATTTCTGCTATATACATCGGAGAAATGGCGGAAGCTAATCCGATTCCAATGCCGCCAAGCATACGGAAAGAAACAAATATGTCGAAACTTCCGGAAAAACCGGTACCTAATGAAGCTAAACTAAACAAAAAAGCAGAACCGAAAAGTGTTTTCTTTCTGCCATATTTATCACTGACAAAACCGGATATGACTGCGCCTGCGATGCATCCTATAAGAGCGCTGCTCATAGCCCATGCTTGTAAATTGGCAGAAGAAGCAATCTCGAAAAAACGTTCATAAAACGGTTTAGCGCCGCCGATTACTACCCAGTCATACCCAAACAACAAACCTCCTAAAGCGGACACCAACGATACCTTCAACAAAAATGCAAAATTGTATTCTTTGTTCTTCATAGCAATTTATTTAATAATACAAACATAGTTGATGTAAAAAGAATAAAACATGGAAAATCTTATGATAATCTGTATTATTTTCTTACTTTTGATAAAAAAACAAACCTGCTTTTGTTTAGATAGTTTTTATCATCTGTATAAACACAAAGCAAAGTCCCGTCTTTGATAGTATCGATAATCGGTTCACAAATATCCTCCGGCACGGCGAGACAACCAAAACTTCGTCCTAATCGTCCATCTTCATTAAAGGAAGTATCACAATAGGCCGCTCCATGTATGACAATAGAGCGTTCTCTGGCACGGTCATTAATGCCTTTCTCCAATCCATTGAGAGCCAAAGAATAACCATTCCTTCCCTGATAAGTATTTTCAGTTATATAAAATCCGGGAGCGCTTTTATGAGAACCGGGTTTGTTTGAAAATGAGGTAGCATAAATTTCTCCACTTTTTTTCCCATGAGCGACATAAGTAGCATACACAAGTTTCTTGTTGAACATGTCAAAAACATAAAACCGTTCTTCCGTAGAAGGCTTGCTAAAATCAATCAAAGTCATAAATTCTTTATTCTTTACATCAATTCTATTATAGCCTGCATAAGCATATTCAAAAGCCGTATAGTTGATAACGCTATCCAAATTCATCTCTTTATACAATTGGAGGCAATCCGCTTTTAAGGGTAATGCGCT
>Ga0123354_10011774_pt1 | contig 13541 bp, 11 predicted proteins | sample TergutLab28metaG_2_FD_97872 | JGI IMG/M metagenome (GOLD analysis project Ga0123354, IMG submission 97872) | Labiotermes labralis P4 segment gut microbial communities from Petit-Saut dam, French Guiana - Lab288 P4 | ecosystem: Host-associated > Arthropoda: Insects > Digestive system > Gut ... | reverse complement strand
GTCGCCACGCTGGTCGTAGCCACTCCAGATATCCTTGCTGGCAGCCCCTGGCGCCAACAGCACCGTGTCCCCCGGGCGTGCCATCTTCCTGGCCTGGCGCACAGCCAACCCGATGACGTCGCGTGATGACTGCGACAGCTCAACAACCGGCACGTCTGGTGCCTGGCGGGCCAGTGACGCCATCACGTCAGCCCGGTCGACACCGATGACGACCACGCCACGCAGGCGTCCTGCGTGCGTGGCCACCAACTCGTCGAAGTGCGTTTCCTTCGTCTGCCCGCCGGCAATCCACACGACGGAGTCGAATGCGCTTAGCGAGGCGTTCGCGGCGTGCGGGTTTGTCGCCTTCGAGTCGTCGACCCACGTCACACCGTCTTTGACCGCAACAGTCGTGATCCGGTGCGGCACAGGTTCCATTTGGCGCAGGCCCTGCGCCACCGCCCTCGGCTTGACGCCGTAGCTGCGGGCGAGCGCCGCCGCCGCCAGGGCGTCACTCAAGGTGTGTGGTGCCAGCGGGTTGACATCGCTGACGTCGGCCAGTGGCAGCGCCGAATCGGCTCGCTGGTCGATGAACGCCCGGTCGACGATCATTCCGTCGACAACACCGATCATCGAGATAGCTGGTATCCCGCTTGTGAAGCCGATCGCCCGGGCCCCCTCCGTGACGTCTGCCTGCTCAACCAGTTCGCGCGTCACCGGCTCGGCTTCGTTGTAGACGCAAGAATTGGCAACGCCCCGGTAAACCCGGCCCTTGTCGCCCGTGTAGGCGGCCATCGGGTCGTCAGCGTAGCGGTACCACTCCAGGTGGTCCTCGTGCACATTCAAGCAGACCCCCGAGTACAGCGCCACTGACCGCATCCAGTGCAGCTCGAAGCTGGAAAGCTCGATGGCCAGCACATCGTAACCGGCTGGGTCGTGCAGCGCCTCAATGACCGGACGCCCGATATTGCCGACAGCGGCGGAATTGCGCCCGTCGGCCTTCAGCATGGAATCCAGCATCAGTGTCGTTGTGGTCTTGCCATTCGTGCCGGTGATACCGATCCAGTCGACCACCCGGTCTGGGTGCATGAGACGCCAGGCCAACTCGACGTCACCCCAGATGGGCACAGCGGCGGCGTCGGCCAAACCAAAAAGCGGAGCGTCAGGGTGCCACCCAGGCGAGGCGATCACCAGGTCCGCCTCACCCAGGTGCTCAGTGGGGGCCAGCCCGAGTTCGACCGTGGCGCCGAGCTGCTCCAGCAGGTTGGCGCGGTCTGTGACGGCATCGGCGCAAGATTGGTCGACGACCCGCACAGTGGCACCCAGTTCCAGCAGCGCATCAGCGGCTGCGAAGCCGGACGAGCCGAGACCCGCCACCACGACCCTCGCAGCTTGCCAATTACTCAATCGGTCAACTAATCGCCTCACAGTGACGCCACCATCCATTCGGCATAGAACAATCCGAACCCAACCGCCACTGCCAGGCCGCAGAGGATCCAGAAGCGCACCACCACTGTCTCTTCTGCCCAGCCGAGCAACTCGAAGTGATGGTGCAACGGCGCCATCTTGAATATGCGTTTGCCCTTGGTCAACTTGAAGTAACCCACCTGCATGGCAACACTTGCGGCCTCGACCACGAACAAGGCGCCGAGGATGACCAGCAGCAACTCTGTGCGAGTCATTATGGCCATACCGGCCACCGCCGCCCCAAGGCCCAGCGCGCCGGTGTCACCGACATAGATGCGCGCCGGCCGGGCGTTCCACCAAAGGAAGCCGAAACAGGCTGCGGCGATGCTGACGGAGACCACGCCCAAGTCGAATGGGTCGCGCACCCAATAACACCTGGCCGTCAGATCCGGCTGGGCGGCGATTGCGCCCAGTTCGCACCAGCGGGACGACTGCCAGATGTTGATCAGGGCGTACGCCCCGAACACCAGCGCAACAGAGCCGACGGCCAGGCCGTCCAACCCGTCAGTCAAGTTGACGGCGTTGGAGAAACCGGCTATCAGGAACGTCATCCAAATGATGGCCACAACCAGCGGCAACCGCAGCCAGGTGATGTCGCGCGTGAAGGAAACGGCCGTCGATGCCGGCGTCATGCCGGCTGGGTCTGGAAACCGGGTAGCCAAGACACCGAAGGCGATACCGATCAGCGCCTGCCCGATCAGCTTCGTGCGCGGCCTGATGCCTAATGAGCGCTGCTGTCTGATCTTCGACCAGTCGTCAAGCCAGCCGAGGAAACCGGCTCCCAGCATCAGGCCAAGCACGAGCAGACCACTCGCCGTCACCGGGCGTAGCAGCACGAGGTGCGTTATGCCATAAGCCAGCAGAACAGCTGCCGCGATCGCCAGGCCGCCCATTGTGGGCGTGCCCTGCTTGACCAAGTGGGTCTTCGGGCCGTCATCGCGCACTTGCTGCCCGAAATGATGCCGCTGCAGGTAGCCGATCAGTATCCGCGTACCGATCAATGCCACCACCAGTGAGATCAGTCCTGCTAACAAGATGGCTTTCATCAGGCCTCCTCACCGCGTGCTTCAATCAGCTGATGAACGATCGCTTCAAGACCGATGCCCCGCGAGCCCTTGATCAGCACAACGTCAAACAAATGATGCATCAGCCAATCTGCCACACGCGTGGCCTCAATCGCTTGAGCCACTCCCCCGGCGCGTCGCGCCCCAGCAACCACAACAGGCGCGAAGTCGCCGACCGCAACCACCTCAGCGCCGATCATGGCGGCCTGACGACCGATCTCTTCGTGGGCCATCACCGACGCCGGCCCCAGCTCAAGCATGTCGCCCAAAACGGCCACTGCCGTTGCACCTGGGCGGGCATCGCATAGCCGCTTGACAGACGCCAGCGCCATAGCCACTGAATCCGGGTTGGCGTTATAGGCGTCATTCAGCAAGAACGCGCCACCGCGCAGGATGTGCGGCTCCATGCGCCAGTGCGACCTGGCAACAGCGCTGTTCAATCCTGACGCTATCTGCGCCGGCGTCGCGCCAGCACAGGTGGCCAACGCCGCTGCCGCCACAGCGTTGGCCACCTGGTGGGCGCCCATTGTCCGCAAGCGGACGGTTTCGGAAAAGCTGCCCGCCCCAAAGTCTCCGCATAATGTGAAACTTGCCCTGTCGGCCTCATCGAGGCGCACATCCTTTGCGCCAATCCAGCATTGCGCGCAAGCGGGCGGATTCCCGGAAGGCACGAACCAGGCGATCTGGGCTGACGTGCGCGATACCATGGCCGAAACCAGCGGATCATCGGCGTTGAGCACCGCCCAGCCGCTGGCAGGCAGGGCTTCAACGATCTCGCCCTTCGCCTGGGCGATCGCCTCCTGCGACCCGAATTCACCAATGTGGGCGTGGCCCACATTCAATACTGCCGCTATCCCCGGCTGGGCTATCGAGCACAACCAGGCTATGTGGCCAATTTTGGACGCCCCCATCTCTGCCACAAGGAAGGCGGTGTCGTCTTCAATGGCGCACACAGTCACAGGCAGGCCCAGCTTGCTGTTGTAGGAGCCGATCGGGGCCACTGTTGGGCCCACCGGCTCAAGCAGCTGGGCCACCATGTCCTTGGTCGTCGTCTTGCCGGACGAACCGGTCAAGGCCAGGCTGACAAGACCGCGGCCAATGGCGGTGGTTGCGATGTCGCGGGCCAGCAGGCTGAGCGCGGCAGGCACGTCGTCGACGATGATCTGCGCCAGCGGAGCATCCACCGGGTGGGCAACCAGCGCCGCACTGGCGCCACCAGCAGCTGCCGCAGCAGCGAAATCGTGGCCATCGACACGATCACCGGCAATGGCAACGAACAAGGCACCAGTGCTTGCCTGGCGCGAGTCAAGCACCACAGATGGGCCAACCAGTGTTGCGCCCATCTCCGATAGCACGTGGCCGCCGACGATGGCTGCGATTTGTGACGCTGGCACAGGCTTCATGGCCTCAGCCCCGCAATCTGTTGCCACGACGACCGCACGACGTCGGCATCGCGGAACGGGATCAGGAGACCTGCAACCTCCTGGAACTCCAGATCGCCACGCCCCAGCACCGCTACGCTCCAGCCGGGCTCTGCCATCGCCAGCGCCTTCTTGATGGCAGACGCCCGGTCGCCACCATCGATGACTGTCACTTCATGGCCACTCTTGGCCGCCTGCTGCAGAGCGCCCGCCATGACATCGGCCCTGATCTTTTCGGCCGGCTCGGTGCGCGGATTGTCATCCGTAATCACCACGATGTCTGCCTGCCTGGCCGCCGCCGCGCCCATCATCGGCCGCTTGCCAGTGTCACGGTCACCGCCGGCGCCCAGCACGGCGATACTCGGGCGGGGCACCGCCAGAAGGGCCGTCTCGGTCGCCTCAGGCGTGTGTCCGAAGTCGACGAAAACCACGGGGGCGCCATCGCCAAGGTCGATGCGCTCCATCCGCCCGGGAGCAACGGCATGGGACAAACCGGCAAGTGTTACCGACTGCTCGAAACCGGCGGCATGCATCATGGCAAGGGCGATCATGGCGTTTTGGGCGTTGAACTCACCCGGCATGTCCAGCCCGAACTGCGTGGTCACGCCATCGTGGTTAAATGTCACCTGCTGGCGGCCATCGACAATGCGACGGCCGATGACGCGGAAGTCGGCTCCCTGGCCGGCGCCCACTGTTATCACCTTGGGGTCATTGGGACTGATCATGCCACACAGGCGACGCCCGGCGGCGTCATCAATGTTTATCACTGCCTGGCGCGCCCAGCCGGAGCGGAAGAGCTTCGCTTTGGCCAGGAAGTAATCCTCCATGGTCTTGTGGAAGTCGAGGTGGTCGCGCCCTAAGTTGGAGAAGCCGACGATGTCGAAGTCGATGGCCTCCAGGCGGTCGAGTGCCAGCCCGCCCGAGGATGCCTCCATGACAAAACAATCGGCGCCTCTTTGCGCCATCAGGGCAAGTGCCGCCTGCAGATCAGGCGATTCCGGTGTGGTGGAGGTGGTGCGGCGCACCGGGATCATGACCCCGTCCAGCGTGAAGCCGATAGTGCCAATGTAGCCGACGTGTCGGGCGTGTGCCCGAAGTGCTGCGTCGAGCATGAAGCTGATCGTCGACTTGCCAGTGGTTCCGGTGACGCCAAAGGTCAGCTTGCCGTTTGTCGGGTCCCCGAACAGTCTGGCTGCGAGGCGGGCCATGGCCTGCCTCGGGGCGTCCACAATCAAGATAGGCAACCCGGGCTCACCGGCCAATTGCGCACCACGCGAGTCCGTCACCATTGCCACAGCACCCGCCTGCCTGGCCTGGTGGGCGAACGCCGCGCCGTGCGTCTTTGCCCCCTCCAGCCCGATGTAGAGGCAGCCAGGTGTTGCAAGCCTTGAGTCGTAAGCGATGTCTGCCACCAACAACCCGCCATTTTGGGGCTGCACGTCCGCGATACCGGCTGCCAACAAAGACAACGGCTGCGGGCGCACACCGGCTGGCCGCAGCGTGTCTGGTGGGGTGATCTGGGCGTTGGTCATGGCTTATATGTCAGAGCATCCTTGTCCATCTTCGGGTGGGTTGGTGTCACACCGTAACGAGGCAATGCTACCTGCATCAAATCTTTGGCTGGTGGCTCGGCCACCCCTGCACCGGCGGCGCCACCGTTCGGGTTGTCCAGCACAACGTAAACAAGGTAGGTCGGATCATTTGTCGGGCCGACTGACATGAACGAGGCTGTCGTGCCGTTGTAGCGACCAGTCGCCGGATCGTAGCGCTGAGCTGTGCCTGTCTTGCCTGCCCAGCTGTAGCCGGGAATCTGGCGGGTGTCCCAGTAGAGCGACGACTCCGTGCCGGCGTTCATGATGTTGACGACCTCCGCCGATGTCTGTTCGCTGATCACCCGGCGTGTCGCCAGTTCCGGCTGCGGCACGGCGTTGCCGTTTGCGTCCGTCACACTGGCGATAATGGTCGGCTGATGGTAGACGCCCCCGTTTACCACGGAGGCCACTGCCGCCGCCTCCTGCAGGGCTGTCACGGACAGCGACTGGCCGAATGCCCAGCGGTCACGCATGTAGTCTGGCGGGTTGGGGTTAAGCTGGCCCATTGCCTCGCCTGGCAACTGAACACCTGTTGGCTGCCCCAGCCCGAAGGACTGCAGGTAAGAAACAAGGTTTGACTTGGTCGATAGCCGCGACAGCAACAAGGTGCCGATGTTCGACGAGTACGCAACAACGCCTCGCACCGTCAGGTACAAGGTGCCGTGGCTCCAGGAGTCAGTCACGGTATCCGCACCGGACTTGACTTTCGACGGCACCTCGATCTTGGTGTCCGGGGTGACCAGGCCCTGGTCCATCAAAGCTGCCACCGTCAGTATCTTTTGCACAGAGCCTGGCTCGTAGGCCGACCTGATCGCTCGATTGCCCAGGTCAGCGGTCGGTGAAGAGCCGAAGCTGTTGCCGTTGAATGTCGGGGCGTTTGCCATGGCGAGTATCTCGCCCGTCTTCACGTTCATGACGATCGCCGTGCCGTAATCAGAACCAGACGAAGCCACAGCCTTCTCGATCTCCTGCTGCGCGGCCGACTGCATGACGGCGTCGATGGTCAGCTGGTATGTGTCGCCGTTGACCGGCGGTATCAAGGTGTTGTCACCAAGAGGGATGCGACCGTAGAGGCTCGACTCGTAGCTCGATTGCCCGTCGACCCCCTTGAGCCCGTCATTTTGCGATAACTCCAGGCCCTCCAGCCCATTGCCGTCGCTGCCGACAAAGCCCAGCACGTTGGACATCAGCGTGCCGTCAGGGTAAATGCGCAGTGGTGTCTGCTCTGCCGATAGCCCATACCAGCCACCGGCTTGCATATCTGCCTGGATCTTGGCCCATGTATATGCTGGGACATTCGCTGCCACTGGCTCGTATTGGTTCTGGCTGCCGTTTGCCCGCTGGGGGCAAGTCAGGTGGCCAAGGTAGTCGTCGACGCTGCCACCCAAGTACGTCATCAAGATATTGGCCAGGGCAACAGGGTCCTGCGCCGCCTTCTCCTGCTGGGTGGCGGTCAGTGTTTGGCTACGGACGATTCCATTGGTGACTATCCCGTAAGGGTCTGCGATGATGCGCACGTACGGCAGCGTTTGGGCAAGGACGACACCGTTACGGTCGACGATGCTACCCCTGGTAGCGGCGATGATCTGCGGTTTCGACTGCAGCCTTGCCAGAGCCTTGGCGGCAACACCCTTGGCGTCGATACCTTGCACCCATACGGCCCACACACCGATCAAGCCGATAACCACAGCTGTTATGACGACGAAACGGCCAAGGCGTTTGGCGGAGCGGGCGTTGGTTTGTGAGTACGCCATATCAGTTGTTCCCAGAGTCGTCCGGTGATGGCGATGGCGCCGGATAGATCTTGATTTGCACTGGCGGCGGTGCATTATCACCTGGCGGCATGATCTTGCTCAGGTCGTCGCATGTCGCCGGCGTCTTGTCGCCGGTCACCTTGCCGGTGGTCAGATCGATGAACACGCCACGGGCGTCCGGGCACATGCCCAGTGCCGCCGCTTGCTGCTGGAGACTGGTCACAGAACCGACGCGGTCGACCTCTGCGCTCAGCGCAGCCGCCTCGTTACCGAGTGCTGCTGCTTGTGTTTGCGCCTGGCGCAGCTCGACTGAGGCCGACTGGATCTTGATGCTCAGCACCAAAAGCCCGACCATGCCGATGACCAAAATGGCGGCAAGCCCCATAAAGAACGGCAACCGCCCAAGCCTTCTGCCCCGCTTGCTCACTGACAGTGAAACGTTACTCATCGCTGCTCTCCTTTTGCGGCACGCCCGATCACGCGGAACCGCGCAGATGCGGCCCGCGGATTTTCTGATATCTCATCCGGCAACGGGCGTACCGCGCCCTTCGTCACCGGGTAAAACTGTGGTTGCAGGTGAGGCGGCACAACCGGCAGGCCGCGCGGCGCCCGCACCTGGCAGGCCTGCTGGAAGGATTGCTTCACAAGCCGGTCCTCCAGGGAGTGATACGACAAGACGGCCAGGCGCCCGCCATCACCAAGCCGGTCCAGCGCGATTGGCAGGACGCCCGCAAGCGCGCTCAGCTCATCGTTGACGGCGATGCGCAGCGCCTGGAAAGTTCTCTTGGCGGGGTGCCCGCCGGAGCCGTATCGGATCGCTGCCGGCATGGCATCCATCACCACATCGGCCAGTTGGCCAGTTGTTGTGATGGGACGGGCGTCCACAATGGCTTGGGCAACTCGCCTGGCATGCGGCTCCTCGCCGTAGTCGCGAAGAATCCGTGTCAGCTCGTCCAGACTCCAAGTGCCAACGATCTGGGCGGCGTCCACATCTAGGCGGTCGTCCATCCGCATGTCCAACGGCCCGTCCTTGGTGTAGGCGAAGCCCCGGCCAGCGATATCGATCTGCATGCTCGATAGCCCGAGATCCATCAAGATGGCCTGCACGTAGGTGATGCCGGCCGCGTCCAAAATCAGCCCCAGCAGGTCGAAGCGGGCCCGCACCAGGTGTACCCGGTCGCCAAACGGCGCCAGCCTAAGGCCTGCGCTTTCGATGGCCTGCCCGTCCCTGTCAATGCCGATCAGGCTCGCTTGTGGGCATGCCTCCAGCAACGCCGCCGCGTGCCCGCCCAGGCCGACGGTGGCGTCAACAAGTATTGAGCCTTTCTGCAAAAGAGGCGGTGTGAGGCTGTCGACAACGCTCTGAAGCATTACCGGCACATGGGTGGCGCGTACCGCAGAGGTGGTTGTCATCATCTGCTTCTTCCCGGCCTGGCCACCATCACCCCCGCCTGGCATCGGGGAAGTGATGCCAGGAGAGGGACGACGGTTGGCTGGCGGTAATCATTGGGGTTGCCCAATCATCTGATTGATCTGTGAGTACTTGGGTTGCTGTTCTGCCCGGTACGCGGCCCACAGCTCCGGGTTCCAAATTTCCACGTGGTCTATGACGCCGGTGACGATGATGTCGCGCTCCAGCCTGGCGTATTCACGCAGCACGGCTGGCACGGTGACGCGGAATTGGGCGTCCGGCTTGGTTTGGCTGGCATCGGCGCCGAGCATGCGCTGGTAGGCGCGGACGTCCTCCAATGTTCTAGACGCCTCGTCCAAAATGCGCTTGGCGACGCCCTCGAAGTCCTCCGCCGAGTAGATCGCCAGGCTGTTTTCCTGGTTCTGCACGATGACAAGACCGGGGGTCAATGCGTCTCGATAGCTCTTCGGCAAGAAGAAGCGGCCCTTCTCGTCCAGCTTCAACGGGAATGTCATCAGGAACATGGCGGGTCGCCTCCTCTCAACATTTCTCAACATTTCTATGCTTTTAGACCGTCGTAGCGCTCCATTTCGCTCCACAGTACACTTGCAGCAGTCCACTTGCAAGCTGGAAACATGACAATGAGAAGGAACTAGTGCGCTGGCACGAAATCGCCGAATCCGAGCTGGCACAAAGCCTCTCGTACCGCCAGACAGGCGGCATCGAGGTCTTCTGCGCTGGCAGGACGCGCGTGGGCGAAGGTCATCTCCGATTGGTCGGTGGCGGCGCACACGTGAAGATGCAGATGTGGCACGTCGAAACCGGCGATCATCATGACCGCCCTTGTGCCGGGGTAAGCGCGCTGTTGCGCCAGGCCGATGCGTTTGGCCACCATGATCAGGTGGCCGAGCAGCTCGTCCGGCGCGTCGACAAATGAAGCCACTTCGGCGCGCGGCACCACAAGCATGTGGCCCGGTGTGATCGGCTCAATGGTCGCAAAGGCGACGCAAACATCGTCGGCGTAGGCGAAACGCCCCGGCAATTCACCGGCGATGATGCGGGAGAAGATAGTGGTCATGGTCTACCAGGGCGATGACTTGCTGCCCGCCGGCTCGCTGAGCTTCGGCGTTTTCGGGGTGTGGGGTGACTTGAGGGCGACAAAGATGGCGCCCCCGAACATGACAAGGAAACCAATGATGGCCAGCGGCCAGAGCAACAACAGCATGCCAACGACAAGCAATATGATGCCGGCCAATATGCTGACCCACAGCACCCACCACGGCCGCTTAGTCGCTGTTTCCGGCCCGACCTGGAACTTGCGCGCCAACCCAGGATCCTCGGCCCGAAGAGAAGCCTCCAATTGGTCGAGCAACCGTTGTTCTTCAGCCGAAAGTGCCATGCATTACCTTTCTTAGTGCAACAGATCTTACCCCGATGAGTCTGAGATTCCCCCAAGAGTCTTGCTGGTAGACTTAATGGGTTGTGCCTATTTGGCACAGGATGCGAGGATTCGTAGTGAGCGATTCGGATCTGGCACGTGAGCTGGCCGTCGAGCAATCTGTCGTCGATCGTGCATACAGCTATCTGCGCACCGCTGCCGATTCCGCCCGGCTGATAGAAGGCGAAGCCCGCCTGCGCTATCAGACAGACCGCGCAGACTGGCACCGCGAGGAGGCCAGCACCGCACTGTTCGAGCGTGACGCCTTCGCCTTCCAATCGGCGCGCCGGCTGGCTATCTTGTCCGCGGAGCATGAGGGACTGGTTTTCGGACGCCTCGATTTGTCCGACGCCGAAGTGCGCCACATCGGGCGGTTGGGCGTCCGCGATGACGACTTCGAGCCGCTGGTGATCGACTGGCGCGCCCCGGCTGCCGAGCCTTTCTACCGGGCGACGTTCGTTGACCCCATGGGCGTCAAGCGGCGCCGTGTGCTGCACTGCCGGGGCGAGAAGGTCATTGGCATCGAAGACGATCTGCTCGACGAGAAGCAATCCGACACGTTGGCCATCCTTGGCGAAGGCGCCCTGCTGGCGGCGCTGACCAGGGCCCGTGGCGCCTCGATGCGCGACATCGTTGCCACCATCCAGGCCGAGCAGGACGAGGCCATCAGGGCGCCGTATCAGGGCGTCACCATCATCTCCGGCGGGCCAGGCACAGGCAAGACAGTGGTGGCACTGCACCGGGCCGCCTACCTGCTGTACACGCACAGGCGCCGCCTGACCAACGGCGGCGTGCTGATAGTGGGCCCATCAATGACGTTCATGCGCTACATCGAACGCGTCCTTCCCGGGCTGGGCGAGGATTCGGTCACCCTAAAGGCGCTCGGGCAGGTGGCAGACGACGTCATGCCATTCGACAGCAACTTGTACGATGACGCCGTCGCATCCGCCCTCAAGGGCAGTCTGGCGATGGTGCCGTTGCTGCGCCGCCTGGTGGCCGATCCTCTGGCCGAGGCGGCAGAGGCGCAGCGCCTGTCCGTGTCTGTCAAGGGCGAGATACTGACGCTACAAAGCACCGCACTGAACTCCATCCGGCGCAAGATCCTTGCCGCCCAGAAGGCCAACCAGGCCCGCGACGCCGCATCGGCTGCTGCAGTGGAGGCTTTGTGGGCGTCCGCCTCCGATGAGCTCAAGGAGGAGATGGACCACGACACGTTCACCGAGCTGATCACAGGCCAGGCGCGCTGGCAGATGTTCATGCAAGCGTGGTGGCCGATGCTTGACGCCGAGCAGGTGCTGGCCCGCCTGGGCGAGCCGCGCGTCACAGCCCGGGTGGCCGACGGCATCCTCAGCGTCGCAGAGCAGGCCATTCTGACCACTAGCCTGAGCCACGCCGCCGGCTATGCCCCAGGGCTTGGCCTGCCGCAACCGGACTGGACCATCGCGGACATGGCACTGCTGGACGAGCTGCTTTCCCTGATCGGCCCGCCACCGCCCCAAGAGCCAGACACGCCGGATGTCTACGTCGACGCTGATGTCGATGAGCTGGTGACCACCACCGATCTGCTCGATGCGGCACCGGTCGAGCCGGACGAGCAGGCTGAGCCGCAAGTGACATTCGCCCACATCCTTGTCGACGAGTCGCAAGATGTCACCCCGATGCAATGGCGCATGCTGCGCCGCCGCGGGCCTCAGGCGTCCTGGACCATCGTCGGCGATCCGGCACAAAGTTCTTTCCCCGACCCGGTGCAGGTAGACAAGGCAATCGCTGGCTTGATCGGCTCCGGTCCGAGCCGCACGTTCCACCTGGCAACCAACTACCGCAGCCCGAAGGAGGTCTTCGACCTGGCCGGGCGCTACATCACAATCTTTGAGCCGGACGCCGACCTGCCGACAGCGATACGGGCTACCGGTGTCGAGCCGGAATTGATCGTGCTACCGACACCGGAATGGGTAAAAGCCGTTGACGACATCGTGGCGGCGCAAATACCGGAAGAGGGCACGCTGGCCGTCATCGCGCCGCGGGCTCGCCTAAACGAGTTGGCTGGCTTGAATTGGCCGGACGCCGTTAGCATGGTGACGCCCCTTGAGGCCAAAGGCATGGAATACGACGTCGCCGTGGTGGTAGCTCCCGACGAAATCGTTGCGGGTTTCGGGCCGCGCGTGCTTTACGTCGCTTTGACAAGGCCGACTCAGCGCCTGGTCACCGTGGATTTCGATTCGCAAGGAGCGTGGCGAGAATCTCTCTAGTCACCCCGGAGCGGTTCTGCGTGAAGAAATGCAAGCCGGGGGCACCAGCCGCCAGCAGCGCTTCGGCAAGCTCAAGCCCGATCTGAGCGCCTTCGTCTCGCACCGCGATGGCGTCATCGCCCAGCGCCATCAGGCGGTCGACCATGGAAGGCGGCACGGGCGCCCCGGATAGCTCGGCAAAGCGCTTCACCTGTGAGAACCGCGTGATCGGCATCAGGCCGGCGATAACAGGCATCGTGACGCCGTGATCAGCAGCCCGGGCGACCAGTTCCTGGTAGCGCCCGATGCTGAAGAACAGCTGCGTGATGGCAAACGACGCCCCTGCCGCCTGCTTGTCGGCCAGTATCTTGGCGTCCAGTTCAAATCCACCGGCTGGGTGGCCGTCCGGAAATGCCCCGACGCCGATATCGAAGCCGCTCCGGCCGGCGATGAACGCAACCAGCTCCGTGGCATTGGCCAGCCCACCAGGTGTTGGCTCCCACTGGGCGGACGGCCCGCCAGGGGCGTCCCCACGCACAGCCAGGATGGTGCGCACCCCGGCGGCGGCGTAGTCGTCGAGGGCGGCGCGCAACTGGTCCTTGGTCTGCCCGGCGCAAGTCAGGTGCCCGATGATGGGCAGGGCGGTGCGTGCCGCCAGCGCTCTAGTGGCAGCAATGGTGCGCTCGCGCGATGACCCGCTGGCGCCGTATGTGACAGACACAAAGTCAGGCTTGAGTGGTTCGAGTTGGGCGGCGGTTATCACCAGCTGGTCAAGACCTGCGGCATCGTGGGGTGGGAAAAACTCGAAACTAAAAGTCGGGCGCGGCAAATCGGCGATGGCTGGGCTAGGTGTCGCGCTCACAAAGTGAGACTAGCACCCATCGCCCAAAATCCCCCTCTGGGGAGGGGTGCACGGTCGCAAGCTCCCTCTCACACCTGCGTCGGCCTCGGCATAGCAAGCAAGCTTGCTCTGCTCTCGGCCTTCCTTGGTGTGGACGCGAAACGACGGGGTGGTCAATTCGGCAGGATGTGGGCTGGTTTTGGATGCTGCGGGCTCTACTGTTCGTTGATTGTCGAGTTGTTCCCGGCTTGGGGCCTCGACACGCCGTATCTGGTGACGCTAAGTCGACAGTCAACGTCGAGTGGGGCTGGCGCGGCGCGGAAGTAAATTCCCCTCTGGGGAGGGG
>Ga0123354_10011773_pt1 | contig 13542 bp, 10 predicted proteins | sample TergutLab28metaG_2_FD_97872 | JGI IMG/M metagenome (GOLD analysis project Ga0123354, IMG submission 97872) | Labiotermes labralis P4 segment gut microbial communities from Petit-Saut dam, French Guiana - Lab288 P4 | ecosystem: Host-associated > Arthropoda: Insects > Digestive system > Gut ... | reverse complement strand
TTAATACAGGCTATAGCAGTTTTCTCGAGCGGGAACAGCCGTTCACCCGCTAAAATATCTCAAAGACAAATTTTGGTGAGCAAAAACCTTGTTAAATAGGAGTTGATTTGTTTTGAAGCTTGAGGGCATGCTGCTTGCTCTGCCCTGGAGCAGCTAACACTGAAATCTGTTGAGATCGGTTTACCAATCCTCATTTTCAATAATATCTAAAAACCACTCTAAACAATATATATACCATTTCTCGTCGCCAGTCAGTTTTGAAATATCTATGTGCTCAAGAAACTCTGGGCGAATCGGGCCAGACCAATCAACAAGGTACTCGTCAACAGCGCGCGGCATTGGGGTTTTTTCGGGTGCAATAAAATCAGGATAACGCCTATTAAAGAGTTCTCTGATTAGATATTTATTATCGCCATACCTTACGCGGTCAACATCGAGTTTCTCGGCCATTCGCATTTTGCCATATGGTGCAAGAAACTTAATCTTTGCTAGGTCGCATGGGTTGGTATAGCCACCTGCTGACTGTCGCAGAAAACACCAGTTAAGAAATCCGTGTGTATCCACAAGCCCGTCCGCACCAGTGCTTTTCCGTATAGGCTCATCAAGCTTCAGAGGTTTTTTCAAGACACGAAAAGGATCGACAAAAGCATATCTATGAAAAAACTCATCAATTGTCCAATCTTTTAAAAACAATCCTGAAAGTCCACCAAAGACTGTATCCGCTAATTCACCAAATAATAAAAAATTATAGCCCTGCTCTCTTGCGTATACTGCAGTTTTATAAATTTGAACTTCAATACTATGAATAGGAGCGCCTTTTTGCCGCATGAGCATTGGAGCATATTCCTTGTAGTCATCCCAGCCAGTCGAGATGATTTCATGACGTAGATTATTTGCCTCCACGTACTTCTTTGCTCCAGCAACCTCGCTTGTATTGTTTCCGTCGGTCATTGTAAATGCCATAGTTTTTTTAGGAACATAGCTCGCAAGAATCCCTGAATCAATTCCTCCACTCAACATGAGGGCGGTATCGCCTTCGTTTTCGAAAAAAGGCTTAATGTAATCAAGGATCGACGATTCTATATCATCAGATGTCGAAACATTATAGTATGGGCCGTCGGGCTCATAAAAGTTTGGCAGTATTCTTTCATCAAATGTAAGTCTCGTGTCATAAAGATATCGATAAATCAGCCACGAGTTCATTGCTTTTTCATAGTCAGTGTACATATCACTCATCTCTTATTGCGCTTAGCGCTTTACTTATTTGCGTCGATGAGACGCCTTTTGTGTAGGGAAAGTAAACGATGCGTATGCCAATCCCTGCAAGCTCTCTCTCGATCTCATTCCATTTTGGTGTGTCATACCAATCGTCGCCGACAAAAAGGATGTCCGCTTTCAGTTTCTTACACATTGTGAGCTTATCCATGCTTTCCTGCGGCACAACAGCGTCGACGTATTTGATTGCACGAATTATTTCTGCCCGGTCAGAAAAAGGAATCATTGACTGCTTGCCCTTGTAGGTTACTAGCTCATCAACAGTTACCCCAACGATCAGTCTGTCACATAGTCCCTTTGCATTTCTTAGTAAGTTTAAATGCCCAATATGAAATAAATCATACACACCTGATGTATAGCCAATAATTAAACCGTTCTCCATGCGTGTACTCCTTATAAAACATACAATCTCTTGTTTTTATTATACTATCTCAGCATTGCATCTAATGCGCTGATTGTTTGCCTTGCACTGTTGCCCTCTCGCCTCTATTAAACCCCCTTCTCGCCACAAGGTCAAAATTATGTACTAAACTATTAGAAATAAGCTATTTGAACGTAAGGGGGGCATACTACTAATACTAAATGATGTCGAATGTTTTATCCTATACATCAGATTGGGGCTGGATACACAAATCATGGAAATAGATAAAACGGCAGAGAATCGTGAAAAATGCATTAAAGAATGCGGTTTCCCTTACAGATTCTCAGTCGTTATGCCGGTATATATGGCTCAGGATTATCTTCGAGCTGCGATCGAAAGCATCCTTAATCAAACAATTGGATTTGAAGAATATGCTCAACTTATTCTTGTCGATGATGGATCACCCGACGAATCTGGTGCCATTTGTGACGAATACAAATCATTTTATCCAAACAACATAATTGTAGTTCACAAGGCAAATGGAGGACCGTCATCAGCGCGTAATGCCGGGTTACCATATACAGAAGGGCGTTATGTTTGTTTTTTAGATTCGGACGATAAATACTCAAAGAAAGTCATGGAATTGGTCTATGGCTTTTTTATCGAGCATGAAAACGAGACAGATATCGTAACGATTAACAGGACACTTTTTGGTGCGAAAAAAGGCCCAAGTAGCGCAAATATCAACTATGGAAGCGGAAGTTGCATAATAGATTTGCTATTAAATTACAAGATATTGCAGCCTACGCTAGCAACGTCTTTTATTAAACAGGCAATTGCAAAGAATATTTGTTGTGATACTGAGCTAGACATAGTTGAGGATCGCAAAGAGATTTTTAAGATTGTCTCGCGTTTGAATAGAGTTGGGCTTGTAAGAGGTTGCACCTACTACAATCGAAAACGTGAAATTGACGATAGCCCTTCCCTAACAGATCAATCAACAACAACAAAGAGCAACTATTTACCAGCATTAAAACGCTATTGCCAGTGGGCGTATGATTTCTATCAAGAAAAAATGGGGTATATACCTCCTCATGTACAGTATATGGTCGTTCTGTATTTGAGGAAAAAGGCTCTTTTGCGTGATTTTCCGAAGGGTTTGTTAACTGACAGTGAGCAGGCTGAGTATGTAAGTCTTTTAAAGGAAATTCTTCTCCGAACAGAAGACTATATTATCTGTGGCCATAAAAGTCTTATACCAGAGGCTAAGAATTTTTTACTTTATATAAAATATGGAAAATGGCCAAAACTCACACATAAAAAAAAGAGTGTGTTTTTAACGCAAGGGAACACAGTAGTTTATGATGTAAGACGAGGTAAAACATTACTTGATGTCTTATCGATTACTGGCGACACACTCCACGTTTCGGGTTATTTAATTACATTAATGCCCGTGCAAGACGTGAGAATTTTCCTACATGTGAACAATGAGTATATCCAGGCCGAACTTTTTAGACATCACGAAGATCGCTATGCGCTTGGAGAAAAGATCGCCTGCGCTTTTGGATTCAGGGCAAATATCCCCCTGAATCGCGATAAGAAATTAATGAAGATCAAAGTCTGTTTACAATTGAATAACGGAGCAATTGTTACTCGGGCTAGCCTTTCTGTGGCTGAGTCAGCTCCGATCAACCTTGATCAAAGAGGCTCCTATTATTTCAAGGATAAGTGGAAACTAACCGCAACAAAAAAAGCACTATATGTACGCCCTTGCAATAGCTGGAGTCACATAAAATCGGAATTTAAGCTAATTCGTTCATTGTGGCGTAAAAATAAATCTAGATCACGGAGAGCTATATTAATTCGGTTTGTTTATTATTTGGTAAAAGCATTTAAAAAAAGGGAAATATGGTTATTTTCTGATAGGATCTATAATGCCGAAGATAACGGAGAGTTTTTTTTCAGATATCTTTGTAGTGCAAAATATAGAAATATCCGCCCTATATTTGCAATTGATAAAAGAGCAACTGATTTTGCTCGCTTAAAAAAATATGGAATGGTAGTGTCACCTCATACGTTCCATTATAAAATACTTTTCTTATTAGCTGATGTTGCTGTTTCTTCGTATGATTATCCTCAATTAACATCTCCATTTGGTAAAGGAGCACATTTCTATAGAGATTTATACTCCGATCGAGTCAGTTCTTACTTGCCAAACTCAACAACAACAGAATATATAACAAAAGCTTTTGAAAAAAACCAAGGTTACTACGATCTAATAGAAGCTTCATGCATTCCCGAATACTCTTCTATCCTTGAAACCCTTAATGGCGATGGTGACAGCATTAGCCAGGAAGTTGTATTAGACGGGCTTCCTCGTTTCGACCACCTTTTTAATGACGCTAAAAAGGTGATTACGATCTTGCCGGCATCGCGAGAATATCTGTTTAAAGGAACATTATCAAAGCAAGGGAAAAGAACCGCGAATAAAGGATTTGCGGAATCAAAGTATTGTCTTTTCTACTCACGTTTGCTAAATGACAGGGTCTTGTTAGAAGCTGCTGCTCAATATGGTTATTGTTTACGTTTTATTCCACATCCAGATGTGATCCCCTATTTGGATGCTTTTTCTGTTGATGAATCAATAGAGATTATTACAGACATCGTCAATTATCCGGAGCAATTCGCACAAAGCAGCTTACTTGTCACCGACTATTCGCCAGCTGCGTTTGATTTTGCTTATCTGCGCAAGCCAATTATCTACTTTCATTTTGACAACGCCGAATTGGAGAGTACATCTGCTAACAATTTATATTTGAGCTCTGAAGCAGGTATTTTTGGTGAAATAGAAACGACATCGGATGGCACGGTTGCGCAAATTATCGATTGCATGATGACTGACTGTAGATTAAAGCAAGTTTATCACCAAAGAATTGATGAAGCTTTTCCGCATATTGATAAGAATAACTGCCAACGAATTTTCGAGACAATACGCGACCTAGAGGAAAAGTCATTCGAAAGTTCAACCGAAATGCAACATATGACGATACCCAGATACTATCAAAAACCATCTGTTGATAACTCTAGTGTCGCGTTTATTTGTAATGATCTAACCGAATTCTACGCCATGCAGGCTGGCATTGATGCGCTCCTTAGCAAGAACATACCAGTAGCAATATTTGTATCAACAAATAAAAACTTTACAGAAATGGAAGAGAAGACTGCGGAGACAATTAAGAGTCTTGGTTACAACGTAAAAGCTAACACTTCTGAAAATGTAGAATACAAGATTTTACTCGAACCATACCCTATGAACATTTCAAGAAATCTTGTCTTCGAATTTCGCATTAAGTATTCGTATGGTGCCGGTACATCAAAACCAAACCCCACCTTTATGCCACATAGGAATCTACATTTTGATGCCTTCATCCATTTTAATAAGCGAGACGCTGAAGTTCGAAAAGTATACGGTAAAGCTTACGCAATCCCATTCTTTCAATATAGTACGCTTGAAAAGCATACCCATGACGGTAAGCCGAACTTGCTTTATCTACCTACATTTGGTGATGTTTGCTCTGTGGGATATTTGGATGACAAGACCGTAGAAGGTATCAAGGAGAAATATAACTTTCTCGTCAAAGCACATCACGCAATTCAATACCGTGAAGATGAGCAAGATAATTTCAACAGGTTGATTGCGATTGCTGATGAGTTTTATGATTCCAGCACACCGATAACAGAGTTACTGACAAAAGCTGATGTTGTCCTCTCTGATAATTCTGGAGCAATATTGGACTCTATCTATTCTGAAACCCCAGTAGCCATTTTTTCAAAGGAACCAAATCAGCGAAAACTGGGGGGAGTCACAACAACGCACTATGAGTTGGTACACGATGGTATCGTCCCCTGTGCAGCAGAGGCAGACGAAATATTGTGGGCGCTTGATCAGGCCGAGAAGCTGCGTGATATACAGAAGGAATTTAAAAATAGAAACTATGTTTACTGCGATACTGATCCCACATCTGTTTTTGTTTCTCTCATCGAAGAGTATCTAGCGATGAACCGAACTGCTAGTATGTATTTTATGGCGCATGATATCTTGTTGAATGATTTCATTCAAAAAAGTAATGACGTGAGGACGCTAAAAAAGCAAGTAAACCGACTTGAGCAACGTGTAATAGATTTCGAGAATTCAAGCAGTTGGAGGGTCACGAGGCCGATACGTAATATTAGCCGATTATTAAAAAAGAAGTGATTGGCTGACTTTTCTGTCTTTTTCAGATAACAACATCGTTTATTAACGATAGATTCAAACTTCGTCAATACGAGCTTTAAATACCAGATCAATAACCCGTTTGCTTGCTTTGCCATCATCTAATGGTGAGAACTTATCTCTAAAGCTTTTATAATTTGAGCCGTAGCGCTCATACCAAGAAGCAATATCATCAACTTCTGAAATTAACTCATGAAGCGTGAGGCACTTTGGTCCAGGCAAGGCCGCAGGATCCATATAAAAGCCATGCAGTTCATTTTCATATACAAATAAATCTGGCCAATAAAATAGTATCGGCTTAGTTGTGTTTGCAAAGTCAAAGACAACACTTGAGTAATCGGTAAGTAATACATCGGCGACCAGATACAAGTCGTTAATATCGTTATGTTTAGAAACGTCAATCGCAAAACCTGTTAAATCGGTTATGTCCAGTTTATTTGCAACGTAATAATGGGTTCGTAATAGGATTACCCATTCATCGCGAAATGAGTCTGCCATGGCGCTAAGGTCAAGAGCCTCGTTAAGGACATATCCACTACCTGATTTATAATTGTTATCACGCCAAGTCGGCGCATAGAGAATGACTTTTTTATCAGCTGGTATTTTCAAGTTCTTTTTTATTTGATCTATCAATTCTTGTCTATTGGGCGCATTCAATGTATTACTGAGCGCATCATTTCTTGGGTATCCAGCCTCAATAAGACGTAAACCAGACAGTGACGAAGTATTAAAGGCACTTTGTAAATGTTGGCTGGTATAAGAAGATGGCGAGATCAGGTACTTCCACTTCTTAGCGTCAAGGAAAAAGCGCCAGCTCAGTTCACTGCTGGTGTTTAATGCGGCCTTTGCGTCCTTATCTAAATCAAAACCCAAACGCTTCAAAGGCGTGCCGTGCCAGCACTGGATAAATGTTTGATCTGCATTAGGTTCAATCCATTCAGGCATTCTGTTGTTGACAATCCAATAGGCTGATTTCGCGCAAACTTGGTAATAATCTTTTGATCCACGCTCAACGATCTCTGCGCGCCCCTTAGACTCTAGACCCTCAAGGATCCTCTCGCCTGCAGCAACGTCCTTGACACTCCAGAAAAAATCCCAATCTGCAAAGTCTTTACGCGCGCACATTTCCTGATAAAGCGCCAACGGTGAGCAAGCAATGAAGCGCCCGCCATAGCTTTCAAATAAAACCGTATTTGGCTGGGTGTCAAGGATGCGGTATTTACTATCATATTCGTGTTTGCGCCAGGACCAATATGCTCTACGGACAAAGAAACGCATTCGTGGAAAATGCTGGAGAATACCTAATGCAAGGCTTCTTGTGTATTTATGTAAATGGCTTTGGCTCATTATGATGTTTTCGGTTGTCTCATCTATTTATTGAAATTCTCAGGAGCTTCCTAGTCGCGCCTTGACATCTGTTGTGGAAATGCCGTCTGTACGATCTAAGAATATTACTTCGCAGACATCTGTGAGCGAAGCGAAATGTTCGTCTTTCTCCCAATCGCTGCCCATGACAACAACATCGACCTGATATCTTAGGACATCATCGCGTTTCTGCTCCCAACTAGACTCGGGAATAACGAGATCGACATAGCGGATGGATTCAAGCATTTCGCGGCGGACGTCGTATGGGTAAAATGCTTCTTTCTCTTTTTGAGCATTAAAATCATCGGTCGAAAGAGCAACTATCAGATAGTCGCCCAGAGCAGCTGCCCTCTGCAAGAGTCGAACATGCCCATAATGCAGAAGATCATAGGTGCCATAGGTCAAGACACGGCGCAGTCCAGGCAAACGCTGGACAGTTGGGACAGAAAAACTCTGATGTTGGACGTTGTCGTCATTCATTGCTGTACGCCTTTGCGTTCTGTATGACCTTAGTAATCATTCTATTGGTTTGCCAGTTCTTGGGTTAGTGTCTTGGAGAAGGAAAACGTTCGTAGTCATGTCTTTTCTCCTCTTTTGGTTGGCATTTTCTCTGAAGTGCTAGGCGTAGGAGTAAAACTAACGTTGAGCCGGGCGCAGATGGTTTGAGCTATGCGTTCGGTGGCGCCAGCCAGAGGTGTTACTAGGTAGTCGCGGGCAAAGCTTTGAAAGGCATCAGGGGTCGGAAGGGTATCGTCGGCCTGGGGGATGGACTTGAGGGCCTTAGCCAGGGCCGTAGCGTCCTCAAAGCAGAGGTTGGGAAAGAGCTGCTGGGGATCGACATTGAGGCCGGGGTCGAGCCGGTAAGTGGCTATGTCTGGCACGTAAAAGAGGGTGCGCGTGCCAATGGCGGCGGCTTCGAGGGCGATGGCCGAATAGTCAGTGACGAGGACGTCGACCTGAGCGAGGAGGGCGAAGTTGTTCTCTTCTTGACACCAGACGACAGAGTCTGTGGGTGAGGCGGAATGGTCGAACTGGGCGTTCTGAATGGTCTGAGCCAGCTGGTAAAGGGTTTTCGGTGGCTTGGATGAAGGCGGCTGGCTCAGGACATGTGGGCTGATCAAGAGCAGGCAGCTGTCTCCTAAGGCCTTGATCAGCTGACTGGTTGAAGAGTTGATCACGCTGGTGTCGTTCTGGCGGTGGAAGGTGGGCGCGTAGAGGACTTTCAAACGGTTGGTATTAAGCTGAGGGTAGCGGCTTTTTACGATGGCGCGAGCAGCCAGGCATTTTGCGGCGAGCGGGTTGGACGGGTGCTGGCTGGCATCAGTGAGGTTTGATGCAAAACGGCCGGTGGCGCTAGAGGCGGTAGAAGGCAGGCCTCTCATAGCCAGGAGAAGATCGAGCCGGGGCAGACCGATGGGTAAGATGCACTCAGGAGGGATGGCAAAGGCCTCGGAAAAGGGCTGGACAGCACCGGGGCCGCCGGCGATGACGAGGTCGTAGTTGCGGTGCATTGCCAGGGTCTCGGCTGCCTGACGGCTGCGGCCCTCAGTGCTGTCCAGCGTCTGCCAGGCAAAGCGCTTGAAGGCACCGAGGGCATGCCAGAGCTGGACAACAACCGTGGTTGAGGCAAGGCGGGGTATGGCGACTGCCGGACAGTAGCCGTCAACAATGCAGAGCCGAGCCGAGGCCACTCGCGCTAGCTGCAGGATGGTCCAAATGATGCGACGACTAAAGCCTCCGCGCTCCTGAGCTGTGTCGGCGTAGCAGGCGTAGTCGATACGCCAGTCGGGCAGATGGCCGGCCAGTGCACGCTCAAGTAATTTGAAATCCTCGGAGGGATAGAAGGACTGGCGCGAAAGGAAGACGATCTTTTTTGCCGGTTTTCGGGCAAACAGCCTCATTAGTACATAGAGGGCGGATATCACCTTTGCGTATATAGCGTGCATAAAGTTGGTCTCGCGCCCCTCTTACTTGTGCTCTTTGTCAGAGCTGTCGGGATGGGCGGCGTTGGCCCTTCTCCCGCGTTTGTTGAAGAAGTGGCGGAAGACGGGGTCGATTAGGCCGATGCGCCAGATGATGATGCCTGAGACGGCTACTAGGAGGATGATGGCCAGGTAGGCCGGCCAGCCGGAGAAGGTCGAGATGAAGACGCCGCCGGCGGCGAGCAGGACCGTCCAGACGTAGATGACGAGCACGGCCCGCTGTTGGCTGAGACCGTTGCGGATGAGGACATGGTGCAGGTGCCAGGTGTCGGCCTTGCCCACCGGCTGCCTGAAGATGCGCCGTCGGATGGCGGCCCAGACGCCGTCAAAGATGGCGATGCCGGCGACGAACAGCGGGACGGCCATGACGGCCAGCGTGGGGGTGCGCATCACGCCGATGAGCGAGAGCGACCCGAGCAGGGCGCCGATGAGCAGGGCGCCAGAGTCGCCCATGAAGATCGTGGCGGGGTGCCAGTTGTAGCGGAGGAAGCCCAGGCAGGCGCCGATCAGCAGGCAGGCCAGAATCGCGGTCTCGATACGGCCTTTGAGGCAGGCGATGACCAAGAGCCCGGTGGCGGCGATGATGATGACCCCCGAGGCCAGGCCGTCCAGGCCGTCTAAGAGGTTGATGGCGTTCATGAAGAGCAGCAGGTAGATGACCGTGACCGGGATTGAGACCCAGTAGTTGAAATCGACGAAGCCGACGGCAAAGGGGTTTTTGATGACGGTCAGCAAGACGCCCGAAAGGGCGATGATGAGGGCGCCGATGATTTGTCCGACGAGCTTTTGGAGGACTTTCAGGCCCTTGATGTCGTCGACCACGCCGACTCCGAAGATGAAGGCCAGGCCGACCAAGAAGACCGCATAGTTGATGTTCTGCTGCCCCAGGCTGCGGGTCAGGCCTTGCCAGCCCCAGGCCCGCTCGCCCACGATCTCGACGCCAAAGGCCACTATTATCCCTAAGAAAATGGCCAGCCCGCCGAGGCGGGGGATGGACTGCGTGTGCACGCGCCGCTTGCTTGGGTAATCGATGGCGCCGCACTTCCAGGCGATCTTTTTGGCCAGGGGCACGGTGGCCAAAGAGACCCCGAGGGCCACCAAGACCAAGATAAAACCCTGAAAAATAGAGATCGTGGCGCTCAAGTCGCACTTGCTCCATTCAACACGGCTATCGGCTTTGCGCAAAGAGTTTGCATGAGGCCGGTATCACATCACTTTCTCGTCTGCGTGCAGCGCGAAAACAACAAAAAAACCACATACGCAAACGTGGCGAACGATAAAAACCCATAGATGTTAAAATATTTTAGTCCAAACGGGGTTTTTCTGCCGCCCAAGCCGGTATATGCATTCAGAAAGTTGGCTGGAAACCAGATTTTATCCTGCCTCAATGTCAGATATAAATGTTGTTTTAACAATCAGGGAGTGTTTTTATGCCCAAAGCCCAGAAACCGACATCGCACTTCTCGCGAGATTCAATCGATTCGCACGAAGGCTATCAGGCGGAACCAGATGGCCGCTCTCGCGGATCTAAAAAAGGATCAAAAAAACGGCCTATGTCCAAGAAGAAAAGGGTCCTGATCGGCGTTTTGAGCGTGGTCGTGCTTGTTCTTGTGGCCGGCGGCGTTACCTTTGCACTGTATATCAATCAGATCAACAGGAACCTCTCGGTCGACCCGGCCAGCCAAGTGGCGCTGAAGCAGGCGCTTGTGACACCAGCCAAGGGAGAAGCCTATTATGTGCTCGTGGTCGGGTCGGACACCCGCATCACCGGCGAGGACGGGCGGTCCGATACGATTATGCTCTGCCGTATCGACCCGAACACCAAGCAGGTCTCGATCCTCTCGATCCCCCGCGACACAAAGGTCGACCTGCCCGGGCATGGCACCCAGAAGATCAACGCCGCGATGGCCTTTGACGGGCCGGCCGGCGCTGTCAATGCGATCTCGGCCTTTGTTGGTGTGCCGATCGCACATTATGTAGAGATCGATTTTTCGGGCTTTAAAGACATCGTCGACGCCCTTGGCGGCGTAACGGTGAATGTCCCGGCCAACACGACTTATGACGGCGTGACCGTGCCATCTGGCAAACAGACCTTGAACGGCGACCAGGCCTTGGTTTTTGTGCGCTGCCGCAAGACTTATGCCACAGGCGACTTTCAGCGGACGGCCAACCAGCGCCAGCTTTTGAAGGCCGTGAGCAAGCAGATCTTAAGCTCATCGCCCACCGATATGCCGGGGCTGATCAACTCTCTCTCGGGCAGCGTGACCACAGACATGAACGCCCAAGAGATCGTCGCACTGGCTTCGAGCCTGCGCGGCATGAATACTGATACCGACATGTATACCGGACAGGTGCCAGCCACCACGGCGACCATCGACAAGATCAGCTACGTGATACCGATTGACGACCAGTGGAGCACCGTGCGCGACCGTTTTGTCAGCGGCGTCGTGCCCTTTGTGACGCCGGACGAGCAGCCTAATGTGACAGAGTGAGCCAACCGCTGTCGGCTGGCTTTGCGCCTGTGCCTACGGTCTCAGGCTCAACAAAGGCCTGAAAAGGTATGGTTAAGGGTTAAGAGGGCCTGGCTAAAAGGGCCTGAGAAAGAGGCCGCAGCGCAGTTTGGGCGTGAACCAGGTTGACTTTGGTGGCATCAGCTCTTGCGCATCAGAGACGGCAAAAAGCTCTTGCAAGCTACAAGGATAAAGCATAAAAGCGACCGAACCAGGCTTTGCGTCGACCGCCGCTGCCAGGTCAGAGGCCTGCTGTTCTCCATCTAAGAACTCTAGGCGGGCGTCTTGGCGGGGGTCTTGGATACCTAAGATTGCCTCAAAGAGGTTCTTTTGGAGGTAGCTGACATCAAGCCCGTCAGCGGCATCGCTAGACCGCAGAGGCTCGCGCACCTGCAAGCGGTACCACTGCCCGTTCAGATACATGCCGATCTGCCCGCGTTGGGCTGGCTGGCCATGGCTGATGGCGGCATCTTGGGTGTTGGACTGGACGTCGAAAGATACCTCTAGCTTTTTCAGAAACGCCTGCGTGTCTAGCCCGTTGAGGTCGCGCACCAGCCTGTGATAGCCCTTGGTCACCAGGTCGTCGGCCGAGAACATAACGGCCAAGAAGTCTGGCGCGCCGGTCTTTACAGCGGCATGCGCGCGATGGTGCCCGTCGGCGATGTAGAGCTTTTTAATCTGGGACAGCTCGGCCTCGATGGCCTCTGTATCGGCCCCGGCTTGGACCTGCCAGACCCGATGCCGCACACCGTCATCCGAAGAAAAGTCATAGAGGGCGGCATCCTCTGAGGTTATGCGCGCGAGCAAAGACGCCAACTTGGGCTGTGGCCGATGGGCCAGCAAGATGGTACCTGTCTGCATATTCAGGGTCTGGATATGTTTGATTCGGTCTTGCAGCTTATCGACACGCGTGTTCTCATGCCTGGCCACTTGGCCTTCTTTGTAGGCTTGGCTAGAGACGGCCGAGACCACGCCGGTCTGCGAGTTATTAGCCGTATCAAGGCGATAGAGATAGTAGCTGGGCTGTTTGTCCTCGATATAAACCCCCGCATCAAGGTCTTTTTGAAGCAGGTCAAAAGCCAGTTGATAGACCGCATCATCATGTTCGTCGATATCTGGCAACAGTGCCGAGGGCAGGTCGATACGTAAAAAACTCTGGGGGTGCCGGGCTATCTCGGCCTCGGCCTCGGGCTGTGTAAAGACATCATAGGGCAAGGCGGCCACTTCTGAGGCGAGGTCGACAGACGGCCGGTAACAGGTGATGGGTGAGATGAATGGGCTTGGGACCGGCACTTATCCTCCAAAGAATGACAGAATTGGCGAGATATCGAGCACTCCAGAGGTGATCAAGAAGGCGATCAGGATGATCTGGATTGCCACAATTGCCGCAATTACCGCAAAGAACTGCCCCCGCGAGATGTCGTCGGGCTTTTGCGTGGATGGCTTTTCTTGTTTGAGCAAGGGCCCGAGTTGAGGGCTCAGGTCGTCGCTGGCCGCAGCAGCGCGCTTGGCAGCGGCTGGCGCCTTCTGGCTTTTTGTCGCAGAGGTGGTGAGGGCTGGCGCGGCGGATGCAGGAGGCGCGGCCTCGGCCTTGGTGGCTCTGGCTGGGGCTGCTGGGGCTGCTGTCGTTGCTGGGGCTGCTGGGGTCGCAGTTGCTTGTGCGGCCGGTTTGGCTTGACCGTCTGCTGGCCTGGCCTGGGGGGCGGGCTTGGTGGCAGTAGCGGGCTGCCTGTCTGTAGGCCTGGGCTGAGGGGCTGGCCTTGCGGCGGTTGCCTG
>Ga0123354_10011771_pt1 | contig 13544 bp, 7 predicted proteins | sample TergutLab28metaG_2_FD_97872 | JGI IMG/M metagenome (GOLD analysis project Ga0123354, IMG submission 97872) | Labiotermes labralis P4 segment gut microbial communities from Petit-Saut dam, French Guiana - Lab288 P4 | ecosystem: Host-associated > Arthropoda: Insects > Digestive system > Gut ... | reverse complement strand
TGAGACACACTGTATATATATATATATATATATATATATATATATATATATATATATATATATATATTCTGCTTCTATTGTGCAACTTAAGTCTGGAGGTCCCATATCAATTGCATATTGTATTATGAACTTTTGAACCTTAATGTATAGTCTGTATGCAAAAGCCTGATGATAATCTTTATTTAATTGAAAAACGTAGCTGCGGAACTTGAAACATGAATAAAGAGTTCTTTTATTCTGAATCTTGAGTTCTATAGAAGGGCTGTGAGAAGCACAAAATGACAGCCATCCAAATTAAAGGCATGTAGAAAGAAGTTAAGTGCTTAACGTTAAATTCTAGAACACTCTGCCTGACATATTCTGGAAATGTGTTCTTCCACAAGCTAGGCTTGTGCACGACACAGTCTGAATGCTTCTCAAGATCTTAAAAGCGGCCATCATTAAAAAGTACAGAAATTAAAATTGAAAGGAATACTGTGTACAAGGAACAAGAGAGACTGAATGTGAAAGTCTGCAACAGATGTTATCAGAAAATGAAATTAAAGGAAAACAAAAGCAGCCGGAAAAATAGAACGTTTATTTTCCTAATACCAAAGATTCTTGCGTATAGTTTTCTCTGCGTCCAAAGATAAATTTGAATGGAAAATATTGGACAAAATATTGTAAATAGTAAAAGTGAAATTTGTTTGATAATCAGCCGAAAACATCTACAGATTGCAAAGTGCACGCATCCCTGAGGAATGCCTATTATTTTTTTTTGTTTTGTCATTTCTGTGACGCATCAAATAACTTTATATCCACAAAAGAGATTTCGTGTATTTTTATGCTTAAAAATATAATAAAAGTTACTGAATAATATAAAATATACTTAGATTTTATCGTTTGAAAGGCCGTTTCACTGCCTACGTTTGTACCCTTCTGAGCTCGTCTTGAATTTAAGTCTTTAAATGTTTCGGTTCAAGCAATGATTAAAAAATACCTAATGACACATTTTATACCCAGTAATATTTCAGAGTGTCCCAGTGGCCGCGCGGTCTAAGGCGTAGGTCTACAGCCACTCGCCTGCTGAGATTGTGGGTTCGAATCCCACCGGGGCATGGATGTCTGTCTGTTGTGAGTGTTGTGTGTTGTCAGGTAGAGGTCTCTGCGACGCACTGATCACTCGTCCAGAGGAGTCCTACCGACTGTGCTGCGTCGTTGTGTGTGATCCAGAAACCTCGTGAATGAGGATACCCTGGCCCACTGGAGGCTGTGGCGCCACAGAAAAAGAAACTAATTCGGAGTCATTAATAGACCGAAGCTACACGAATGTTTACGAAAAATAACACATTTTTAATGTGTGTAATGACATTGGACATTGAATCATCAGCATAGCTTACTTTTTCAAACATTATTTAGTTCCGACTTCCTGCGTTAGCATCAAATAACGTACAACACTTGCGTATGAATTTATCTTTCGTTTGCTGTGAACAATGTTGATTATTCAGTTCAACCATATCTGTCAATTCTGCGGAGACTACGTCACAGTTAGTACGTTTTATGTCCTTTATAGGATATCATTTTTATTTATCGAATTACACACATTTCTCTCCATAACCTTAATTTTATGAACACAGAATTCAGCCTATCTTCCTCATGCTGAAGCATCTGTTACAATGGTAACTCTCTTGCCATAAATATGTATGCAGGAATGCGTTCTCCCTACAGTAAATATTTTTCACTCGTGTTAAGGTCTATAATCCTGTGTTTGTCACTAGTCATTATATGTATTAGCGAATGGTCAAAAATATCAACAGTAGAGGAGAAACAAAACACTATTCATTCGTTATCGTGTTAGTGATGGGTTAACAGCACAGGGTGGCAGACATGGCAAATATTTTCCATTTAATTATTGAAATAACACTGAATCCTCAGTAGTGCGTTAAATATAGCACTTTGAAGTACACGTGCACAAAAATTTAGTATTTTGTTAACACGAATTGCAAATAGTAATAAACGTGATTGACATTTTTTATTGCCCATCTTGCCAAACAGAAAATCTTATAACATTTTGCAGGTTCGATAGACGCAAACTAGTTCTAGTTGTCCCACCAGGACAATATCTCGATGTTTTCTCTTTTTCAAAAGAAGAAGAATATTGACCGAAAAGATTCCGGTTTTTTAGCTTCAGCTGATCAATAAGGTCTAGAATATGACTGCGTCGATTAACACACACTATCGATATAATACCTTAGGATTTAATTGGTTTAGATTTCCTGATATTAGGCAGTTTTTAAAACGTGCTTTGTATTGGAAAAGGAGGTTGAAATTGTAGAAAATTTCTTCAGTAGATCTTTCAAAAATTTTCAGTAGAAATTTAACTGCGGACTTTAAAGTGGGTCTTAGAAGAATGACGAAGTTGTTGCGTCTTGTGACGTAATGTTGTAAGAAAATCTTCGCTAATTAGTGAACAAATGTTATCAGTACCTGGCGATATGGTAACGTTTCTGGGCCTTTTCTTAGCAATCTGATACTGAACAAAATTATGCTGGCATTCAGTGCTTCAGCTGTAAATATTTAAAATGTACACATCTCAGCTGTGCGTATTCACAGGTAAACATTTCAGCCATATACAGGGTCCGAAAAAAATGTATACATACTTTAACGAAAGAAATCTCTATGTTGTATGTTACTACTAACTTTAATTATACATCACAAATTGACTAAACGTTACAACAGAGCACAATACAAGTTTCCTGTACCTGTACAGTTAATGGAGGTGCTCAAAGTGGTTGCCGTTAGCGGCTAGACACCTATTACAACGGTGAGCACGTACATGTTTAACCTTTTGGCGCCGGAATTATTTTTCTAATTTTAGCACACCCTGTGTATAAAATGTGAATAATACAGGAACCAAATACATTAGAATTATGAAACAAACTTTATTTTGAAGAGAAAAAAACGGAGAGTATACACCATGTTTAAAATATTCGTTACCTATATTTGTTGAATAAATATAAAAAATGCAACTTTGGAGGTTAGCGGTGCGGTACGTCAACTATAGTTGACGTTAGGCGTCTAAAGGTTAATCTTTAAACATTTCAGCTGTATATGTTTCAACTGTACATATTTCAAATATAGTCTACATATTTAAACTGTAGACTCTACATATTTCAGCTGTGCATATTTCCGCTCTACATATTTCAACTGTACATATTTCAGTCTGCCTAACATCATTAACCACTTACTCATGCAAAGGCTGGCGTGATGATTTCTTTTTTTTTTTCTTTCTTTTTTTAGTCTGATTTCCTCTACGTACTCGCTGTAAATGTAGAGGAGTTTTGTTGCGCCTGATCAGGCTCAGTGAAACAGACACAGTGTGTATGATTCCTCTAGACAATGGATCAACCAGTAGCAAATACCCATATCTGACACGCAGCATTTACAAGAGAAACTTGAAAGTCTGTGCTCGTGAACCGACGGAATTCGAACCGGCAATCCCAATAAGCGAGCGATCTAAACCTGTTCCTTGGACCGTGTGATTCTTGCACATGTTGCTTGAACTTAAAATAAATCTATCCATGTCGTCTTTTCCACGTTGGTTCTACCCACGCATCCCCTTGTTAAATTAATTTGAGCTTCTATTGGCGCAAATGTTGTTTTTATTCTTAATCAATATTTCAAGTTAATTTTCCAAAAGTTATCAGGAGGTAGCATCCCTGAGTGTTTGGTTTACTTAAACCATTTGACACGCCTTTTAACCCCAGAATACTTGAATTCAGTCTGATTGAAAGCTTCAGGTCACATTTAATTAATTTTGACTTTACACATTTTTTTTAAATGAAATGTCTTGGGCAAACCAAGATCGAAAATGCCGTGGTTATGAAAGAAGTTTCTGTGTATATTTCTGTTTGGACAGTATTGAGATTGTCCAAATAATGCTTTGTGAGGGATTATGATAAAGCAGGAAATCAATCACTCTAGGCACAGCTCTGACGAGCCTCGAAATTGCAAGAGTTTGCGCCTTACACACACACACACACACACACACACACACACACACACACATACACACACACACACACAAAACTTATTTGAATACAATCTCTTAATCCGCTTTTTCACGGATAGAATTTCACGTGCACAGAAAGGATGTCCGATGTTCCCTACACATCGGATCACCGAGGTTTTTCATTTTCTCTTCTCTGTATTCTACCACTCTCTATTCAGAAGAGTATTGGTATGGATTGTGTGCTTTTTTGCCACTACCCTCTCCATTAGAAATCAACGTACTCTCTTCGACGAAAACATAGCATGCATTTAACTGCGTTTTACTTAACTACTTATAAAAACTAGATAATTACGAAAACGTATAATAGTCATTTCACTTATTAATATATACAGAAATATTTTATTTAGAACATGTGAAACAGAGTGCAAATAGGCGTAGAGAGTGTGATAATATTAAAACAAAACTTAGAGGAATATGTATATGAGAATTTGTACTGGATTTGTCTGGCTTATTTCAGGGCTCTGTAGAGGCACACGTTGAATACAGAAAACAATGTATAGATTCGACAAAACGCGGCGAGTTTTCCCACCAGATGAACGAAAATCAGCTTTTCGAACTGAGTGCTTTCTACGGATTTGGTCAGATACGTTTTTTATATTACTGTCCAGTGCAGACTCCCATGACATTTCATGACATGACAACAACAGCCTCTTCTTGTATCCTTTATTTCGCTATACATTTCTATATAAAGTTAGCGTAATATTGGTGTGAAAATAATTTTTTATGTAAGTTTTTCAAAGAAGGAATACAATTTTGGCTAAGATAAGGCTGACGAGACGTACCGCAGTAAGGACCGGAGCTTTCAAGTCCTGCCTGTGTGATTAGGTTTTTCCAACATACTGGACAAAGCGAGTTGGAGTTATCCCAAACGAACTACAGCTGATGTGGAAACATAGGGGTATAGCCGTTCAGTGGCGAACTGTAGCAAAAATTCTTGTTTTCTAAATAAGACAAATAAAGAAACAATGCTTCCTCTTTCAAATTCCAGTATCTTCTTAGCACATTCCTTAAGATCAATTCGGTATTGAATACGTCAACTTCCTCTTCTTCTCTTACTTTCTAGTCCTTTAATAACATGTTGTAGGAAGCCTAAACAAGTTGTGAATAAAGACGGTCCTTTTATTTTTCTTAGTGAAAGCTGGTGTTATATAACAAAGCAATAAAAATTGGAATAAAAACATAATTTGAGAATGTGTCAAGTAAGATAGTAAGTGAACTGAGAAACTTGCTTACGTAAGTGCTTTACACTACATATTTCACGTCTAGTAGTTTTAGGCTGAGTAAATTAACGGAAGTAGAAGGGACATAAATTCGAAGATAGGCGAAACAAACATAAAATTTATACAAAATATGATCAATTTATTCCCAGGAAAGCCATTACGGAGTGTCGCGCGGGTTGAAAGTTGATTTTGAATTATGTTGGAAGAATGAGCTATTGGCTTATATTCTGAGTTGTGTCGTTGAAGTCCACTGAGGTGTTTGTTTGAAGACGTTAATTAAATATCAGGTTACGTGAAAGCATCCAAGTTACTATTAGAGGAATAAAAACGAGGTTTAAAAAAGAAAACCTTAGAAAATGAAATTATTGTGGGCGTTAACAAAAGAAAGTAAATATATTTCACTTTACTCTGACCATAAAATTATATCAAAGCGGTGTATTTCTTACCAGTTGATCTTTATACTAAGAAGGAACTAACTGTCAATGTGTTATTACCTACATTTGTTTCGATTTCAGGCATAAAAATAAAGCCAGCAAGTATTCAACGAAACAAAATTTTACAGCCGTCAGTGACGAGTTATTACTGGGTGCTTGAGTGCAATGCACTTGATAGTCAAAAGAAAATAAAAAGTATTTCATTATAATACATAAACTAATAAAAGGAACATTAACTTCAACAGTGAATAAATGAAAATATTGTGTATAAAAGTACAGAAAAACGGACGTAATCAGTATGGTGATGATGATGATGATGACGATGATGATATCTTTCAGGTGAGACATCCCCGTTGCGTTGATAAGAACACAAATATCAGTAAAATGCAGACAAATACAACACAAAACATTGTATATTGTATAGTTTGGTTTATAATAAGAAAGTGTACAACCTGATGATGGCTGATATAGAGGCCGAAACATGTAGTTGTTAAGACAAGCTATGTAGAAACACCTCTTAGCAATATCATAATAAGTTGCGTTTGACTGCATTTTACTTACACTTATGATGATGGTGATAATTATGACACTGATAATGACAACAGCATCAGCACAGAAGCTACAACTACAAAAACACTAACTCCACATTTTATGGAACCCGAATGTTCATTACCACATTAACAAACGCCTGCCACCTTTCCCTAGCCTGAGTCATGTAAATCCAGTTCATGCCTCTCCATCTCGCTTTCTGAAGATTCATTTTCACATTATAGTCCTACCTTCGCCTAAGTCTTCCAAGTGGTTTCTTTCCTCAGGTCACCCCACCAAATCACTCTATGAACCCGTCCTGTCCCCCATTTGTATTACATGCTCAAACCATTTCATTCTTCTTGATTTGATAACCAGAATAATATTTGGTGAGGAGTACAAACAATAAAGCTACCAACAAATGAAACAGTTTAAATTTGTAATTGTTTTGCTGTTACTGATGTTGGCCGAAAATGCAATTTGTGAACTTAAAAGATTTTGGTCGTATGTTCGAACGTGCATCGAGTTCTCCCTCCCCTCCCCAAAATATTGTGAAACCGCACATAGGAAGAGGCGCGTCTCAAATTACGAACAAATTGTTTGAAAATTCACTATCATGAAGACAGTATAGAAGGAGAGACATTCAGCAAGAAAGACAGACTTAAGTGTGATAAGTTTGTTTTGTGGACATTTATAATTACCAACCCTTTACTGTAATGTCAGTAATGGAGGCACTTCACTACTCCCGATATTTTAGCCTGCGTTTGTTTTATGCAGTTTGGAGTTTGCATTGTTCGAAAATTCAGTATCGAGTTTCCAGTTTATTTACCTAAGTGAATGAGTCATTTTCATTCTAAGTTCTTGTAATCCGAACACAGTGACAAAAAATTCAACGGGATCATGAAATCCTACGTCACATTTTTTTGACGTAGGATTTCGAATTTCTTTGTTTCTTTTGTTTAAAATAAAACTAAGAACTGCACTTCAAGGACAGGATCGGTCACCTTCTTCGGTTATGAAAACTAATGTAACAGACATTTCTTACTCTAATTTTCTTCTTTTTCTTCTTCTTCCTCCTCCTCTTCTTCTTCTACTATGGAAGTCCTTGGTTGACCTTAGCCTCTTCAAAAATTGCCCTCCACTGTTCTCGGCCCTGCTACTTACGTCCCCAGTTCCTCACGCCCCCATTCTTCAGATCTTCCTCAACTGACTCAAGCCACCTCAACATAGGTTTTCCTCCACGTCAAGTGCCTTCCAGTTTAATAAGAATAAGCTTTCTGCAAGGATCCAGTTCTTCCCAGCCTCCCCAGTCTTTCTATTTGTATCACCGTAACAATGTAGAATATACAAAGTTCATTGTTTTGTCTTGCTCACCGTATTCCATTATCGTTAATAAGACCGTAAATCCGTCGTAATATTCTTCTTTCAAAGATTCGGAGCATATTGCCATCCTTCTTTGAGAGGGACCAACATTCACGTCCTTATGTAATTATCGATCTTACAAGGACTTTATATAAAGTAGGTTTAGTCTGACGTTTCAAATTCGGTGAGTTTAGCTGTTTTTTTAACCCATAGCTACTTTTATTAGCCATACTTATACGTTGCTTGATTTATTTAGTTATATCATTAAACAGAAACTTAGGTCTGATATAGAATTCCATATGAGATTATAGTAATGTATTTTGTTTATATAATAGTATTTTATTTTACTTTCGATAAAATATATAACTGCTTATCATAATAACTCTGATATTTTTATGGACACTTGAAGCATTCTGCTTTCGTTTATCATTCACACTTGCATTTCGTTTCGAAATTTTAAATGCTGTGAATTCACATTTCCAACTCCCCACACGTGTTTATGTATCCACATCCTTTATAATGTATCAACATCAAAGCTTTGAAATTCTCTCGTCTCGCATCCTACGCAAAAAACTGTCTTCTGAATGGATATAGCAAGAGCATTGAAAATATCTGCTGTGAAGTTAGAAGTACCTTGACCAAAGCACAGACTGCGGAAGGATACATGCAGATACCATCTGTGAAGACGCATTCTGGTCTTATCAGTTCTCCCTCAGAGGTTCACGAGACGACATTTTGTCATGAGTAGGGTGTATGAGAGACGTACAGAAATTATAAATAAACTCTGTAAGAGATAGCCATGATAAGAGAGCTGATGTATCGCTGAGCAATGTGAATGTCTTCTTGCTAATAAGATCCGCATGCCGCGAATCGAGTAAGCCCAGAGGCTGAGAGAGAGGAGACACGTGTACTGAAAAATCAATTCAATACAGAAACGACGCAGAAGATGCTGCAGAAATAAATCTAACGATCAGGAATTTGTAAACAATTTTGTCTGTATTTGTGTTTGTGAAAGAAATTGTAAGACGCTAATAACCCCTCGAAATTGGCACGCATGAACAAGGTTTTTACCAAAGCTCTGTATGTCTATAAATATTTTTGCTTCTTGAGAAGTCGCAGATTGTGGCCGAAACATGCAGGAAGACTTTTGTGTTTCAAGTTTTGGTGTAGTTATTTGGCTATAAAATTGTTCCTCATGATAATTTGTATTTCGCGATGTGTTTCTGTGTTACCTCCTATATTTAGAAACACAATCATACTGTTTTTATCTTAAATTTGGAATATATTTAGGGACAATGAACCATAAACTTTTTCGGACCGAAGCTCACTTCATGTGAAAAAAAAAGAAAAGTTTGAGGGCTTCGAATCCATACGAATGAAAAAGCATTATATGATATTTTAAACCCAAACTACTAAAGAAAAATGTTGAACTTTATATGACATTCCCTTACATGGTCAAGTATGTATATAAGGAAATATGTATAGGTCTGTACATATAGACTTCTAGAAATTTATTGAACCTTACGACTACAGTATTAATATCGCGCACGCCACGGATGCATGTACGTACTGCAGATATGAACTTATGCGTTCTTAACACCTGTACTATAGTGTGTAGAAGAGAGCTGTGAGCTTCATACTCCGGCCACTTTATCCCCGTGGATAGATAAAGGTGCCTCTCACATTGAGGGAGGGACGTAGGCTGAGAGTGTTTGAAAATAGGATGCTGAGGAAAATATTTGGGCCTAAGAGGGTCGAGGTAACAAGAGAGTGGAGAAAAATATATGATGAGATTAGTGATTGGTACTACTCACCCGATATTATTCAGGTAATCAAATCGAGAAGAATGAGATGGGCGAGTCATGTAAAACAAAGGGGTAAGAGGAAAGGTGTGTACAGGGTTTTGGTCAGGTAACCTGAGGTAAAGAGACCACTTGGAAGACCCAGGCGTTGATGCGAGGATAATATTAAGATGGGTCGTAAGGAAGTGGGTGGGAGGCTTGGTAAGAATTGATCGGGCTCAGGACAGGGAAAGGTGGAGGGAACTTGTAAATGCGGTAATGAACTTTTGGGTTCCATAAAAGGTTCAGAATTTCTTAAGTAGCATGAGAACTTGTTAGCTTCTCAAGAGGGACTCTGCTCCGTGAAGTAAGTAAGTAAGTAATAAGTAAGTAAGTAAGTAAGTAAGTAAGTAGGTAAGTAAGTAGGTAAGTATGTAAGTAAGTAAATATGTATGTATATATATGTGTATGTATGTATGTATGTATGTATGTATGAATGTATGTATGTATGTATGTATGTATGTATGTATGTAGGTATGTATGTATGCATGTATGTATGTAAGTATGTATTTATGTATGTGTGTAAGTAAGTAAGTAAGAAAGAAAGAAAGAAATACAGAAAGAAAGAAAAAAGAAAGAAAGTGAAAAGAAAGAAAAAGGAATAAAATAAAGAAAAAAGTGAAAAGGAAAAGGAAGAAAAAGAGAGAAAAAAGGAAGTGAGGAAGTGAGAAAGAGAGTAAAGGAGAACGGGAGAAAGGGAGAAAGAAAGAAAGTAAGAAAGAAAGAAAGAAAGAAAGTAAGAAAGTAGGTAAGTAAGAAAATAATTTAGTAAGAAAATAATTTAGTAAGAAAATGAGCAAGTAAGTAAATAAGTAAGTAAATAAGTAAGAAAGTAAGTAAATAATTAAGAAATTAAATAAATAAGTAAGAAAGTAAGTAAGAAAACAAATAAGAAATTAAGAAAGTATGAAAGTAAAACAGTAAGAGAATAAGGGAGTAAAGGAGTAAGCGAGTAAGCGAGTAAGAGAATAAGAGAGTAAGTAAGAAAGTAAGTAAGAGAGTAAGTAAGAAAGTATGTAAGTAAGAAAGTAAGTAGGTAAGTATGTAAGAAAGTAAGAAAGAAAGTAAGTAAGTAAGAAAGTGAGTAAGTAAGCAAGTAAGGAATTAAGTAAGTAAGAAAGCAGTTAAGTAAGTAAGAAAGTAAGCAAGTACGAAAATAACTAATTAAGAAAGTAAGAAATTAAGTAAGTAAGAAAGTAGGTAAGTAAGAAAGTAAGTAAGTAAGAAAATAAGTAAGTAAGAAATTAAGTAAGTAAGAAATTATGCAAGCAAGTAAGTAAGAAAGTAAGAAATGAAGAAACTAAGAATGACAGTAAGTAAGAAAGTAAGTATTAATTAAGAAAGTAAGTAATTAACAAAGTAAGTAATAAAGTAATTAATTAAGAAAGTAAGTAAGTAAGAAAGTAAGAAATTAAGAAAGTAAGTAAATAATTAAAAAGTAAGAAAGTAAGTAAGTAATTAAGAAAGTAAGAAAATAAGAATATAAGTAAGCAATCAAGAAAGTAATAAAGTAATTAACAGAGTAAGAAAGTAAGAATGTAAGAAAGTAAGAAAATTATTAAGAAAGTAAGACAGTAAGAAATTATTTAAGAATGTAAGAAAGTAAGAATGTAAGAAAGAAAGTAAGAAAGTAAGAAGGAAAGAAAGTAAGAAATTACGTAAGAAAGAAAGTAAGAAATAAAAGAGGAAGCAAACGAGGAAGCAAGGAAGCAAGCAAGGAAACAAGCAGGGAAGCGATGAAGCAAGCAGGTAAGTAAGGAAGCAAGCAAGAAAGCAAGCAAGAAAGCAAGCAAGCAAGCAAGCAAGCAAAGAAGCAAGCAAGCAAGTAAGCAAGCAAGCAAGCGAGCGAGCAAGCAAGAGATTGAGCGAGCAAGCAAGCCGGCGAGCGAGCAAGCAAGCGGGCGAGCGAGCAAGCAAGCGGGAGAGTGAGCAAGCAAGCAAGCACGCAAGCAAGCAAGCAAGCAAGAAAGCGAGCGAAAGAGCGAGCATGTAAGCGAGCGAGCAAGCAAGCAAGCAGGGAAGCGAGCGAGATAGCGGGCGAGCGAGCAAGCGAGTCAGCGAGCAAGCGAGCCAGCGAGCAACCAAGAAACAAACGACCAACCAACGGAACAAGCAAGCGAGCAAGTAAGCGAGCAAGCGAGCCAGGGATCAGCCAAGCAACCAACCAATGGAACGAGCGAGCGAGCGAGCGAGCGAGCAACCAACCAAGCAAGCGAGCAAGCAAGCAAACAACGAAGCAACGAAGCAACCAAGTAACCAAGCAACCAACCAACCAACCAACCAACCAAGCAACCAACCATCCAACCAAGCAACCAACCAACTGAACGCCCCATTTATATTGTATCGCTGTTTGTTTTAAGTTGCTTCGCTAGTAGATAATAACGAATAAGAATGAAACTTCTTTTTACAAAGTTCTGCGAAACTGACAGGGAGAATATTAACTCAGGAATTGACAGATAAATCTGAAAAAGTGTAAAAGCTCTACGTAAAGTTGGTGTTTACTATTTAAATTACTAGGGAAAATACAATGTATACTGTAACATGTCGTGACTGGCACAAAGCAAAAACAGCTGATCGGTTGACCATTGGCTTCATCAAATACTTAGAACCAAAATCTACAGGTACCTTTGTAAATACACTCAGGTTATCAGAACGCTTTTCTCTCTACTTCTTCTCCTTTAAATAATGATTATTGGAAAATGGAGAGCACCCTTGTAATTCTCTATCCATTCTCACCGCCGTTTGTGTAATGAACTTGTTCTCAGAAAGTAGAATATTGTGAATGCACTAATGAAGAGAGGAATACCGATAAAGACTGCCAATTTCTTGACAATGTGAGGGTCTACTTGCTTTTGAAAGGAGACTCTCCTCTTTGAAGTTAATCTTTTTGTTGTCATTAGATTTTACAATAGAAACTAACACAATGGCAGTGTTGGAAGTTACGCAAGATTTGAACGCACAGAATGTGGTGCTTTTAGAAATACTATGCTGTGATTTTCTTTCGTGGATTGAGTTGTCCTATGTCACACGCCTGTCACGATAGACCTAATCATGTATCCACAACAGAAGTGGCGGTGAAATAGCTTGAAATGCCAACTTGATGCAACAAGGCAATTTTATTAATGTATTCTTAGTTCGACATGTTTCGGGTACATGCGCCTATCATCAGGAGCATTGGATGTTGAGTTGCAGCATATGGTTTTCTGCACCGAGTTTTTGGATGGGTGGTGGTCTTGAGAGCCGCTGCGTAGGTCGTGTGTATGGTGCGGATGTTGCCGTGCGACCCGTTAGCGCTTGTTCGTGTATATATATATATATATATATATATATATATATATATACACATACACGATATATATATACACACAATATATATATATACATATATATATATACACGAACAAACACTAACGGGTAGAGAATTTTCTCACAAATTCTTTAATTTTTTTTGTCTTTAACATGATATATCATAAGATTAAAGCCAAGACATTAAACGGTGTATTCTCTGGTACAGGAGGACGATGTTAGTACGCTGCTCTATAACAAATATTTCTCAATGTTGTAATGTTTCTTTTCCATAGCGCAAGTGTCCCTTGTGGGCCAAAACCTCCTCATTATCTAGCCTTCACGATCACACTCAATTAGACTAGCCACACGCGGTAGGGCTCCTCTGGACAGGTGATCAGTCAGGCGCAGAGGCCTCTACTTGACAACAGACAACATTCACAACAGACAAACATCCATGTCTCAGCCGGGATTCGAACCCGCAATTCCAACAAGCGAGTGGCCGCAGATCGAACATTAGACCGCGCGGTCACTGAAATCGGCCAGCGCTGTAACTATGGGAGTGAATTTTGCAGCACAAACTGTGTTCAAATAAGCTATCTGCCACAGCATTTATTCTCGAAAAGCTTCTAAACTTTCATCATCATCATCATCATCATCATCATATTCCTGAAGGGTGAAGATGAAGTTGGTCCCTTCTTCTCTTCCTCGGTCGTCCTATGTTCCTTCGTCCTTTTGGTTTATATTGAAGTGCTTGTTTTGGTAGTCTGTTTGTGTCCATCCTCTGTACATGTTGTAGCCACTTTTTCTGGTACTGTTTTAT
>Ga0123354_10011770_pt1 | contig 13545 bp, 8 predicted proteins | sample TergutLab28metaG_2_FD_97872 | JGI IMG/M metagenome (GOLD analysis project Ga0123354, IMG submission 97872) | Labiotermes labralis P4 segment gut microbial communities from Petit-Saut dam, French Guiana - Lab288 P4 | ecosystem: Host-associated > Arthropoda: Insects > Digestive system > Gut ... | reverse complement strand
TGATGAGCACATGTGCTCGAAACATGTAGAGGCATGAAATAAAACTTATTGTGAAACAAATTTTGTGCATCAAGTTGGTTAAATATCGAGATAAATATACTGAAATGCACGGTCAGTAAAACATCAAAAAGTTAGTGATATCATGGTCTCATTAGATGGTAATAAACGGTTTGTGCTGCGACAGTATTCTTTAATTGTTTTGTAAAATTTATGGAATTGCAGTGCACGGCACCATCCGCACCGTACACACGACCTACGCAGCGGCTGTCAAGACCACCACTCATCCACAAACTCGGTGCAGAAAACCATACGCTGCAACTCAACATCTAATGCTCCTGATGATGGGCGTAAGCGCCCGAAACATATCGAGCTAAAGAAACTTCAATGAAATTACCTAGTTGCATCAAGTTGGCGTTTCACTTTATTTCATAAGGAAGATGCACGGTGAGACAACACTCATGTATTTTCTTTGTTGGGTTACGTGGATGTCAAATTATTCTTTCACACTGAGCGAGGAACATAAACTGTGGGTGTTCAAGAACAGGACGACGAAGAAAATATTTGGGTCTAGGAAAGAGAAAGCAAGAGGAGAATTGAAGAAATTGTAAAATAAGGAGCCTTTCGGTTCATACTACTCACGAAATATTATTGATGTGATAAAATGGACGAGACATGGGGCACGTTTGGGGGAGAGGGGACTTTCATACAGGATTTTGATAGGAAAACCTGAGGGAAAGTGGCCACATGGAAGATGTAGGCGTAGATGGGAGAGTACAATTCAAGTGGGGCTTACAGAAATTGGATGGGACGGCCCGGAGAAATTATCAGGTTCACATGAAGGACTTTACTCAACGGGTTTCGTTAATGACGTTCATGTAATTTGAAGTATAGAGTAGAATCTTTCGATAAGGGAAAGAAGATTGTTCGGAATACCTAAAGTTAACAGCCTTTTACCCAATGCTCCTTTCGGCTAGTCATTAACATTCAGCTCCTCTAAATCCCCGGTTTCCATTCCCGATTCAACGACAAACAGTCCTGATGGGGTGCTACTGGCAGTATTCACAAGCCTCCACGGATAAATACTGGGGTAATTGAAAGCGAACATGAAGTCCGCTAAAATTTCTAGGAAAATTGTAAAAAGGAGACGGTCCGATAAATACCAAAAGCTCAACAACCTTGATGTTTCTGCAAAGAAATCAGCATTTATATGAAGGCACTAAAACTGATAGACTAAACATATGCACTAAATAGTGCTGCTCACTAGATCGCCTTTTAGCAAAAACTGGACACTGCAAACCGACTCGAAATTACGTTACAACCTTGTTCCGAGTCATCCTGTTTTGCACAATGTTCGTGCAAAGTAACAACTAAACACATCAGTCAAACACAATTCTCTTTCAAAGTGGATGTCACTTAATATAACTACATGTTTCGACACATGTTGCGTCATCATCAGAATCTGTTCAGAATCGTTGACACTCGGCATTTATTCAATTTCTTTCCGCTATACATTATTTTAGTGAGATTACACAAGTAGCTACATGAAGTGGTATTCATTTTGAAATAGAATTGTGTTTGACTGAAGCGTTTGGTTTCTACTGTTTATTTTGCATTCCACTACAATGCTGCCAACTTCTCCTAATGTTTCAAATTATATCAGCTGTGACTGTGGCATAAATAAAGAACGAATAAGAACAAAATAACAAATATTAACCACTAACAAACCCTTTTCATATACAGATTTCTTTCAAAACATAGTTTGTAGTTAACCCTACTCTTGACATTAAACACTTATAGAAGTTAAAAAAAAAACTTTAAAATTCAACCCTGACTCAAAACCATCTAGTAACAGCCGCTTGTAACGCGAGTGTGTGCCTGGAAACAACACAATTTACTGCCCTGGTACAGGATAAAATCCAATTATGCGCTAGCTTTGTTCGCAACTGGACAAGTGGTATTCCTATGAAGAGACCAAATTAATTTACCTCGACCACGAGCAATGATCGACACGCCACTCGAAGATCTGAAATGTCCAGTATTTTGATCATACGCTGAAAGGGAACACAATATTGTACCGCCGCTTGCACAGAGACGGACACCCACTTCCTTTGTGAAGACAACAGGCATTTATATAACCCTCTGGACAACGGAACGCAATCTGCTTTTCAAATTGGACAAATTCGATGAGAAACATGATACAGTTGGTAGTAATCAGCCTGTCCGTAAGGCATAGGCCGTAAGATTTAAATGTGTAAACGGTCTATCAGCTTATTTTCTACATTACATTGTTTCTTTAAAATACCTTAACTTATTTAAGTACCATGCCATAAAGAAGTATGGAGGACTTAATGAATTCCTCCACCTATGCTTACGTGTAGCGTCGGCGCTAGGTGAGGATCGGTAACCTTCAGGTAACGACCAATATACTTCCAGAAAAAGACCACCCGGTATATACACAATGAAGCAAACTACTGAATCATTACCGGTCACTGAAATGTTTATTCAACTCAAAAAGGATCCTAAATGAGTAACTAAATATCCGTCATTGTCGTTTAACTAACACACCAACTAATGCACACATATATTATTTAAAATCTAAAACTTTTACACTAAAATGCTCCTACATGTTTCGATCATAAGATCATCCTCAGGGAGCATATACTGTTCCTTGTTAGAGTTACAGTCTAAAACATTTACATTAAAATGCATTAAACTGTAACTTTAGCAAGGAACAGTGTATGCTCCCTGAGGATGATCTTGTGATCGAAACATGTTTGAGCGTTTTAATGCAAAAGATTTAGAATTTTAAATAATACATGTGTGCATTAGTTGGTGTGTTAATTAAATGAATCTACAAAATGCATGATGCAACGATAAAGATCCGTCACCGTGTAGCGCTCCAAAAGGCAGTGATATCAGTAAGTAAAACCTGCCATAACAACGAACACAACTAACCTTGTCCACCTAGTATATGTGTTTTGTTTGGATCTCAAAAAAAACCATTACTACCCTAACTGGTCACTGTAAGGATTCAGTAACAAGATGGAGCCGAAGCCTTGTTCTATTATATTATTCAGATTGCATTCATGAATGCAGGGAATATTCCAGGCTGCAAAATTTGATTTCTAACTTTAAGGTAAGACCCTATATTGAAAGTGAGATAGATCTCTGGTTTTACGCGACGTAGTGCCGTGAGATAGGGTGAATCGTGCCCGAGGCGTCCAGACACAAAGTGGTCTCATCTTCAAAGGTCGAATGTCAGTTGAAGAAAACGATGAATATAGACCTTTGAAGAACAGACCAATAGGCTGTCTCGACATGTTGGGTACCAATTATACAGCGACCCAAAGCCATGTCCCAGAAGAGGGGATACCCTCTACTGTCCTCGCCGCGAAATCCTAAATATCCTACAGTGAACGTTTTGGAAAACAGGATACAGAGTGGAATATGTTAACCTAAACTGAAGTAGCACGACAGAGTAAATGTACATAATTTTAAGATGTAAAATTTGCGTCCTTAATCAAACTAGGTGTGATGATACCAGAGGCTGTGTAATGCAATTTTGACCTCCTGATGATAAGCACATGTACTCGAAACATGTACAGGCATGAAATAAAACTTATTGTGAAACAAAATTTTGTGCATCAAGTTGGTTAAATACTGAGATTAAATATACAGAGATGGACCGTCAACAAAACGTCAAAAAAAATGCAATTTTGTGTCTGATTTTCTCTAAAACGTTTTTTGTTCTAAGAAGAATTACGCGAGATATTCAATATATAATACTTAACACCAACTTGTTACACAGTTTTTTAAATTAATTATTGCTCCGACATGTTTCGGCCTCGGTTCTTGACCATCTTCAAGGAGCTGTACGTTTTTTGGTGTGTGCAGCTGATATGTCAAATTATTTGACAGAAGGTTTACTTATATGTTTAATATTATAATTACAATGGACGGACAAGCAGATATGACGACGCCAAGTCGTTGGTCTAAATTTTGCGAACGCGCCCAAAGGTTCTGCCACAAAAACCGTCTCTGCTTTTGCACCCCAAAATGTGTTTCTCGGCACATTATTGGTTTTCCCTGACAAATTAATTTAATTCAATTTGAATCTTGCTTGTGAGTTTGTAATTGTTTTGAAGATCACAAAAGCAGAATTGCTAGCAAGTCTGTTGCATAAGTGGATCGGACCCTTGCTTTCTAAAGGCATTCAGTCAGTTTCGTACGCACGGTTTGTTTCTTTGAGAGAATGTCGCGTTTTGAGTGAATTCGGGTGTGCTTCGCTGATTCACTCTTACTCTGAGAAGGTTCGGAGCGACCACTAATTTACGTTTCGTTATTCCTGCTCGTCGCCTGCGGCTGGTAATGCCCTGTTTGTAGACACCGACGCAGTTAGTTGGCTGAGGGGATTTCATTACGGGTGACAGGTGTCACAACTCAAGCAAAAATAAATTTCCCTTGTTTTACGGCGTCGCCTCTTCTTATTAGCCTATACCTAGGCGAAGAAGGAAATTATGCCGTACATTTCTTACGACCTAAAAGAATTCTTTAGACGTGAAAGGTGGTGAGACTTAAGCCATAATAGACAATGTCAAACACTGATAAATAATCAGAAAATGGGACTGCGGTGGCACAGTGGGTAAGGTGCTGTGCTACAAATCGCAAGGTCGCAGGTTCGGTCCCAGATGGTGTCATTGGAATTTTTCATTGATATAAAATCATTTCGATCGCCCTATGGCCCGGAGGTGACTCAGTCTCTAACAGAAATGAGTACCAGGAGCATTTTCTGAGGGTAAAGGCGGCTGGTGCCTAAGGCTGACAACCTTACCACCATCCTGTGCCGCTGTCATGAAATCTGGGAACCTTAACTTCCAGGAATCCTTTAGGCCATTCCAGGCCTGTAATAGGACTGCTTTACATTTCACCTTTAAATACCCAGAAAAAGAAACATTCAATCCATACGTCAGTGACATGTTATATCAGGGGTTTCTCTCGGTCGGACTTGCATGAATTGTTTTGAAATTTCAACTGAAATTTGTTTCAGTGACCAACAGCGTGCTTTATTACATTCCAATTACCATACTGTATTCCACTTTGTGCATAATAGCTACTGAGGGAAACGTAAGTCGCGATGTCATGTAATAAGCACGCTGTGAAGTTGAGCTTTCCTGGTCAGACAGCTACATTTATAAAAATAAACCAAATGTGACAGGATAACAATAACAATTAAGCCTACTACCATCTAGAGGCATGTTACTTATTTTATGGTAAAAGCTGGAACATTAAAACACCAGCTCAAACATGCCTAAAACTGCCATTCACCATTTTCTGGTACGGTTCATAACTACTAGCTGGTGACGTACAGAACGGCAGAATATCAAGTATTAGCCTTACGGATATGTACACAAATGTGTACATACATGTGAAGTTACGTGTTGTTCAGTACTAAGGCTGTACGAGAAATGAGATTACAGGCCTACAGACAACAGCAGTATTAGGGCCGAATAACAGAAATGTGAATCACCAATACTGGATTCAGTCCAGAACATTTCGAACCACTCTATAAGCCCGGAATCTACTTACTTGACATTTACTTACATATCACCTTTCCACTTACCCTTACATTTCCAAAACAATATTTTCTTCTCAAAAGTAGACCTTTTAAGACTAGGAGAGGCGAACGAAAGCTAAAAGAAAAAACATGATATGTATCGAACTTGGATATTTGCCATCACGATTAGGACACCGTAAATTTTATCAGAATTTACAGTCTGACAAAGAAGTATGTTGATGTAGATGGCTACTCTTATATTAGCCGTCATCCAATACAGGCCCCCAAAATTATTTACAAGCGGTAAGCACTTTAAAACACACAACAACATCCCGTGTAAATACAACCTGCTAATACATCATCATAAAGCCCAGGAACACGAGGCCATCATCACACTGTAATAATCTGCTTGGGAATGAAATAATTTTGTGTTCACCAAAACACAGTAACTTACTGATAGACAGTATGGGAAGAAACTGCTCACTGCTACACAGCACTGTGCAGAAACATAATTACAAAAGAGGGTAACCGTTAATAATTATGTAAGCTCAGATTATGGTTAAATTCCTTGCAATATCACAGTAATATTCGTACGGTAATTAATATGTAAGTCAACACATGCACTTAATACAATAAAATTTCTACACGTATTAATCTGCTACATGTGCCGAAACACGTAGGAGGTCTGATGACGGCTTATTAAAAAAACGTCGAAACTGGTAACCTTGAAATCTTGTGTATGCGACAGTATTTTAATATAAAATTTGAATGTAAGACAAGAGGTACGAATCACCTTAAGGCTCTGCAATAGAAAAAGGGAACACACTTTTACATTTAGACATGTAACTTACTCTACAAAACAAGATTAACCGGTGACAACAGTGTAGGCACTTATGCCCTAATATTTTAAGACGTCGGTGACGCAACGTGTTATTTTTCTTTAAGAATACAAATTACAAGTCGCATGGCAAAGAGAAGAATTAAACCCCTTGATATTTGAAGGTTTCACGACGCAGGGGGTGAGGGAACTGTTAAGATTTATGTTTTCTTTGATAGGACGCCGTGTAATTTCTCCCAATTTTACATGTTTTTACAGAACCCTGATATCACCATCATCAGGGTACACGAACAACGCAAATGACAATAGGAATTTGTGTTATTTATCAGGCGTGCAATGACACTATTTTAGCGCGCAATTTAATAATTTAACAGCGCCAAATTTTTTTAACCTGATCATAGCAGAGGATTAACCTTCTTCTAGGTCACCAATTATTTGCACTCGATTGTAACAGTACTTTGTGTATACTGGCCCAAGCAATTAAATGCGAGTTCAGCGACAGGATAGAGCCCTAATTAAATAAAGGAGATAATTATATTCTTTTTATTCCTGTAGTTAAGAGAGATACTATTTTGTCGCCGTCAACTGTTTGCTGTTTGCCGAATAGAGTTAAAGTTGTGATGCAATGCTGGTTGCATATAGAGAGCGACGTGAACTAATTAAGTAATTAAGGTGCGGTTTGGCGACACGACACACGACACGACAGTGTGGGAGTGAGAAATTTTTCACTGGTGTGACGACCCTCGATGCTTCGTGTGACAGTCAGTTTACATACTTTTATTACTCGAAAGAGTGGCTGCAGACGGTAAAATGCCTGGATACGGGCTGGATAATCGATAAATTAGGGGTTCGTTTCCCGGCAGGGAAAAGAGAATTCGATGACATTCAGATTGTGCTAATTCTATGTGGGGTCTACCGCCCTCTTACCCAATGGTAATAGAGGCTCTTTCGCAGGTGTTGATGTGGCCGGGGCATGAAGCTCTTCTTAACGTTGTGGTGCAGAAGTAGATTTCTGCACATGCTGGGAATCGAAATTCTTTATTACTCCGTGTGCTGAAAAAGCAACCCGTCTATCATCGCAGAGGTAAAAAAAAAGATTTATTCCCGCATTGTGCTTTGCTTTCGAAATCGGAAATCAATTCTACATAACATCATAGTTATTCATACAACATACCATGGCCATTTCAGAACCTTTTTTGTTCAAATAACCACCCGATATTTAATTAAAGAATTTTTTTGGAGTGAAAATATGTTCTAATTGCCATGTCCACTGTGTGTTCTTAATTACTGACTATTACGTCGTCTCCAAACCTTATTCGACTCAGGATTGACACATTTCAAAAGCAAATGTAATTGAAGATGCTTTCGCACGTAACAAGCAGACCCGGGTTCGAAAAAAAGCCCGTCCTTAACAGAAAGTTTATATAATTCATTCTCTTACTTTGACCAGAATAGTTACGGATAGCGATTAGGTCACCAAATTAAGGTGATCAAACTAAGGCGAATTTGATGGGCAGGTCACGTAGCACGCAAAAAAGAGCTGCGAAAAAGTCTACAAAACTTGTGTTGAGAAACATAAAAAATAAAACCTCGTACAATCTAGGCAGAGATTGGAAGATAAGAACAAATATTTCTGATAGAAACAGTGTATTCATGTGTGGAACGGATTAATCTCTCTCGGTATAGGAACCATTTCCGAGTTCTTACCGACAAACACTTCAGTTCATGTCATTAATGATACAGACCTGTTGTGCCTTTAAGCGATTGTTAAGGGAACGCTGAGAGGCACTGCGCTACAGGCCGAAAGGTCGCGGGTTCGATTCCCGATATAGTCATGGCTCAGGGATCGACTCTTCTTCTGAGATTGCAATCTTTCGTGGACCTTAGTCTCGTCCAAAATTCTCCTCCATCCGGTTTCCATTTTGGGAAGCGTCTCAAAACAATATATTTTTAAAGGGGTGGGTTGGCAGCTCCACACCCAACCCCCACCTGGAGGAACAGAATGTCCCTTTGACCTGTCTGGCTTGGGAGACCCTACCAGTAGTTATGCTACTGCCAACACAGGTCTCCTGATCATGTGACTGTACAAGCCTCGCCACTATTTTGTACCAGGGTATCCCCTCTGGCGTAAAGGTGGCCAGTGCGTAGGGTTGACAACCTTACCACCTTCATTTGCCTAAAACCTAGAAATTCTGGGATTTTCAACTTCATGGACCCCCAACGGCTTGTCCAAGTCTTTAGTGGGATATCTTATACTTGCAGCGTGTGCAAGGGTTATGACCTTGCAGGTTTTCACGGTGTTATCGATTAAATGACGGTCTTATTTTAAACTTCGGTACCGTGTAGTGTAACTCTTCGAATATTTCGGAGGATCATAGTGCCTCCATGTTTAAGATGACCGACTTTCTTCAAGTGGATGCTGGCAATGGAACTAATTCTGTCACCCTGAGGACGGCTATAGCATGCTTCTTCGAAAAAATTGAAATATTTTCCATTAGATAGTGAATAAAACTAAAACAATAATATCAGCTATTATCTGTAGAGAAGCACTCATCTCCATGGGTTTCCCTACATTCCAGTCATTATACAAACCTTCTCTGCAATATTGAGGCTTGAATCGCCCGATAACCATCCGAACTGCAAAAGCGGCTTCTGTTTGCCTTTTACTCAATGGAGAGCGGGAAAATATCATTGAGTGTCCCATTTTTCGAATTTAACATGCAGTTACACGCAGCCCACAAGTGTGTACATATAAATTCTGAGTGTTATGAATATAATAAGAAGAGCCGTAAACTGGTCACGGACAGACACACAAACAAACATACAGAAAACTCCACAATGGAACTAATTTGTTTATTTAATAGCAGCATTTTACCAGCTAATTCCCTTTAAAGTTTACAGCGCATACCTTACTAAGAAAGCTCTTAAAGGGCTTGGAAAATTCCAAATAAGAGGACACATAATTCGCACTTTGAAATATGTATATGGCCTTGTGCTATTGGCTAAGGAGGGGGCAGTGATACAGGGTATGATTTATAGAGTAAATGAAATTGAAAGATGCTATGGAAGGACATGAATGTGAAAAAACTTGGGTGATGAGAAACTCACGGCAACTATGAACTGTAGAGATTGAGAGATCAAAAAATTTGTAGAATGTGGAATTTTTCAACTATTTGGTAGCATAATAACAAAAACTGCAAAGATGTAGGGGTGAAATTGAATCCAGAATTGCCATGGAAGAAGCAGCATTCAACAAAAAGAATCTTTTCACAAACAAACTGGACTGAAATTTAAGGAAGAAACTAGTAAAATGGCACATTTGTAGCATAGCTGTGTATGGTGTTGAAGGTTGGACGTTTCGACAAGTAGATCAGAAATACCTGGAAAGTTGTCAGATATGGTGTTCGAGAAGGATGGTGAAGAAGTTCAGGTGTACCGATCGTGTTGAAAACGAAGAAGTAGGTAGAGTCAAGGAGAAAGGGAATATGTTACATGCGATAAAAAGATGGAAGGCTAACTGGATAGGTCACATCTAGCGCGCGAACTGCCGTCTAAAAACCTTTATGGGGGGAAAGACAGAAGGGAGAATAGAAGTGATGGAAAGACAAGGAATAAGGCGTAAGTGGACACTGGATGGTCTTAAGGAAAATAGAAGATATGTGCTGGAAATTGAAAGAGGAAACGCTATATTGAACAATGTACAGAACTCGCTTTGGTAGAAGCTATTCACCTGTCGTAAGACAGACTCAAATGTAGAAAAAAATATATATAAGCTATACACTACAGGGGTGCAAAATATTTTAGAAATCTATGAGAAACCTCAAAATTCTAGGCGCCGGAGAGGCGAAATGAAACAAATTCCATACTGAACATCCATACACATTAGATACACTCTTGTAAAATTAAGTCCGTACGACGATATTGCGAAGGGAGTGTGTGTACCCCTGCACTAAACACATTTCAGTTGTTAGAAGATTCTCTCAGTTCCTTCCATCTTATTGGGAACGGTCCTTCGAAAAAAGGCAGAAACGCTTCCTTGTTGGTACTACTGTTGGTACTAATGTTGGTACTACTGTTGGTACTATTGTTAGTACTACTGTTGGTACTACTGTTGGTACTACTGTTGGTACTACTGTTGGTACTACTGTTGGTACTACTGTGTTCGCTGAATACCACCATCCTCTGACGCCACTGGGAAGTTAATTTAATGTTGCATCTGTTCCGGTGATGTTAAGTAACTTAATTTAATGTTGTATCTGTTGCGGTGCTGTTAAGTAAGTTAACATAATGATGCATCTGTGGCGGTGCTGTTAAGTAAGTTAACTTAATGCTGCACCTGTTGCAGTTCTATTAAGCAAGTTAATTTAGTTCTTCATCTGTTGCGGTGCTGTTAAGTAAGTTATTTAATGCTACACCTATTGCGGTTCTATTAAGTTAAGTTAATGCTGCAAATTTTGCGGCGCTGTTAAGTAAGTTATATTAATGTTGCATCTGTTGCGGAGATGTTAAGTAAGTTAATTTAATGCTGCATCTGTTGCGGTTCTATTAGATAAGTTAATTTAATGTTGCATCTTTTGCGGTGATGTTAAGTAAGTTAATTTAATGCTGCGTCTGTTGCGGTTCTATTAGATAAGTTAATTTAATGCTGCATCTGTTGCGCTGATATTAAGTGAGTTAATTTATTGCTGCATCTGTTGCGGTGATGTGAAGTAAGTTAATTTAATGCTGCATCTCTTGCGGTTCTATTAGGTAAGTTAATTTAATGCTGCATCTGTTGCGGTTCTATTAAATAAGTTAATTTAATGCTGCATCTGTTGCGGTGATGTGAAATAAGTTAATTTAATGCTGCATCTATTGCGGTTCTATTAGGTAAGTTAATTTAATGCTGTATCTGTTGCGGTGATGTGAAATAAGTTAATTTAATGCTGCATCTCTTGAGGTAATGTTAAGTAAGTTAATTGAACGCTGCAACTGGTTCGGTGCTATTAAGTAAGTTAATTTAATGATGCATGTGTTGCGGTTATTTTTAGTAAGTTAATTTAATGTTGCATCTGTTGCGGTGCTGTTAATTAAGTCTGCATCCATCTATGCTTTTTTAGCGGCTCGCCCTTTTGTTTCGAGTTATATAGTTTTTGCCAGTTACAAAATGTACCACACACGGATGTGAGCCGTATGGAGCACCTGAAATTATAAAATACGACTCGTATAAATTTTAGTCTGTGCTGGAGCTTAACGCTGTGATTGTGACAGATAAATTTGTCCGACACATTGCGCCGTCTGTCTGCCAGTTAGTGGGAAGAGTCCTATAAAAGCTTATAACAGTTTACCAGATTTTATGGCGTCACATTCTGTAATATGGTGCCGTATATTTCTGTTTTTGTCTCCATCACATTACTGACGTCATAGGTGTGTGATAACCAGTGATTCGGTTCAGCGTACAACTTCCAGCTGCGAATAGTGTGACAGTAGGAGACATAAGCTCTACGGATTCATTGATTATACTAGAAATCCAATACTACCAACACTTGAAATGCAACATCAAAGAAAGTACACGGACTGAAATGCCTGAAGTGGATACTGTAAAATGTCGGGGAACAAATGACATAGGAAGAGTATTATTTCTATTTTATTTTGTCATTTACTAAAAATAGTAACAGTGAACTGGAGCCAGCGGCCATATTGCGTGTAACTCGTATACTGTTTTTTAACTGATTACTTAGACGTGTTTCACAAGTTAATTTGGTTGTTTTTTTAGCTATTCTTTCAACTTCCTTTAATGGTGTATAGATAAGGATGTAATTAAACAATTTAACAGAAAGGGAGGAAATTACATACGGGTGACGAGCTGATCATGAAATTTACTTATGCTTGGAAGACAAAGGATAGAAGTTTATAAAAACTTTTTTTAAAATTCTTGATAGCAACACAATATTTTGGAGAGGTATTTTAATATTAGTTCTTTTAATTTTGAATGTCGTTTTAATTTAAACACCATACAGTACCTAACACTTCCCTTCCTTCTTCAAAGTGTTGGCAAGTACTGATATAATCCACTAGACAAACTACACGGTTGATATTATGTAAGGAAAAAATATTTGTTTCGGTTGAAAATGATTAAATATATTCTCTAGACAAAGACCATAGTTTTTAAGGTTACAGGAGGCGGCACCGTCCAGGTACCGCTCTGCCTTAGATGTATGGTACTGTACATACATAACAGTACTTCGTTTGACAGTGCCAGGAGGTTATTCTTGGAATGTTGTGTCTTTGCTAACATTTAGATCCAAAAATAGACTTGCCAGATAAATTACTCAAATAATTTTAACGCGTTAACGGCAGAATCAGACATTTTTAGTTGGCTTTGCTGGACCTTATTAAAAGCAACGAAAAGTGAAACAAAATGCCGCAATATTTTCATGGGCGAAACGAACCAGGAAGAGAATATCTCAATCTGAAATCATCTGACACTAACAAGATAGGAACAATTGGTCCTTATGGTACCAGAAAGATGTGTGCGTTATTAAACAACAATGTTCAATTAAACCTTAAGCAAACAAATCAGAATCTGATAACTACTTACAACAGCAGTAAGGAAAAGTAATTTAGAAGCGGAGTTCAAATTTGTTTTGAAAATTTTCGTATATTTCCATCAGCTTAATTGGACTGTATTTGACAGTTACAAATAAGGAAAAGTAAAGTACTAATTTGTCGACAGAGGCTGAATGGCTCTCGTAATGAAACGCAAGAATAGAGAAAAGGAACTTTCCCATCCGCTCCCTCACCAATTTACAAGTCGTTTAATCTACAGGAGTACATTAAATGCCAAAATTGCAATCCAGTTCGCAACCCTTGTATAAAATAATACAACATGATAACTTCTCTGGAAAATACTACATTCATTGATCTATAGATATATAAATCTTATTTGCCCAGTTTTTAAAAGAAAGTACTCTGCAAATTTGAATGGAAGCATTACGATGTGCTTATAAACGTAATGTAATGTTAAACAGTGTACGTCAGCACAACCAGCTTATTACTCAAGGTAATTATAAGGCTACATGTTTCGACTATAGATTTGTCATCTTCAGGCCTATTTTTGTCAATTGAGTCACAAGATGCTATGCACACTTTGGGATCCCATCGTGTTTACATC
>Ga0123354_10011769_pt1 | contig 13545 bp, 7 predicted proteins | sample TergutLab28metaG_2_FD_97872 | JGI IMG/M metagenome (GOLD analysis project Ga0123354, IMG submission 97872) | Labiotermes labralis P4 segment gut microbial communities from Petit-Saut dam, French Guiana - Lab288 P4 | ecosystem: Host-associated > Arthropoda: Insects > Digestive system > Gut ... | reverse complement strand
TATTATATTATATTATATTATATTATATTATATTATATTATATTATATTATATTATATTATATTATATTATATTATATTATATTATATTATATTATATTATATTATATCGTATTGTATCGTATCGTATCACATCATACCATATCATATATATAATATCATATATCATATCATATCACATCACATATCATATCATATATCGTATATGATATCATATCATATATCATATAATCTATCGTATCATATCATATAATATCGTATCGTATCATATATCATATCATATCATATATCATATCATATCGTATTATATTATATCATATATCATATCATATCGTATTATATTAATTTTTTATCGTTGTACTGTGCATTTTGATATCTATGAAGTTCATATACCAACAAATGCACTCTTTCTTGAACCTGATAAGTTTTAATAAAGAGTGCATCTTTCGATTATGAACTTTATTGCATTAAATTTTTAATTGAAACATCAGTTTATCCAAGGTGCGTTTGGTTGGTTTCTATTATACGACTATATTACAATGCAAGATGCAAAAACACAAAATTCTATTTATCGCCTTAGCTAAAGTCGATACACAGTAATTAGGCCACTTGTGTTTTATCACTCACGTGTGTTCAACAGATCACAAATCTCCTCATTACACATGCACATGCACACAAAACTACAGTTGTTGAATTTGGCTGATCGCTGAGAAGGACTTTAATGCAGTTTTTTGATTTCCGATTTCTGCCAAAATTGTGTGTGGAGGTCCGAAAGTATTACTCTTCTTTCGAAGGGTCTTAGTTTCATACGTAGCTTTAAACGGTTGAGATTCCTGTAACTCTGAAATGGTAAGAAAAAATAATGGCGTCTCACTGTTTTAAATGTTTTAGTCACCTTGGACCCTTTGTAAGAGTCAATATGCCGTCGTACTGAGAACAAAACAGATAACGCAGAAGCTACAACAATGCGACTAATGAAATAATTACAACAATGAAACTTACATTCAGGTCGTCAATGTTGATACACGTAGTGTAGTTTGACCACACTAGACCAGAAGATGGATGTCGGAACCATGTCCCATTTTCTAGGCATTCTTTGTGCGCCATGCCTGTAACAGAAGGAACGAACATTATTGTGTTAGTGACGTAAAGACGTAAAGGCACTTTCACGATTAGCGTAACTAAATGCTGATAATAACGATGGAGATAATTAAAATGATTATCTGTAGCTTTCTGCTGCTGCATGGGCTACCAACCTTTATATGGCAAAGGGCAACACGCCCTATTGTGTGATGCTTCGCCGGCCGAATGTGTAAAAAAACAACAGTTAAGTGGCATAGCTAACCGCCTGCATTATTGTATGATTTTATAGCATATGAGAATTTTACAAACGTGGCCGCGGGCAACATAATACAAATTCGCGGTTTGCGGGTTTTACACCCATTGGCTGCTGGTTATGTGCTAAGCTACGGCAGGAAATAAAAGTTTGGAATCCGCAGATACATGCCAAAGATCAACCGTTATGGGATTCAGTTATCACAAGCCCTGTGCTTATACAGCGTAGTCTGAAGAAATTCTGGCATGCAATTGGCTTGTCAAAAAGTGGCAACACGTCTTAAAAATCCGTAATATTTTTAGTTTATATTTCAGCAGACCCGCCAGTTTTCAAGGTCAAGAGGGATTGCAGTACTTTCTCTTGCAGTTGACAAAACTGTCGAGATGGAAAGGTGACCAGTGCAGATTTCAAGCGTTAATAAGTTATGAGAAGTTTCAGCAATCTGTATAAAATCCTCCACTTGCATTCAGGAGTCCGACAGCGCTGTTCGAGAGGTCAATGAAAACAGACGTATTAGAAAGCGAGGCCCGTATTTGTTCAGTTAACGAAGCCGTAAATCAGACTAAACAGCGATGAATGATTGGATGGAGCAAATACTGCTGGACAAACACTGGCCTCGTTTAAATTACTGCTTCAACACTGGCTTGGATGGATCGACTGAAACTGCATAAATTCCAGTCAGGAGAACCTGCGTCACTTGCAAAGATTTGAACTAGGTACCATGCAATTACAGTTCAAAAACTTGAGCAAACATTATCGGCAGCACAACACGACATGATGATATTATGACAATAGTTACGAATATAATAATAATAATAATAATAATTCCATGAAGCAGAGTCATTCTTGAGAATCTAACAGTCAAGAAATTTCCACATTTTATAGAACACGAAGCTTCATTCACAAAAGCCTGCCACTTGTCCCTATCCAGATCCAATTCAATGCAGTCCAATCCCCCCCCCCTCACTTTTTGAAGATACATTTTAATTTTATCCTACTATCTACGCCTGAGTCTTCCAAATGGTCTCCTTCCCTCAGTTCTCCCTACCAAAACCCTGTATGCAACTCTCCTCCCCTCCTATACGTTCACACGTCCGCCCATCTTATCCTTCTTGATTTGATCAACAGAATAGTGTTTAGTGAGCAGTACAGATCATAAATCTCCTCATTATGCAGTATTCTCCACTCCACTAATACTTCGTCCCTCTTAAACCCAAATATTCTCCTGAGCACCCTATTCTCGAACACACTCAGCCTATGTTCCTCCCACAATGTGAGCGATCGATTTTCACACCCATACAAAAAAGTTATAATCTTTACATTTTTTGGTTAATAATAAAATAATAATAAAAACAAATTATTAACATGCACAATTAACAGTGCGGGAAAATTTAAAACCCAAACATACAGGTACGACACAATCACGAACGAAACAAAAAAAAACAGATAAAATGAAGTGTCAGTAGGCTGAGCACCCAATTAAAATATTTAACAGTTCAAACAGAATTCTAATATAGTATTAAGAACTGGCATTTTGTGAGCAGTTAAGAATCCCTTAACATAAAATTTGTTTATAATCAAAAAAGAGGTTCTCTGCATTTGTTTATTTCTCTTCAGACCGAGTTCGATGTTTTCACCTATCTAGCTGAAAGAGAGGCAATATTTAACAGACAACATGGAGACATTATGAACGGGGACACGAGTCCGGTGTTGTCCAGATGGGACAGCCAGTTTTTAAAACCAGTATTGGATATTAGTAAAAATGTGCATCAAGGTCATGTTTTCTCATCTGAAGGGTGTTAAGATTTAAACGCAAAAGTGAGTCGTAGTGACTGCAATGTGCATTGGACAAGAAGTCTTCACATAAGGACGCACATTTCCGCTGAACGTGTTCAAGCCTTTTGCTGTCAGTAGGTGGAATCGAGTTCCAAACAAAGGAAGCATGCTCAAGCGTCGGTCTACTTAAGATAAAATATAAAAACAATTATCAATCATGAGTATAAAATAATGTGTTGTAGTTCGAAAAGGCCTAATAATTTCATTGAGAAACAATATAATAAACATGTCAATGAAAATGTTGTGAACCTACTAAGATTCCCCAGTCTTTGGCGATATTACTCGGGGCAATAGATGAATCGAAGACCTCATAAAGATGCATATTTGAGGGGATTTGTTTCACTAGCCTACTTCATATAATAATAATGATAATATATTATAGCCTTAAAATCAAGGATAATAAGACTGTTCGTCTTGTAATCTCCCACTTCTTTTATGTGGATTATCTGAAGCTGTACCGCTCTGTATACGTTGTAGCTTCAAAATGTTCCCGCAGTCTCTTCCTTTCTGAGAAGCACAAAAAGTACAATAATTTAATCTACATTTCATTCAAAATAGTCCCCTTTTACAAATATACACTTCTGCCAAAGATTATCAAGGTTTTGGAAATATTCAGTAAGCCACTTTGTGAAATCCTTTTCAGGTCGTCTGGCGATTTCTTAATGATGTCAGTAGCATCACGAAAGCACCATCCCATTAATACTAATTTCAGTTGAAGTACCAGGAAAAGTCAACCGCAGCCAGGCCAGTAGAGCGCGGGGGATGGTTTAGTGATGACACATTGTTCTTTGCTTAGAAATCCTTAACCAAAACCGACCGGTGTGCTGGAGCATTGTAATGATGGAGAAACCAACACTTCGTTCTCCATTATTCTGGACCTTTCCTCGTGACCGCATCCCTAAGGCAACGAAGGATGACAACGTACATTTATTTATTCACAATTTTACCTTCAGGAATGGACTCATAATGTAAAATGCCCTGGCAGTACAAAATCCCTGTAAATTATACCAGCGAAATCCGTGAACTTTCTGAATGTATTACGTACAAGCGCCCCCTAAGATAACTGTCTCGTTCGATGTCTATTCAGTAGTTGAGTTGCAACAAAAGTTAATGGAGGCCTACCACAATAACAGTAGCAGTAGCGAGGGTTTTATATCTATCAACTATTTGTATTCACTTCTTTCTTTTTAGTTTTGACCGTTTCCTGCCTATTCATTACAGGTGTAGAGGTTAGTGTTACACTTGATCACAATCAATGACACACACACACACAAACACACGAGTGCGCGCACTCGGTAGGGATCGTCCCGTGCCACAGACTGCTGCCTGACAAAACACAACATTCAGAAGAGGCAAACATCCATGACCCCAGTGGGATTCGAAGCAGCAATCCCAGCAAGCGGCGCCCGCAGGCCTACGCCTTGGAGTTTACATTATAGGTAAGTATGAAAATGTAGGCTATTGCGGAGTTAGCTTCACAAAGTACAGCATAATTCATAACATCTTACACTATTTAAGACTATAATCCATTTACGGCTGTAGAACGTACATAACATTTCGAGGAGTAAACAACAAAATGAGAGAAAAGGGAGAAGGGCAGTTTAGTACCTAAGATACACGACCCTAATCAAGAGTGCAAGACAAATATTTTGCAAATTAAGCTATCTGTCTTCTTGTTTACAATAGTTATTCATTTGCGAAATACTATATTGCACCCACACTGAATGCAGACATTCCTTACGGTTAGACACCGATTACCTCAAGTCCAAACTATGTGATGGAACATTTTCCCTTTCACTTTGAAGTATTGGACATCGACTTTTTAAATTTACAGTCCAATTTATAAACTTCTAACATTCAAACTAAATAACTGTGAATCCTATAAACATTTTCTCATGATTCGGTGATTTCGGCTTTTTTTAAATCTTTAAAATATGTAAAGACGAGATCGCCAATACATGTGATGAGAAATGCTTTGATGTGTTAAAAATTATAATTTTATTTGTTGTCTTTAATAAACATGATAGCGGTTTTTAATATACGCCGAAACGTGTTGCAATAATGCTATAGGCCTATGACAGTGTACTTTAAAACATGATTTTGATTGACGTTTTGTGTTCCTACATACAGCACATATGAATCACAACGGGATGTTTTTCGAAACACGGGTGACTGAAGATTCACTGTAATAATAATAATAATAATAATAATAATAATAATAATAATCGAATTTCTCACTTCTCAGCTTTGGCTGGGAAATATTCACCTATCCTTGGATACAGTAATTAACAGGATTAGAGTCGGTGGTCTTATTTGTAGTTTAAAAAGTTTCTTACAATTGAACATGTGCCAAGAATTACAGATTTTTGCAGTTGTATATATGTATTCGGGCGCATTATTATTGTTATTATTATCATTATCATTATTATTATTATTATTATTATTATTATTAACTGAAATTGGGTTGTCACCCGGTGGCAGTGCTAAGTTTAATAAAAAAATTGTACCTCACACAACATGACTACAGCCTGATGTATGCAGAACTTTTCTGAGTGTATTCATTAATGCTATAGTTGATTTCATAACTACTGCAGTGCAGTAACATTGTGAAGGCCTATGCGGTCTACAACTCTTTTTTATACCCAAAAACGTACCTGAGCCTGTTCCTGCTGGTAATGAACTGCAGCCTACGTTGCTAGCCGGAACTCGATCAATTTTATGTGTGTGGCGCCTGCTCAATTATTCAAGCAACAAGCGACATTAATGAAGAACGCCTACAACAATTTATTTTACGGTAAACTTCTTCAGTTTCTAGTATGATTAAATATGTTTATAATTAGACACTGATATACTGTAACATTATTATTTTAGTACAATACCGATACCGAGAAGTGGGCCCGGTAGCTCAGTCGGTATAGCGACTGAGCTACGGGCTGGATGGTTCGGGATCGAATCCCGGTCGGCCCTGGAGCCCACCCAGCCTCCTGTAAAATGGGTACCGGTTCTTTCTCGGGGGTAAAGTGCGACCGGGGCGTGCTGCTGACCACTCACCCCCTTCTAGTGCCGCGGTCATGGAAGAGTAGAGCTATAACTCTACCCACCCTCTGGGCCATACCGGGCATGTAACGGGATCACTTTAACTTTCACCTTCTTCCCGATACGGAGAAATCGCGCCGCCCGGTTTCAAGACGGCCCTTATGGACTGTTTACACGCATAGTTATGTACTGCGTAATAACTGTATGGGAATGCATCAGATGAGAACTTCCTACGTGCATTTCGTTCGGTTTTTGAGTTTACCGCTTTTCTGTTTAAATACTCATATTTCCTTAGAACGAAACAAGCAATGAAGGCATAACTTGATATTGTGGTGCGTTTGAATACCGTGGATAAGTAACAAATGTGTTTGTAACTTTCTTCTTCTTCTTCTTCTTCTTCTTCTTAGGGCCCGTCAGCTTATGCACCGAAAGCACCGGAGTCTTAGGCTTATTGTGCAGCCCTAATATTTCATTCAGCTCAGCCTCAATAGCCCTGCGTCTCGTATTAAGAGGCAAAGGTCCCTTATTGAGGCTGTGCTTATATCTTTTGTTTCGACAATCAGCCTCCCAAAGACATTATAGCCCTGACGAGCCAACGCCTCGCAACAGCCAATAATGTGCTGCACTGTTTCGGTCTCCATCCCGCAAAATCTGCAGATTGGATTCGCATCAAACAGGCTCATAATGTACAGGTGCCCCATTTGTAACCTTAATTATCCAACATGTAAAGCACATGCACAATATCATATCTGTGGCCTGGCAGGCTTTGCAACATTTTTCCACATTATATCATAACAGGGAGGAAAATCGGAACAAAAGTTACTGAAGATAAAATGTGTTTTGATTGTCTCCAAAATTTTGTTTTAAATATTTCTCATTCTAAAAATATTCAGTGAGATATTCTCATAATATAGAAAAGTTTTCATATAAGATACCAGTTAGTCTTGTCAGATTTTAATGAAACTGGAATTTTCTGGAGAGAATTTCGAAAAAAAACTCAAAAAGCAAATATCTTTAAAATCCTTCACATAGGAGCCGTGTTATTCAATGAGAGCAGGCGGGCAGACAGATGGGCAAGACGAAGCTAACAGTCGCTTTTCGCAATTTTGTGAAACGCCCAAAAAAATTGAATAAAATATGGTGGATTATTCAGTAGTTCTCAGTGTAACGACAGCATCGGATGGCGCTGCGTTGTGGCCCGCTGTTGTGCTAAATGTTTACATCTTCAGGTAGGTCTTTCGTTTGGACCCTAGGTGCTACGTTTGGAAGGCCGCAAATAGCACAATATTATGGAAGTGGAAGTGGCTGTTCGTGAAAATTTGTGTTTGCAAGAGACGGAGATCCGGACGAAATTTTAACTGTGTGCCAAAATTGGAGGAATTCGTGAACGTGTTCGGGAATTATGAGGGAAGAAAATGAACTACATACTGAAATGATCTATCGTTTAATTTTAAATGACCTAGTGCAGGGAAACACAAATTTTGCAAAACTCTAGGTGCCACCGTAAAGTTCTAGGTGCACGACGGGTCACATGAAGCATGGGGCACACTAAGGACTCACAAATATCTATCACCACAATACAAAAACCTTCATAAACGCCATATCTGCGATAAAATTCCTCTTTCCAATAAGCGAGACGACTACAAAATTACACAGGTCGCCCTCGGAATAATTACCTACGCTTCTACCGATTTTAAGTTTTAAAGTTTGTACATTATTATTAATTTTTTATATTGATATATTCTTGATCCAGTACTTTTAAACTATAACCATAATTATACAAATTCTATTCCAGCGGTATTAACAACATTTTATAAGATATCTACTCTTACGAAGAACAACAAAAGTGTGACACCAATGGATGAAATGATATGACTATCAGAGAATGACCCTGGATGACAAGCTCCATCATGCCTCATTGTTACGTTATACGTTTATTTTCTGTCTTCTTATACTCAGAGTAATTGCTTAACATTACATGATGAATTCAGGAAGTTCTATGTTCGTTATAACAGATGACACTTCAATATCTAAAGTAAAATGGGGGGGGGGGGCGTGTCCACACAATTTGTACATAAATGTCGGTCAAAGTGACTGAAGGCAATTCCAATCAGATGTGGGAAGTGCAGCAGCCACTGCGCCGTCAATACGATAATGACTAAATGACTGCATGCGCCCTTTTAAATGCACACAGCGGTCTATCATACTGCAATTCTCCAGTGTTATCCAGCTAATAGGGTGCTAATTCGAAATCATAAATAAAAAGCAGGTCAATAGTGCAGAAACTGAAAAGCAAGATATGACCGATGTACAACGCGAGATTTACTCGAATCGAGGCAGCGTCACTAACAAATGAAATTGCGCTTCCTTCAAGAAAGGAATTAATTTCCGTCAGACGTGTAGTTCCAAGGAAATCATAAAGGACTGCTATTAGAAATGTCATGGTTTATGGTCTGTGCTGACGAACAAGAGCAAGAGCTGAGATAGACCCTAACAAGGAGGATGATGTACAGGGTCATCGAAAAATATGGACGGGATTTGAAACCGCTATAACTTAAAAAGTACTAGACGGATTTATGTGTTTCCACAGATTGAAACCGTCGAACAAGAAATTGTAAGTAGGGTTATTTTTATGCAAGACGGAGCTCCTCCTCATTTCAGTTGCTTTGTGACTGACGTTTTAAAAGAGAGACCCCTGATGCCTGGATTGGAAGGGATGGACAAATACCCTAGCCACCTAGAAGCCCAGATCTCTCTCCACTTGATTTTTTTCCTGTGGGTGTACATTAAGAACATTGTGTATACTGAGAAGATAAGGAATATCTAGCACCTGCAAGACTGGATCACATCAGCCATTGAAACTGTAACACGAGACATGATTAAGAAAACGTGGCAGGATATAGAATTTCGTTTGGACGTCTCCAGAGCTACAAGCGGTGCACATATTGAAATGTACTAAGGTAAGTCTAAAACTTTAAACTTTTCTGAACATGTTAAGATGAAAAACGTGTAAATCCGTCTAGAACGTTTTAAGTTATAGCGGTTTCAAAACCCGTCCATCTTTTTCGATGACCCTGTATATATAATTGCAGAATAAGTAGGATTTAGGTGATCAGGTCTGAAGTGAGACATAGTGCTGCGTTTGTATACTGCTTATGTGTACATAAGGAAATTCTTTGCAAATATAAAAAAACCAGTACATGACATAAGTAGTAACGTAAAATGCCGTGTTCACGGTTTAAACATGTTTGCTTCTCGGTCGACCAAAGTAACAGCAAAGTTCTTTGTCACCTCACGGGAAAGTGAGACAAACTCATAACACAAATTTGTGTAATATGTCTTGCATATTTCTGAAAAAATTAAAATATTTTGGGTTTATCAAAATTACATTCACGTAGTAATTAGAAGAGTAATTAATTCACGAAATGCTTGCTGCCAATCCCTTCGGGTTCCTCTGTTTTCCCGATTCTTGTCTGGAGACAGAGATTATAAAACACACAACAGTAATCCGTATTTTGGCAACTTCTGAGAGAAAAAAATACATAGGGTATTTATTGTTGGCAATATAGTTTGTGGGTTCTATACAGACAGCCTGCCATCCTGAAGGAAGAACACAGACCAGGGTTTGACAATATCTTTTGATTCCACCAGTACTCTGATTGTGTACGTACACTTGACGAAATTAACATTAGTACAATTACGCAGATAAAATATGTTAGAAGAGGGTGGGGGTATTTGAGAACAGGGCGCTCATGGAATTTTGTAATCCGGAGCTGGAAGAATGTTCGTAATAGAGACCTTCTATATTCCTAATATTTTTGTTCGATACTACTATAATTATCTTCAGGAAGGGAGGCTTGGATTGGATTCGTCTGGCTCAGGATAAGGAAAGCCGAGAGGATCTTTCGAAGAAGGTAATGTCCCTCGGGTTCCATAAAATTCGTGGAATTTCTTTACTCTCTGAAGAACTCTTTTGCAACAGTTGCCGAACAAACGAGCATAAAGGGGAGGAATTTACAGATGAGTAGTATATGGAAAGCGCCACATTCTGCAGCTGATTGGAGTAGCTAACTAGACCGACCTGGTAGTTGTAGTAATGGGCCTCGATTTTAAGACAGCCCTTGAAGAAACTGGGTCGGAATTCATCTGGATTACGCCAGGCGCCCAAGACACCAAACGTGTATGTCGTACAGAATTGGACAGCGGAGTCAAAGAAGTTATGCAATGACTTGATTAGCTAAGCGACCATTAAGTTCTCAAGAACTTTGCAACATGTCGGTAACATTACCAGTGCCTCACTGTAGATTAAAATGTAAAGTCTGGACACCACATATTCTACTAATTTATAATATTTTCCGAAATAAAGTATTTATTTTTCGCTTGTTATTCCCACAACGTCAAATACGTCCCTCATAAACGTAAATGCTTTTCTTTGTAATGGAGACATCAATTTTTTCCCTGTGAGAGAGAAACTGTATTTTGTGTGTAATTTAGGCGAATTTCACTCTTCTCAAAGTTCGTGCTTTATGTTTGTTTGTGCGTTTGTTTGTTCCCATCGATCTCTGCCCTCACTGCACCTGTGTTATGTGTAACGCCATACACATAGTTCAAGGTGCGCTTTGCGGTCGCAGTAAACATATAATTAATAATCAAGTCTCGAGTCCTATATCAGCAGCAGTTTGTTTACATGTGCCGCCAGTCTCAAAGTGACAAAGGAAATACACGATTTTAATCTTGCCAATTTTATATTAGAGTACATGACAGTATATCACAGTACATTACAGTACATTACAGTACATCACAGTACATCACAGTACATTACAGTACATTACAGTACATCGCAGTACATCACAGTACATTCCAGTACATTACAGTACATTACAGTACATCACAGTACATCACATTACATCACAGTACATTATAGTACATCACAGTACATTACAGTACATCGCAGTACATCACAGTACCTAACAGTACATTACAGTACATCACAGTACATCACAGTACATCACAGTACATCACAGTACATTACAGTACATCACAGTACATCACAGTACATTACAGTACATTACAGCATATTACAGTGCATTACAGTACATTTCATTATATTACAGTACATTACATTACATTACAGTACATTACAGTACATTACAGTATATTACAGTACATTACAGTACAAGTCCCCTCTTGCTGTCACAACAATTAGCAACATTCTTGACATCACACATGTCTTGTAGTATAAAGGTACAGTCCACAGGACCGGTCAGTATACGGATGGTGGTGTCTTGCTGCACCTCATATCGGTATGGGATGTAGTGCATGTATAGGTGCTCTCACTCTTAAATTCCGCATTAGATTGACGTGAGTAAGCCTGACGCTCCGGCCGTTTTCCTCCCATAAAACAGCAGTCGGTACGTAATCCGTAAAACCAGGGTTGGCCTCAAAGGAGTTCTGGACGCTCAGGAATAAGGATAAATCTCTTATCCGTGCTGGGGGGTCAAACCGCGTGGAAGGTTATTCACTGGAGTCACTGAATTACTCCCGAGAACATTTCAACGCAGGGTGGAAAATCTGCATCTGCGCGAACGATCAAGGAACAGTGGCTGTAGGGTGTACATTTTGCATATGCAAACTATCCAGTTACATTTTAATTGTCTTGGTATTCGTTCATTACTGAAGCAAAGTAATAATTGCTGAAAATGATAACCACGAAGAGGGAAAAATATTTTCTCTTCGCAATTTTTTAAATAAAAAGTTAGGAATTTTGAATCCTGAACCACTATTCCTCTGTCATCCAGCTCGTAACCATGTTACTGTACTGACTGAACTTCCGCGCCTCCATATTTACTAAGATACATAGGCAATTTTTTTCTCGTCAGAATTCAATATTCATAAACAGGACACAATACCAGTATTATCTAAACTGCTGTAAGACTGAACTGTTTTTCAAACCAACCCAGCTATCTACTTGTGACACACAGGATTTTGCGGTTTACCGACGCTGTTTCGAAGCTTATTTTTTAATACAAGTACATACAAACGTGTTCTGCCGGTCCCAGTTGCCGCGCAGTCTAAGGAGTAGGCCTACGGCCGCTCGCCTGGTGAGACTGTGGGTTCGAATCCCACTGGAGGCATAGATGTCTGTCTGTTGTGGTTGTTTTGTGTTGTCAGGTAGAGGTCTCTGCGACGAGCTAATCGCTCGTCCAGAGGAGACCTACAGACTGTGATGCGCCTTGGAAAGTGATCTATAAACTTCGTGAATGAGGAGGCCCTGGTCCACTGGGGGCTGTCGCGTCAAATAAAATATACCTAGACTCTTGTAAGAGTACAGTGGTTTTGAAAACCAATACAGATATCTAAACGTGAGGCACACAACTTGCCGGTGTAGTGACGCTGTTTCAAAGCTTCATTTTTGAAATTCAGATACGTACCGAAGTGTTCTACAGTTCGTTTACCCCTCCAGGCTGTAATGCTTTATTGTAATTCCGGAGTAATGACTGCCAACACGCGTTAATTCTACTGTGTGGCTGTCTGTTATAATAGGAAATTTATCACGCCACAAAGTCCATAATTGGTTTAAGCTTCAGATGGTGATTCCACTCTGGCGCTATAGAACATGCATATTCTGCAACATGCATATCATTCCGACAGACATTTCACGCAACGCATCCTACGTGGTGCTGTATACAAGATTTCTGTATAAACATGGCGTCTTATAGTGGATATATCTTTAACAATCGGCCATCGAACATGTTACAGCTTAATAATTCCACGGAGCAGAACCTTTCTTCAGGAGCTGACAGTTCCTTAGTTAGTCAAAACCTTTCTCAAATTTCATGGAAACTGGCGCTTCATGACAATTTTCACAACAGCTTGCCACGTGTCCATATCCTGAGCAAAGTTAATACAGCCCCACAGATTTCAAAATTTAGTTCAGTCTGTACTGCACTCCAACAAGACAGTATTCGTCACATTTCACTCCTTGCACTGCAGTACCTTCTTTCCCTTCGAACTACAGCACGCACATTTACGGTTAACTAAACCGAACACAGGCTTTGACGTTTTGCTGACCGTGCATCTCAGTATATTTATCTCAGTAATTAACCAACTTGATGCACGAATTTTTTTTTACAATAAGTTTATTTCATGCCTCTACATGTTTCGAGCACCATGTGCTCATCATCAGGAGGTCAAAATTTTATTATACAGCCTCTGGTATCATCACACTGAAACAAGTGAGTGGTCTAAAATTAATAAAATACAATTCTATAAATATGAGCAAATAGTAGTAAAATTTATGTGTGAATTTTTCGGGTGTGATTACTGTGTATTACTTACT
>Ga0123354_10011768_pt1 | contig 13545 bp, 9 predicted proteins | sample TergutLab28metaG_2_FD_97872 | JGI IMG/M metagenome (GOLD analysis project Ga0123354, IMG submission 97872) | Labiotermes labralis P4 segment gut microbial communities from Petit-Saut dam, French Guiana - Lab288 P4 | ecosystem: Host-associated > Arthropoda: Insects > Digestive system > Gut ... | reverse complement strand
GAGGGACCACACTACTCCAGTTTATTATTATTCCAAGGTCTTCAGTGTCATTATAGACTGGGATCATTGGAAAAATAAAGACCCAGTGTTCCCTGAGGATGCTCTGATCTGGTTCACTGGCGGCTCTAAGGCTAACTTGGGGACAGGGTCTGGCATTTGTGACTTGAGACCAAACAGAAGTTTCAGCTTCCCTTTGGGTAAATTTGCCACAGTCTTTCAAACTAAAATATATGCCATTCTACAATGTGCATGTGAAAATATAAGAAGGGCCTATACGAATAAGCGAATTCTTATTTTTTTCTGACAGCCAGGCTGCACTTTAGGCACTTAGTGGCCCGAAAGTGACCTCTAGACTGGTTGCAGAGTGCCTGGATGCTCTCTCAGCATTGGCTAGCCTGAATAAGGTTAACCTCGCCTGGGTGCCGGGGCACCGGGGCATTTCTGGCAATGAGGAGGCTGATAAGCTTGCTAGACAAGCGTCAGCCATGCCGTTACTCAGTCCAGAGCCGGCTCTTGGAATACCTAAGTGTTCGGTAAGAGAAGCAATTAAGAACTGGACTGAGATGCAACATCTTAGAGCCTGGATAGACCTGCCAGGCCTCAGACATGGCAAACTATTTATAGGTAGACCATGTAAGAAAAGAGCTGACGACCTACTTAAGTTAAGTAGGCATCAACTAAAAATGGTAAATGCGATCTACACTGGGCATGCTCCTGTAAGGAGGCACCTGTACACTATGGGCCTGTTTGATGGGGATCCAATCTGCAGATTTTGTGGGATGGAGACCGAAACAGTGCAGCACACTATTTGTTGTAGCAAGGCGTTGGCTCGTCAGCGCTATAATGTCTTTGGGAGGCTGACTGTCAAACGAAAATACATAAGCACAGCCTCAATAAGGGACCTTTGCCTCTTCATATGAGGCACAGGGCTATTGAGGCCGTGCTGAGTTAAAATATTAGGGCTGCACAATATGACTAAGGCTACAATGCATTCAGTACATAAGCTGACGGGCCCTAAGAAGGAGAAGAAGAACACCAATGCAGGACTAATGTATGGTCCTGTTTTTAATGATAGACAGGAATAAGCACTACAGATTTGGTGCTTCAAATTTTGTATCACCATACATTTCATCAAATCCAAAATAAGGACAGAATGCAAAATAAATTTCACATACATTTAAATGGCAACTGTGCCACACTATATGAAAATAACACAATATACAAATAGTTTCAAGGAAGATAATTTTCAGAAATACTGCACATGCAATACTATACCCATGATTCGCCCATGTGGCTCTACAACAGCTGTATAAACAGCAAGGTTTGCAGGAGAACCAGAATATGGCTGGACATTAACACCCCACTCTGCAGGATCAAGTCGGTAAGCTTCCAGTGCCCTCTTCTGGCATAAAATTTCAATTTCATCAATGTATTCATTGCCACCATAATATCTGCAGATAGACAAATGTGCACTGTGTTAGGAAATCAGCTTACATAATCTGTTGTTCCTCTAAGTGATATACACATGCATTTACCACATGGTTGTAACAAGTTCCATAAAGCAAGGCCATTACCTTGGCACATCCTCTAACTTATCAACACGACACTAAGAGTAAGGTAAACATAATTTATTTTCTATTTGAACTAGATAAAAAACAACAAAGGGGTCCGCAAAACATATCTACAGAAACAGAGCACAGAGAATATTCCATAAATTTTAGTTGTGGACATTTATCATATTTTAAATTTATCTACTTCATCCATTACTACACCCAGTCTGTATAAAATAACTTAATAACTTCACTACATAAAGCAATACAATCAGATGTTAAAGAGAGTAAAATATCATTTTGGCAAACACCAGAGGAATGATATTACTCACTACTAACAAAATTCTTTTCTGGACCCCATCAATTGACTATATATCTTTATGTCAAAATGTTTCAACCTAATGAACAACACTGTAACAGAACTATCAGTTTAAAACAATAAAAATCCATCCTGCTACAAAAAAAATACACCCAGTTCACAGAAATCTGTAGAAACATTAGTATTAAACAATATGCCATATGTTAGACAGAGACAGGTATAGGCCATTCGGAACCTGATGGCACACGGTGACGCACGGGAGGGGAAGTTATGGGGAAAGATGCGAATGGAGTGGGTAGCCAGCAGTCTTGTACTGTATGTTGGAACATGGTCTATCCGCTGATCCGCACTCCTCGACTGCCAGTAGTCGACTGAACTGACCCCCTCGCCGATTTAAACGGACTCGTCCATTTTGCTGAAAGACCAAATCTGGTTTCTGCGCGTGTGCCATCACGTTTCAAACGTGCTCTATTACAGAGTATAATAAAGGTATACTCATAACATGGAATTACATGAATGTACACAATGGTCACGGCCACAGTGTTTCATGGCAGAAGGCTCATAAATAAAATCCATCCTATCACAACTGCAACCAAAGAGCACCATCTAAGCAATGTATTCCACCCTGTTTCCATAAAACAGTGTCACTTACGGTGGGTTTACAGTGGTCAACTGCATGACAGCAACCATAACCAAACTGAAGACAGAACCTGTGTTTCGACATGATCAGTTAGGCACTGTGAATTGAATGAAACAAGAAATTGTGTGATAACATTGGGTGATCTGAGTCTAACAATGCTGTGTTTTGATGTGGGTCAGAAATCCTGGTGGAAAGAAAGATGGCATCTGATGACACCACACCTAAGTGTGGCAGAGAAGATAATCATGGCAATAATAAAATGTAATTGCTGCTGGAGAAGCAGTGGTTACTATTTGTACAGTACCACCAGGAAGAATATTCAGAAATCCTACATTTGGCCCAGACAGTGTATTTATGTGACATTCAGAGGACCGTGCATCATGGTATATTCTTATAATCAAAGCCAACGAGATGCACTATTTCTCAAAAATTTTAAGTACTCACTTAAAGTAGTCTTCATGCTAGCATGGTCAGGACCACGCTAGCAGACAGTCAACATAACTAGCTTGACAAATACCTATTGCATGTATACAGTGTTGAGATACTCCCGATGATGGGTAGAGGACCTGTCCGAAACATGTATCATTTATCAAATAAATTTTAGAAACAGTGCATCTCGTTGGCCTTTATTATAAGGGTGTATTTATGTGTTTTGTATGACTCTCGTATCAAACAGCATTCAGGTTAACTGTCACATTTAAAGGATTAATAAATAATATACTAAACAGCACAAGAAAGAAAGTGGAACTGGCCTACCTGAGGTATTATCCTACTACATGCCTGAAGGAACTGAGGAAACTGACGACAAACCCCACTGAGGATTGTCAGTGTATTGATCATAATTCACACTCCTGAATACAAGTCAAAGCATTACCACTTCAGCTAATTTCTCAGTACACTGCAATATTATTAAGTGAGACTGACAGGGGGACAGTCACTCACTGTATTTGCTGGTTTTGTTAGGCTGGAAGTTTAGTTTGGTTTATTTAAGTTCAAAAAGTTTTCAGTCAGATTTTACTTACACTGGATTAAGGCAACATAGTATGCGTGTTTTAGATCAACTTGTAACATTTATATAAGCTCAACATATTGACCCCCTATCAATATGGCTTTAGAAACAACTCCTCAGTGAAAAAAGCTACATATAGCTTATTACATGAAATATTACTAGAAACAAATAGCAAACATACAGTTGGTGGAATTTTCTGTAACCTGCAAAAGACTTTTGACTGTGTTAATCACAACATATTGTTGGAGAAAATGAAGTTTTATGGGACTAAGGGCACATCCTATACACTTGTAAAATCTTATTTGGAAGCAAGATATCATGAACTAATTATTGCTAACAGTACTTCTAATTATAATACATCCTCAAATTGTATGTAAACAAAACATGGAGTCCTCCAAGGGCTGGAATCTCAGCCCTTTGCATTTGTTTTCTGATATAAATTAATGGTTTACCAACATTATGAAATAAGAATGCTAAAATTTCACTACATGGAGGTGACAAAAGCATAATTGTAACTAGTCCCAATCCATAAAACTGTCAAATAACAATGAAAGATTTTTTTAATATACACAACTAGTTTAAAGCTAATTAACTATCACTAAATTTAGAAAAAAACTCATCGGTTACAATTTATTACAACAAAGAACTTCAGTCATGATACACAAATTGGTTATAAAGATACGTATATTGCACAAACATCTAGCACAAAATTCTTAAGTTTAATTACAGGTGATGCGTTATCTTGGAAAAACCACATACATTAGGTAACAGCTAAACTAAATTCAGCATGCTTTGCTCTTAGAACTGTTAAATCTTTATTGTCAAAATATGCTTTAAAAACGTTATACTTCTCTTAAATTTTATTATGACCTACGGTGTAATATTTGGGGGCAACTCACCAAACAGCATTAAAATATTTAAAATTCAAAAGAAGATAATAAGAATTATTACTAATTTAAGAAATGGGGATTCATATAGGAATATATTGAAAACAATGAAAATACTACACTTCTATTCACAATATATATATATATTCTCCTTGCTAATACACACAGTAGATAATAGACATTTATTTATAACTAATCAAGCAATTCACAATATAAACACTAGATCTAATCTTAAATTTCATATTCCAAATTCTAATCTTACTAAATACCAAAAAGGGGAATATTACTCAGGAATTTAACTCTTCAGTCATTGTCCATCTCATATAAGGAGTTTATCTGATAATACAAAACTCTTTAGAACAATTTTTAAAAAGTTTCTTTATAGCAATTCTTGTTGTTCTATAGAGGAATACTTTGACTTTCCAGGCGATTACTGTACAACTGAATGAATTAAGGTTTAATTTTAAGTTTCTATTATTAAGATTTTCCTTAATTTTATATAACTGATTATTGTTCTGTTATCAATTCTTGTATTTTATTTTACTATTTTAATAAGTTAATGAATGAACCATGTATGGTTTCAGGGAACTGATCACATGGTAATATTGTTTACAAGATGTCTGCTCTTGACTTGCTACATAATGCACGAAGCTATTACTACTTTTTTACTGTGAACTCTTTTGAATGACATGTTCTATATCCGGTGATACCGTGTATGGAATGCTGAATAAATGAAATTAAGATTAAATGTTATGTTCAATATGATGGACTCTATAATTATAGCCTCAACATTTTCTGATTTACAGCAGTTTCATCACATAACCATTTCCAAGCAAGTTGTTAAACATGTGTTATTTGTCTTGTTCTACTGCTCTATGACAGGAGAAAAGATGACAAGTCATCCTTCATACATTTCTCGTGCTAAACCCTATCTATTGGTGTTGTACATCTATTGCAGTAAATGAAAAATAATGAGAGTGACAATATAAATAACCAAATGGCACAGACTGACACCAGAAGAGTGGACACCTAACAGTTTTAAGAATACTGCCCTACAACAACATGTTCTTAAAATTATACTGTTCCCACCCATCTAAAACATTAGGTGTGACATATAACACTATGCCAGTAAGTACCATGTTAATTACGCAAACTTTTCACAAAAAAATTGTTCCTGTTGTTGCTGGCTTATTTTATATTAGCTGCACATATTATACGGCCGGGAAATGAACCAGAAAGAATGTGAAAGGATGCAGTCGTGGCCCTATTTCAATGACCAGTGTCTCTCAGAAGAACTGAGAAAAACCACACAACAAACATGTCACAACAGCCAGCTTTTGCACCAAATATCACCCAAAAAAATCCACATTCAAAGCTGGTGAACTGGCCACTACACCACACTTATGTATAGTTACTCAAAATTACAGAAAGTGTAGAAGTAAATTACCTACCCTTGAAAAATAGCTGCATTATTCATAAACATACTTTAAAAACACCCAACATAACTGAACATATAACACACATTTGCAATATGGTTAAGCAATGGGAACAATAATAGGGGAGAAATGTATAATGTGGTTTGCATATCCCTATTTTAAATCAACCTAACGTAACGAAACCCTAACAGGAACATGAAACATAAAAAATCCTCCATGACTGTCGCACAGCAGAGGCACACCACAGTATTCTGCATGTTCAGTTTGTACAACCCCATAACCGTTTCCACGGGAAAGAGTTACTGTGGAGCCTGTTCAAAACGAAGCCAGTCCTTAAAACAAGTGTATCACAATGTTTAACTGGTTGTGAATAATGAATTAATTAATTAATGCTTAGTCTGAATGGTATCAAATTACATCTAAAGGCACAATTTCGAAATTTCTCATGCGTTTATTGGTTACCTCTGTCCTGGAAGACCTTCAGAATATTTGTTATGCAAACATGAACTTAAGCACTGCAGCACAGGAAGGGATGTGAAGTTTTCTGAAGCAATCATTTCCAGTCCATGTAATTGCCTTAGTTTCTCCTTTGTGATGAGCTCAAATAACTCGGGATCACTGTCCCTTACATTTTGGTTCAACAATACGTCTCCGTTCATTCTCCTTGTAATTCCACCTAAGAAAAATGATCCAGAAAAGCCAGGCTACGTCAAATAACACTATGGAGCTCTAGAAGAAAAGAAATTTTCCCTACTTAAGTTAGAGCAACTGTTCAAATACTGGTGCCATTGGTAACGAAAAGGTCATGTCTCAGCGATAACCCGTGTTGCTACGTCGTTATCAAACTTTATCATAATATTTCAAAACTGACCTTTGACTGCCACTCTGAGAATTACTGTTAAATCAATTACTTACGTTATAATTGACGAAAACAGTCCTATTTATTCAAACGTGCCAACTGTTATCATACGACTTCTTCCACTGAATAGTAAACTTAACAACCGTCCTGTTAATAAATTCGTTGCCGCCAAACAACTTGTTGCATTGATAAATCACGATGCAGCCGGTAGGGTCCGTTGAAATTCACGGCAATCGAAGATCGAAACCACGGATTAATAAAAACTACCAGGACTGACAGCGTAATAATGGTGGAACCATGGATCCACGGACATTGCGTCACGGAGGGAATCGCAAAAACGCGATGTAAAACAAGATAAGGCAACCCATGACGACAGCAGGAAGTTAAGGGGAAAGCAATGACATCGTCTCCTTTCTTTTTTCTCACCATCAGCCTTTTCGGCGATCATTTCCGAACCCGCATAAAATGAACATATTCTCGTGAGATACCGCAACTTGTATAATTTTTGGGGGACTCTTATACAGACAAATTTCAGTAGCTAACACTTAAACAATGTTGACGCTGGAGTGATGCCCATTTATGAAACATGCACACAAAACTGAAAACGTAAAGAAGGCCCAAATGTCTTCAAATATAAAGTTGGTAAATATTGCCCTCCATTATTCGGAATTATACCCATCTCATCAAAGTGTGGCTTTACCTTCTTCCACCTCACAAACATTTCTAACATATTTTTTCCCCTCTGACCAACATGTATATATGCACAGCCCATTGTTTTGCGCACATTTGACACATTTTTAACGTGTAACTATCTTATTTACAGGAAGGCAAAAAAGAATGTCCGAAAGAACCCAAAAACTTGATCATTCATGAAAAAAAAAGTACTAACTGCTATAAACACATGTGATAACTGCTACTTCACTTACTGTGTATCTTCATAAAGGGAGACTGGTTGAGCATTTTCTCTTTGCTGATTAATATCGGCCATGATACGATACAGCTTTACTGATTAATTTGGGGCCTTAGCATGAATCTTTACACCTAACTCCAAACACCATCTCAGTGACATAATCATAACCAAACACAGTATGACAATGTACTGATCCACGCACCTGTCCACATCAAATAATTTGATAAGTTTATCATCTTCTGCCTTGTATTGATGCACAGTTTAATTAGCAAATGCAAAAAGTATACAATTGAAAACACATTTTTTCCACGCAAGTGCCTACCAATTTGTATACCTCACTGTCTAAAATATTCATCTACTCTTGGAAAGCTGTGTAATAATATTACTAACAATACCTCACTGCAGCCACAAAATCTTATTCACCTTACCATTAAAACACCACTCACCTTAATGCAAACTGTTTGAATAAAAATTTAAAATCTTACCAATTTTTGGTAGCATGTACAGCTGCAGGTAAGTTAGCCACTACTATGACATGCACCACAGAAACTGAATTCTCCCAACAATTTTTGGTATTAACGCCTATCAAACTTCACTGAAATCTATAGAGAATTTCAGACATAAAACATGTTTATGGCTACATGCGAAATCCATACTACCCATTCATTTTATGCACTGTGTCCAGAGAATGCACATACTGGCTGTCTGGGAATTTATGTCAAATTGAATCTGGGCAGCAAAAACAAACACCCACCCACATGAACCTAACAAAATTATATAAAATAAAGCAGTCAATTACTTCACTTTCAACAGACTTCAAGAAACTGTAAACTTTTCATAAGAGTCATGGGAATATACACATTTCTCAAATTATAATACTGCAAACATGCTTGTTAACAGCAAGCAGGCTGAAGACAAGTTCAGCACTTATGTCAGGCTTACATGGCATCACATAATAAAAATCCCTGTACAAAGCTTCAAGAAGGTAGGATTTGGCAGGTATAAAGCACATTTGTGTCCCAGAGCACAAATGCTACCACCACAGCCTTGTCACACAGGAAGCCTGATCTGACCAAGAATTTAGTGTCCACTTCCCCCTGTAGTTAAACTTGCCCTAATTCACAGCAGTGCTGATCTACATCTTCTACATTGGGATTACATCTTCAGAAAATATTTCCTGATATGCAATGAAGATCGCATTTAAATACCGACAATTCCTCTTCAAATATCTTTCAAATCTTCCAACAAATGTGGACAACTCACATCAACTTTATCCTTTAGTGTCCCCACAAGTAATGATTGTAAAAACTCAAATGAGGAGATTAAGGAAGTCACAATCCATGACTGTCACAAAGGCCTTTACTATGTGAGCCATGGCACTGTCATGCATGAAGTTACCATATGTTTGTTCTCCTGTTTCTCCAAACAGTAGGAATTTGCTCCCCTGACAAGACAAGAAAATAAAGACACAGAACCCCCTGATTTTTCATGCTCTTAATGCACACCAAACTCCAACTTCAAGGTAATGCAAAGGAACTTCATGAACTTTCAAACCCCTGATACAGCACCTCTAATTCTGTTTACATTCCCATTTACTATAAACCACAACTCATCACACCAAAAAGGTGGAATGGGGGGGGAGAACATTCTGGATAAGAACACTACTGGTTACTAAATCTTGAAACTGCATATAATTACCAACTTCTTCCTTACCACACAACTGCTTTTTGGCTCTGATTTTATATCACGATAATTTAAAATAAATTTCTGAGCTGAGGATTTTGACATCTCATTGCCAACAGCCAATGGACATCCACATTTTCCAGGACCCGTCTGCATTTGAGTGCCAAAATTTATTTTCTTTTTGTTTGGCAATGAACTTGTCGCTCAGATTCTTTTCCCACTACAATGTATACCGTTCTTACACTAGTCACTATTGACTCACGGCTTTTCCAAAACCCTTTAGTGACATTTTTTATAGCACATAATTTGCAAAAGTACTTCAAATCAAAATACCTTTGTTCAACAGAAGGCATTTGTCTTGCTCTCTCACACACATGTGCACGTGTACACACAGTTCACATGCCATGCAGGACTCAAACACGACCAAGCACTCATCTTACATTTCAGTAAGGGAAGTCTTGGCACTTTTGTCTTGGCAAAGCAAGCTCCTACTTTCTTACCATCAGGAACACAAATGTACTCAATGCATTATCAAAAATATTATAAAATCTGTAATAATGAGTGATAGTGTATCAATTTTGACTGCTGTTGCATCAATTCATATTGAAATTTGTGTGCCAAGAATCAGTTTTATTCATCATTACATCATACAAAGTAAAATAACCAAATTTCTTACAGCACATGAATTTACATACTGCACCTTTATTCACCACTGGCTCTATGCAGCTTTGGTGTTCTGTACCCTATCCAGTCAGCATGTCTCACATTCATATGTCCTTCTCTAAAACAATACTTCTACATTCTTGTATTATTTTTTAAAAGAAAGTGTAAACATACAGACTGTGTGATTAATGCATCCTTATTTTGCTTTGGAAAGCAGGTCTTCATTCACTGGAAAACCCCAAGTTAAAATCGCCATAAATTTAGTCAGGCAACCAACAAATATAAGGTCAGAAGATCATTATTAAATTATCACACAGATTATATTAGCTTGTCCACACTACATTGCGCTCACACTTTCAGGCATACAATTTTTAAATTGATAATTTAAACACTCTTACAAATATGCAAGCAAAATTATCATCCACGGTACCGACTGGCCACTGCATGTAGTTTGATATAAAATATGTTCCTCTTTCCACAGCAGCAACACACGCTAATTGAACAACTAACATCCTTCAATAATCATAAATATTTATGTTCCAAATATTAATCAGTTACAATCCAGAAGGTTATTACTATGTATTTAACAGATCACCTAGCAATTTCAGTAACTTCTCTGAAACTGTCACAAAAAAAAAAAAAAAGAAGAAGAGATTGGTTACTCCCTCATTTGGGATACATGACACAAAACTTTCCAGATATATGGGAATCAGGGGTGTGATGTGTGTAGCATACTCTGCATTCCATCCAAACAGGGTTGCCAGGTTCCTTGGTCATTTTCAACAAATTAATCTGTAAGAAATTATCAGCTGTTTACATGGAAAATCAGATTCAATCCCTTGTACTTTAACTCACAATATAACTGCTGTCAACTCAAAATGAAAGCATATTCCATTATCATCAAAATAATCTCTAAACCAAGTACGATACAAAAATGAACCTTAAAAATAACTGAAATATAACTGCAACATTACAGGTTGTCAGAACTCACACACATACATTATTTATCATTCAAAAGTGTGAAGTGTGGGATTAGAGAGAGATGGGGTTAAATATTACATGGCCGGTTTGTCAAACCAACCAACCACAGGTAACACACTTGTAACTGGAAATGCTAACAGTAATAAGTTTCATAAAAAGTGATTTGAAAATGTATGCATCCACAACAGGTGAACAGGAGGTTCCTGTTGAGTCAACAGACAATTACTCATACACACACCTGGACAACCCTCTCCACAAAAGACATACTGCAATGCATTAAGAAAATGTTTTATATGCTTTGAGCAAGAGTATGTGTGAAGTCAGGGCACTAAAGACTATGTCAAGTTATAGACACCTTACATATTTCAGTGCAGTTACAAACCTTTCCACTGTGACTGCTCAGAACATGTACTTATGCAGACAACTGAGGCACACCACTTGCCAGCCTGTTCTGCTGCTTATACTATTCAAGTTAACAACCATATATTTGAAGTTATGTACAAATCAGAAATATATATATATATATATACCAATTATGTACAAAATTATTTGAATTATTTGTAAACCAATCCTTTTTGTCATGTAATACTGATGGATAGGGTAAGATTTCTATATTAAATCCAAAGGCAAAAATTTTGTTTCTCACACACACAATAGAAAACAGACAAATTAAAATGGGGAAAAACAGGATCATGAGAACTATATTTAAATATGTTATTTTCACTTTCCATAACCATACAAATTAAAAAAGGATTCAAACGTAACCCTCTTTCCCTGTCGGGTAGGTTTGCTTCCATTTCATTTGTATTTAGTTGTTCTTATGCATACATGTACTTGTCTCTCACTATAAAGTTGCATGCATACAAACACACGTTTATTATGGGCCGTATGAAACAATATGCCCCTATGGCTACAGTTCTCTTTCCCAGGGGTATTTCAATCAACCCTCATTTGTTAAGGTCACATTCCCTTGTTACAATTTGAAACTGTTTACCGATCTACATCAATACAGCAACTAAGAGCAAAAGCATGCGGAGCTACCACCATATCAACCACTCAAACAAGTGGTACTCAGTTCCAGTAAACAACTACTACTGTTGCTGCTGCTGCCACCATCTCTGCAACTGCCACTGCCAGATGCTGACACATAAAACACGCTTGCTTCCTTCGTTTATCAACCAGTACATGCACTATCCCTTCCTTGCTACTCCTCTTTTTTCAATGATCCAGCAAGCTTCAAGGGAAGCAGACAGGTAAAGAGGCAGAAAATATCGTTTCAAAAGAAAGTACTGAACAAATGCTTGGCTTGTCACTGCACACACATTTCACCACACCAGAAAATTCTCAAACCTACATTTTTCTTACTTCAAGGTTATACACCTTGTCTCCTGATGCGCAATGTTTCAGTTCACGTAACAGGAGCACAGCTGACCACAGACCTAAAACAACGATGTCTTCAGTTCAAGAAACGCAAAACCAACAAGCTGCAAGGTGCCATGCCAGGTGCAACCATTCACAAACCTGGGCTCAGTTGTAAATCTTGATAGCCTTCTCCAAATAGTTGAACCGTGAACGCTTGGGAGCCTTGTTGATGTGCTCCAAGCCCAACCACGGTCTTGGTGTTGTACTTCCTGTAAGAATTGCATGACACTTGTACAACGTTCACAATAATATATTTAAGTGTAATAACATGCATTACTATAGAACAAAGGAATTTTTAATCTTAATGACATGTACAAAGTAAACACTTCACAAAGTTTGGCATAACTGAATAACGCAACATGACATAATTATCCTTTACAGAACTACGGTCTAAAACTAATATCACCCCATACCTTGATTTTGATGATTTCTGAATTCTTGTAAATTCATGAGGAATTCAGATTCTTCATTGATGAACTGTGGTCTTCCCAGTATCACAAGAGCAAACTTAAACTGCAACAGACAGAGGGAGAGTAATTTAAACATAAAACATACCCTGTCAAACAAACCTATGGAAGAAACTGGATGTACAGAAGGCTGATGAAGCCAGGTGAAAACTGGATATATCTGAAGACTACACAAAGTTAACGTGCTACTGATTTTCATATAAGTTAACAGACGTCATGAACAGAAGATGCTAATGCTCTGGTACTAACAGAGGGCCAAAAAATGGCAGGATTTACTTCTCTTTTGTACTGAAACCTCTGCTCTTGGCAGATGCCAAATACAGCACACACAATTGTAGATATATTGTAAAATTTCACCAGTGGTGTGAAGTAACTGAGACTATATTTAAGAGATAATAGAGAACTTGCTATCTGCTGAGATGGCTCATACAGTAAGTCAACAGGCAAACATGCATGGTAGTTACTTTTATGCTCATACTGTGCATATTGAATAATAAAATTTTATTATATACCAACATATGCACACATAAGTAGTCTAAAGTCATACTAAATTAAATCATTCCGGTTCCTGTTTACTCCCCACCACACACACACACACACACACACACACACACACACACCTAACCAGGAATTAAATACACGGCGACATATACCAAGATTTTATAACATCATCACATTACTATATGGTATTTTAACATTTTAATAATTCATAACTTTTG
>Ga0123354_10011765_pt1 | contig 13547 bp, 7 predicted proteins | sample TergutLab28metaG_2_FD_97872 | JGI IMG/M metagenome (GOLD analysis project Ga0123354, IMG submission 97872) | Labiotermes labralis P4 segment gut microbial communities from Petit-Saut dam, French Guiana - Lab288 P4 | ecosystem: Host-associated > Arthropoda: Insects > Digestive system > Gut ... | reverse complement strand
AGTACTGCAGTGTGAAGCTTGAAGCCTGAGCGGTGGGGATCACCGCTGGTTCAAGAGAAGTACCAGGAAGAAATGCCTGTGACACGAGACATACATATCGTATAATAATAATAATAATAATAATTCAGTCTTGAAATGTAACCTCGCTTGTTTTCGGCGTTGAACTTCAATGGGCCTGATTTGAGCTGAGCGTTTAGTGTCTTTTTCTACTGTGATTTTCATTCATATGGCCGTTGTACCGTATTTATTTAAGAGCAGATAAATTCCCGGTTACGATCTTATTCCAGTTTTCCACTTTTACCCTCCAACCCAGAATAAGACTGCTTACAGAAATGCTCCCTTCCAGACATAAACTTTTTAATGGACTGTGTTTGGGGTGGGGGCCCTATACTGTTCTGTCAACATGACAAAGCCCCACTTGGATTGGAGGAATCTTGAGTTCAGACTTTGCTTGGTTAATTTCCTTCTCCTTTTATATTTGACTTGCTGATTGGTTAGTTAGGTACTTTGCTATCCAGTTCTTCTTCTTGAAGGTTCCATATTCTTTTGAATCAATATGTGGCCTGTGTTTCAAGAAAGACTGTCACAAGCATCTTGTTAGGCGCGTTGGCAACACTGCGATTGGAGACTATTAGCAGCACCACGTCTATATGTCCGTCTGTCCTTCCGTCTGCAAGCGACAACTCGTTTCCCACTGGACCGGTTTTCATGAATTTGGACGTTTGAAAATTTTTCGAAAATCTGTCAAGAAAATTCAAGTTAGTTTAAAATGTAACAAGAACAACGGATGTATAAAGATCTATGTACATGAAGATCTATGTACATATACGATAATATATCGCTAAATTCTTCGTAGAATGGAAAATGTTTCAGATGAAGTTGTAGAGAAAACGAAGCACATATTGTGTGTTCCAATTTTTTTAAAAAATATCGTGCCGTTTATAAGATACTGTGGAAAAATACTGTAGAGCCGGGCATGTCACAAATTACAATAAAACAAGGCGCATAACCTTTGCATGCTGGGTAAATAAGGCTGCAACCGCACGCTCAGAATGTGTAATACTTTTTACTCTTCCACGGCGACAGTGATTAAGCGAAGAAGCCTCAATGTTACATTACACGTACATTTACTGTCTTTGTTAGATTGGAATAATTTGCAGACGAAATAAGGAAAGTATGACAGATTCTACGTTGCTGTCCAACTTCATCGAACAATTATTATGGAATAAGCAAGGATTTTGGATCGGACCTTAAAACTGCTACTTTCCTTTTTTATAAATTTCAATTAATTAAGTTTCATTAGCCTGCTTTTGTTATTGTTTCGCCTAACAGTATGAAGTGGAGAACCTGTAGGGTATTCGCTTGCCGGGACTTTTTGAGCGAATAGGATAGTATATCTGCGTCCTTTTCTTGGACACAGAGGACATTATGATTTTAAGTCTGGGGGCCTTCTGGAACTTTGATAAAGGGACAGGGCTCTCCTGTGCTGATATCAGATTATGGGACAAAAAGGGCCAGTCTATAATGCCTAGGTACTGCGGGACCGTAAGGGCTCGAACCAAATGCAAATCAATCAATCAACATTATGAAGTCCATTGAAGAAATTGACTGGAAATTTTAAAATTTTCCATCTGTTGTTTCAGTGTCCACAGACAACCCTTCCATTGAACTACTGTTTTCCAATATAAACCTTGAGAGACACTTCGACATCACCCTTTTCTAATATGTACGAAACGAAGAGGGACATTTCTGGAATTTCAGCTTAATATAATAGAAGGTCTTGCTAGATAGAGGTAACTTTTTTCCCCCAAAAAACATCGAGACTGGAATACCGAAAATTTCATCCATATATTCTCAGTGCTGTTGGTTGCTGTCATTTTTGGTCTGCTAGTTATAGGTAGGCCACTGACGATGGTGACTGCTACGTAGCCACCGAATTGCACGGGTCATCGTCGGGCCGTGGAATATCGGTTGCCTACGGCAGGTAAAAATGTGGTCGGAAAAAAATACGTTATTTATAGTAATGGAAACCTGTGACAATCAGATTTTGATATCAAACAGATATTTTAAGTGTCACGCTTTCATTTCTCTATAAGAGGGTCACACATTCACGATTCCATTTCACTTGTATTGAGAGTTAATGCCGTAGGCAATGTGCGACGATGTGAAATAAAGGATTTTCGATTTGAGTCCGCCCCCTCAGGAAGCGGACCCCTCACTGATTCGAATCGAGTGCAGTAAATTCGACAACGCATTACTAGCGATTTATTGAACACACAATGAATGGACTCCCATTTATTTTATCCTGGCTCCTCTGGAGCACAATATGACACTTTTCTTCTTGCGAGAAGAGAATTTTACTTATTTCTGATTATGTTTCCTGTAAACAAGTCTACGAAGTATTGAGGAATTTATATAAGCCTTGTATTGACAATGGATGTCAGGTTCTTCTGTTATTTCACACTTTACAAACTGTTATAACTTTGTGTTATTGTTATGGGCGTGAAACAGGGTCTTTGAACAAAACAAAATTAAGGTTCTTTGTCTCGAATTACTGAGAAAGATACATGAATGTAATCGTTAGTCTATAGGCTATAGCTAATTAGTTGAGGCAGGCAATTTATGGATAATAATTGTCTTTTTCATGCTTTCGTTATGTCATTTCGTTGATAACAAAGCAAAAAACGCTGTAGGTCAGTTATGAATTAATTATAACATGGCAGCAATAAATAGCAGTGGAATATGTGCTTCAGTTGGGATGTCGACTGAGAAAGTATTTGCTTCTAGACCACATAGAAGGACTACCTTGAATCGCTTTGAAAGACGCATTGTTCAGTGTTGTATAAGTTTAGCGTGCGGCTGTTATACTGCTTTGAAGATAAACTATTTGGAAACAAGACAGGAACTGTATGTATAACGTAACATTGAGGATCGTTCGCGTAACCATTTTTTGCAGTGGAAAATCAATACGTATCACATATTCTGAATGTGTATTTGTAGACTTAGGAGTCCAGTATGCAATGCGCATGTGCCATATTGTCATCTGTGGCCTGCGTGGCTCTACAATATATTTCTACATTATCTCATAAACGCCACAATTTGCGAAAAAAAAATAGTTCTTGGACAAAATACGAACGGTTTGATTTTCTGCACCACTTTTGTATGAAACGTTCCTCATTCTAATAAGAAATGAGCGAGTTATGATCAAAAACGTACGCGGGTCTTCATGGAAAGTACCCGTTATTCTTGTCCTATTTTAAAGAAATTTGAAATGTTTCAACACATTTGTGAAAAGCACTCAAATATCAAATTTCGTGAAAACCCTTTCAGTGACAGCTGTGTTGTTCCGTGGGAACGGACGTACCGACAGATACACAAAAATGACGAAGCAAATAGTCTCCTTTGCAATTTTGACAAAGCGCCTAAAAAGCACAGCATGCACGTAACAAGCGCGTTTCCTATTGCTACAAGCAGGTGACGCTGACTGCTTATTAAATTCGCAAATACGATGAAATATAATATTTGAAACAAAACTCTGGTCTGTTGCTACGACCTTCACCTGAAGGACCTTTACATATATTAAAAGTTTATTAAAATGTGAGAATAAGGATCTTGTGTGAAGTGGTGAGTTACGTGGTTCAGTTACATTGAAGAAATGTTCCGAAGGTTTATCTAAATCTATTAGATAAACGGGAAGTTATGACAGGCGAAAAGGCGAATACGCAAATACAGAATTTTACGGCAGTTTGAGGGGTATGACTAAGAATTGCCACCGACGATGTTACTCGTAGATAACAGTTAAAGGTACTTATTATTTGATGTTCAGAAATAATGCTGATTTAAATAAGTTTAAAACTCACTTGTAACTAACTGATCTATCGTTATTCTTATACTAAAACTAACTAGATGCACTAATTTCTCAAATTTATTTTTAATAAAACTCTACATGTTTCGGAGAGTTCCTCTGTCCATTATCATGAGTTTAACGCTGTACACACAGCAATGGTATATGTCATACAGGTTATGCTGACCGCTTGTTAGCAAGCAGTCAGCATATACCATTGCTATGTGTACAGTGCTAAACTCCTGATGATGGACAGAGGAACTGTCCGAAACATGTAGATTTTTATTCCAAAATAAATTTGAGAAATTAGTGCATCTAGGTTGGTTTTAGTATAAGAATATATCACGATGCACGGTCAACTGCACGTCAAATTGGTCTATCGTTGTTACAAAATATAAAAAAATAAAAATGACGTAAATTTTAATTGGGACGCTTATAGGCGAATTGTGAATTTAAGAACCGCTTCTTATACGTAACATTGGTTTTCCGACATCTTGTAATGAACTGAAGTCCACGCACCCCGTAGTAAAAATAAATGAACCAGGTTGACGGCTTGGTTTTTTGTTTATGATTTTTTATAAATGTTTAAGAACAAGAAGGTCTTTGCAGAATATTACATCACCCAAAGTTTCGAACAATTCCACTACGCCAAAACTCCAAATTATTATTTGAATTTGTGTTTTGGTCTCGGAAGTGAAGCGCTGAAAACAATTAGTTTCAGAAGATTGCTAGTTTTGACTTTTGAGTTCGCAAAATTATTTAGACCTTCAAGAACGAATATGCAGGCAGCTCTAACCACCAAGCCATGAAGTACTCCTTTGTCTCAGCTGAAGTGAAAAAATGGTCTCTAAGTGTGTGTTCAGATATGTTTTCCTTATAGCATCACAACGATCATTTCTCACTGTGCAATGCGGTAATCTGCGGTAATCGAAGCATGTGTGGACTAAGCAGTGGTCCTTAGCCAATCTGTAAGGTACACCATTACACTCGTTCCGTCACCATTACCAGGTGACAGTAATTATTTTGCAGCGTACTGATCTGCACTCATATCCCATTCCTTTCATTCTCTCCATGTGGTTTCCTATGAACCCCAGTCTTGAAGTAGGGATTGGTCTTCTGACATCCAAAATGCAAGTTGTGTTTAGCTGATGCTGTCTGTAATCGTGTTCATTCGCGTGCTCTTTCAAAGGCTATTCTACTGGACGGTAATAATTTAACACCTCTTCTATGTTTTTACGGTTCACACTGTAAGTTACAAATCATCTCGAGCAGCGCTGAGTCACATGTAGCTTTTACAGCTGCATGTAGAGAGCATCTTGTATCTATGAGCTTCTTCTTCTTTGGGAGGGGAGTGGGACATGAAATTCCCCATGAAGATGTTCGGCGTCTTGTTCACCCGTCCTCATCAGCATACTTCTGATTGTTCACAAAGACAGAATATGCACTTAAGGAATTCAGTATCAGTTTGATTCGAACTGTGTACACCAGTTGGTTATACAGAAAATGTCACTAAACTCCTTCCATTGTATATGTCGTGTAAAGTGCTGCCTGAAATTCTGGGTAATGTTCCGCTTCTTAGCCTAAATAACCCACAACCTTTCGAAGGCCGGATTTGCCTCCAGCTTCAGGTGGAACAGGAAAAGGAAGAACTTACTGTGGTGGGCCCATGCTTCTTGACCTTAAAACGGTGGATTATATCCAAAATTTTCGTCATGGCTCCGACAACATACCTTTATCACTGTCACGTTCGTTTAAATTTGAATTAAGTCTTTTATGGGCCGCTAATGACAACGACATCTCAGAATTTCATTCAGTAATACATTAAGAGGAAGTAAGTTCGGAAAAATGCTTGCAAGGGTACGCCATTAATTACGGCACCTTGCCTTCTACTCTTCTACCTGAAAAGGGCAAACAACAAAATATACAACCGAAATTGGTCGCTCGTATCTGGCGAACATCGGAAACTAAAGAGAGGGAAGTTACACTATGCTGGAAAATTGTTTAATGATGAACTTAATAAATTTTACCATTCCCCAAGATGTACGCAGTTACTGGGTACTGGAGGAGACTGCATAATGATTGACACTCATTGGGGAGAGGAGAGGTGCATTTAGGTCTTTGTGGAGAATTGTGGTGGACAGCGACCACTTGCAAGATTTAGGCGTAGATGGGAGGGTAACATTAAGATAGATCTTTAAGAAATAGGACTGAGGGGAGGGGGCGTGGTCTGGGTGAATCTGGATCAGGATAAGGACAGTTGGCGGGCTGTTGTAACGCGGTAATGAACATTCCTGCTCAATAAAATGCAGGGAATTTCCTGACCAGCCGAGCTTCTCAAGAAGAACTCTGTACTCCATGGAGTTTGCTAATTTCTGCCCTTCAGGAAATACGGTTATGGCGATCAAATAAAGGAGAATAAGCACGGTGAGGGGTGGGAGCATTGGAGAGTGCGTAAAACATTTTGGTCGGAAGACCTGAGAGAGAGAGAGAGACTGTTTGGAGTACCTAAGTGCTGGTGAGAGGATGATATTAAAATACGTGTTAAAGAAGTGATCCTTTTGGTGTGAGCTGCTTTAATCTGTCTCTGGAAAGGCATAATTGGTGGGCTGCTGTTAACATTATAATTAGTTTCTAGATCCCCTAGAAGACTGAAATTTTTCTTTACAAACAGTCGACATAGCTTCTCCAGAAAAACTGTGCTTATTGGGTTAGATATAGACGTTGAAAAATTATCAGAGGTTGTGTGCCATGCTTCTGGTGATCAGTCTGCAGAATCTTTGCAGACATAGTAAGAGGGAGCTTACTGTTGGATGGCACGTACTTCAAATCTAGGGTCGAGTTATTTTATCAACCTCGCATGAAGCAGGGAAACAACTATTTGTTACGTACCGTCCTTGTTCATGGCCGCCTGAAAACACTTGTTGAGTCTGCACGCTCGACACTGGTTGCGGTGTGTTTTGTCGATAGGACAGCGTCCCTTCAGGTCGCCGGCTGCTTTGCACGTATACACTCGGTTACGGTGAATACTTCGCTTGAAGAACCCAGAACAACCTGTAAAACAACGAAGTGAGTTGGTTTAAACAAGCTTTTGGTGTCCGAGACTGGCAAGAACAAGACAGGGAATGTACGTGTAATGCAACATTGAGGTGTGTTCGTGCAACAATTATTGTAGAGGAAAAGCAATGTATATTACATATTCTGAGTGTGTGTATTTGTAGTCTTAGGTATTCAGCATGCAAGACGCACGCGCCGTACTGTCATCTGTGGCCTGCACCGTTCTATAATATTTTTCCACATAATTTCACAAGCGGCACGATTTTAGAAAAAAAAAAAAAGGTTACCGACCCCAATATGTGTGTTTTGATTTTCTCTACAAATTTTGTCTGTAACATTTCTCATTCTTGGAAGAAATGAGCGAGATAGGATAAAAGTATCTATTGGTCTTCGTGTTAAGTGCCCTTTATTCTTGTCCGATTTTAATGAAAGTCGAATTTTTCGATAGATTTTCGAAAAATCCTCAAATATCAAAATTCATGAAAATCCGTCCAGTGTGAGCCGAGTTCCATGCGGATGGATGGAAGGACAGACGGACAGACATGACGAAGTTAATGGTCACTTTTCGAAATTTTGCGAACGCGCCTAAAAATTGGAGCCTTGGTAAGCCTATTAGAAACTTTACCCAGTAGAGCGCAGTGCTGTGTCAAGCAGTGGTGTTATGTGGAGTAGACGTAAATATGGGTGAATTGTTTTGGCTAGCGATCTGGGAAGTAACCTACCTCGTAGTTAATCGATATGGATGGCTTTGTTTATTATAGCAGAATAGGCAGAGAGGGAATAAGTGTCAAATCTCTGCTTACTCTTAGATTGAAAAGCTATTGTCACAAGTTTTGGTGTCATTATGACTGTGACTGGTGGTCAGATCAGTTTCAGAAGTGACCTAGGAAAAAGGTATGTAGTCAAACACAACTTAATCACTGAGGTGTACTTAATGACTGTGATGGAAACAACAACATGTTTCGGCCCGTATTGGCCATCATCAGGTATAGGATTTTGCAATTTTGCAGTTCCTACACCTGCCAATTCAGGATGGGCGAGACTGATTTGTGATAAAAGAATTTGCAATGTTGCAATTCCTACACCTGTCAATTCAGGATGGGCGTGACTGATTTGTGATAAAAGAATTTGCAATTTTGCAATTCCTACACCTGTCAATTCAGGATGGGCGAGACTGATTTGTGATAAAAGAATTTGCAATTTTGCAATTCCTACACCTGCCAATTCAGGATGGGCGAGACTGATTTGTGATAAAAGAATTTGCAATTTTGCAATTCCTACACCTGCCAATTCAGGATGGGCGTGACTGATTTGTGATAAAAGAATTTGCAATTTTGCAATTCCTACACCTGCCAATTCAGGATGGGCGAGACTGATTTGTGATAAAAGAATTTGCAATTTTGCAATTCCTACACCTGTCAATTCAGGATGGGCGAGACTGATTTGTGATAAAAGAATTTGCAATTTTGCAATTCCTACACCTGTCAATTCAGGATGGGCGTGACTGATTTGTGATAAAAGAATTTGCAATTTTGCAATTCCTACACCTGCCAATTCAGGATGGGCGAGACTGATTTGTGATAAAAGAATTTGCAATTATGCAATTCCTACACCTGTCAATTCAGGATGGGCGAGACTGATTTGTGATAAAAGAAAAGCATGGCACTCTTCCACACATTTGTTTTCCTGTACTCTCCCTGTGCTTACCGTCGCAGCTGTAGATGCCGTAGTGCTTGCCTGAACTTCTGTCGCCACACACCTTGCAAGGAATATCCAGGAGACGATCTCCTGCAAACACACAGACAAAAGTACCGTGTTAATGACGCGACCAAGGGCGGGATTGAAAAGTGCTACAAGCTAAGGATCAATTTACCAATAAGTAACGATTGACTGATAGCCCTAATTGGACTGATTGCTTGACTGACTGCAAGTAAATGACACATGACTGGATCGGCTAGACTTGCTGAACGGTGTATTGCATCCCGACTTCTCTTCGTAAGATGCCTGTTTTGAGTCTGTGCTTGTTCCTCAGCTATATGGACTTATATTTTCATGGTTTTAAGCAGACAATTAAGACAAATACCTGCATTTGATTATTTCCAAGTCTCTCTGCATGGAACATTTCCATTGATATTCTGAGTTGCTGGTGGCGGCTGAACATAAATTAGGAGGAAATGACTGCGTAGGCTGACTGGCCTGGCTGCTCAGTGCAAATAATCTGAACTATTTTAAACTTATGCATCCCTTTGAGTTGAAATATAAATAAGCAGTAAACAGGTAGACCATCAAAACACAACTTTATAAAATAAGGATTCACTCAGCTAAGCCGGTCATAGGCTGACTGACTAATGGATGGTTCTGCGACTCTCTATTATAGAATCCGAAATTGCAATATTACTAATGCCAAAGTTGCCATTAGCACTGTCCGAGATAGCTCAGTTTTACTTTACCAGTTTATCTGATTTTCAAGTCTTCGACTTGCAAAAAAGTTTTCTCAAATTTTAAACGAATTTGTAATTTCTCATAATCCATTGACACATCTTGGTCTATTGAACAAAATGCAAAGAAAATTATAGTATTAATATGGCTCTTCTATAGGTTTTCGCTTTCCTTGGAAAGACAGGTGACCTCTAAAATTGTTGTCATGTAGTTTGGGACACAGGAAGCGGAAAAGTGAAAATTTGTCGAGAAGATATAAAAGTACTAAAACTGTAGTAACTGAACTACAAGGAATAAACTGTAGTTTTGTACCAATTCTACTAACTTAGTACAATTCGAGCCAGGAGTGGTGACATAAAATCAGAAACGATGATACTTCTTTTGTTTTGGTCTGATTTCCACAGACGGGGATCACCAACTTTTAGAACGGTAGGCAAAGTTGTGAAGTATGCCAGTTTGCTGCTTGGTTGCAAAGAGAACAGAACGATTTCTGTTGCACTTCCAACTACAAGATTTTACTGCCAGCATGTATGCTGAACGTTACGGCAGCACATTACCATTCACTTCGTCTGCTTCCGTTGTTCGCAGGCAGATGGATGCCACGTTACGCGGAACGAGATACACAAGGAATCCCCAGCTTCGATTATGTTCCGGGTGGTCAGGGTCTTAGTGGAATTCTGAAAAGGTGGTAAATGGACTAGATGGACACTGCCTTTTTAGTCGCTTCCGCTAAATTGCGGAAAGCGACTGTTAGCTTCGTTACGTCTGTCTGTCCGTCTGGCAGTCTGTCCTTCCGTCCGTCCGCATGGAATAACTCGGCTCCCATTGGAAGGATTTTCATGAAATATTATATTTGAATATATTTTTTGAAAATCTGTCTAGATCATTAAATTTCACTAAAAATCTGACATGAATAAGCTAACGGGTACTTTACATGATAACCAATTTACATTTTTGATCATATCTCGCGCAGTTCTTCTTAGAATGAGAAATGTTTAGATGAAAGGTATAGAGAAAATCACAGCACACATTTTGTAATCAATAATTTTTCTTTGAAAATCGTGCCGTTTATGAGATAATGTGGAAAATATCGTAGAATTAGACAGGCCACAGATGACGCTATGGCGCATGCGAATAGCCTTGTGGATAAGTAAGGCTAAACACACACACACACACACACACACACATATATACACACACAGACACACACACAGAATATGCAATAATTATTGCTTTTCCACTGCAATAACGTTTGCACGAAAGCCTCTCAATATTACGATTTACGTACATTTTCTGTCTTGCTATTTCTTCTGTCGCGGGTACAAATAACAAATATTTTATTCTGTCTTCTATGTAAAATGTTATGATTAAACTTACAGAGAATATCTAACTGTAGCGGTTAGCGTTTCTTATTCATGAGATTCTAATCTTGATGTCAAATTAGCCATGTTGCCCAGGAAATTAAACTTCGTAAAGTGGCGCTTAATGTTTGTTGATGGTAAATATCGAATTCTTGTCATTCTTCTAGGGTATGGAATTTCGACGTGGATCCTAGAATTTGGAAAATTTTTGCATCTGTGCTTTAAATCGTCCTTGATATATTTTTTATTATGAGGAAAAATATCTTGTTAGTGACAAACTGACAGCAGGCCACGCCTTATTTCTCTCATTTTTTTCCCAGTTTTAAATTCGAAATCATTCTATCATTGCGCCCTCAAGGCACAAGAACAATTTCAGTGTAGACAGAGTCTACAAATAAACCGAAAAAATATATTCTCATAAACAATTAAAAATATATTGAAATGACGTTACAAAAATACAATAAAATAAACGGTAATTTATATATTCTAAAACGAATTTTGATACGTAAGTGCCAGTTGATTAAAGTCACGCAAGTAGAGAGAGTTATGACAGGGAAATTTAGATTTTTAAATCAGAAATGATCACAGGGATTATAGGTATTTTAAGCCCTTATTTTTGAAACGATTGTAGGACTTCACTATAGGGTTTATTAGACCACAGAAAATTCTGAAATCAGAAAAAATTGAGAATTTGAAAAACAGTTGATGAGGTAGGCCTATAAATATAAAAACAAAATTGGACAAAATTATTTAGAAACAACACAGGCAATGTACGTATAAAGTAACATTGAGGACCTTTCGTGCAACCATTGTTGCAGTGGAAAAGCAATAAGTATTACACATTCTGATTGTGTGTTTGTAGCCTTAGGTATACAGCATGCAATGCGCATGTGCCAAATTGTTATCCGTGGCCTGCCTGGATCTAAATTATTTTTCCAGATTATCTCACAAAAGGTAGAATTTTCGAAAAATGTTATTAAACACAAAATGTGTGTTTTGATTTTCTCTACCACTTTGATCTGAAGCATTTTTTATTTTGAAAACAATTGAGCGAGATGTGATGAAAAAGGGAGTTATTTTTCATGTAAAGTACCCGTTATTCTTGTCCGCTATCAAAGAAACTCGAAATTCTCGTCAGATTGTCGAAAAATATTCAAATATCAAACTTCATGACAATACGTCTGGATTGAGCCGAATTGTTCCATGCGGACTGACAGATAGACATGACGAAGCTAATAGTCGCTTTTCGCGATGGAGAGACCAAGACCGTCTTGGGATTCACAGGAAAACCTCTAACGACGTAAACCTGATGGTGATGAGTATGATAATGTTCACGATGATGGTCTGATTAAACTGATAAACATCACTTCATGTGCTGCCGCCGCCATGACCGCCGCTGCCACCACCACCACCACCACTACCACCACCACCACCAACACTACTTCACTTTAAAGGGTGGATTCAGACTGCCTTTAATTTTGTTTTGTGCCTATTAAAAGAGCATGGGGCTCTTTCCACGGGAGTAAATCAACCTTTTGCTTCAGTCTGATTCATACTTACATACTCCACGGAGCAGAGTCCTTCTTGAGAAGCTAACCTGTTCCCAGCTGGTCAAAAAACTGTCCTCATTTTATGGAACCTGAAGGTTCATATTGCATTTACAAGTGCTCGCCACTTCTCCCTGTTCTAGCCAGATACCAAAGGATCAGTCAACGTCCGAGACTTTCTTTGTGAATGGTGCGTAACATTTTAGGTTTTTACGGTGAGTTGTTAGCACCTCGCCCAAACCCTAAGCTGAATGACCACACCTTGTCAGCTCTCCGCGACTACTTTTTCAATTTATTCGCAGCCACTCTCCATTTTGGAGGCCGTTTCTCCATCCGCAACCTGAGGACAGGCCATGCCGTGTTGACAGGGGTCCACTTATTATGGGCATTAGTCTGACCATTGGTTTTATCTAGTGATGGGTTGAAGAAAGAGTGGGTCTATACATCTACGCCCTCTGTACCCCTATAAGCTTTCAAGACATGCACCGGGACAACGTTACCTGCTTTTCTTTACCTTACCAGGGTTGGATTGTTTTCCTTTGCAGCTGCAGACTTTTCTTATTCTGGGTGACCTGGGAGGTCTGAGTGTGTCTGCATGTCTATTTACCCTTTTGCTCACTACAGCCGATGTGGTTGTGACTGTGTTAAAGGTACGGTCTTGGTTTTGTGAGGGAGCGACTAAGAACCACCCCCGTTTCTACTATGCCTTTGAGCTAACGTAAGGGGAGATAATTGGTTTGTCAATCCCCCACATACCGAAAGTTTTGAATCGATTTCCTTGGACAGAAGACTGGACAGTTGAACGCTATCTCACTTCGCTCACCTCTGGCGTTTCCTCATCCCTCTTTGTACTCATATATAGAAGCGTCACTCATAATGACGTCATTACTACTGCTGCTGGTACTAATACTATTACTACTACTACTATTACTACTACTGCTACTACTACTACTACTTCTGGTTGCAAAATGGACAGCCAAAACCCAACTCTTTGCAGGGGCATGGAATTTTCTCTCCGCCATTTTATCCTACCCGTCTGTGTTCCACCCGACATTCTGCCGATGAAAATCCGAGGCTCTTTCCCTGAGGTAATCAGGCCGGAGCGTGAAGCTTACCACTTTATCTAGAGCCGAGTTCTAACCATGATCGAAGTATTTTGCTGAAAATCTTGGCCCACTTTATAGTAGTAATAGTAGTAGTAGTAGTAGTGGTGGTGGTGGTGGTTGTGGTGGTAGTAGTAGTAGTGGATATAGTGGTGGTGGTGGTAGTGGAAGTAGTAGTAGTAGTGGTGGTGGTGGTGGT
>Ga0123354_10011762_pt1 | contig 13549 bp, 8 predicted proteins | sample TergutLab28metaG_2_FD_97872 | JGI IMG/M metagenome (GOLD analysis project Ga0123354, IMG submission 97872) | Labiotermes labralis P4 segment gut microbial communities from Petit-Saut dam, French Guiana - Lab288 P4 | ecosystem: Host-associated > Arthropoda: Insects > Digestive system > Gut ... | reverse complement strand
TTAAGTTCCATAGACAACCTGATGATGGCCAACACAGGCCGAAACATGTAGTTGTTTTCCATCACATTCATTAAATTACACCTCAGTGATTAAGTTGTGTTTGACTACATACCTTCTCCTAAGAAGTACTCAAATTTTGTAACCTCACAATTAACAAATATTATATTCCATCGATAACGTACGTAATGAAAAGACAGGATTAGCACAGCTTCCACCATCTTTCCTATCTCCGAATACTACTTGCATTTCACTGGGTTCCAACAAACCGCACATGTTGTAACAAAGTTTATTAATTCAGGTAATTTTAGGTAAGTGGAAACGATAACTTGACCATCTACAATGTGTTCGTGTCAATATATCCCATATATTCAGTGAATTAATAACGTATAGCATAAGTCCATATCTGTGCTTCGACTTAAAATGAACATATTAGCCCTTTAAAGCTGTTGCCAATCAAGTATAAGTAAAATTGAATTCGCAATTAACAGCAGTCTTGTCATAACTGATAGACTAATACCGAATATACAATTCTACGGACGGTTTAGATTTCTTGTAAACAAGATGACGTAATTACATACTAATAAAAACATAAAAATGGAAGTACTGATATGAACGTCGTTGTTAACGTATTGCGAATTTAAGGAATAATAAATAAACCTGCAGGGAAAATTATAAGAAACATCAACAAAAACCAGAAAATCGGACAGAATATTCGATCCCTAAAAAGGTATCGTACGTCTACTTTATTACATAAAAAACAGACTAGCATTTACCTAACAAGAAACCAAATCAATATTGCAACTTTTTTAACAACAGACTGGAGAAGTATCCAACAAAGAAAGAGCTCCGAGGCATTTAAACTCAAACTGTACGTCCTACAATGCAATGTCTGCAATAAGAATGTTCGACCAGTTATTCAAGTCCAGTGAGTTCTATTTAAAAGTAATTACTACAACGCAGTGAAACAGTAATAATTCAGGATTGGTCTGTCCATCTATTGTCATAAAGCGAATTCGTGTCAAAATATGTGAATTGTTTCGTGTTATGCCCCCAATGAAAGTGATGAATTCGGTAGTTAGCAAGCCCGCAGAGATTTACATGTCTGGCTAGTTCTGGCCACCATTTCTCCTAAATTATAAATTCATAAAATTTCTCAAGAAAGAAGCTAAATGTGAGAGTGCATGAAATGTGAATTTCTATGTTGTATATGTTGTGTGATTGTACAACACACACCATAAAAGTTTTTTCACATCGTAGGAAGAGATTTACAATCAACAGCAATGGATATCTAACAAATGGTCAGATATTATATAAGCGGAAATGTGCCTAATATCGTCCCCATTTTTAACCTCAAATATCGATGACATGATAAAGCAGAAAGAGCTGAGAATGGCGTGAGTCTAATTTAACGCTTAAGTACTTAAGCCCCCCAAAACTTATTTTCCTATATCTTTTAAGCAAAGAAACTTAAGTGTCAGTTGGCGATATTAGGAACACATTGTGACTATTATTGTCCCCAGCCAATCAATTATATTAAGCTCTTAGATATGACGCATTACACTGAAATAAAACACAGTAAACTTTGAAATACAAATTTAACCAAAATACGCCAATGTGGAATTAAAATCTATTATCTTATCATCGGGTTTTGAAATTATTGCATCAAAATGCCCGGAGAGTCAAAAAGAAAAGAAAGCAATGGCTGTATCAAAGAAAAGAACTTCACTGGAATATTGGTACAAACATGTTTTGCCAAACCTTGTAGTTAAGGTAAACGGGCAGAGAATTTATTCAGAGTTGCAGTAAAAGCAAAGAAACATATTCCAGTCATCTGTACTTGAACAGTCTTCATGGCACCATTGTAGCGTTGTGTGCATTTACTCCACCTGTAGCCGCGTCTGTCTCTAGAATACAGCCCTGAACAGTACAAGCACTCAGTGTCAATATCCGAATTTTCTTCATCACTTTTTATGAGACTGGGCTCCTCACAATCTTCGGAGCCAAAGGATGAAGATTGTCTTCATCTTATGTTCAATACGATTGACTGAAATATTTTCGTCAGTAGCACCGGAATGTCTCTTCTTCTGCAACCGTAATTTGGAAGATTGCCTCTTACCTTTAGTTTCTTTCCTCTTTCGGTCTTCTTGAAGTTTGTTTCCGAAAGCAAGCGCATCAAAATAGCAGCAGATCCTTCCGGGGATGTTCATGTTTTGTTGGCTGTCTCAAACAGGGTTAATGTCAGAGGGCAGAACGACAACACTTGTGTTTTGTGAGGCAGCCGGAGTGACTGTTGTTTAGGTTCTGTGGATTTGTGCCGCTAGGGGTAGGCGGTTCTTCTGCATTTCCGGCACATGGCACAGGGTTGTCAAGCAAACAACTCGTGATGTTGGGCTGAGTTCCTTCCAGGATCAAGATTATCATAATGGAGATTTGTAGGGAAACGGGCCTGTTTTCCGGAATGCGTTTGCGGAAAAGTTTGCTGTGGCCAAATTCAAGTAAGCTTTCCCAACGATTCCGGTAAACTCATAGTGTATAACAACTCTTTTTGAATGGGGTTTCAGTCACATTTCTATCTCCTGTGCGTAGTATTCCTTCAGAGGCCCCATAAAGGAAAATTCCAGAGGTTGCAGTATATGAGTTCCATGCGGGGTAAGACAAACAACGTGCACCCCATTTTTCCGAGCACAGTCTATCAACTCGATATTCGTCGAATCAGAATAGTGACCATCCAGTGTCGGGATAACGCGACCTGTTTTAGATGGTTTCACGAAACGGACAGAATATTTGAACCATTGCGTAAAGCACTCTTTCTGGATCCATCCAGCCTTGTGACAAGCTGCTATTGAACCGGGTGGAGTTCTACCCAGGAATTCAGCCTGCTTGTTGCTCCTAGGGAACACCAGACGAGAAGGAACATACGTGACTGTAGCATTCATGCAAATAACAATTTCACCAGTGAACCCTTCTCTGCTGAAGACAAAGTGATCCTTTGTTTATTTTTAAGGGAGATAACTTTTCATACTTTGTGCTGAACGACAGTCAGACCGGTCTCGTTATAGTTAAATAAGCACTGGCTCAAATATGTCGAAAATTTTTGCGACGTTTTCTTTGGTGAATCCCTTTACTCTTGCTGCCGAAGTAACTTAGGGCTTGCGCAAACTCAGTCGAAGATGGCGGCACATAAAGTTACACTGTCACTTCCAGCCTTCTGTTCCTTGTTGTGCCGAAAACGGACGGGCAAGACCATTTTTATTGCAAGTTCAAAGGTCATTAGTTTAAAACTACTTGTTGTTGGCCCAAAAAATTTACTGTCCACCAATATACAGTAACTGACAAGTTCTTCTTCAAGATTATTGGGTAACACTGCTTTCCGATCAAGCCGCTTATTGATCAGTTTCTCTGTATCTGTTTGCTTGCTGTTGGCTTTATCTTTGAGTGTCGAACTCGGTACTTCATATTCCTTCGATGTTTTTTTTTTCAGTCCCATTTTCTCACTTCTAACAGCCTTCATGGCATTCGCCATTTTCACTTGGCCCACATTATAACCTTTCTTTGGTCCATCTACAACACAGAATTCAGGGTCACTTGAAACCAGACGTGACGAAGTGCTGCATGAAGAGACGATATTAGGAACACCAGTAACAAAATGGCGACCTGACAAATATTAACAGTGACTGACAGTAAATCGTATTTACTGCCAACTAAATTACGTGTTATTTTGAATGTATGTTTGACATAATCTTATTCTTAAATTGTGCCTTGCCGGTTGAAACGAGGGTACGAAGCAAATATTTTGACGTTGTGAAACAAAACAGAGGCAAAAACAAGCCACTTCCCATCAGAACACAAACTCAGCTGAAACAAAAGATAGTTTTTACGTCAGAGGCTACAAATTTCGTAGCCAACCATCAAAGTTTGCAAGTCACCAGCTTCGATATCGCAGAGGACGGGTTTAGAAAGGGGGGACGATATTAGGCACATTTCCGCTTCTATGCAATTTTATCTTTTTAGGCGCGTTCGTAACGTTGCAAAAAATAAACGACTGTTAGCTTCGTCATGTCTGTCAGTTCGCATGCAAACTCTCAACTCCCACTAGACTGATTTTCATAAAATTTTATATTAAATTACTTTTCGAAAATCTGTCGAGAAAACTGAATTTTCGTTAAAAATTGACATGTATAACGGGCAATTTCTATGAAGATAAATATACATTTGTGATCATATTTCGCTCAAGTCTCCTTAAAATGAGAAATGTTTCAGACAAATTTGTGGAAGAAATCAAAACATACCTTTTATTTTCAATAATTTTTTTTCGAAAACCATTCCGTGTATGAGATAATGCGGTAAAATACTGAAGAACCGGACAGACCACAGATGGCAATATGGTTCATGCGCTCTGCGTGCTGGATACCTAACGCTACAAATACACACTCATAACATGCAATACCTATCGCTTTCTCACTGCAATAATTGTTGTTTGAACGCACCTCAATCGCAGGTTATACGTAAACTGCCCGTGTTGTTTACTTTTTGTATAGCCAGCTTTCTCTTCGGCACCAGTGCAACTTAAACGACAGCACATTTACCCCAGTTACCGATAACAAACACGGCCAGATAACGTAAAATTATATAGACCATTATGTAAAGGATCTTACATTTTTGTAAGCCTAACCTGGAATAGGAGAGTGTTGACAAGGTTCAGAATTACCCAAATTTGAAATTTTGATGAAAATTTTCTGGTTGGAGTCTCACTCTTTCAGGCGGACACACAAGAGGTAGGACGTGCACAACTGGTGCACAAACGCGCAGCCGAAATGTCCAGAATTTTAATTTAAAAATCCACAAATATCTGTAGAAATTTCATAATATTGGTACTGTATATGTAATGACAAAAAAGCTCTACCATAAATCGGTATTTTTCTTTTAAATGTCTAAATATTGTGGCAAGGCGACATTCAACGCTATACAGCACAAGACAGCAGCGGTTGTAGAATCATGAGCCAGCAAAACACCGTCACAAAAAAAGCCAACTCGAGAGATATCATATAACAAAATTCAATATATTAACTGTTGTTATTCTGGTGATCCCGGTTTCCAACATCACGTTAGGGAGTGGCCATTCCCGAATTTTACGTGAATTTCTTCTTCCCACTAAGCCAAATCTGGGATCGTGCCTTAAAGCAAGTCACGTACGCTTCCTTTCAAAACATTTGGTAATTCGACGTTTTCTAAATAAATGTCGCCAAAGAACTCAAGAATCCTTGCGTACAAGAGAACCGAAAAAAGTACAGAGAGTGGTTGACTGTAAACTCCAAATTGTTTCCAGTAACAACTTGAAAATTAGTTATGTGACTTCATATTTATATGGCAGTGTATACGTTTCTCTGTTAAGTGACATCTGTAGTCAGGAACATAAACACAGACGCTTCTTAGGATAGTGCGGCTTCCATTTCGTCGCGGTTTATTCCACGACGCTGTCATAAATTCGGGTTATGTAGCGTGGAAAGGAGGAAAAAATCGTGAATTAATATCTGGAAAGGATTTGGAAGGAGCAGTCTTGGCTCAACTTTAGTACCATAGTACCAATCATTTGCCTCGAGAGGTCGTGGAAACCACGATAGCCATCACTCAGGATTTTCTATGTTCATCCGATATTGGATCTGGGAAGCTTCCGAACTAAACCCAAGGACGTTACTGTTACACCGACCTGCTTGGTCGCATCCAGCTTCAAGGACACTTTGTAACAAACACGTTTCTCCTAAACTCCCGGTAATACTTACTTGAATACGTTACGTAAATTCCCAGAAGACAGTTTCCATAACACGTGACGGCAATTATCAACATATTGCATGACATACACAACGCAAGACTGCGCTCACTAAGACAGGGAATTTAATGTAGTGGGGCACGTTAACTTATATGAGTCAACTCTATGCCAAAAGCGAAAAATTTGCGTTAAAATGACTGGCTACGATAAGCCAGTGTCCACATGTTCAGAGCTTGTTTCAACACCTCCAACAAAAATCCGGAGATTTAAATTCTTCCCTAAATTATCACACTCACTCAAACCTTTAACGTTCATTACGGTTCTCACAGAATTCGTTCTCCAATTCCGAAAAACAGATCTGATCAGCTTGCGATTTAAACTACCGGCAGTTATGACACTTCATACATCATTCCGTATTCTGTCTTACGACAGCTCCATAGACTCAGTTCCCCGCAGAGAGCGAGCTGGTGCTTCCTCTCTATTTCCAGTATCCTTTCATTTCTTTAACGTCATTTAGTAGTTTGTTCCTCGTCTTCTAGCCACTTCTGTTCTTCCTGCAATTACGTGTTTTAAAAGTTAGTAACCATCCACTCAAGATTTCACCAATCCAGCTAACCTTGCTTCTTTTTGTTGTTTGTGGAATATTCCTTTCCTCTTGGCTCTGTGTAACACTTCACTTTCCACACGATCGGTCCAAATGATCCTCTCCACCCTTCTCCGGCACAACATTTCAAAACGTCCTTGATATTTTTTTATCTATTTCCAAAAGTGTTTAAGTTTCAGCACTACACAAAACTGATACCCAAATGTAGCAATATTCTAGTTATTTCCTTCAATTTAAGTCCATTTTGTTGGTGAAAAGAGACTTCTTCTTGTTGAATGCTTTCTACGCCATGGTAATCATGGATTTACTTTCACGTGAAAATGTTACATCATTTGTTATCATACTTCCAATAAATTTTAAATATCCCTCATTCTCCAGTATTGTATGATCAATCATAATCTCTACTGTAGATGGTTGCCTTGAGATGCTTATTAATTTAGTTGTATCCGTATTCATTTCCATGCTATATTACTTTCCAATTTCAATTAGTCTATCCTTCATGCTATGTAGTAGAGTTTCTTCTTTAGCCAGTAGCACATGTTTATCTGTTTATTTCACAACGTCAAAAACATTCCTCCAAAACCTTCAACAACTCTCTCGGCAAGGTACTCGCTCTATAAGTTACATAGAATCGGTGACAAAGGTCATCCATGTCTAACTCCTCTACCATTTTTCACACTTCCTTTCTCCCCCTGGTTCAGTCGTACCATAAACGCGCTGATCCAATTTGCTGATCAATCTTCTTTCACGACAGTTGATAACGGATTCAGTTGGAATCAGTACTAATTTCTTCCGGTTTACATGGTTTAATGCGTACGATATCAGGCCGTATTCACGGACGGCGCTTAAGTCTAACAACTGACGTATTCACAATGTGTTATTTGTCTGCAGGCAAAGCGTCGGATCATGGTGTGCCTGCTGCTGCTGTATGCAGTGTGCAGCACAGAGGCTGCTCGCATCCTGGGAATCTTCCCCACACCGTCCGCCAGTCATCAGTTGACGTTCCAAGCCGTTATGAAGGCCCTGGCAGCAAGAGGACACCAGATTACTGTCATCAGTCCGAACCCTCTTAAGGTTTCTGTTTATTCAGTACTTCCATGCTGGCAGTGAATAAATTTATGTTGTCTTAACCTCAGCCCAAAGTAATCTTACATAAATAATAGCCTATAGGCTTATTGTGTGACACTGCATTGCACTTAAATTGATTTCTCGGATGACATGGGTTGAGAGATAACTGAACACTGCTGTTTGTGAGCGTGTGTGAAAAATCCCGTCTGCTCATGCACGTAACCAGCTTATAGCTATATCAACTTCACCAAACATCCCCCACGCGCTAAAATTGTGATGCATATTAACAGTAATTACACCACCATTACGGCTACACGAACGAGTTAATCTTAAGCGACACTAATCCCAATTAATATGATTTCCTGGTGTATTTCACATTAACATAAATCATATTGAGGTCCTTTTGGAAAGATATATTACGAAAGATGTGGTAGTTTCAAATCGCTTACACTGCATGATTTTTATTTAAAAAATCTCCGGAGTTAAATTGCTCTTCGTACCTTCAGTAACACAATACCCTCAAACAGCTGTATATGAAGGTTGTTCAACTTGTCGCGGCCCATAATACTGGAGGCCAGAATGTCAAGAACTGTCACCATCTGTCCCACAAGTTGCTAAATCTCTGTCTATCTTAAAGCATCCTTCATTATAACAATACGATTTTTCCAAATCCTATGATTTCTGCTTCAATAGCACCAAATTCAGTATTAAAGAAAGACGACGGGTGTGTGGAATGATAAATGTGGCTCAGGACAGGGAAGAGTGGCGGGGCATTCCGAACTCACCAGTGATCTTTGGCGGATGTGCACTTTGAAGTGCTGAAACACGCTGCTTATTCACGGGATCTGGGAACTTCAAACTACCAAGTGTTCACACACTTGAAAAAAAATTAAGGGGACGAATTTTTCGACCACTGAGGATAGCATGCCTGCTGCAGACGACTGGTTTGCAATCCAACATCCAGGATTCTATCTGGCTGCTGTAAAGAAACTGGAGCAGCGGAGTAGGAATTGTGATGAACTCAGAAGGGAGTAAAAGACAAAGCAGTCCCGTTACAGGCCTGGAAAAGCCCAGAGGGTTCCAGGAAGTTAAGGTTCCCAGATTTCGTGACAACGGCACAGGATGGTGGTAGGTTGTCAGCCTTACGCACCGGTCGCCTTTACCCCCAGGAAATTCTTCTGGTAGTAATTTCTGTTAGAGGCTGAATCGACCTCAGGGCCATAGTGCGATCGGAGGGATTTTGTGCCAATGAAGGATCCACTGACACCAGCTGGGATCGAACCAGCGACCTTCTGATTTGTAGCACAGCACCTTAACCACTGTGCTACCGCGGTCCCTCCAGAGGACGATAAGTTGAATAAATTATGTGCCAAACCTGTATCCCCTTGTCTTTTTTACCAAGCCAAAAACTTATCCATATTTTCTTGATCCTGCATGTGAATTCCACGCTGCTCGACACAACTATTAGGCATAAATAAGCGGACTTCACAACTACGCTCAAACAGGGTACAAGTAGCCCTACACGAAAATAACGAGACTGACTCTGTAACTTGGGAACGAACAGTGAGAGGGGAATATCAACAGACGGTATTTTACCTTGAACTACGCGCTCACAATGTTGGAAGTTTCATCCTCTTCGTTTTCCTCAGTAACGGTGGACGAGTGTTTTAGTACAGATGTTTTGTTGCGCTCGGTCGGATATTGATTGAAAGCGTGAGCAAACAGTTGGCACCGTTCCTCGTCAAACTTAAGAATTCCGCTACGTAAATTTCCAATTATTGACTACGCTTAGGTTGAAGATTTTATGTCTCGTCCACGCGTTTTTGAATGGCACAAACGACTATCGGAAGGCAGGAAAAATCTGAAAGAGGACGACCAACCAGATCGTCCGGGCACATAGGTGAACGCAAGCAACATTGAAAAAGTGCGACTTGTGATTCGAAAAGACCTACGTTCTGTATTCGAGCAACAGCTGGGATGGTTTATTTAAAAAGAGGAAGTGTTTGACGCATTTTTACAGATTAATTTAATATGAAACAATCTGTGAAAAAAAGGTTCCAAAAAATTTATCGGATGAACAAAAACAATTTCGAAAGGAAATCAGTCCGAACCTTTCCCAAAGCACTTAGAACGTACTGAGTTTGTTGAAATCGGCAATTACATGTGATAAAATATAGTTACATATGATCCGGAAACAAAAGGACAGCCAATGCAATGCAAGTCACCAAATTCTCCAAAAGCAAAAAAGACGTTGCACGACTAGTTCGAGGTTCGAGGCCATGCTTATTGTTTATTCGACATCCGGGATGTTATGAAGGCAGTCTGGGTTCCCAGTGGCCAGACTGTCAACCAGCACAATCATATTGAAATATTGACTAACTTTGTGGAGGAGTGAAATGGAAACGGCTAGGACTGTGGAAAAACGGGTGAATTTTGCAACAGTTAAACGCGCCATCCCATAACGCTTTGTCGGTAAAGCAGTTTTTAGTTAGTAAAAACATAGATTTTTCTGCTCACCCAACTTATTCGCCTGATCTTTCCCTTGTGATTTCTTCTTTAACCTAAGATCAAATCCGTGCCAAAAGAAACCCATTTTAAGAAGGTAGAAGGAGTAAAAGCAAGAACGACAGGTTTCCTGAAGAGTCATCACAAAACGATCAGCACCATTGCTGTTAACAGTGATGGCAGAGTACGTAACTGTGTTGAAAGTAAGAAGGGGAAAATTTGAAGGGCGATTACAAATGGTTTTTAATTATGTAAACAAAAATACTTACAGCAACAGTCTCGTTATTTTTGTGTCGGTCCTCGTAAAAAAGAGCAGACATATTAAAGTCTATTTCTGTTTCAGACTCCAGTCCCCAACTACAAGGATGTGGATCTCTCCTTCACATACAAAGTCTCCAAAGACAAATTCGACTTCGCGAAAATGGATCAGACCTCGGGATACGACTTTATGCAAAAAGTTATTCTCTCAATGTCAAAACTTCCTAGACTCCAGCTGAGTTCCCCGCAGATGCGTGATTTCATTAGGTTGGCAAAATTTTAATTGAATGCACAGACATCTTCTTATACGACCTAAAACTGACGTTATTTTTTCTGGATTTTTCCGTACTTTCACTCCTTTGCCTCCCGTGTTCGTACTCCTAACCGATCCCCACGCATCTACATTCCGAAATAACCTCTTTGAACATTTTGAAGAGTCCCGTACCACTGCATATTATTTATACAGGTCACGTTCAGTTTAAAAATTCACATTTATAAACCCGTGTCTGGCGATAGCCTTATTAGTTTCATCTCTCCAATTTACCTCTACAAAACTAAGATCACCTTCCTTTTATCCCAGTAAATATTATTGGTAAATACTAATATCAAAGAAATTCAAAGACTGTATTTGTCACACGAGTAAGCGGATATTTACACACCTGGTCAAATGGCAGGCTACTTCACGGTAAACTCCAGACGACACAGGAAAGTGATTTATAATTTTAATAATGACTTCTTAATGAAAAACGTGCTTTTTCTGCAAGTCCTGAAATCTAGACGTTTTCTTGATCGCACCTTAAATGATACGTAAGTAAACATATGTGTATGTCTTTCAGGTTTCGCGTACCGCTGAGAGTAACTTATGCATTCTTTCCTTACAGGTCAAATGAAACCAAGTATGACCTTGTCATTCTGGAGGCATTAGTGTACCAAAGTTACCATGGCCTTATACACCATGTGGGCTCTCCGCCATTTATTGGAGTAGTGCCCTACGAAAGTTTCTGGACTGCAGCTGAAGCAGTGGGGAATCCCACCAATCCGGCATTCATTCCTGACATTTTGCTACCCTACGGAAATCACATGACATTTTATGAAAGACTGCAAAACACACTGTTTTGGTTGTGGGTGAGGTACGTGAAGTTGATAGACATTACTGACCATTGCGTATTGCCATCCTATAATTTCAATAACTGAACACTAGATGATGATGGCCCAGGAATAGGGCCGAAACATGTTGTTGTAAACCTACAATAATTATCCAATAAAATAGTTGTGTTTGACGGTAAGTGCCACGCACATATATTGCCATACTAATTGTATATCACACAACGGGGATGACGCACATAAAGATTATGAACACTAGTTTATTCCGATACAGACGATATGGATCGCGGTGATAAGGACTATTTCGTTATTTCGCAAACTGTATTAAATGGATATTTTAGTTTCCGTGATTTTTGTCTCAGGGAAATCACGGATGTTTCTAAAAAAATATGCTGTGTTAGTAATATCAGTAACATAACTCAAAATATAAATCTGATAGCTGTTTCTATATTTCGTACCAAGAATGGTTCTCTGCACAGCCTACATGACGCTCTAATCGTGTACCCCATCCACTTCTTATAACAAACAGCAGTTGTAGTGGAATTAGAGTATCGCCGACCTTCTCAACTGACCAACCAGCAAGCTACAGCGCATGAAAGCGAGACGTTACAAGCTTTGTATAGGAGACAAAATTAACAACAGCTATTTCTCTTCGACAGGTACAAAATGCATGCCGAAGTATTGCCAGAACAAGAAGCCGTTATGAGAAATGTCTTTGGCTCCAGCCCGCCTCCTGTTACTGATGCAGAAAGAAACATGAGTTTGCTTATACTTAGCTCTAACTCGGTGTTCAACTATCCCATTCCTCTTGTGCCATCAATAGTGACGATACACAGTTTGCATGTCAAGACAACAACAGATCCATTACCAAATGTAAGTAATAGAATCTCGTCACCTTCCTTCATAAAATATGCTAACTGTTTATAACTAACAAATAAGTAAAGAACTGTGCCGTATCCGATCTCTCTGTAAAAAATTATATTCAAATATGGGTCTGGTAAATTTGTGTTCACAGAAAATTTGTGGTTTTTTGAACCGCGCTTAAAGGTAAAATTGTCCCATATTTTTAAAACTAGCTCATATTATAGACTAAAAGTTGAAAAAGTGACGTAACTCACTTTAACACCTTCAACACCTTTACTCCGTTAGGTGAAATCGTTCCACTTTGTATTCTTTATCAACCAAGTTTTATTTTACTATCCGACAAATATAGTTTCACAAAAGTGGTAACAAGGGAGATGCATCTCCTAACAAACCGTTAGTATAAAGTTATTATGCATTAAATATAATAATTATTATTATTACAAAAATAGAATAACAAGCGACATTTAAAAAATATTTGTCATGTTTCTAGAATTTAGAGATAAAATGCAGTGTTTCGTATTGAAACACAAAACTTTAATTTAGTAAAAAAGATCAAACAAGAAAAATGTGATAAAATAAGAAGTGGAGAAGCTTAATCAGTCTCCATTCGCCATTGTAGTATCAAGCGTGGTATACATCCTGACGTAATGTGTCCTGCCTTAACTTGGGATTCCTTAATGTCTTGCTTCTTGAAACCCCCTGTGTTCTCGAGTAAAGGACTAGTCAATAATTATTTCGCTTGAAAGGCTGACCACATTGGGCCACACGTAGTCTGCTACACTGTTAATGTACAAGAAAATTGTTCAACTCCTCCTGTATTCTGACAACTTTGAACCACGTCCAGAAAGTCATTCAACAAAAACTATAAAAATTTGATCAAATACTGGAAATCATAAACAACACTTTTAAACCAAATTTGGTCCAGAAATTTCAAGAATAAAAGTGCATATGGCATTGGTTTTCTCCATCCTTGTACATGGAAGCGAAATTTGGACCCGTAGAAAAAAGGATGGGAAAGATTGACATCGAGATGGAATTTTTCAGAAGAACAGTCCGGTAGGCCCTTCTTGACCACAAAAGATAGGAAGAACTTTTGGAAGAGCTGAAAGTAGAACAATTTGACGAGAAACTAAGAAGAGACAAATCAAATTGGCTACGAAATAAAGCGAGAACGAACAAAAACACGATGCAAAAATATTGTAGAATTATAGACCAAATGGACCAAAAATATTGTAGAATTATAGACCAAATGGACCAAAATATTGTAGAATTATAGACCAAATGGACCAAAAATATTGTAGAATTATAGACCAAATGGACCAAAAATATTGTAGAATTATAGACCAAATGGACCAAAAATATTGTAGAATTATAGACCA
>Ga0123354_10011761_pt1 | contig 13550 bp, 12 predicted proteins | sample TergutLab28metaG_2_FD_97872 | JGI IMG/M metagenome (GOLD analysis project Ga0123354, IMG submission 97872) | Labiotermes labralis P4 segment gut microbial communities from Petit-Saut dam, French Guiana - Lab288 P4 | ecosystem: Host-associated > Arthropoda: Insects > Digestive system > Gut ... | reverse complement strand
CGATGATTGAAAAGTGTTCCACGAGGTTCTTGGCCATTGTTCGTCCAAAAAACCAGAGTGGACGACTTTTTGCCCCTGTTTACAAGCCCCTTGCCAAATTATTTTACATTGCCGTCTCAGAATTGTATGACAAATAGGTGCAATCGCCCTGCCATAGGTAGGGGCAACGCTGGGCACAAAAACGCTACGGCCACTGCCGACGTTTCAATCCGCGCGCCCGCGAAGGGCGCGACTGGCACGGTAGGCAAACGTTGTGCGGTGGCAATGGTCTCAATCCACGCCCCCGAGAAGGATTCTGACAGAAAAAACAAACCAGTATGGAAACAATTACAATAAATATGCTGTTTATTAACCCGGCAACCTTTGTTTTCACATTTAATCCATTAAAAATCAAAGAATTACATCAAATATTCATCGTCTATTTGATTGCCGGTTTAATAATGCGACAATAATGCGCAACCTGTCGGTCATATAATCAAAGGGCGGCTTCAAGGCGATACAGCGACGCGCGCTTGCATACAAGGAAGCAAACAACATGGCATCAACTACTAATTTTTCCAAAACTCCAAGGCGATTCTATGCACATTCTGGCTCTTGCCAAGATCGTTCCGACTGGCAATTCCTGGATAACCATCTAACTAGCGTTGCCAGGCTGGCGGCTGACTTTGCCGAAGTTTTCAGAGCTGCCGGATTAGCCCACATCGCTGGCCTGTTGCATGACTTGGGTAAATATACGGAAGAAGTCCAACGCCGTATTGCTGGCGAAAGTATCCGAGTCGAACATGCAATACAGGGCGCACGCCAAGCAATTGAACGCTACGGAGAGAAACTGTTGGGCACGATGCTTGCCTACATCATCGCCGGACATCATGCCGGACTGCCGAACGGGCGCGACAGCGGAACTCGTTCCTCTCTGAAAGAACGCCTGGAGCGCACTGGCACGCCGGAGTTGCTATCGGCATGGCAAACAGAAGTCTTATTGCCAGAAGAATGTCCACTACCGCAGGGGTTCAAAGCGCATTCCGACCTGAAGATGTTCCAGTTGGCCTTCTTGATCCGGATGCTTTATTCCTGCGTGGTCGATGCCGATTTTCTCGATACCGAGGCACATTACGAGCGCGTCGAAGGAAAAACACCACAGCGTGACAGCGGCTCACCGCTTGCGGCGCTACGCGCTGAACTGGAAAAGACACTGGCTGGTTTCAAAGTCGACTCCGAAGTAAACCGGCTGCGTGCAGATATTCTGCGCCATGTCCGTGAACAAGCCGCGTTGCCGCCAGGTTTGTTCACGCTCACCGTCCCTACTGGCGGCGGCAAAACACTGGCTTCGCTGGCGTTTGCGCTCGACCATGCGCTGACTCATGATCTCAGGCGCGTCATCTATGTAATCCCGTTTACCTCCATCGTGGAGCAGAATGCCGCCGTGTTCCGCGATGCTTTTGGCGAACTGGGCGAAACAGCGGTTCTGGAACACCACAGCGCCTTCGATGATAAGACGTTGGAAGACAAAAACAGCCGGGACAAACTGCGGCTCGCAACCGAAAACTGGGACAAACCGGTCATCGTTACAACTGCCGTGCAGTTTTTTGAAAGCCTGTTTGCCGATCGGTCATCCCGCTGCCGCAAACTGCACAACATCGCCGGCAGTGTCATCATTCTTGACGAAGCCCAAACGCTGCCACTCAAACTGCTGCGCCCCTGCGTTGCTGCCATTGACGAACTGGCGCGCAACTACCATTGCAGCATTGTGCTGTGTACCGCAACGCAACCGGCGCTAAACGCCAATAAAGATAACCCCTCCAAAGGATTTTCCAACGGCCTGATCAATGTCCGCGAACTGGCTCCCGAACCCAGGAATTTGTACCGGCAACTGGAACGTGTATGCGTCACCCATATCGGCGAACAGGACGACGATGCACTGGCTAAACGCCTCAAGGAAAATTCGCAAGTGCTGTGCATCGTCAACAACCGCCGCCATGCGCGTGCGTTGTTTGAGGCCATCCGTACCGAACCCGGCGCACGCCACCTCTCCACCTTCATGTGCGCCCGCCATCGTAGTCAGGTACTCGCCACCGTCCGGGATGATCTCAAGAATGGCCAACCCTGTCGGGTAATTTCTACCTCGCTGATCGAGGCTGGCGTGGACGTCGATTTCCCCTATGTGTTGCGTGCCGAAGCCGGGCTGGATTCGATTGCACAGGCGGCAGGTCGTTGCAACCGCGAAGGGCGAAACGCACGCGAGGACAGCCTCGTCCACATTTTCCGCGCCGATGCCTGGCCCCCTCCCCCAGAACTAACGCAGTTCGCCCAAGCCATGCGTTTGACACTGGGCCACCACAGTGATAATCCGCTGTCGCTGGATGCCATCGAGACGTATTTTAAAGAGCTGTACTGGCAAAAAGGCGACGAGGCGCTTGATGGCTGCAACATCCTTGGTCTGATCAAAGACGGCGGCATCGATGGCATGCCGTTCGAGACAGTGGCTGAAAAATTCCAGATGATCAACAACGTGCAGCACCCTGTCATCGTACTGTTCAAGGCAGGCAAGGAAAAAGAAAGTCCCGTTAAAGCTTTGCTGGACAAATTGCGTTTCATGGAAAGCCCCGGTGCTATCGCCCGTGCTTTGCAGCCCTACACCGTACAAGTACCGAAATCCGTGTTTCGCGCATTGCGCGACGTAGGCGCGATTCAACCGGTAGAAGAACATCGCTTCGGCGAACAGTTCATGATGCTGGCAAATGAGGATTTATATGACAATCAGGTCGGATTGTTATGGGAAAACCCTGTGTTTGTGGCGGCGGAGAGGCTGATATGCTGAGTTTTGACAAATGATTTTGGTGATGCGTAGCACAAAGGAGTTTGAGAGGGTTTCTGGGTTGCGCTTGAAAGAGTGGGTGAATATAGGGTCACACTAGTATAATTCAGTGTAGTTCTTTCCCATAGGGAAAGTTTTACGTTAAATAATTGACAGAACAACTTTATTGTGGGAGCATCCAAGATAAGTAAAAGCCCCGGCGCTGTCACGCCGAGGCTTATGGACAAACCCTTCCGCTAGCCGACGGAAAACCATACGCAGCAATGATGTGCTGTGAAGGAGGGTTCGAATGTAGCTGAGACCCGCATGACATTATCATTATAGGTTTCGCCACTTGTATGTAGTGCCGTAGAAAGCACTGCATGGATTGTAGTACTTTCTACTTTGTTCTACAAACTGCCTCGTCGCACTATCCGCTAGTGCGTGGGTTGAAACAGTGAAGTTCTGCCACAAAGGGTTTTTTATGTGCAGTTACCTCATGCGGATGAAAAACCGCATGAGGCTTCCCAAGTCTGCCTTCTTGTTATTGGAGGAGATTATGACATACGGCATTCGTTTACATCTCACCGGTGAGCGCGCCTGCTTCACCCGACCAGAAATGAAGGTCGAGCGCGTTAGTTATGACGTTATCACCCCCTCTGCCGCACGTGGTATCTTGGAAGCGATTCACTGGAAACCGGCGATTCGCTGGGTAATTGACCGCATTCACGTCTTGAAGCCTATTCGTTTTGAGTCAATTCGCCGCAACGAAGTCGGCAGCAAGCTTTCGGCCAGCAATGCCAGTAGCGCAATGAACGCTGGGCAGATTAGCGACAAACTATTTACGCTGGTCGACGAAGACCGCCAACAGCGGGCAGCAACAATATTGCGCGATGTTGCCTACGTGATCGAAGCACATTTCAAGCTTACCGACCGCGCCGGATTGGAAGACAACGAGGGCAAACACCTGGACATATTCAATCGCCGTGCACGTAAGGGGCAATGCTTTCATATGCCATGCCTGGGCGTGCGCGAGTTTCCAGCAGCTTTTACGTTGATCGAACATGACGATGCGCTGCCAGAAAATGGGTTACCCAAAAACGAGCGGGATCGCGATCTTGGTTGGATGCTGCATGACATCGATTTCGCACACGGCATGACACCACAGTTCTTCCGCGCCCAGATGAAAAACGGCATCATTGCAGTGCCGCCGCTGGCGAGCGAGGAGATAAAGGCATGATACTTTCCGCGCTCAATGATTATTACTATCTGCTATCGGCACAAGGCAAAGTACCTGCATTCGGCTACAGCAACGAGAAGATCAGCTACGCATTGCTGATTTCGCCGGACGGCGAAGTGAAGGACGTGCTGGATGTGCGCAACAACTCTGGCAAAAAACCGTTGCCAGCACTGCATACCGTGCCACAACCAGCCAAGCGCACGAGGGGTGCCATACCGAATTTCTTGTGGGATAAAAGCAGCTACGTGCTGGGCGTCAGCGACAAAGCCAGCGAGCGTACAGCGCAAAAGCACAAAGAATTCAAGGTGTCGCACCGTGCATGGCTGGCTGGCAGCGACGATCCCGGCTTGAAAGCAGTGCTGAAGTTTTTCGATTGCTGGACACCAGAAAATTTCTCGTCCTTGCCATGTTTCAAGGAAGAGATGCTGGACGCTAATTTTATCTTTCGCGTAGACGACGGCTCACGTCAATATTTACACGAGCGCCCGGCAGCAAGGATGTTGCGAACGCAACTCTTGGACGACGGCGAAGCGAAGAAGGGTCTGTGTCTGGTGACTGGCGAGCACCTGACGCCAGCGCGACTCCATCCTGCAATCAAGGGTGTCAACGGCGCGCAAAGTTTCGGCGCTTCCATTGTCTCTTTCAACCTCGACGCCTTTACCTCCTATGGCAAGGAACAAGGCGACAACGCGCCCGTATCCGAAGCTGCCGCCTTCGCCTATACCACGGTACTCAATCATCTATTGCGCCGTAGCGAGCATAACCGCCAGCGTTTGCAGATCGGCGACACCAGCGTGGTTTTTTGGGCACTTGCCGCAGATGCAAAGAAAGCGGAACAGGCGGAAGATTTATTTGCGCTAATGCTTGATCCACCGGTCGACGATGCGACAGAAACAGCAAAATTGCACAGCGTGCTGAACGGCATCACGCAGGGTAAGGCACTACGCGAGATTGATCCCGGTCTTGACGAAGACACGCTCTTCTACGTACTGGGTCTTGCACCGAATGCATCACGATTGTCGATCCGCATTTGGCAGGCCAATACGCTAAAAGTATTCGTAGATCGCATTGCCGAGCATTACCGTGACCTATCAATCGAACCACTGCCATGGAAAAGCGAACCAGCGCTATGGCGGCTTTTATATGCCACCGCACCGTCACGCGACGGCAAGGCCAAGGCAGAGGATATTTCACCACTGCTGGCGGGCGAAATTATGCGCGCCATTCTGACCGGAAGTCATTATCCGCAGAGCTTGCTTGCTAACGTCATTATGCGTTTTCGTGCCGATGGAGACATTTCCGGCCTGCGTGTTGCTTTGTGCAAAGCCGTGCTGACACGTAACGCCCGTTTGAACAATCGACCTGAAAAGGAGATCCCTGTGAGTCTCGACTCTTCCATTCCCGATACCGCCTACCGACTGGGCCGCCTGTTTGCCGTGCTGGAAGGCGTGCAACGCGCCGCTCTTGGCAATCAGGTTAACGCCACCATCCGCGACCGCTACTACGGTGCTGCATCAGCCACGCCTGCCGCCGTGTTTCCGGTGCTATTGCGCAATACACAGAATCATCTCGCAAAAGTACGCAAGGAAAAACCGGGATTAGCTCACGTGTTGGATGCCGACATCAGCGAAATCATGAGCGGATTGGGTACCAGCTTTCCGAAAAACCTATCGATGGAAAATCAAGGGCTTTTTTCCATCGGTTTTTACCATCAACTGCAAGCGCGTTTCGCCGGTAAGGACACCGCCAGCAAAGAAAAAACCGCCGAAAACATTCAAGGAGAACTGCTATGACCGCACTCGCTCACCGCTACGAATTTGTTTACTTGTTCGATGTCACGAACGGCAATCCGAATGGCGACCCGGATGCTGGCAACCTGCCGCGCCTTGACCCTGAAACCAACCGCGGACTGATAACGGATGTTTGCTTAAAGCGAAAAATCCGCAATTTCGTCACGTTGAAGAAAAATAACGCTGCTGGCCACAGCATTTACATGCAGGAAAAGTCCATCCTCAACAACCAGCACAAACTGGCTTGGGATGCGTTGGGAATTCCGCCAGATGCCAAGGAGCAATTCAAAAAACTGCCAAGGGATGAAGCCAAGGCACGAGAAATTACAGCCTGGATGTGCAAAAACTTTTTTGACGTGCGGACTTTCGGCGCTGTAATGACCACTGGCGTCAATGCCGGACAGGTACGCGGGCCTGTGCAACTGGCCTTCGCAAGCTCAACCGATCCGGTGATTCCCCTCGAAATCTCCATTACCCGTATGGCTGTGACAACCGAACGTGAAGCGGAAGAACAAAGCGGCGACAACCGTACTATGGGTCGTAAACACATCGTCCCTTATGGCCTGTATTGTGCGCACGGTTTTGTTTCAGCCAAACTGTCCGAACGTACAGGCTTTTCCGATGACGACCTGGCGCTGCTCTGGCAATCGCTTCTCAATATGTTCGAGCATGACCGCTCCGCTGCACGTGGCGAAATGGCGGCACGCGGGCTGTATGTATTCAAACACGCCGACGCACTTGGTAACGCCCCTGCACATGTGTTGTTCAGTAAGGTGAGAGTAGAACGTGTTAACGGCGAGGAGGGTACACCAGCGCACAGTTTCAGCGACTACAAAGTGGTCGTAGATAGTGACATGCCCGAAGGGGTGGAATTACAAAGGCTTCTCGGATAAGAGAGGCATAGGCAATCCCCAAAGATAGCTACGTCCTATCTTTGGGGATTAGTTTCGCAAAACAATTCTTTGAACGGTAGAAAACAGATGGCAACACCACAGATCATCCATCAATTCAAAATCACACTGCTCGATAGCAATCCAGCGATCTGGCGGAGAATTCAAGTACCAGCGACCTATACGTTCTGGGATTTACATGTGGCCATTCAGAGCGCCATGGGTTGGGAGGATTATCATTTGCATATGTTTCGTATTGGCACGCGTAGCGAAATAATCATAAACGGCAATCCGACTGATGATGATTTTGATTTTTGTAACGATAAAAATGCTTTCAACAGTTGGGAAGTCGAAACCAGCCGTTTCCTGGAAGCACCTGGTGATGTGGCGATATACGAATACGACATGGGTGACAGTTGGCTGCATGAAATCCTTTTGGAAGGTATTTTTTTGAAAGAAAAAGGGATCAAATATCCTCGCTGCATTGCCGGAGCACGCGCTTGCCCGCCGGAAGATTGTGGCGGCATATATGGCTTTGAACACATACTGAAAGTCCTGGCGTCCCCCAGGCATCCCGAACGTAAAGACATTGTCGAGTGGATGGGCCCGAAATACGAAGCAGAAAAATTTGACTTGGAATCTGTCAAATTCGCCAATCCAAAAGTCCGGTGGAAGCACTGGAAGGAAACATGATCCAATAATGAACGAATCACCCATCCCTCTCTCCGCCCTCCAGCACTACCTCTACTGCCCACGCCAGTGCGCGCTAATCCATATCGAACGGCTGTGGGCAGAAAACCGCCTAACGGCGGAGGGTCGTTTGCTGCATGAGCGCGCAGACAAGCCGGTAATCGAACGCCGCCACGGCGTACGTACCGTAACTGGCATGCCACTATCCAATGAGGAACTCGGCATTGCCGGCGTCGCGGATGTGGTGGAATTTCATTCCGACGCAGGTAAAGAACAGCCTTACCCGGTGGAATACAAACGAGGCAAACCCAAGACACACCGGGCAGACGAAGTACAACTCTGCGCGCAAGCGTTATGCCTGGAAGCAATGTTCGGTTCGCACGTGGAAGAAGGTGCCCTTTTCTATGGGCAACCACGCCGAAGGCACGTGGTGGCATTCGATGCAGTCCTGCGAAACCTTACGCTGGAAGCCATTCACGACACGCAAGAACTTTTCATTACGGGCCATACACCTCCGGCAATATTCGATCCCAAGCGCTGCAACGCCTGTTCTCTGCTCGATTTATGTGAACCTCGCCTGTTCGCCCATGCAGGCGGTGTTGAAGACTGGCTGATGCGGCAATTACAGGACTGACGCATGCGCCGCCAACTCAATACCCTGTACGTCACCACTGAAGGCGCCTGGCTCAAAAAAGACGGTGCCAACATCGTCATGGAGGTTGAAGGCAAAGAACGGGCAAGGCTTCCTGTGCATATGCTGGAAAGCCTCGTCTGCATAGGGCGCGTGCTGGTTTCCCCTCCGTTATTGGGTTTCTGCGCCGAACAGGGAATCAGCATATGTTTTCTCTCCCCCAACGGCAAATTTTTGGCACGCGTGGAAGGTCCGGTTTCAGGCAATGTACTGCTTCGGCGCGAACAATACCGCCGCACGGACGATCCCGTCCGTTGCGCCTCGATCATTCGCAACGTGCTGCTTGGCAAAGTACATAATCAACGCGCCGTCATCAGCCGAGCGGTTCGTGATCATGGTGAAACCTTGAAGGAAACGGCACGCGCGGCATTGACACATGCACGGGAACGGTTGAAACGCATCATCGAACGTTTATTCAGGGAAACTGCGCAAGATGTTCTACGCGGACTTGAAGGCGAAGCTGCACAAACCTACTTTGGCGTGTTCGACTCACTCATTCGGGTAGACGAGCCAACGCTACGCTTCAATGGCCGCAGTCGGCGTCCTCCCACCGATGCAGTCAACGCCCTACTCTCTTTCCTATATACGTTGCTCACACACGATTGCCGTTCGGCACTTGAAACCGTAGGACTCGACCCCGCAGTCGGTTTTCTGCATCGTGACAGGCCAGGACGTCCAAGCCTTGCGCTGGACATTCTGGAAGAATTCCGTCCACTACTCGCGGATCGCTTGGCGCTATCGCTCATCAACCGCCGACAGATCAACAAACAAGATTTCACCGTACTTGATAACGGTGCAGTGCTTCTCAAGGAAACCTCACGCAAAACGGTACTCACGGCCTACCAGGAAAAAAAGCGGGAAGAATTGCGCCACGCTTTCCTGGAAGAAAAATTCACTGTAGGGCTTTTCCCGGCGATCCAAGCGCAGCTATTGGCCCGTCACCTGCGTGGGGATTTGGAGGCTTACCCTCCCTTTCTTTGGAAATGAGACGCAACGATGATGGTCTTGGTCAGCTATGATGTCAGCACCCGCGAAGAAGGCGGCCCCCGACGTCTCCGCCGTGTGGCACGAGCCTGTCAAGACTACGGGCAGCGAGTGCAATACTCTATTTTTGAAATCGAAGTCGAACCTGCTCAGTGGACAGCACTCAAGCAGAAACTTTTAGATTTGGTCGATCTCAAGCAAGACAGCCTGCGTTTTTATTATCTCGGCAAACATTGGCAATCCCGAGTAGAACACGTCGGCACGAAAACAGCGGTGGACTTTCATGGCCCTCTGGTTTTCTGACAGAGCGTGCGCGAACCTGTAGCGCCCGATGAAATCACAGGAGGATCGCACATGCGTAAATGATTGATATGTTGCAACTTCAATCCGTAAAGCAAACGACAAATGAATAAATCACGCAGCACACTAAACATGTTCGCCAAAATTAAGGATTTTTTGTTTTTGAATCAGTATGTTAGATTGATGGAGTCGCGTCCTCACGGGCGCGCGGATTGAAACTGGTGCGTCCAGACAGGACGATCCAGGGAACGGAGTCGCGTCCTCACGGGCGCGCGGATTGAAACTGGTTTGTTTATTTCGGGAGCGCGGAGGGTTGGGAGTCGCGTCCTCACGGGCGCGCGGATTGAAACTCCTGCGCTGAACGCGCATGGCGGAGGGTCAAGACGTCGCGTCCTCACGGGCGCGCGGATTGAAACGCTGGAGCGCATCGGGAAACCCGCCGTTTGTGACGGTCGCGTCCTCACGGGCGCGCGGATTGAAACGGAACTGCTGATCCGCCGTCAGCGGATCGCTCACGTCGCGTCCTCACGGGCGCGCGGATTGAAACCCGCAAGTCGTGAATGTCGCCGTCGTGTTGAAAACGTCGCGTCCTCACGGGCGCGCGGATTGAAACTCCGATGGGCGGTTTATTCCGGACGCTTTCTGGCGTCGCGTCCTCACGGGCGCGCGGATTGAAACACGAGCCAACTTGGTGGAAGATCGGCGGGCGCATGTCGCGTCCTCACGGGCGCGCGGATTGAAACGACAATTGGGCGAAGTACAGCAGCCGATACTCGCTGGTCGCGTCCTCACGGGCGCGCGGATTGAAACACAATCCACTGATTATCGATTTTGTGGTGGCGCATGTCGCGTCCTCACGGGCGCGCGGATTGAAACATTCGCAATCCCAATTCAGATGGATTTATATCGCGGGTCGCGTCCTCACGGGCGCGCGGATTGAAACCAATAAATTCATCAAAACTGCCCACATCATCCGTGTCGCGTCCTCACGGGCGCGCGGATTGAAACCAATCCACGTCACGAGTGACGACCCTTGAACGGGTCGCGTCCTCACGGGCGCGCGGATTGAAACTTCGGAGCGGGAACCCTGGCGGCGTCTTGCAACAGTCGCGTCCTCACGGGCGCGCGGATTGAAACTTTTTTGAGCTAGTGTTGCAAGATGCACAAACAAAATGTCGCGTCCTCACGGGCGCGCGGATTGAAACCGGCATCACGGAAATCACGGCATAAAAATGGCATAGTCGCGTCCTCACGGGCGCGCGGATTGAAACGCTGGAGCGCATCGGGAAACCCGCCGTTTGTGACGTCGCGTCCTCACGGGCGCGCGGATTGAAACTTGTATCCAACCTTTCATATGGTATGAAAGTTCGAAGTCGCGTCCTCACGGGCGCGCGGATTGAAACTCGCGCAACCGGCGAGCAGCATCGTCAGCAGCGCGGTCGCGTCCTCACGGACGCGCGGATTGAAACGAGTTCTTCGTTCTTGATATGAGCAACTTCGAGGGCGTCGCGTCCTCACGGGCGCGCGGATTGAAACAGACTCCAATTGCTCCAGGTAAGTGGCTCAAGAAAGTCGCGTCCTCACGGGCGCGCGGATTGAAACTTTACGGAGAGACTGGAACGATCAATTACGTGCTGGTCGCGTCCTCACGGGCGCGCGGATTGAAACCAAGGACATACACGCTCCGCCATTCCCTGAAAACCAGTCGCGTCCTCACGGGCGCGCGGATTGAAACCCTACACGCGCAACCGCCGCGAGAAGCTAAAAAGGTCGCGTCCTCACGGGCGCGCGGATTGAAACAAGCCCTATGCTCAATTGTTCGCAGGCGAAAACGCGTCGCGTCCTCACGGGCGCGCGGATTGAAACGTGACGTGGACGACAATGTCAACCGTCATGTACAGCGTCGCGTCCTCACGGGCGCGCGGATTGAAACATGTTAAAACTGCACGAAACGCCCCGACCGGAAATGTCGCGTCCTCACGGGCGCGCGGATTGAAACTACCCGTCTGAGGTAAAAACCGGGAGCGGTGTGCCGGTCGCGTCCTCACGGGCGCGCGGATTGAAACCGATAGGGGATGCCCCAGGAACCATATTTTCGGCGCGTCGCGTCCTCACGGGCGCGCGGATTGAAACAAATATGGCTTGTGGAAGAGGGTAACAATTCCCCCGTCGCGTCCTCACGGGCGCGCGGATTGAAACCCGCTGGAGCTCGTTACCAGAAGTACGATTTTTTCGTCGCGTCCTCACGGGCGCGCGGATTGAAACCTCGAACGCCCCACGCGGCTCAAGCGATGGCCTGCGTCGCGTCCTCACGGGCGCGCGGATTGAAACCGATGAGTTCCGCGAAAGCACGTGAAAGCGCGTCAAGTCGCGTCCTCACGGGCGCGCGGATTGAAACCCATTCTAGCGTGTGCAGATCAAGTTTTGACGATTGTCGCGTCCTCACGGGCGCGCGGATTGAAACCCTGCCGCCGACCGGGACATGTTCCCCACCTGCAGTCGCGTCCTCACGGGCGCGCGGATTGAAACCAAGTGCCAGTTGGATGAACATGGTCGAAATATGGCGTCGCGTCCTCACGGGCGCGCGGATTGAAACAACCTGATCAATTACCGCATAGGCCATCCCACGCAACGTCGCGTCCTCACGGGCGCGCGGATTGAAACAGTTGCTGCGGCTTCCATCGTCCGGCCCACTCGGCGTCGCGTCCTCACGGGCGCGCGGATTGAAACTTTGATGGTTTCGCCATTGGTATCCGATCTCCGCCGTCGCGTCCTCACGGGCGCGCGGATTGAAACCATGACGATCCGGCTGACCGTGGACGACTGACGCCGGTCGCGTCCTCACGGGCGCGCGGATTGAAACACCGTCCCCGGCGCTCCGGTCGGAAAGGGCCGCCCGTCGCGTCCTCACGGGCGCGCGGATTGAAACGCTGACGGTGCGACGGCGGAACACAAACACCTTTGTCGCGTCCTCACGGGCGCGCGGATTGAAACCTTGTACGTCAGCGGTTAGAGTTGAGTCTTTGGCGGTCGCGTCCTCACGGGCGCGCGGATTGAAACTGGTATACCGACATCAATATGCAACCATAGTAACTGTCGCGTCCTCACGGGCGCGCGGATTGAAACCGCGCCGCACTGGTTCAAGCGCCCGCATTTCAAGGTCGCGTCCTCACGGGCGCGCGGATTGAAACTTCTGCCGTTGGTGCGCTAAAAATCATGCTGCACGTCGCGTCCTCACGGGCGCGCGGATTGAAACAGCGTATTGCCGGTGTCAGCGGAGATCAGTTCGGGTCGCGTCCTCACGGGCGCGCGGATTGAAACGTCCTCAATGGCAAGGATATCGGGATTCTGACCGGTCGCGTCCTCACGGGCGCGCGGATTGAAACAATGCGCTCCCGGAGCCGGGAGGCTGTTTCCGTCTTGTCGCGTCCTCACGGGCGCGCGGATTGAAACCTATCCCACCATCTGATACGAAATTCGGAGCCATGGTCGCGTCCTCACGGGCGCGCGGATTGAAACCTACCTCGCAGACCACATGCGGAAAACGGCCCTGGTCGCGTCCTCACGGGCGCGCGGATTGAAACCCTGGCACATATGTCCGGAACGCAATGCGGCATCTCGTCGCGTCCTCACGGGCGCGCGGATTGAAACCTGTATCCTGCGGCGTGCCACCCAATACGACTTCAGCGTCGCGTCCTCACGGGCGCGCGGATTGAAACATTACCAATTCTGTCACTTACATTGTCACAGCTTTCGTCGCGTCCTCACGGGCGCGCGGATTGAAACGTGGCCACTGAATTGTAGCCGGTGACGACTGTATGCGTCGCGTCCTCACGGGCGCGCGGATTGAAACGTGACACACGAGCAAAGGCCGCAAGCGAAACGAAAACGTCGCGTCCTCACGGGCGCGCGGATTGAAACATGTATGCGTCAGGCGTCTGAAACCAGGAACACCGTCGCGTCCTCACGGGCGCGCGGATTGAAACATTACCAATTCTGTCACTTATTCCATTTCTAATTCATAAGTGAATCTAAGAGTGCGTCCATAATCCATGGCCACGACACGATGGAAGCGACCGTATCGGGATTGTCTTGCAGCGTATTGAGGGCCAACGCCAAGTGATCCTCCAAGGCGTCCAGACTGTTGAACACGCGGTTATGGAAGAACTTT
>Ga0123354_10011759_pt1 | contig 13550 bp, 9 predicted proteins | sample TergutLab28metaG_2_FD_97872 | JGI IMG/M metagenome (GOLD analysis project Ga0123354, IMG submission 97872) | Labiotermes labralis P4 segment gut microbial communities from Petit-Saut dam, French Guiana - Lab288 P4 | ecosystem: Host-associated > Arthropoda: Insects > Digestive system > Gut ... | reverse complement strand
AGACATTCAAGTATGCTTTTCGCCATTGGAATTGTGCTGCTTGTTATGATCCTTATCCTGAATGGCATTATCCTCATGGTGCGCCGCCGCTCGGCGGAGGCTGACAGATGAATCATCTTAAAAAACGGAAAGCCGGCGACAGTGTTCTGTATTGCCTCATGGTTATTATTTCAACGGCCGTTATTGCAGCCCTCATCGGCATCATCGGCTATATATTAATCCAGTCCGCGGGAATGTTTAATCTTTCAGTTATATTCGGATCCGTTCATGCCGGTACCGATACTTCCGGCAGCCTGCTTCCCATGATCGTGAGTACCGCATGGACAGTTATCGTGTCCCTGGCCCTTGCTCTGCCTGTCGGGATCATGACCGCCATCTATTTCCAGGAGTATGCGTCAGCATCGAAAATCACCCGGCCCCTGGGCCTTGCCATTGATACCCTTGCCGGCATTCCCTCCATCGTGTACGGCCTTTTCGGGCTATTGTTTTTTTGCCGGTTTTTCAATCTGGGCCAATCCATCCTTGCCGGCTCGCTCACTTTAAGTATAATGATCCTTCCGGTGGTAATCAGAACTACCGAAGAAGCGCTGAAAACTGTGCCCGATTCTTTCCGTGAGGGCTCTCTTTCCCTGGGCGCAACCAAATTGCAGACCATTACCCATGTGGTTCTGCCCCCGGCCCTGCCGGGTATCCTGACCGCGGCGATTCTGGGAGCGGGACGTGTAGTGGGTGAATCGGCGCCTGTGCTTCTTACCATGGGGCTTGCAATGAATATGCCCAAATCAATTTTTGAAACCGGGCGCACACTGACGATACATCTGTATTATCTTACAAAAGAGGCCATCGCCCCGGATGATTTCGCCCGTGCTTTTACAGCGGCAACTGTGCTGATTATTCTCGTACTGCTCATCAATACAGTTGTGAAAATTATAGGCGCAATTTTCGGGGGTACTGCCGCCCAGGACGGCGCCGCCTAAGCCATCCGGGGGAATGAGGATTGATGTGCGGAGAATCAATGACAGAAAAAAAACTGCAGGTCAGTAAGCTTGATCTTTATTACGGGGAATTTCAGGCCCTTACAAATATCTCTTTTGATTTGAACAACAATGAGGCATCTGCCCTTATCGGGCCTTCAGGCTGCGGAAAATCAACTTTTATCCGCGTTCTTAACCGGATGAATGACCTTATCCCTTCATGCCGGATCACAGGGGAAGTTAAACTTGACGGCGAAGATATTTACGGTACTATGGATGTAAGCGAACTGCGGACACGGGTGGGGATGGTTTTTCAGAAACCGAATCCTTTTAACATGAGTATATTTGATAATGTGGCTTACGGAAGGCGTATGCAGGGCATGAGGGACAAAAAGAAATTGGCCGAATTGGTGGAGCAATCTCTTGTCAAAGCCGCCCTCTGGAACGAGGTTAAGGATCGCTTAAAAAAATCGGCCCAGAGCCTTTCGGGAGGGCAGCAGCAGCGTTTATGCATTGCCCGCAGTATCGCAATGGCGCCGGAGATCATACTGATGGACGAGCCGTGCAGCGCTCTTGACCCGATTGCCACCGGGAGGATAGAAGAACTTATCGGAGAACTGAAACGGGATTACAGTATTATCATCGTTACCCATTCCATGAGCCAGGCTTCCCGCGTCAGCGACCGGACCGCTTTTTTTCTTCTGGGAGATTTAATTGAGTACGGTGATACAAAATCGGTTTTTACCAATCCTGTGGACAAACGGACCGAAGATTATATTTCAGGCCGTTTTGGATAAGGGAGCTTGATATGCAGAGGAGAACTGAACGAATACTCATTATTGAGGACGATCCGGATATTCATGAAATGCTGCGCCACGCATTTGCGCGTGAAGGCTGGGAACTCATCCACGCGGAAACAGGGGAGGAAGGGCTTCAGGCCCTCCAATCCAAAGGGGCGGATTGCGTTATTCTGGACATCATGCTCCCCGGCATGGACGGATTAAAAACCCTCAGAAAAATCCGGAAAGACGCCGCGCTGCAAACCCTGCCGGTGATTCTATGCACCGCACGGGGAGAGGATGCGGATGTGATAACGGGGCTGGAACTGGGCGCGGATGACTATGTGATCAAGCCGTACAGCCCCCGTGTGCTTGCGGCCCGCATACGCGCCGGCCTGCGGCGCAATGAACATAAGGCTTCAGCGGAAGCCGGCCTGCAAACTGTATGGCAGTACGGGAAACTCGTTCTTGACAGGGAAAAACATTCGGTATATCTGGGAGAAACTCCCATCGATCTTTTGGTAACTGAGTTTGACATTCTCGCCGAGTTTATGAGTCATCCCGATATAGTCTTTACCCGGCAGAAACTTATTGCCGCAGTCCATGGAAGCGATTATCCTGTAACGGATCGCTCGATAGATGTGCAGATAATGGGGCTCAGGAGAAAACTGGGGGAATCAGGCGGCATGATTGAAACAATCCGGGGCATAGGGTACCGGTTCGGAGCAATAAATGACAGATATACGGAAAAATAAATACGCCATAGTCACGGCGGCGGTATTGGCGCTGTCGGTTTATTTGATTACAGGGGTACTTCTTGTTGTCAGCAGGCAGTACAACGAAATCAACTCCGAAAATCTCAAAGATGCAGTACGAACGCTGGGAGGCCTGACTCCGGCCGCTGTCTTTACAGATGAAAGCGTCATGAACGACTGGGTATCGCATATCAAAAGCAATACTCCATATCGCATAACGTTGATCCGCCGTAACGGGCAGGTTATCTTTGATAACGAAGCGGTAGGTATTGTGATTGAAAATCACCGTAACCGGCCGGAATTCCAAAGCGCAATTACCTCGGGAATCGGCGCCGCCCGCAGAAAGTCGGCAACTCTGGGGCAGGAATTTATTTATGCTGCGTATGGCGTCAGGGACACACAGGGGGAGATTGCGGGAATACTCCGTATTTCCCGGCAGGTTCCGAGTTTTTCGGCCCGCCTGCTTGAAGCCACGTATCCGTTTTTAATTGTCGGGTTTTTCCTTACGGCCGGAATCATTATCGGTATCTATATATTTTCCCGCCGCCTTTCCCGATCGATAGAATCAAAACAAAAAGCCGAATTGGATACAAAAACCAGTGAGCTTGCGGTAAAAGCCGAAGAAGCGGAAGGGCAGGATCGGCGCCTGAAAGCAATACTTAACAGTATGTTTGAAGGGGTTATCGTTCTGGACGTTAACTTAAAAATCACCCTGATAAATCCAAAACTCTCCGCCCTTTTTGATTTTGATCCGGAAAAAGATGCTCATAAAATGTCACTGTTGGAATTCAGCCGATCCGCGGAACTGGACGAGGCGGCCCGGCAGGTTCTGGCTTCCGGCAGCCCCGGCGAACTGACCATCAAACGGTATATATCGGGAAACGGGCAGCACCTGCGGGTTTATATCGCCTCGCTGGGAGCGGACCGGGGCCTTGTAATCATAATTGGAGATATCAGCCGCCAGGTCAGACTGGAAAATGTCCGCAAAGATTTTGCCGCGAATGTTTCCCATGAATTGCGCACACCCATACAAATTATAAAGGGATTTGCGGAAAACATCATCTATTCCACTCTTGATGATAAAGATGAAATCCGCCGTTTTGCGCAGATAATCGGGAAAAATGCCCGGAGTATGGAAAATATCACCAATGATCTTTTAACTCTTGTCAGGCTCGAGGACGGAAGCATCCCGCATCCTCCCATGGAGGAAACGCCTGTCGCGGCGCTCGCAGAAGAAGCAATTGCCGCAGTTGAAGTTGCCGCGCGTAAAAAGAATATAACTATTGATGTTTCCTGTCCCATTGATCTTTCGGCAAAGCTCCACCGTTCTTTTATCATTCAGGCTCTGGTCAATCTGATTGACAACAGTATCAAGTATTCCGATGAGGGCGCCCGTGTCCAGATCAATATTTTCCGGAAGGACGATCAACTGATTATCGAGGTGAAGGACAATGGCATAGGCATCCCCGCCAAACACATCGATCACATTTTTGAACGTTTCTACCGGGTAGATCGCGCCCGCAGCCGCGAAGCAGGCGGCTCCGGCCTCGGCCTTGCCATAGTCCGCCATATTGCCCAATTTCACAACGGCAGCGTCGAGGCGGAAAGCCATGCCGGAGAAGGCTCATTGTTCAGATTGAGATTGCCTGTGTAGCGGGGAACCCCGGCATTCCCCTACACTGAATTGCGTATAACGAGATTAATGGGCAGGGTCAGGGTGATTGCGTTTTCGCCCTGGCCGGCGCTGCGGTTTATGACCATTTCGGCGGCGCGGCAGCCAATGGCCCTTTTCTGTACGTTTATTGTGGTCAGTTCCGGATTGGTGTAGCCGGCGAGTTCTATGTTATCAATGCTGATAATGGCTGTTTTATCTGGTATGGAGATGCCCTGTTCGTTCAGATAGTGAATAATTCCCACAGCCACTTCGTCGGAACCGGCGCAGATGGCGGCGGGCAGACTTCCCCGGCTTTTGTGAAGCTGCGCTACCGCGTTGTATCCCGATGTCATATCCATTGCTTCCAGAATGTGAAGCGCGGCCATGTCCTGTACACCGTGTTCCAGATGGGCCTGTTTGAATCCGGCGATCCGCTGGTCAGATTCACCGATGTAGGCAATATCGCGATACCCCTTTTCCAGCAGATAATTTGTCGCCTCCAGCGCGGCGGCCTGCCGGTCAAACAATACCGAGGATAAACCCGGCGTTTGCCACTCCACGCACACAATCTGGCCGATCCGGGCTTTTATCTGCTCAATAAGCTTCCAGTCCTCCGGAGTCTCCAGGCACTGATCGATGGCAACCAGCAGCAGACCGCAGATTTCTTCGGGGTGGATTAACTGATTAAAAAGGACGGGTTCCTTTAATTCGTTGAAACTCCGGATAAACCGTATATGAAATCCCTTCTCATGGGCTGCCAGATGGATGCCCTCCAGGATTTCCGCATAGTAAGGGCGTAAAAAAATCTTTGAATTGCTCATTATTACGCCCATATGGCGGTCAGCCAGGGCGCTTTGGTCACCCAGACTTAAAATTTGGGCGAATTTATTGGGCCGATACCCCAGTTCGCTGATGGCATTGAGGATTTTTCGCCTTGTTTCGGGGGCAACGGTTCGATTACTGCCGTTTATTATATATGAAACCATACTGCGGGTTACGCCCGCCCGCTGGGCTACTTCATTTTGGGTTATTTTTGGTTTAATGTTTCTTTCCATCGGTGTACCTTTGTATCAAAGCGGGTAATCAATCCGTGTTGATCATTAAGCATTCTACATTTTCCAATATTTGTAAAGGAAATTTAGAAATATTTTACGAATTTTTGTTGACAGCTCCAAATTCTCATGATAATATTTCATTAAATTCATCAACGCGTGTTGATTAACCGGGTTGACAAAAGGTCGAAGTCCCTTCATGAACCGGGTAAATTAGTCGGTAAAGCAGGGTGAAAGGAAATCGGGGAGCTAATGGTTAAACGGAAAATCGGACTGGCAATAATCTCTGTGTGGCTTGCCCTGTGGCTTTTTGTTTCCTGTAATGCAAACCCCGAAGACGCCGCAGAGCCTCCTTTTACAACCAAAGATATGAATGATCACGGCGGTGAAACCCCTGAACAGCTTGCCGTAAGTCTGAATGACCCTTCAGTTCTGGATTGCGCTGTTAAACCCATCGATAATATCGCTTCTTTTCCGCAAAATTACGTGGATAACTACATCCGGGGCATTGATCTGAGCTCGATTATCGAGGTGGAAAGCGTCGGCGGCAAATTTTATGATATCGACGGCTATCGTGTGGGCGATGTGATGGAACTGCTTTCGTACTATGGCGTCAACTGGATCAGGATACGTCTGTGGAACGATCCCTTTACCGCGGATGGGGCCAGTTACGGCGGCGGGGGCAATGATATCCAGACAGCCATGGCGATTGGCCGCAGAGCAAAGCAATGGGGCATGAAGATCCTGCTTGATTTCCATTATTCCGATTTCTGGGCGGATCCCCACAACCAGGCGCGGCCCAAAGCGTGGGTTAAATATCAAACTGCCGATGAGTTGGCGCCGGTTCTTAAAAACTGGACCAAAGATGTCCTTACCATTATGTACAGCGAAGGGGGCTTTTTGCCCGATATGGTGCAGATCGGCAATGAAACCAACGAAGGGTTTTGCGGATTTCACGATCAGGCCGGTATTGAAAGTACCCGGCCCAATGAAAAAGAGCTGCTGGCGGCGGGCCTACAGGCGGTGCGGGAAACCAGCGCGAAGTACAATTACCCTATCCTGACCATGCTGCACGCCGCCAGCAGTATGGCGACAATAGACCGGTATATGGGCATTATGCTGCAGGCGCCCGCTCTCGATTTTGATGTTATCGGCCTCAGTTATTACCCGGATTCCTACAGCGACAGGGCGGATTTTGCGGCAGGGCTGCAGAATCTCGCTGATACATACAAAAAACCGCTGTGTCTGGCGGAGTATCAGGCGTATTTTACCAACCAGAACGGGTATGATCCGGGCAGTTCAGCATACAGCAACCCCAACGCGGCGAGTTTTACCGATTCCGGCGTTGATCGTACCATGAGCGGGCAGGCCCAGATCCTCCGGAACATGAACAATGACATTATGAACTGTACTGTCAGCGACGGGGTCAGGTATGGCATCGGCTCATTTTGGTGGGAAGCGGCATGGCTGCCGCTGGAAGGCACTGGCTGGCGCGGTGAAAATTCGCGTGAATGGTACACGATGGATTTACCGGGCAAACCTGCCACTGCCTGGGTTGATTATCCGGTGCGGTCAACCTGCGCGAATAAGGGGTTTTTCAGCTTTAAGGGAACAGCGCTGCCTTCCCTGAACGCGTTTTTGGAGATGATGGGAAAAAATCCCCGGGGAAACTCGTAAAAAAGTGAAAAAAGCGCGTATGCGCTGTATATTCATATATATTCTATATTCGGAGGAGAAAATGAAGAAATTTTCACAGGTGTTCTTATTGCTGGCGGCAGTTATGCTGGCGGCTTCATTCTTTGCGGCCTGCGGCAGCCCGACATCAGAAAATGGTGGTGTATCATATACATTTACCATTGATGGCCTGACAGCGGGAAACATCGATATCCAGCAGGGCGGAAGCGCGGATATCAGCCGTACGCTGACAGCGTCGGACGACAGCTCTACCGCGGGTATAACGTTTACCTATGTATGCAGCGATGCAGATTCGGGCGTCAGCGTCAACGCGGCCGGATCCCTGATCAGCGTTGCGGCGGATGCGGTTACGGGAGTACACACCTTTACCGTTAAAGCAGTCAAGAACGGCAAAGCCGTCGCGACCGTACAATTTACCGTTACGGTTATTGAGGCGGACTGGGCTCTTACCCTGTACGCGCCTGAATCGGTATCGCAGGGCGATACGGATATTACAGTTATCCAGTATGAGCTGAGCGCGCCGCACAACGATACAACCGGGGTTACTTTTGAAATTTCCGCCTGTCAAGAAGGATACACTGATCTTGAAGTAACCTACAATGAAACCCGCGATCGGTTTGAGATTGCCCCGATTCCCTTAACTGCACAGATAGGAGCCCATACATATACAATTGATGTCCTGAAAGACGGTAAGGTCGAGGCAACCGCAGATCTGGTCATCAATGTTATACCTCAATATACCCTGACGCCCTCACAGACACAGTACGAAGCGGTGCGGGGCTCTACCTTAACCATTCAGTATACTCTGACCGCGTCTGATGGCAGTTCGACCGATGGTCTTACCGTCGGGTTCTGGTGCACCAGCGATTACGATGCCTGCGATCTGCTCCCCGGCCATGAGGACGACTGGACCAACATGACCATAAATGTGCCGTCGGATGCAGAGCTTGGCAAGATTCATTCTATTCAAATGGAAGCCCAGGACGCGGATTTTCAGACACTCGCGGTTTGCAATTTTACAATTAAAGTTGTTGATCCCGCTCCTGTAACCGCGTATGACCTTGCCGTTACAATAACATTGGATCCGGCAGCGCCTTTGTTAGACGGAGAGTATGTCTGGATAGCGGGGAGTTTTTACGGCTCCGGCAACTGGGACGCCACCACACCCCCTGGAACAATTCTACTGACAAAACAATCTGACGGGACATGGACAGGTACGGTTCCTAATATTCCCATTGCGACAACGTCAATAAAGTACAATGTATATGCCGTACAATCAAATACCACAATGTCGTGGAATATATCAGCATCACCCGCAGAAATGACATTAGATAATGCGACAAACGGCGTTCTGAATTACACGGTAACCCAATGGGGACGGCCTGTCGTAGTGGCAGGTAATCTGCTGGTCAATCCCAGTTATGAGGATAGTACAACATCAGATAATTGGGCATTATCTGGCAACCATTGGTCAACAAACTGGACGGATGTAGCACCTGCTTCACAGTGGGTTATTGGCGGTAATAATGTTACACCGGCAAAAGACGGGGCTAATGCTTTTTATAATTATAATGGCAGCAACAATTATTTCACCGCAAGTGTTCCATGGATGCTGTATCAGGAAGTTCCCGCGGCGGCCAATAGTTTAACAGCAGGCTCGGTTGTTGAACTGAATGTATGGATTGATCGCACTGTAAGTAGTGTTACAAACGGCGGATCTGACCATGCCCTTCTTATCGGCAGCAGTGTCCATCCCTTTACAATACAAACCAGTACATGGGGTTGGGTTGAACAAACAATTGAATATACCTTAACCGCCGCCGATATTGTTGGCGACAATGTTCTGGTTGGATTCCAATACACACCCGGCACTACCGCAGCAAACAGCAGACTCGGATTTGACAACTGGTATTTCGGATCACCGGAATAACAGGTACTGAATAACATGTGTAACGGCGGGGAGCGATCCCCGCCGTTTCTAACTTCCTTTTTCCCATTTAAAAATACGTTTCCAAAAATTGCGCATTGGCCAGACTTATATCAACCCGTTTCATAATGGGTGTTGATAAACCAAGAGATAGGGGTTGTGTGGATGAAAAAAGCAGCGATAATACTGTTAATCTGCGTCCTTCCCGTGTGGGTGTTTGCCCAGGAAAACAAGTCTTCACTTGCCATGGGGTTCTATATTGAAACGACTTCGAACAATACTTTTTTAATCCGGGATATTGCCACCGGGAAAAAAGCCGGGTTTGAATTTGATCGGTCGTCGATTTATACCAAGGGAAACTGGTGGTTCTGGGGGAATATCGGTTCCCTGTTCCTGCTGGACGCGGAAGTCGGCGTATGGGAAGCGGATCTGCCCCTGTACCAGGCAAACAGCTTTGGGGGCAATGTGCCGGATACAACCTGGGCCGATGGTTTCCAGGGCCTGGCTTCTGTCTTTTTCGCGCCTTTGTTCGGGCTGAACGGGCCGAACGCGGGGCACTTCAATAAACTTGGTTTCAATATCACCACTCCCTGGGTAAAAACACGCATTGGCTACAGCCTTTTGAAGGGCGGGGGTATGAGCACGTTTACCGGCCTGTACAACGTCATTACCAGTTGGGATGATGTGGGCCGGGGCTACACCGAATTCCACCTGGGCGACGGCGTTTCAAAAATCGGCGACGCGGTAACTCTGAACGCGTTTGTTGCGTTAAGCCGCATGCGCGCCGAATACGGGGTGTACTCCCTTGTTGACGCGTCATTCTCCGACAGGGCGGAAGCGGCTGTCACTTTTAACAGCACTACCAATTCCGGGGAACTGTTCCGGTATAACGAACAGAACCAGAACGCGTTTTCCTTTTACGGATCGTATAACGTTATCGATTTCCTCAAACTTTCACTCCATGGCCTGACGTCTTTCGGAACCGGTTTTGAAAGCGGCGCACAGGCGAGCGCCATGGCCGTGGGCGCGGAAGGGAAGGCCGGCATTTATTCGGGGAAACTGATTCTTTCGCTGGCAGGGCCCAATTCCATGACAGTATGGGGCGATGACAGCACCCTGAACCCCGATTCGCTGAGCGTTCATTCGTCGCAGTGGTTTGCGGCGAATAAAAATATCAGTATCGGGCTTGATACCGACGCGTACTTCAACGATACCAAAAAATACAGCGACGGCTTCATCAACATTCGGAACCAGCCAATGATCGACTATAACCTGGCCGATTTATTGGGCGTCGATATGTCAGTGTCCGTGTACGGTGTTTTGCAGGCCGATCGCATTGCCCTGGATAGCGATCCAAATCAGCCCTGGGCTTTCCGGTTTGAGGAAGCGGGGCTGGAACTCAGGCGGAATGATCTGCCGTTTATGAAGAAAATTGTTTTTGATTACGCGATACGCCGGGATTATAAAGACTGGAACAAAGGCTACAGCCTGGACATGATGTACAATTCCTTTATGCTCTCAGGCGATATAAACGATAAACTGGGGGCGCTTGCCGGCGCCGTTATCCGCACGGAAAGCCTTTCACCGCTGGGTATAGCAATCGGCGCCAACATAAAAACGAGTTGGGGCTTCGGGGCGCCCCGCCTGTGGTCGCATATCGCGTACGGGATGGATCCTTTCGAGGACAATAACTACACCCTGTTCCGGGCCGATGACCCGCTGAACCGGCCTGTCCACCGGACCTATCTGCTGCATGCCCTGAACAGTTTTATCGACAGTTGCCGCATCAGTATCGGCCTTATCTGGGATCTGTAGGAGGAACGCCATGAAAAAGATTGTTTTTTTGTTCCCGGTTTTGGCGGTATTGCTATTGGCAGGATGCGCAGATCCCAATGGACTTCACAACCAGAAACAGAGCCTGGTATCTTTCCAGTTCATCGACTTTCCCCTTCCTGACGGCGATTACGCGGTATCCGGCAACTGGCAGGGCACGCTGTGGGATAACACCAAAGCCAACGTTACTCTTAAAAGCGGCGCCGGTTTATCATCAGAGCAGGCGGTAAAGAGCAGTTATGCGAAATTTACAATTACCCCGGTCGGCGTCTGGAGCCGTAACTGGTATCCCGCCACAATCGGCAATGCTCCAGATGAAACACAGGGAAACGTTTTGTGGAATTTTGATGTCAACGGCCTTCCCATGGATTCCGAACTGACCATAACAATAGACGGCGGCAAAAAGCCCGCCGTTATTACCTGGAAATAGGAGCGGGATAAGCATGCGTAAATATTCTTTTGTTTCCCTGTTGGGCATCTCACTGATGGGGCTTTTTGTTTTTTCCTGCAATTTTTTCCAGTCCGGATTGGGTTCGGAAATGCGGAGCAAACTCGATGACGAAGCGGGCCGTGTTTCGCTGAGCAGCGATATCTGGTACTATCCCGGTTCCGCCGATATGGATATGAGCCAATCCAAGGCTCAGCTTGCTTTGCAAATTTCAAAGAAAGCGGCTGTCGCGAAACCCGATGACCCTCTCCAGTCCAACGGCCTGACCGGCGCCTTTACGATTCTGTACAGCAACACCGCGGGAAAGCAGACGAGCGAGGCAATTCCCTTTAAGGGCGGGGTATTCAACAGCGACTATTCTGTTTTTTATCTTGATACTTCACCTGTGCTTGCCATGATGAAACCTGAAAAAAATCCCAGCGGGAAAGGCCTGCTTGAATTGACCATAGCCGGTTTTGTAAACAACGAAGACGGAGACCAGAAAGGCCGTCCCCTTGCGCCGCTGACCAAAACGGTGGATTTCCAGCCGCTGTTCCCTTCCAGCAAAGCCTACTTTTCCAGCAGCAATCCCAATATGGGCCGATCAATCGAAATACCGCTGAACGCGCCGGTTACCTTTACCCCGCAGGCGGATTTCATCATCACCGGCGGCAATTATCCTTCCGATCTGTTAAACGCCGATTTTGATCTGAGCCTTTCCCCGGACGGCCTCACCATTTTGCTGACGCCAAAAAAGGAATTTTATAACAGGGAATTCGATTTTTATGTTGATATAAAGGGCTTTATCCCGCCCGCCAGCAGCCTGTCCACCGAATTTAACGTTCATGTATTTGTTACCAATTCACTGATTGTTCTTGACGGGGTAAAGGACGAGCTCTGGAACGATCCCACGGTGGGATACGCTCCTGATCCGCTCGGCGACGCTATTTCCGATATTTATCCCCAGCCGGGAAATGAAATTACCGGTATGTATGTATTAAGCGATCCCCGTAACCTGTACGTGGCACTGGAATTTGCTTCTCTTTCCAATATGTGGGAACAGGATCGTATCGGCCTTTTGATCGATAAAAAGGGTACGAACACCGGCGACACCACCGATTCGCTGGAAGCGCTGTCCAGTGTGCCGAAACTGGCAAGTAAAATGACTTTTGTAAACGGAACGGCGTATGTCTATTTTGTCCATTTGCCCGGCGCTTCCGCTGGCAGGGGCAACAGCATGCTGCGCCTTCAGCAGTTCACTGTCGAGAATGATACTTCCGGAACACCGTCAAAAGTGCAGGCGTCGCAGTACGGCTGGGTGAATCCCAACGGTCCCCATTTCCTGGAATACCGTTTTGCCCTGAACGATATAGGCCTTGAGACAGGCGACACAATCCGTATCTTTGGGGTTTTGTGCAACAGTTGGGACAGCGATTTCAGCCTTCACAGTACGGATATAGTACCCGGCGGCCCGGCCCAGCCGACAAGCCGTGATGTGATATACGATTTTAACAACGCGTTTGAATATACCCTGGGAGTGGGGCCCAATTATACCCAGCCGGAGCCGGATGACTTTATTGCCGCGCCCAGCCCCTCGTATATGTCGGTTTCTGAAATGGGGCCGAATGGCGTCAGGCTTACCTGGAGATCAGTATTCAGCGCCGATTATTACCATATTTACCGCAGCGATACCGCAGACGGCGTATACGCCAGAATTGACACCGTGGATTGGCCAGTTGCCAGCGGCATTGACTGGAATGTAACACCGGGAGCGACCTACTTCTACAAAGTCAAAGCCGTCAACGGAAAAGGGGAAAGCGATTTTTCCGCCCCGGTTCAGGTAACAATACCCGCCAGCGGCGATCCGCTCAGCAAGGTACATATGGACAACGGCACGCTGGATGTTTCTTTCTACGATCCCCGTTCCACGGTGTTCACGGATGACACAAAAGTTGCGGGTAACGAAACAGGCGGTAACTTTACAATAGAAAGGATGTATATTACCTCCGACGATGACAACATGTATGTCGCCCTGGATTTCGGTACAATTCCGCCGCGCGGGTACGCGCGAACCCGTTTCGTCATTCTTGTTGATAATCCGGATGTTCCCGGAGTCCCGATAAATATTCCGCCGATCCAGATGCCCGCGTACAGTATAACCATTGCCACAGCAAGCGGAACGGGAAATATTAACCAGTTTGTATTCAAGCAGCTTACGGCAACCACGGACGGCGGCGCTGCTCCACTGCTTACCGGTTTGCCGTCATTAGCAGGCCTGGATTGCAACGCCGCATGGAAATGGACGCGCTGTTTCGATGACTGGCAGTATTATGTCTACAATGCGCCGGACGGCCTTTCAAAGAGCTTTTTGGCGGATAATGCATGGCGGGTAATAAAATTCAAAATACCCAAAGCCAATATCGGCATTACCTCGGCCGGGCAGAAAGTGCGGGT
>Ga0123354_10011757_pt1 | contig 13552 bp, 13 predicted proteins | sample TergutLab28metaG_2_FD_97872 | JGI IMG/M metagenome (GOLD analysis project Ga0123354, IMG submission 97872) | Labiotermes labralis P4 segment gut microbial communities from Petit-Saut dam, French Guiana - Lab288 P4 | ecosystem: Host-associated > Arthropoda: Insects > Digestive system > Gut ... | reverse complement strand
GCGATCGGTCATGTCGTAGCTGTGGGATAGTCTCATTCCTGGAGTGACGATGACTGATCTGAAGAGGGGGGACGACCCCCAAGGCCGGTTCACCAACCCGCCTTTGCCGCTAGCGGAGGGCAACAACGCCCCCCGCACGACTGACGCGCAGCTGAAGAGCGGACGGGCGCCGGTGACCATTTTGGGGGCCCAGATGGTCCGTGGTGAAGGCCCTTTGTTCCCGGTGTCCCAAGGACCCAGTCCATCGGCGATCCTGGCGGAAGCTACGGCGCCCGTTGCCGGGCGAGGTGGTCGGTCGTCATCCCGGAAGCCAGCAGCCAGCCAGAGCGCCAAGGCAGCGGTGAGTACCGATTGGAAGACAGAAGCTTTCGCGACCATGGCGATCAGACTGGACAAGGTTCTGGGCGGGCCCACAGCCAAGGCCTTCCTGGCCCTGAACTGCGAGACGGTCGGCGATCTGTTGCATCTTCTTCCGCGCCACTTGATGTCGGGCACAGATGTCACCAACATCGCGGATCTGATCGGGGAGAACCGGGGCAGTGAAGAATATGTCGCCGTACTGGCCCGTGTCGGCAAACACTCCATTACCGGACAAGCACCCAAACAGCGTTTGGAGGTACACCTGACGGACGGCCGGGTGTGGCTGACGGCGACTTTTTTCGGCCGCCTCCCCCTTCTTCAATACTGGGATTCTGTCTTGGACAGGTCAACACGGGGAATCTTCGCGGGCAAGCTGGGCTGGTTCAACAAGTTGCCACAACTGACTCACCCGGCATTCGCCATGATCTGTCCAGACGGTCTGGTGGGGTCGGAAAAGAGCATGAAGCTTGTCTCGCGGATGGCCACAGACTCCTTCCTCGGGTTGTATCCGCAGACCTCCAAGCTGCCGACCTGGGCAGTGGCAGAGTGCATCGACTTGGCCTTGGACCTTGTCACCGGGTTGTCAGACCCCCTGCCTGCCTGGGTCCGCGAGGAAGCCGGATTGTGTGAACTGGAGCAGGCCTTGAGACAGGTCCACCTTCCCACGAGCACAGATTCGTTCGAGCAGGGGAAGAAGCGTTTGCTCTTCGATGAGGCGTTCGCGACTCAGGTCGCGATGGCCTACCGCCGCGAGGATGCTTCGACACACACGGCGGTGGCCCGTATGGACCCGGGTTCGGGGTTGGTGGCGGCCCTGGATGCGCGGCTTCCCTTCGAGCTGACTGCTGAACAGGTCCAGGCGGGTGTTCAGATCAGTGCGGACCTGGCCCGTACCCGGCCGATGCAACGCCTGCTCCAAGGGGAGGTCGGCTCGGGTAAGACGGTGGTGGCTTTGCGAGCGATGCTGACAGTGGTCGACACGGGCGGACAAGCGGTCCTCATCGCTCCCACTGAGGTCCTGGCCCAGCAACACACCTACTCGGTGAGGGCATTGCTGGGTGATCTGGCCACCTCAGACATGCTCAGTGGGGGACAGGGGACGGATGTTGTGCTCCTCACTGGATCCATGACAGCCTCGGTCAAGGCGGATGTTCTCGGGCGAATCGCCTCGGGTCAAGCCGGGATCATCATCGGCACTCACGCCCTCCTGTCACGGGGAGTCACCTTCCATGATCTGGGATTGGTCGTTGTCGATGAGCAACACCGTTTCGGCGTCGAGCAGAGGACTTCCCTGTTAGATCAGGCCGCTGCCCGTCCGCATGTGTTGGTGATGACCGCGACTCCGATTCCCCGGTCGGTGGCCATGACCATTTTTGGTGATCTGGACGTGTCCACACTGACGCAGATACCCACCGGGCGAGCCGAGGTGACCACGACCGTCGTGGATGTGGCGGCCCGCCCGGCTTGGGTGGACAGAGCCTGGGCGCGGGTCAGCGAGGAAGTGGCCAAGGGCAGACAGGTCTACATCGTCGCTCCCCGGATCGATCCATCTGGGGGCAAGGAGGGTTCATCTGTCCTCGAACTGGCGTCGAGCCTGAGCCGTGGACCCTTACACGGGTTGCGGATAGCGGTCCTCCATGGACGACTGCCCGGCAGCGAGAAGACCGAGATCATGGCCCGGTTTGGCGCGGGTGATCTGGACGTGCTCGTGGCCACGTCGATGATCGAGGTGGGGGTGGACCAGCCCAATGCGTCAATGATGGTGATTTCCGACGCCGAGCGGTTCGGGATCTCCCAACTCCATCAATTGAGGGGCCGCATCGGACGTGGCGCCCACCCTGGCGTATGTCTGTTGCTGACCAACGCCGCAGAGGGGACACCGGCCCGGCAGAGGTTGGACATGGTGGCCCACACCCGAGATGGGTTCGCTCTGGCCGAGACAGACTTGGCCCAGCGTCGGGAGGGGGATGTCCTCGGCATGAGCCAATCGGGTCGTCGCAGTTCGCTGAAACTGCTGCGGGTCCTCGACCACGTCGAGATCATCGTTCAGGCCCGGCACATAGCGGACGAGGTGGTGCGCCGGGACCCGGGAATGTCACATCCGGGGATCGCCGACTATGTCGCCGACATCGAGTCCAGGGCCGACGCCGATCTGGACGAGTCCACGTGACCCGGTAGTAGAACGGGCACGTGACACGTCGACAGGTCACTTCACGTCGACTGGTTCCAATCCGAAGGCGAATTTCCTGGCTGAGATGGACGTGACCTGGATGCGTACGAAAAATGTCTTCACTGTCGGCACCCAGGGACGCAGGTTGAGAGCTTGGGCCTGGGCGATCTCATCGGGATCGCTGAGTGTGGAAGCATGTCCCTTGGCGACGACGGAGTAGCCCGTCTGCTCGTCCCACGAATCGATCTCGAAGGTGACTTGGCTGTACGACTTCAGCCCGGACAACTTGGTGCCCTGAGCGGTGCGAAACACGAGGGATTCTCCGTCGACTGCGTAGTTGACGGGGAAAACGTCCACACCGAGATCGGACTGGACGGCGACACGGCCCAGGCGCTGGCTGGCGAGCAGATCCCACGCCTTATCCATATCCAGTTGGGTGATGGGAGATTCGATGTCTGTCATGAGTAGATTCTTTCACGTAATCTGGGTCTGTGAGCAGGATTATCGCGGGTTCTCTGGCCTCGCGTCGAGTCGTCGTTCCGCCGGGTAAGACAACCAGGCCGACCACCGACCGGGTGCGTGAATCCGTTTTCGCCCAGATCGCTTCCTGGCTGATGGTTGCGGACCAGGATCCGGACAGTCAGTTGGCCGGATTGACCTTCTTGGATTTGTACGCGGGATCCGGAGCCATGGGCCTTGAGGCGGTCAGCCGTGGAGCCAGCGCGACCTGGGTGGAGAAGAACGCCTCCACCGCCCGGGTGATCGAGACGAATCTGACGGCTTTGACAGTGACGGGCCAGGTGATCGTCGCGGATGTGACCCGTTTCTTGGCTCGCCGCAGCGTCGGCCATGACATCGTGTGGATGGATCCTCCGTACGAGACTGGGGATGAGGAGGTGGCTCACGTCGTCGGTTTGGTGGAAAAGCGCGGATGGGTGCGTCCGGGAGGATATGTTGTCGTGGAACGATCGGCTTGGTCAGGTGCGGTAGAGTTTTCTGATAGTTGTGTGAGTGTCGGAAACAGACACTATGGAAGTACAGTCATCTACTACGCGCAGAAAGGGAGCCTGTGAAGGCAGTTGTGCCGGGGTCTTTCGACCCGTTCACGTTGGGTCACCAGGATGTGGTGGTCCGGGCCTCCCGATTATTCGATCAGGTCGTCGTGGCCGTGGGCGTCAACATCGGCAAGCAGAGTCTTTTCGATGTGGATCGCCGGGTCGCCATGGTCCGCGACGCTGTCGCATCATTGGGCAATGTCAGTGTCGCGGCGCTGGATGGTCTAGCAGTCGATTTTTGTCGCGAGCACGGCGCGAGTGTGCTGGTCCGCGGGGCTCGCAGCGGAGCAGACTATGAAGCGGAATGGGCAATGGCTATGATGAATGCGTCCATGGAGGATGTTGAGACAATTGTCCTGCCCGCAGCTGCGGCAGTCAGTTTCATTTCTTCGACACTGGTACGAGAGGTCGCCCGGGCTGGGGGAGACATCGCGCGGTTCGTACCAGCCAATGTCGTGGTATCGATGCAAAAGGAGTTGTAAAGGGTGAGACTACCCAGACTGAACGTCGTCTCAGGGATCTGAAGAGGACCATCGTTGAGGCCAGAGCTGTGCCCATGTCTGCCTCCTGCATGCTCAATCGTGCCGACACCCTCGCCGTCATCGACACGATCATCGCCGGACTTGAAGAAGACATCGAGACGAGAGCCCAGCAGGAATCCAATGCGGGCAAGCGCGGCTGGGACATCGTGGACCAGACCGAAATCGTCCAAGAAGCGAAGACCAGAGCCGCGCGCATCGAAGCCAAGGCCAAGGCCGAGCAGGAAGAATTGCTGGCGGAAGCCGACCGCTACGTCGAAACCCGACTGGCCGCTTTCGAGGCCGAGTTGCAGGTGACCCTGTCCAGGGTCGGCGTGATGAGGGACCGCCTGATGAGCCGCGTGAAGACCGACGACCTCGACGAGGCGCAAACGTCGATCTTGCCGCGATGGAATGTCTAGAGCCACGTGGGGTGATGGGGTCTCGATGGATGAGCCAAACGCGTCTCGGGGTTCCCGGAAGAACGCTCACTGTTTTGAACTATCGGTGGCCGGTCTGAAGAGGACCCCAGGAGCCTGCGTCGATTTTCGCCTCCAGGGTGGTTTCGCCTCAGGACTGGCCACGGGCCTGGTCGAGGTGCCCCCAGACCGGGATGTCATCGTCGAAGGCCGCCTGGAGTCGGTCGGTGACGGGATCCTGGCATCGGGCACCGTTCGTACCACTTACGATGTCCAATGCTCACGCTGCCTGACTCCGTTCACACGCGATGCCGCAGTCGAGGTTCAAGAACTGTTTGTCTATGCCGAGCACGCCGAGGAGTTCGATGACGAGGAGGCTGGGCGGATCCACGATGAGGCGATCGACCTCGAAGACCTGGTCCGCGACGCCATCATCCTCGACCAGCCGCTGATCTGCGTGTGCCGTGAAGAGTGCCTGGGGCTGTGCCCCCAGTGCGGAGCCGATCTCAACGCCGACCCCGGCCACGACCATGGAACCGGTGGGGACACTCGGTGGCTGACACTGGCCGAATGGGGTAGGATGTCCTAGGCCCAAAAACGGGTAGTCGCCAAGCTTAGGCGGCTTGGGAGTAAGGAGAAGACCAGTGGCTGTTCCGAAGAGGAGAATGTCGCGTGCGAACACCCATGCCCGCCGTTCCCAGTGGAAGGCGGAAGCGCCTCAGTTGGTCACCTGTGCCAATGCGGCCTGTGGGGCCAAGCACTTGCCTCATACAGCATGCCCGTCGTGCGGACAGTACGGTCCTCGCGGCTCCCGGCGGCAGGTTCTCCAGGCATAACGGGGTGTGAACCACCTCGCAGGCGTCCTGGAGGAGTTGGGGATCCCAGTCGATGTCCAACTGATGGATCTTGCGCTCACCCATCGCTCGTGGGCCTATGAGAATGGCCGGGGGGCCACCAACGAGCGACTCGAATTCCTTGGTGATTCCATCCTCGGTGCCATCGTCACCGAACACATTTATCGCTGTTATCCCGATCGTTCTGAAGGCCAGTTGGCCAAAGTACGCGCCGCCGTCGTGTCCGGGCACTGCCTGGCCCAGGTGGCCCGAGACCTGCAGATCGGCTCCACACTCAAATTGGGCCGAGGGGAAATTGCCACCCACGGGGAAGCCAAGGACTCCATTCTGGCCGACGCTCTGGAAGCCGTTGTCGGCGCGGTTCATCTGACCGGGGGTTTCGCCGCGTCCGCCGCTTTGGTCCACCACATCTTCGACCCGATCATCGTCGACGCCATGGATTTGGGTGCGGGGTTGGACTGGAAATCCAGTCTCCAGGAATTGACGTCGTCGCTGAACGCAGGCAGTCCCGAGTACTCGTGCGGGGTCTCCGGGCCTGACCATGAAAGGGTCTTTTCCGCGAAGGTGCGTGTGCGCGGACAGGTCCTGGGATCGGGGGTGGCCACGAGCAAACGAGGGGCAGAACAAAAGGCCGCCGAAGTGGCGTACGAAACTCTCAAGCAGTCTTCGATAGAGTGAGTCCTTGTGATCCGACACTTGCTAATGAGATACAGGGGAAGTCTGGGGCAACTGTTCAAGTTCAGTATCGTCGGCGCTTCCGGGGTTCTGGTCAATCTGGTGGTGGCTTATGGGGCCAAGAAGGTCGCCCCGCACATCTGGGCCAGTGCTGAGGAGAACAACGTCTTCCTGCCCATTGCGGGCACGCCGTTCAATGTCCGCTGGTTCCTGGTTTTCTCGATGGTGGCCTTCATCGTCGCCAATCTGTCCAACTACCAACTCAACCGGATGTGGTCGTTCAAGTCCGACCACCATGCCCCGTGGTTCAAAGAGTTCGTGCCTTTCTTCACCGTCGGGCTGTTGGCCCAGTGTCTCGGCATGATCCTGGAGCAGGCTCTGATGCACCCCGGCTCGCCCATCGGTTTGCCCAGTTCCGTCTTCGACAACAGCAGCGGATTGCGGACCAAGTGGTATTGGGCGCACCTGATCATGATCTGTGTCACGATTCCCATCTCGTTCTTTTTCAACAAGTTCTGGACTTTCCGGGCGATCAGGCGGGTTCCGGCCGCCTCGGTGGATCAGGAACTCTGATGTACCTGAAGAAGCTCACTCTGCGTGGCTTCAAGTCGTTCGCGTCGGCCACATCGCTGACCCTGGAGCCCGGCATCACCTGCATCGTCGGCCCCAACGGTTCGGGCAAGTCCAATGTCGTCGACGCCCTGGCCTGGGTCATGGGGGAGCAGGGAGCCAAAACCTTGCGCGGCGGGAGCATGGAGGATGTCATCTTCGCCGGCACGAATTCGCGCGCTCCACTCGGCCGGGCGGAGATCCAGCTGACCATCGACAACAGTGACGGCGCCTTGCCGATTGACTACTCCGAGGTCACGATCTCGCGGACCAAGTTCCGCAACGGAAATTCCGAGTACGCCATCAACGGGACCACCTGCCGGCTGCTCGACGTCAGGGAACTGTTGTCCGATTCGGGGATCGGACGCGAGATGCACGTGGTCGTGGGGCAGGGCGAACTGGACCAGATTCTTCAGGCCACTCCCGAGACTCGCCGCGGCCTGGTCGAGGAGGCGGCCGGGGTGCTCAAGCATCGCGAACGCAAGGAGAAAGCCCTGCGCAAGCTGGAGGCCACCGGGACCAATGTGAACCGTTTGACGGACCTGCTCGCGGAGATCCGGCGTCAGTTGAAGCCTTTGGGCCGCCAAGCAGATGTGGCGAAGCGGGCCACGGTGGTCCAGGCGGACGTGCGGGATGCCAAAGCCCGCCTGTTGGCCGACGATCTCGTCGAGGCACACAGTCTGCTCGGTACCCAGACAGTCGATGAGGAGGGTGTACGGGCTGAGCGCCAGCAGGTCGAGGCCCAGTTGGCCGCTGCCCGGCTGCTCGAAGACGAGTCTCGGGCGGCCATGGTGGAGCAGGAGTCGGCGTACCGGCGAATCCAGGAGACGTGGTTTTCCCTGTCGGGGATCGCTGAGCGGGTGCGGTCGATCGTCTCCGTGGCCGGGGAACGGGTCCGGTACGCCGAGACCATGCCCCAGGTCAGTCCGAATCCGGATCGGGATCCCGACACCTTGCTCGCCCAGGCCCAAAAGACTGAAGAGGATGAGGCCAGGCTGCGCTCCCAGATCGCTGACCGGGCGGCAGCCCTCGACCTGGCCACGGCCCAGCGAGCCAAGGCAGAGGCCGCTGAAGCCCAAGCCGTCGAGCAGTTCGAGATTGCGGCTCGGGCCAGTGCCGACCGGCGGGAGGGCTTGGCCCGGTTGTCGGGTCAGATGACATCGGTAACCCAGCGGCTGGAAGCTGGGGCCGAACGGCTGGACCAGATCCGACAGGCTCATCACGAGGCGTTGGAGTCGGCCGGGCAGGCTGCCCAAGCCGTCCAGGTGGCCCAAGGGGTGATGCCGGGGCTGGAGGGCGAAGCGCAGCGGTTGGAAGGGATTCACCTAGCCGCGGTGACGAGTGTGGATCAGGCACGGGAGAAGGTCGAGGATCTGCGGGTGCGCACGCAAACACTCACCCAGAAGCAGGCGGGGTTGACTGCCCGTATCGACGCTTTGAAATTGGCGCAGCAGGCCGATCCGGACGGGGCTTCTTGGATCGCGGACAAGGATGGCGCGGCAGGTGTGCTGGGCCCGGTGGCGTCCTTGATCCGTGTCGAACCTGGGTACGAACAGGCGGTGGCCGCGGCACTGGGGGCCGTTGCCGACGCGGTGGCCGTGGAGGATGTCGGGTCGTCGGTGTCCTGGGTGGAGGCCCTCCGATCGGAGGACCGCGGTGTGGCGGGGCTGGTCATCGCCAGCGACCATGGAGTGTCGGCTCCCGCATCGCTGCCCCGCGATACCCGGGATGTGACGTCGCTGTTGTCAGGTGATGAACGCTTGGTGTCGTCGCTGTCCAAGATCATGGGACCTGTCCTGGTGGTCGACAGTCTCCGGCAGGCCTTGTCGGTGCTGGACGAGATGCCTGAGGCCCGGGTAGTCACCCGGGAGGGGGACTACGTCAGTTCCTGGCTCGTTGTCGGGGGGTCGCACTCTCATCAGTCGGTCCTTCAGATCGCGTCGGCTCTGGCAGACGCTGAGGCGGAATTGGAGGGCGTGGCCATCCAGGTGTCAGACGAAGCGGCATTGCTCGTACTGGCGCAAGCTTCTTTGGAGAAGGCCGAGGCAGGGCGCGACGAGGCCAAGAGGAACGTGGACAGTGCCCACGCTGGCGTGGCGGCAGGGATGGATCAGCTTTCCCGGTTGACGCAGGCCGTTGAACTGGCGGATGCGGATGCCGCACGGTTGTTGGAGCAGGTGGGCCGGACTGAACAGGATCTGGACACCGATCAGGGGGTGGCTGGCCAGTTGCGTGAACGCTTGGCAGCCGCTGAGACGATGGAGGAGGGTGAGGCCGCCGATCCCTCCCACCGCGACGAATCAGCCGAAGCGGCCCGGGTGGCACGGGCGGCAGAGATGGAAGCGCGACTGGGGCTGCGGACCTTGGAAGAACGGGTACGATCCCTGGCCGGACAAGCGGAATCGCTGCGCAAGACGGCCGTGTCGGAATCGGCTGCCCGCCATGAAGCCGAGCAGCGCCGGCTCAGGGTCGAACGCCAGGCGGTTGCGGCGTCAAGGGTCGCCCAGGCCGGGACCTGGTTGCACGACCAAGCCCGCCAATCTGTCGCGATGGCCGAGCAGGAGCGAGCGGGGATCGGCGAGGCCAGGGGACGAGCCGAAGCCCAGGCTGACAATGCCCGTGTGCGGGTACGGGAGTTGTCCAGTGCGCTGGAGGCCTTGGTTGACTCCGCCCATCGCGATGAGTTGTCACGGGCCCAGCAGCAGATGAGGATCGACGCACTGGCCGAGCGGGCGATCACCGAGGTCGGCATCGATGCCGAGACCCTCATGGCCCAGTACGGCCCTGACCAACTCATTCCCGTGGGTGAGCCTGACCCAGAATCGGGCGAGATCGGCACAGTGCCGTTCGTAAGAGAAGAACAGTTGAAGCGGCTGCGTACTGCCGAGAAGGACCTTCAGATTCTCGGCACGATCAACCCTTTGGCCTTGGAAGAATTCGACGCCATGCAGGAACGGCACGCCTTCCTGGCCGGGCAGTTGGAGGATTTGAAAAAGACCAAGGAGGATTTGCTTCGCATCGTCGACGATGTCGACACCCGGGTCCAGATGGTGTTCACCACCGCGTATACCGATGTGGCCCGGGAATTCGCGGACACCTTCTCACGACTGTTCCCTGGCGGCGAGGGGCGATTGACGCTGACCGTGCCGGATGACCCGCTGACCACCGGCATCGACGTCGAGGCGCGACCAGCCGGCAAGAAGGTGAAGCGGTTGTCCCTGCTCTCGGGCGGCGAACGGTCGCTGGTGGCGGTGTGCTTCCTGATCGCCTTGTTCAAGGCCCGTCCCAGCCCCTTCTATATCCTCGACGAGGTGGAGGCGGCTTTGGACGACACCAACCTGGGTCGTTTGCTGGACATCTATGAGGAGTTGAGGGCCACCTCCCAGCTGCTGGTCATCACCCATCAGAAGCGCACCATGGAGATGGCCGATACCTTGTACGGGGTGACCATGGGGTCGGACGGCACCTCCACCGTGGTGAGCCAGCGCCTGCGCGAAGCAGGCGAAGACATGTAGGAGCCTGCTCCCAGACACGACAGACCTTGCTGTCGTGATGGGTGAGCGGTCATTGAACAGGTCTCGTCAGGTGTGAAACGCGTGTCGGTGCGTGACCGGGCCGGACGAATATGGCACGATCGATATGTCAAAATTCCACAGATCTCTCCCCGTTCGCAGATCTCTTCAAAGAGAGCCCAGTTCCGCCATGGTCCCCGTCATTATCTTGTTACTCTTTATTCTCATTGTCGCTGCCGCCGTGTTGGGCGTGACCTGGCTGAGCACTGGAGCAGACAATCCCGGCTTGCCTCCCCGGCTGAAGGAATGGGGGAGGCTGGCCGCCAAATACATGAACGGCGACAAGCAACTGAAACGGCGCCGTCCCCGTCAAGGAACCACCGGTCTGACCCACTGAGGCAGGATCCACCTGTGTCGCACGGGAGGTTTTGCTGGGGTCCCGCCTGGTTTGCCGCGAGCTATCGCGTAGGATAGTCCGTCGTGGACATGTTCTTTTGGTACCTCATGGCTGGCATACTGCTCGCCGTCATCATTGCCACGGTCATCGTCGTGGTCTCCAACATCCGCCATCGTCGGGCTGTCGCACGCGGAGAAGTGGAACCAGCCGCCGTCGAGGCGCCCGGGGAGGATGTCTTCGAGGTGTCCGCCGAGGCTGAGGTCCCACGACCCAGGACGGGCGAGCCGGTCGAGGCGCCAGTGCCCGGAACCGCTCACGGCGTACAAACTCCAGAACTGCCTTCCACTCGGTTCGCGCGCCTGCGTCAGAGACTGGCATCGAGCAACAATGCTCTGGCCCGCGGGTTGGCCGATTTACTGGCCAGCGACAAGATATCGGCTGAGACCTGGGAGGATTTCGAAGCGACGCTGATCTCGTCCGACCTCGGGGTGGGTCCCACGACCGAGTTGGTGGCCAAGCTGAAGTCGCGTCTGTCCATCGACGGGGTATCGGATCCCGTCCAGGCCAAGGCAATCCTGCGCGAGGAACTGATCTGTTTGGTGGACCCGTCCATGGACCGTCAGCTCCATCTGGATGTCGACGAGCCTCCGGCAGTGATCATGGTCGTCGGTGTCAATGGCACTGGCAAGACAACAACCGTGGGCAAGCTGGCACGCGAGCTGGTGGCTTCGGACAAGTCGGTCCTGTTGGGCGCTGCCGACACCTTCCGGGCGGCTGCGGCCGACCAGCTGACCACTTGGGGAGAACGCATCGGCGTGGAGACTGTTCGCGGGGCCGAGGGTGCGGATCCGGCCAGTGTCGCCTTTGACGCCGTGCGTTCTGGGCGGGATCGCGGGGTCGACGTGGTCCTGGTGGACACCGCCGGACGCCTGCACAACAAGACCAATCTCATGGATGAGCTGGGCAAGGTGAAAAGAGTGATCGAGAAGATCGTTCCCGTGAAGGAAACATTGCTGGTTCTGGATGCGACAACCGGTCAGAATGGTCTGGTCCAGGCCCGGGTCTTCGCGGAAGTCGCGCAGATCACGGGCATCGTGCTCACCAAACTTGACGGCTCGGCCAAGGGCGGGATCGTGGTCGCCGTCCAGCGGGAGTTGGGTGTGCCGGTGAAATTCATCGGCCTGGGCGAGGGCGCCGACGACCTGGCCGGGTTCGACGCCGTTCAATTCGTCGATGGATTGCTGGGCCAGTGATGTCAGTCCCCAACGCCCCCCAGGGCGCCCAGCACAACCGTGCACCAGGTTCGGGCGCAGGTGATCTCGACGCGAGCGCGCAGGTTGTCATCCGGTACGCGGACCCCCAGGACGCCGGGGCCATGCTGGAAATCTTCAATCGCGAGGTGGCGCAGACGATTTCCTCATGGGAGTGGTTCGCCTTGTCAGAAGAGGATTGGCGCGCCTGGATCCACGAACATACCAAGGATGATCACGTACTGCTCGTGGCCGAGTCCAGTGGCCGGGTGGTCGGATTTTCGGGGTACGGCACCTTTCGTACCAAGGCCGGCTACGTCTCCACCGCCGAGGATTCCGTCTTCCTTGACGAGAGTTTTCGGGGCCACGGGGTCGGAAAGAGACTCTTGGCCCGACTGTTGGATGAGGCCCGCGCCCGTCAGATCCACGTCATGGTGGCCGCGATCACCAGCGAGAACCTGGTCTCGATCGGCCTGCACCAAGCCCTCGGGTTCGAGCAGGTTGGCTACCTTCCCCAGGTGGGGCACAAGTTCGGGCGCTGGCTCGACCTGGTCCTGCTCCAGATCACCCTCGACAACCGGCCTACCCCATAACCAGGCATCATGTCGGAGCCGATAGATAGACTAACTTCTGTGAGAATCACTCCCAGCATCCTCAATGCCGATTTCACCCGCCTGGGTGAGCAGATCGCGGGTCTGCCGTCGGCTGACGCGATCCATCTGGACGTCATGGACAACCATTTCGTCCCCAACCTGACTTTCGGTTTGCCCGTTGTTCAGTCAGTACGCGCGATGACCACCTTGATGCTGGACATCCACCTGATGATCGAGGACCCGGACCGCTGGGCACCCGCATACGCGGAGGCCGGGGCGGAGTCTGTCACCTTTCACATGGAAGCCGCGCACGCGCCCGTACGGCTGGCCCGGGATTTGCGGGCCAAGGGGGCCAGGGCCGGGGCTGCCCTGAATCCGGCCACGAGCGCGGAGGCGGTCGCCGGGATGCTGGGCGAGGTCGACACGATCCTGGTGATGAGCGTCGAGCCGGGGTTCGGTGCTCAACCTTTCTTGGACCTGGTCCTGCCGAAGATCGCCCGTTTGCGCTCGATGATTTCGGCCTCCGAGCTGGAGATCTGGCTTCAGGTGGACGGCGGGGTCAGCCTGGAGACGGTGGAGCGCTGTGTCGAGGCAGGCGCCGACACGTTGGTGGCGGGGTCGGCGGTGTTCCGGGCTGACGACCCGGATGCCATGGTGTCCCGGTTGCGGGCGGTGGCAGTCAAGACCGCGGGCCGGATGGCGCCGGCCCAGGTGAGCGGACGGAAGAGGAATCGATGAGGTACATCTCCACCCGGGGGTACGGCCCCATGAAATTCACCGACATCTTGCTGGAGGGGCTGGCCCCCGACGGCGGGCTGTACGTGCCCGAGACCTATCCGTCGTTGTCCGAGGAGGACCTGCGGACCTTGTCGGATATCCTCGTTTACGAAGGATATGCCAAGTTCGCCGCCGAGATCCTGGGTCTGTTCATCGACGATATTCCCTTCTCAGCACTGGAAGGAATCACCCGGCGGGCGTACACGAAGGAAAAGTTTGGCACTGACCTGATCGCCCCGCTGCAGGAATTGGAACCCAACCTGTGGCTGGCCCATCTGTCCCAGGGCCCGACGGCAGCCTTCAAGGACATGGCCATGCAGATCTTGGGCCAACTGTTCGACTACGAGTTGTCCCGGCGCGGGC
>Ga0123354_10011753_pt1 | contig 13554 bp, 11 predicted proteins | sample TergutLab28metaG_2_FD_97872 | JGI IMG/M metagenome (GOLD analysis project Ga0123354, IMG submission 97872) | Labiotermes labralis P4 segment gut microbial communities from Petit-Saut dam, French Guiana - Lab288 P4 | ecosystem: Host-associated > Arthropoda: Insects > Digestive system > Gut ... | reverse complement strand
GATGTCGTGGCGCCGCGCCGACTCGACGTCGATGTCGATGTCTGGCAGCGTCTCGCGCTGGTTGCCGAGGAAGCGCTCGAACAGCAGGTCGTGCTCCACTGGGTCGACGCTTGAGATGCCAAGCGTGTAGTTGACAAGCGAGCCGGCCCCGGAGCCCCTGGCTTGCGCGCGCACGCCCATGGCCTTGATCATGTCCGAGATGCTGGCCACCGTCAGAAAATACGTCGCGAAACCGAAGCCGGCGATGGTGCGCAGCTCGTTGTCAAGCCGGTCGAGCAGCTTGGTTTTCAGCGCCGGCGATGGCGCTGGGTAGCGGTTCACCAACCCGGCCCGGCACATGGCCGTCAGTATCTGCTGCGGGTCGCCGCTGAGCCCAAGCGCCTCAAGGCTAGGCACTTTGGGATGGCGCCAGCCGACGTCGGCCACCGGGTCGAGGCGGCAGCGGTCGGCTAGCTGCTGCGTGGCGTCCAGCAGCTCGGCGGCGCTGGTACCGGCGGCGTCGGCCACGGCGGCGGCGATGGCCTCCATGGCGGCGGGCGGTTTCAACCAGGCCTGCGCGTTCGGCTGGGCAGGGAACCCACCCAGCGGCAGCAGCTGGGCGGCGGCGTCAAGCACGTCGCCGGCGACGGCGTCGCCGGGGCTGAGGTACCGCACGGCGTTCGTCAGCACCGCCGGGGTGCCGGTCTGCCGCGCCAGGGCCAGCATGGCGGCGGCCTGCGGCAGGCTGCCCGGCAACCCGGGCCGCGTGTAGTGGCACACGATTTCGACGTACACCCCGCCGGGCAGCAGCCGTCGCCAATCGCGCAGCAGTTGGCTGGCGCGCGCGGCGTCGCCTTGCAGCACCGCCTGCCCCACATTGGACGACGCCCCGAGCAGAACCGCACCGCACGGGCCGTCGTCGCCAAGCAGCATGGCCCGCAGCGACGCCGGGGTGCAGGCCGCCGCCCGGTTGGCCGACCCGGACGGCGGTTTGCGGCCGCCGACCTGCCAGGCCGACGAGATGAGGCGGCACAGCGACGCCCAGCCCGCTCCGCCGTCGTGGCCGCCCGCCAGCACGGTGACCGGCTCGGCGGGGGACACCGGGTGGACCGGCTCGGCGGGGGACACCAATAGGTCAACGCCGACGATGGGGTCGATGCCGCTCGCCAGGCAGGCCCTGATGTGGCGCACGGCGCCGTACAGGCCGTCGCGGTCGGTCAGCGCGGCGGCGTCGGTAGCATCTGCCTGGGCGCCCACCAGCGCCTCCGGCCAGGCGGTGCCATAGTGGGACGACAGGCAGCTAGCGACGTGCAGGTGCGTGAACATCAGCCACGGATCCGTTCCAGGCGCCACCAGTCGCCGCCCACCACTGACAGGTCGGCCTCGACGACGTCTCCGGTGTCGCTGTCGGCCAGGCGCACGGTCCACATCGGTTGCTCGACCACCTGGGGCAGGCGTTCGGCCGTCCAGGCCCACCAGGGGCTGCGGTCGATCCAGGGCACGGGGCGTCCGACCACCGGGTAGCGGCGGCCACGCCAACGCACCTGTGCCGGCACGCCCAAGGCGCTGGCCAGCACGGCGACTTCTTCCTCAACGATCTCATCCATCACAGTGCCAAATCGAACACATGTACGACCTAGACTTATGAGTATAGCCACACCCACCGACACTGTTCAATGGGCCTGGAGCGTCAGGCTAGGCCCACGTAGAGCTGGGGGTTGGGGGGAACACTGCGGGCACGTCTGACAAAGCTGATCGCAGCGTGGCGGCGTAGCCGACGCGCCGATATGCGACTCGGCCGAGTGAGCGGAGGTGCGAGACTGCCCGAAGGGCATCGCACCGACAGCGAACGGTGCCCGCGGTGTTCCCCCCAACCACCAACTCGGACACCTCCGGGCCGAAACACCATCGCTGAGATGGGGCCTACGACCAGTTTCCGGGCGCCAAACTGGTCGTAGCTGGCAGGTCAACGCTGTTGGGGTCGGCTAGACTGATGGGTACGCCCTTGGGCGTCCCCAATTGTTCTAGGTGAGAGAGAGCCGACGCCTGTGCGCAGAATCCGCCGGTACGCAGCGATCTGGGTGGCGAAGCTGCTGATCGCCGGGTTGCGGCTGCTGAAGCACAACGGCTCGCACTATCCCGGCTGGGTGGCAACGAGAATTTGCCCGACGATCGTCGCAGATATCGACAAGCCGACCCGCATCATCGCCGTCACCGGCACCAACGGCAAGACCACAACCAGCAACCTGCTGGCCGAAGCGCTGGTCGGCGAAGGCCACAAGGTGCTGAACAACAGCTTCGGCTCGAACACCCCCGGCGGTCTGGCTGCCGCGCTGATCGACGGTGTCACATGGCGCGGGCGGTCGACGTACGAGATGGCCGTCTTCGAGGTCGACGAGCGCAGCGCTTACCGCACGCTGCCCGGGCTGAAGCCGCAATTCCTGGTGTGCATGAACCTGACGCGCGACTCGATGGCCCGCAACGCCCACCCGGAGTACATCTCCTGGGCGTTGTCGCAGGCCATCCCGGACAAGACGACGCTGGTACTGAACGCCGACGACCTGATCTGCGCCACCCTGGGTAAGTCGTCGATCCCGCGGGTGCTGTTCGGCATCGGCCAGCTGCCGGGAGATGGGACGACGCCCCACGGCACGGCCATCGACCTTTCGGCCTGCCCGCAATGTGGGACGACGCTGGCGTGGGATTACTGGCGTTACAACCACATCGGGCACGCCAGGTGCCCGGCCTGCGACTTCGAATCGCCCAAGCCGTGTTACGCCGTCACGGCGGTCGACACTTCAGCCCAGCGAGTGACGGTCGACGCCGCCGGGCACGTGTTCACGTGCCGGCTGCTCAGCGACAACATCGTCAACGTCTACAATCAGGTGGCTGTCGTGGCGGTGCTCGACTGCCTCGGTGTGCCCATCGACCGCATCGCCGCGGCGTTCGACCACCTGGCGCCGCCGGCCACTCGCGTGACCATCTCGCACGTCGGCCCGGTGACCATCGTGCGTCACCTGGTCAAGGGCGCCGTGGCGGTGGCCTGTTCGCGCACCTTCCAGTACGTCATGTCGTTCCCCGGCAAGAAGGCCGTCGTGATGAACATTGACGACGCCCACGACGTCAAGAACGACTGCCAGAACAACTGTTGGCTGTACGAAACCGACTACGAGTACTTCGTCAGCCCCGACCTAAAGCAGATCGTGGTCGGCGGGGTGCGGCGTTACGACCATGCGCTGCGCCTGATGATGGCGGGCGTCGACCCGGCAATCATCGTCACCAATCCAGATGAGGCGCGCTCGGGCGAGCTGGTCAACCTCGACGGCGTTGACGTCGTGATCAATCTGCACAGCCTGTACAACTCGCCGACAACGGGCGATGCTGTGCAAGCCCAGCTGGTATCGCGTCTGGAAGGGGCTAAGGCATGATCATCGAAATGCTGTACCCCGACATCGCCAACCTGCACGGCGATTCCGGCAACATCACCTACCTTTCCCGCTGCCGCCCTGACGCGCGCATCGTGCGGACTTCGCTGGCAGACGCCCCCGCGTTCGCCACCACCACGCCGGATCTGATCTACCTCGGCCCCATGACAGAGTCGGGGCAGCGTAAGGCCCTTGAGCGCCTGCGCCCCCACACCGCCCGGCTGCGCGAGCTGATAGACGGCGGCACAGTATTCCTGTTCACGCACAACGCGATGGAGATCATGGGCCAGCGCATCCGAAACGACAGCCAGGGCTACGACGTGCCGGGACTGGGCCTGTTCCCGATGTCGTCGCGCATCGACCTGTTCGGCCGGTACAACGGCAAGGTAATGGGCCAGGCGGGTGGCACGACGGTGGTTGGCTACAAGTCGCAGTTTTCGATGGTCAACGCCACCGGCATGGAGCCGTTCCTCGAAGCCACCAGGGGAGTGGGCCGCAACAGGCAGACGAACCTTGAGGGCGTGCGTCAGCGCAACTTCATCGGCACGTCGCTGCTTGGCCCCCTGCTGGTGATGAACCCGCTGTTCACGAAGTACCTGCTGTCGTTGATCGACCCGGATACCGAGCCGCAGCTGGCCTTCGAGCAGGTGGCGCTGGACGCCTACAACGCCCGCCTGGCAGACTTCAACGACCCGAAGCGCTGGCACGAGTGGGAACAGGTGCAGCCGTCGGCCTAAGTTCACTACGAGCTGAGGGTTGGGAGTTCCCTCCGGGCACCGCTCGCTGTCGGTGCTGTGCCCTTCGGGCACTGTAGCACCTCCGCTCACTCGGCCGAGTCGCATATCGGCGCTCCGCCTTCGGCGGACCGCTGCGATCCGCTTTGTCAGACGTGCCCGAAGGGTTCCCCCAACCCTCAGCTCGGGCACCGACACGGGGAACTCCCAACCCTCAGCTCCGGCGCTGGCATAGGCGGGACCTGCCACTGGAAAACCCGGTAGGATAGATCAGTCATAGCTATTAGGAGGCATCATGGCTGAAACCACTTTGGACAAGGTGATCAACCTGTGCAAGCGGCGCGGGTTCGTGTTCCCGTGCGGCGAGATCTACGGCGGCACGCGGGCGGCCTGGGACTACGGCCCCCTCGGCGTCGAGCTGAAGGATAACGTCCGGCGGGCCTGGTGGCGGGCCATGGTCACCAGCCGTGACGACGTGGTCGGCCTCGACTCGTCGGTCATCCTGCCGCGCCAGGTGTGGGTGGCGTCTGGCCATGTCGGCGTGTTCACCGACCCGCTGACCGAGTGCCTCAGCTGCCACAAGCGTTTCCGCGCCGACGACCTGCAAGAGCAGTACGCGTCGCGCAAGAACCTGCCGAACCCGGACGACGTACCCCTGGCGGACATCCCTTGCCCCGAGTGCGGCGTGCGCGGCCAGTGGACCGCGCCCCGCGACTTCAACATGATGCTGAAGACCTACCTGGGCCCCGTCGAGGACGATTCCGGCCTGCACTACCTGCGCCCCGAGACCGCCCAGGGCATCTTCGTCAACTTCAAGAACGTGCAGCAGACCAGCCGCCTGAAGATCCCGTTCGGCATCGGCCAGGTGGGCAAGGCGTTCCGCAACGAGATCACTCCGGGCAACTTCATCTTCCGCACCCGCGAGTTCGAGCAGATGGAGCTCGAGTTCTTCGTCGAACCGGGCACAGACGCTGAATGGCACCAGTACTGGATCGACTACCGGACAAACTGGTACGTTGGCCTCGGCATCGACCGCGACCACCTGCGCCACTACGAGCACCCGAAAGAGAAGCTGTCGCACTACAGCACCCGCACCGTCGACATTGAATACCGTTTCGGCTTCCAGGGCAGCGACTGGGGCGAACTTGAGGGCATCGCCAACCGCACCGACTTCGATCTGGGCACGCACACCAAGCACTCCGGCACCGACCTGGCCTACTACGACCAGGCGGCTGACCGCCGCTATATCCCGTACGTGATCGAGCCGTCCGCCGGCCTGACGCGCTCGCTGATGGCGTTCCTTGTCGACGCCTACACCGAAGACCAGGCGGCAAACACCAAGGGCACCACCGATACGCGCGTGCGGCTGGCGCTCGACCCGCGGCTGGCGCCCGTCAAGGCGGCCGTCCTGCCGCTATCGCGCGACGAGGCACTGTCGCCGAAGGCCCGCGCCCTGGCGGCCGAGCTGCGGCAGCTCTGGAACGTCGACTTTGACGACGCCCAAGCGATCGGCAAGCGCTACCGCCGGCAGGACGAGATCGGCACGCCTTACTGCGTCACCGTCGATTTCGACACGCTGGAGGACGACGCCGTGACGGTCCGCGAGCGCGACACGATGTCGCAAGAGCGGGTTGGTATCGGCCAGGTGAAGGACTACCTGGCAACCCGGCTGACTGGCTGCTGACTGGCACCGCGGGCATGATTGCGCGACGGGCTTGTACGTCGGTTCAGCTCTCGGGAAACTCTGAAGTACAGTTCACTGGCTCATGGCTTTTCATGGCATAATGAACATGTTGGCTTTTTCTGTGCCATCAGTAACTTCAAAGCAAAGGAGCCACGAATGTCGGGTCCGCTGACCAGGCCAGAGTTCGCCGTGCTGGAAGCGCACCGGCTCAAGCCTCCCCAGTCGCAGCGCAGCCTGGCCAAGCAGACTGGCCTATCTTTGGGCTACATCAACCAGACGCTGCAACGGCTGCGCAGCCTGGATTTCCTGACACCAGAGGCCACGATTTCCGACGCCGGCTGGGCGGCGATGGAGCCATACAAGGTGACCAACGCCATCATCATGGCGGCCGGCATGTCCACACGGTTCGCCCCCATCAGCTATGAGCGTCCCAAAGGGCTGCTCGTCGTCAAGGGCGAGGTGCTGATAGAGCGCCAGATACGCCAGCTCAAGGAGGCCGGGATAGACGACATCACCGTGGTGGTCGGCTACCGGCAAGAGCAGTTCTACTACCTGGAAGACCAGTTCGGGGTGCACATCGTCGTGTGCCCGGAATACCGCGAGCGCAACAACAACTCGGCTCTTAAGGCGGCTGAGGCGCTGTTCGACAACACCTACATCTGCAGCTCAGACAACTACTTCACCCGGAACGTGTTCGAGCCGTACGTCTACGAGGGCTACTACGCGGCGGTCTGGCAGGACGGCCCCAGCGGCGACGAGTGGGGCATCACGGCGTCGCCCTCCGGGCGCATCATCACCGCCGCCACCGGCACGTCTGACACCTGGGTGATGATGGGGCACGCCTACTGGGACCGCTCGTTCAGCTTGCGGTTCCGGTCGATTTTGGACGCCGTTTACGACCGCCCGGAAACTGCCCCGAAGCTGTGGGAGGCGATCTACGCCGACCGCGTAAACGAGCTGCACCTGCAACTGTGGCCCTTCCCGCCCGGCATCATCTGGGAGTTCGACACCCCGGACGACCTGAGGGCCTTCGACCCCGACTTCATATCGAACGTCGACTCGGCAATACTCGACCACATCTGCGACACCCTCGACTGCCAGCGCGACGAGCTGAGCGACTTCACACCGATGCTCGGTGGCTTCACGAACACGTCGTTCCGGTTCACCTGCGACGGCTCGGACTACGTCTACCGGCACCCCGGTGTGAACACCCAGGACATACTCGACCGCAAAGCCGAGAGCGAGGCCGAGCGCATCGCCTCTGATCTCGGCCTTGACCACACGTTCATACACCAGGACCCCATCGACGGCTGGAAAATCGCCCGCTGGTGGGAGGTGTCAGAGCCTTTCGACTACCACAACAAGATGCACGTCCGCCTGGCACTGACAGCCATCCGGGAGCTGCACGCCCAGCCGCGCGTCATCGACCGGTCGTTCGACCTGCTCGACGAGGTGGCAATGCTGATGACCCGCATCGCCGGCAGCCTGGGCACGGAGGGCTCCGGGCGGCTGAGCTTCGGCGACTTCAACGACCTGCTGGCCAAGTCGCGCCACCTGCACGACCTGGTACAGGCAGACAACCTGCCAAAGGTGCTGTGCCACAACGACTTCTTCGCCCCGAACATTCTCGTCTCCGGTGACCGCCTGGCGCTGATCGACTGGGAGTTCGCAGGCATGTCGGACCCGGCCAGCGACATGGGCACCTTCATCTGCTGCTCCGACTACACGTGGGACGAGGCGGTCGACGCCGTGCGCGTCTACTTCGGGCATGAGCCGACGAACGACGAACTGCGCCACTACATCGCCTACGTCAGCCTGGCGTCGTTCTACTGGTGGGTTTGGTCGCTGTACAAGGACGCCTGCGGCGAGTCGGTCGGCTCGTGGTCGTACCGCTGGTACCGCGGCGCCAAGGAATACGGCGAGGCGGCGTTGGCGCTGTACGAAAAGAAGCCCGCCGCCAAGCAGGCTCCGGAGAAGGGCGACGCGACCCGTGCGTCAACCATGAGCGACCTGCCGACGTCACGCTCGCTGGTGGCAAACAAGCCCCGCTAGAGCGCAAGAAAAACCGGCCCACCCCGTTTGACTTGGGTGGGCCGGTTTCGACTTGCTTGGCGACGTCCTACAGCTTGAGGTCCATGCCGCTCATCTTGGTGTCGATCATCTTCTTGGCGATGTCGGCGATGTAGGCGCCAGCCTCGACCGGCGGGGTGCCCTTGCGGTAGATGTTCGACACGACGGTGCGAGAGCTCTCAGCCATGCCGGGGTGGCCCTTGTACGTCATGTAGCAGCTCAGCGACTCGTTGGTCACAAGACCAGGACGCTCGCCGACCAGCATGATGGTCACCTCGCAGCCGACGATGGCGGTGATCTCGTCCATGGCGCGCACACGCCCGAACTTGACGAACAGGCCGTTGCCGGTGCTGAGGTTGTGGCGCTGCAGGCCCTGCATCAGGGCGGGCAGCAGGTCAGAGACGTTACGCTCGACGGCGGCTGACGACAGGCCATCGGACACGATGATCTGCACCTGCTTGCCGTGCGCGCAATGCTCGCTGATCTGCTTGGTGGTCTCGGCCGTGAACTTGGTGCCCAGGTCGGGGTTCATCAGGTAGGCAGCCTTGTCAGGCGCTGAGGTCTGAACCGGGAACAGGCCCAGTGAGGCCGGCAGTGCCTCGGACACGTCGTTGAACACTGCGTCCATGGCGCCGGCGTGATCGGCGCGGAAACGCAGCAGCGATGCCGTGGTGGGACGCGTGCCAGCCCGCCACTCGCCCAAGCGGGCGGAGGTGGTAGCGAGCATGGTCATGTAGGCGTCGCGGTTGGCCGGTCCGGGTATGGCGAACAACTGCTCGGGTGTGGCGTCCTCGACGATGGCGCTGGAATGTGGCGCTACCACCGATGCGGTGGCGCCGCTTCCGCCCATGCCGCCGATGATCTGGGCGACCATTGCCTTGATGTCAGCTTCTGTGATATTTGTGCTCATTTTCTAGTCCTCATTTCATAAAAATCGAGCCGTCGCCAGCGCGTGGCGTCAGGTGACCGTCTTCATCCATGATGCCCCAGGTCTGCAGCCACTCGTGGAATTCCGGCGCCGGCTTGAGGCCCATGACCTCGCGCAGTGTGGCGTCGTCATAGAAGCTGGTGTCCTGGTAGCTCAACATGATGTCGTCGCCACCGGGCACGCCCATGAAGTAGTTGGCGCCCGCCATGGTCACCAACAGCGTCGCAATCTCCTGGTCGTTCTGGTCGATGCCGGTGTGGTTGGTGTAGCACGGTGCCATGCCCATCGGCAGGCCGCTGAGCTTGCCCATGAAGTGGTCTTCGAGGCTCGCGCGGATCATCTGCTTGCCGTCGTAGATCGTCTCGGGGCCGATGAACCCAGACACGTTGTTGACCATGAATGGCTGGAAGTGCTTCGCGAAGCCGTAGGTGCGGGCCTCGAGGGTCATCTCATCGACGCCGTGATCGCGGCCGATGGAAACCTCGGAGCCCTGGCCGGTCTCGAAGTACATCACGTTTGGTCCTGGGCACAAGCCCTTGTGCTTGATCAGGTCCCAGGCCTCTTCCAGCAGCTCGCAGGTGACGCCGAAGTCGGTGTTGGCGTCTTCTGTGCCGGCGACTGACTGGAAGAACATCGATTCCGGGGCACCCGCCTCGACGGCCGCCATCTGCGTGGTCACGTGGGCCAGGCAGCAGATGTGCGTCGGCACGTTCAGGCGTGTCATGATGCCGTACAGGGTGTCGAGGATGCGGGTGGTGTTCGCCACGGTGTCTTCAACAGGGTTGACGCCGAAGACGCAGTCACCGGAGCCATACGAGAGGCCCTCGTAGATGGACGCCGAGATGCCGTCCGGGTCGTCCTTCGGGTGGTTCGGCTGCAGCCGGAACGACAGGGTGCCGGGCTTGCCGATCTCGTAGCGGCAGGTGCTGGAGACGCGGATGCGCGAGGCTCCGTACACCAGGTCCATGCTGCTCATCAGTTTCGCCACGGCGGCGATCATCTCAGACGTGAGGCCCTTGCGCCACGTCTTGATGTCCGTCGGGCTGGTTTCGAGGCTCAGCAGGTTGTTGCGCAACTCGCCGACCGTCCACGACTTGATCTGCTGGTAGGCGGTCTCGTTGACGTCGCCCTCAATGACGCGGGACACTTCGTCCTCGTCGGGTGACAACAGCGGGTTCTCGCGGATGTCAGACAACCGCAGGTCGGCTAGCACCATTTTTGCTGCCACGCGCTCGGTTACCGAGTTGGCACCGATGCCCTGCAGATGGTCGCCTGACTTCTCTTCGTTAGCTTTACCGAACAGCTCTTTCAGGTCTTTGAATGTGTATGCGTTGCCATGCAACGTTGTTCTCAGGTTTAGTGCCATTTTCCATTTTCCTTCGTTATGAATTCGGCTAGTTTTCTTCAGTCTTGTGTTTTGGCTTAGGTATTGGTCATCGTTGCTATCACCTAGACCATTGCCTTGAACAGCTCGGGGGCCGGCATCGGGATGACGCACTGTGAAACCACTTGGCCACCGGCGTTAGCACCGATAGCAGCAGCCACAGCCGACTTGACGTCTGCCACGTCGCCGCACATCTTGAAGAAGCTCTTGCCACCGATCCCGAGGCCCAACCGGACCTCTGTCAGTGTCACCCGGCTGGACTTGGCGGCAGCATCAGCAGCCACGACGGCCGACGTGATGTCGAAGAACTCGACAACGCCGAGGGCCTCAACTGGGCCGGGTGCGTGAGCGCCGTTGATAGCCCCGAGCAGGTCCTTGTGGATGCGCGGGATGATCAGGTGGTTGACCACCCGGTCGCCGCCCGTTGCCAGGCCGGCTGCGACCGCCGCCCTGACAGCGCCCACGTCGCCGTGAACCATGTTGATGAACTTGCCGGGGCAAACCGGCCGGGCGAAGATCAGGCTGACCTCGCCGGCCTTGAGCATGGCATCTGTCGATTCAATGCCGCGGGCAATTGCGGTATATTCCAACAACCCGATGCTGACGATCATTGCTTGCTACCCTCCTGTCGGATCGTGATATGCGACGCGTCGACTTCTACGACACGTCCATTGATTGAGGCGTGGACTGGCGCGCCGACATCGCCGAAGGCGACCTCAGCGACCACCTGGCCGATTGTCACACTGTCGCCGGCTTTGACGCATGGCGTGGCGGCTTGGCCGACGCCGTGACGGGTGGCCAGCCTCACCTCCACTGGGTCCAGGCGCACACTGTCGTCGACGGTTGTGGGGTAGGCGGTCAACTGCAACCGGTCGATGAAACGCGACTGGTCTATCTTGCGGTTGGGGCGCCACTCCGTGTGCTCTTCGTGTACCACTTGATCGTGGACACGCACGCCCTGAGCCCGAAGTAAGCCCTTGGCGTATATCTGGATGCGCCGCGGGCTCAGGCCCATCGGGCACGAGTACAGCTCGCAGATGCCGCATTCGCAGCACAGCAGCGAGTCCTCAAGCGCCACCGGGTCAGTGCCGGTCTGCAGCGAGCGCATCACGCGGTGCGGACGTATCTGATGACCGATCAGGAAGCGCGGGCACAGCTGGGTGCACATCTCGCATTGGATGCACATCGACTTGGTTTCTGCGAGCAGCAGCTCAATGGGCTTGGCGACGAACTTCACCAGCGAATGGTCGGCGGGCAGCACGATCAGGCCGCCGTCCGCTTTGCCGAAGCCCAGTGTCGCGGCGTCCGATTCCGGATGGTGCTTGCCCATCATCGGACCACCGACCACGATCACGTAGGGGTCGACGCACACCCCGCCCGCTGCCGCGATGAGGTCGGCAGCGGTGGAGCCGATTGGGGCATCCACAACCACGGGGTGTGCGACTTCACCGGTCACGGTAACCAGGCGCCGTGTAACCGGTTTGCCGTCGGCGGCATCTGCCACCGCGGCCAGGCTGGCGACGTTCATGACGACGACGCCGATGTCCAACGGAATGCCACCGGGAGGCACGGTCTGCCCGGTGAGCTCGTAGACCAGCGTTTGTTCATCGCCAGCGGGATAGAACGAGTCGACACCCTGAATGGTGATATCTGCGTGAGCCGCGTCGATGGCTGCCTGAACAGCGGTGATCTCGCGCCCATAGTGGGTCTTCGTGCCGAAGATGACGCGCGGGATGCCGGTCTGCTTGACCACCGCCATGATGCCAGCGACGATGCGGTCAGCGGAGTGGCGCATCAGGTAGCGGTCGCTGGCAAGCAAAGGCTCGCACTCGGCGGCGTTGACGACCAGCAGGTTGGCCCCGCCCACAAGCTTCTTGTAGGTCGGGAAGCCAGCACCACCGGCGCCGACAACGCCAGCGTCGAAGACTTGTCTATCGAGACTCATCTTTGCGCTCCTTTCCCTAAGTGAGTTATCAACGAACGATCTCCGCGCCTTGGCCGACGATCCGGTCGCGCGCCAGTGCCGTCACGATTGCCTTCGGGGCCACCTTGACGGTGACACCGGCATGCAGTTCCATGTGCCGAATGTCATTCTCAGTGACGGTGCGCTTGCCCGAGATGTCGTACGTGGCAGGTCCAGACGCGCATTCCGTGCAACCAGCGGCCGGGGCGCTCGGCGCCGAGGTGGGAATCGCCACCCTGACCAGCCCGGCCGGGATCACCCCGCCGTGGAAGGCCCGGAAAGCGGCCTGCGACAGCACGATGAAGTCTGCGCCGTCTGCATCTGCCGGCCCGGAACCCCGCCGCACCGTTGCCCCAGTGCCCAGCACGCAGTCCGGCACGTCGCCGAACGTGGTTATGACTGGGTTGGTCGGGCAGCCGGGCTTTGCGACGCCAAGCCGTTCCATGATGATCCTGGTCACCTGGTCGACCAGTGCTTCGTTATCCATGATTTGCTCCTATCATTCTTCTTTTTCAAGCTGTTTCTTATTGGTCAACGATGATCGTGCCGATCATCCCTTTACGGAAGCCGCACGCGTTGGCCTCGTCATAGTCAATGTGCATAAAGGTGGCGAAGTCGGGGGAGAGACGCACCGCCACGTTGTTGAAGGTCACCCCGCGTGGGCCCCACACTCGCACGGCCACGATCTGGTGATCGACGATGCCGTGCTGCTGGCCGAAGCTCGGGTGCATGTGCACGTGCCGCTGCGAGGCCATGACGCCCTCTTCAAGACGCACCTGACCAGCCGGGCCGACGAGGGTGACGCCGGGGGTGCCAGCGAGATCGCCCGACAGGCGCACCGGCGCGTCGATGCCCAGCGTCAGGGCGTCCGTGAACGACACCTCGATCTGGCTCTGCTTACGCTCGGGGCCGATGATGGTGAACGCCGCGAATTCGCCCTTCGGGCCAATCACCCGGATCTTCTCGGCGCACGTGAACTGGCCGGGCTGGCTCAACTCGTGCACCGGCGTCAGCTTGGCGCCTGGGCCGAGCAGCACGTCGGCGTCTGCGCGCGACAGGTGCAGGTGGCGTCCGGACGCTTCGACGACGACGTTTGGACGTGACAGCCGGAAGCTGACGTCTGCCAGCGCTGCCGTCACAATGTCATGTTCGCTCATCGTTCGTACCCCTTTGTCTTGGCTTTGAACATCATCAGGTAGAAGGCGCTTGAAAGGCGGTTCAGCGCCATGATCAGGTCGAGCCTTGTCGGCGGGGCCATGCGGCCGGCGTCAAAGGCATCCTGGGCGGCCAGTTCGACTTGGCGGGCCTTCGTGCGCAACTGGTTCAGCAGCACGACGGCCTGGCCGTCGTCTGCCGAAGCAGCGAAGTGGGTGATGCCGAATATCTC
>Ga0123354_10011751_pt1 | contig 13557 bp, 13 predicted proteins | sample TergutLab28metaG_2_FD_97872 | JGI IMG/M metagenome (GOLD analysis project Ga0123354, IMG submission 97872) | Labiotermes labralis P4 segment gut microbial communities from Petit-Saut dam, French Guiana - Lab288 P4 | ecosystem: Host-associated > Arthropoda: Insects > Digestive system > Gut ... | reverse complement strand
GCCGGAATTAACCCCCCCCCCCCATCCACTTTAATGGCCATTCGGCCATTTAAAGGGCTCACTGCATGTCATATATATATATATATATATGTAGTTCGGCGGCTAAGGGTTAAGAACTAGCTATATACATGCATATAGCTAGTTCTTAAGTTCCCCAAGACAACCTGAAGATGGCCAGTACAGGCCGAAACATGTAGTTGTTCCATCATATAGTCATTAAATACACCTCAGTGACAGTTGTGTTTGACTACATACCATTTCCTAGTTGGATTTTGTTGTGTTAAAATACTTGCTGTTTGCAACAGACCCTGAAGGTGTTGTTACCGTGTATTTATTGTAGGTGAGTATTAGTCATTAATTCTCTTACCAAGATGGCTGTGCTTGCAGCAAAACGTGATGTGACTCAGCAGGAAAAATGCTCTGTTGCTCTGTAAACATGTTAAGAACCAGTTCTTCAGCACAAGTGTGTTGCCAATGGATATGTTGTAAATTAACAAGTATCAGTTTTGTGTGGTAACTAACACAAATATATAGCTTATTTTAGCTACAGCGATCAGATTTTTGGAACCACAGAGTTTTTTGTCCAAACATAGCTCAGTTGGTATAGCAACCCACTACGGGCTGGACGGGCTGGGGATTGAATCCTGGTGGGGGTGAGATTTTCTGCACCCGTCCAGTCCGGCCCTGGGGCCATCGAAGCCCCCTGTACAATGGATACCGGGTCTTCTCCAGGGGTAAAGTGGCCGGGGCATGGCTTTGACCACCCACCCCCTCCTAGCGCCAAGGTTAAAGCAAGAGTAGAGCTATACTTCTACTCCCCCTCTGGGGTTTCATGGCCTGTCCTAGGGTGAAATGTACCTTTACTTTAAAGTTCTTTGTCATGCAGTTGTGAGTGATTTATGTACTTTTCACTCCAATGCCTTTTTGCAGCATTGATTTGGCAGCTGATGAGAGCGTACACCCTTTCGATACTGACACAGCTGGCCAACACGGGAAGTCCCATTGTGGAAAAGGAGATAGTTACCTGGGTGAATAATAAACTTGCCAGTGCTAAAAAGAAAAGCTCTTTGAGGAGTTTCCAAGTAAGTGGTTTCCCATTCTGGCGAACTGTGACATTCTGTAATTTGTCTCATTTTCATAAGAATCTTCAAGAATCATCCTCTCACACAAATGCTTTATGTTACACAGGATTCATCTATAGCAGATGCAAAGGTTGTTATTGACCTGATAGATGCAATTAAGCCTGGAACTATCAACTACGAACTTGTAAAGGATGGAGGAAGTGATGAGGTGAGCAGTGTTTTTGTGTGGTGAATAATGAGTTGGGTCAGTTCCCCCAGACATTTGCATATATTACATTTGAGTTAGGAGTCTGTTAGTTCTTCAGACTCTTTTGTATGTTGCATGGGAATTAGGAGTTAAGCACATTTCCAGACCTTCCCCTACGTAGTTACAGTGCTCACATTCAGCCATTTCTACATGTTGTTACAGTGCGCACATTCAGCCAAAAGTACACATTGTTACAGTGCTCACATTCAGCCTAAAGTACACATTGTTACAGTGTGCACATTCAGCCAAAAGTACACGTTGTTACAGTGCTTACATTCAGCCTAAAGTACACATTGCTACAGTGCGCACATTCAGGCAAAAGTACACATTGTTACAGTGCGCACATTCAGCGAAAAGTACACATTGTTACAGTGCTCACATCCAGCCAAAAGTACACATTGTTACAGTGCTCACATCCAGCCTAAAGTACGCATTGTTACAGTGCGCATATTCAGCCAAAAGTACACATTGTTACAGTGGTCACATGCAGCCAAAAGTACACATTGTTACAGTGCGCACATTCGGCCAAAAGTACACATTGTTACAGTGCTCACATTCAGCCAAAAGTACACATTGTTAAAGTGCGCACGTTCAGCCAAAAGTACCCATTGTTACAGTGATCACATCCAGCCAAAAGTACACATTGTTACAGTGCGCACATTCGGCCAAAAGTACACATTGTTACAGTGCTCACATTCAGCCAAAAGTACACATTGTTACAGTGCGCACATTCAGCCAAAAGTACACATTGGTACAGAGTTCACATTGAGCCTAAAGTACACATTGTTACAGTGCGCACATTCACGCAAAAGTACACATTGTTACAGTGCGCACATTCGGCCAAAAGTACACATTGTTACAGTGCTCACATCCAGCCAAAAGTACACATTGTTACAGTGCACACATTCAGCCTAAAGTACACATTATTACAGTGCTCACATCCAGCCAAAAGTACACATTGTTACAGTGCACACATCCAGCCAAAAGTACACATTGTTACAGTGTTCACATTCAGCCAAAAGTACACAATGTTACAGTGCTCACATTCAGCCAAAAGTACACATTGTTACAGTGCTCACATTCAGCCAAAAGTACACATTGTTACAGTGCTCACATCCAGCCAAAAGTACACATTGTTACAGTGTTCACATTCAGCCTAAAGTACACATTGTTACAGTGCTCACATTCAGCCAAAAGTACACATTGTTACAGTGCTCACATTCAGCCAAAAGTACACATTGTTACAGTGCTCACATTCAGCCAAAAGTACACATTGTTACAACCCAGAAGAGCGTCATATAATCCAAGCGTTTGTAAAACTAATGAAAATGAACGTTTTCTGTCGTGTTACAATTTATATTTCAAGGCACAAGAAGCAAATTGCAAACGACTGTGAAGATTTTGCCAGTAAAGTTTGGTACTGGTGCTTGTGCGAGTGAACATTCTGTGACATCTTGGATCTGATATTCAGAGTTCTTTCTTATTTTGCAGGATAACCGGGCAAATGCTAAGTATGCCATTTCAATGGCAAGGAAAAATGGAGCGCGCGTGTACGCACTGCCGGAAGACATCACAGAAGTGAAACCGAAAATGGTCATGACCGTATTTGCTTGTCTCATGGCCATGGATTACATTCCAAACATGGATGTGAAGCAGTCATAAACCTAGAACTGTTAGTTTCCATTCAATCAGAGTTATTTTGAAATAATTTTTATTTTTATTATAATTATGTATTTGTATGGACAGTATACACTTTGTTTGCTACTGTAATTATAAATTACACAGGATTACTACTGAAGCATTCCATATATTGATAAAATAATGTAAAATTAAAGATTTCCTTAAAGTGATCATTCCATGGATAAACTGGATGACTGAAATATGCATAATTTTGGGTGGGTTATAAAAGGAAGCGCACTTACGAATTTGAAGATTGTGCGCTGGAATTTTGTATGTGTTCTGACCTCTGTCTGTCCATCCCATTAAAAACAATTGAAAGTATATCTGATATACTGTTGACATAAAATGTTTGATAGCTTGGAAGAAGTACACAAAAGAGATGAATGGTGCCATTTAAAGGAGGGAGTACATTGTGACATATTGAGTTATGGAAAGTTATGATTATACTTTGTTGTTAATAACTATACTGTTGTGGAAATACAGAGAATGGTTTATTCCAAATTGTGATCAAGTAACACAGAATCCAGAAGCTTTTGATAGTGTGTTTTGTTGCAGCCGTGTTTAGGTTACAGCTGTGTTGCGTTTGGTTATGGATTTATTTCAGTTTCCCCCCCACCCAGTAATATAAGTGTCTTGCAAGTCATATTGCCTAACAAATTGACAGTGAGGTTCTGTCGTTAACACGACCATTACTTAAATGTGCCGTATAGTTTATGTTTGGACCATAGTTTTAGAAGATGGTAACATAACAGAATTATAATGTAACATACTCTTAGCTTACTTTCTTCAATTGCATCAGTAGTAGTAGTACTAGTAGTAGTTGCTGTCAGTATGCTGAGCTGCAGTCGTGCTGTCTGCCGTTCGCATAACTGAAGTGCCTTCTGAACCACATGCTGAATGTATTCAGACCGGAAGTTGTTTCACTTTTTAAGAAAACGGTTGGGCGTTGAGGGTTTTTATTTATGTTTATTATATTGAAAAAATCACAGATTTTTTATTAAAAATTATACATAGCAGTACAATTTACTTAACAGACATTAGTAACGTACAATCACAACATGTAAACGAGATATGAATTTATATTTTTCTAATATACTGGAACCATTCCAGATGGGCCTCTTGCTTCTTTCATGCTCTCAGATTGAAACCATTCCATAGAATGCATGTAAATGTTTTTGCATTCTGAGTATTATCTTCTTATTGCTACTAAACTGAAGTATTCCCGTGACAAAAATAACCAAGGTATGTGTCCAGTCAGTCGATTCTTAACATATCATGCTCTACATACATACATATATATAAGTACACACACACACACACACACACACACACCATGGTGTGAATGGTCAAGTACCTTACTTATATCTGTTTTAGCACGCTATAATTTAAGAATGTTTCAGAGCCTAGCCTATGATAAATTATTAAGCACCCACGTGTGATTTGCATGTTTCCAATTTTCCAAGCTTTCAAATACTTTAATGAACTCCAGGTTATGTAAGATGAAAATGGAGCCAGATTCCTCTGTGATGGGGTCTGTTACCATTTGTCATGAATGTTTTGAACCTTTGTATATATAGATAAAATTCTGAACTTATTTTGCAGTTTGTTAATGTATGTTTGTTTAGATTATTTATATACATTCACGGGATTTATTATAAAACCTTGTTGTAATATGTGCTGTCTTCATTTTTGTGCAGTTCTTGATAGTGATTTTATAGAGCATGGTAATTAAACATCTATGTTATGTTGTGTTACTTATTTTGAATGCCTACAAAATATACATCTTGCATCTTTTTTTTGGTGTATAAGGCGCATGTAAAATATGTCATAAACAATTTTGAATTCTGTACCATCAAAGATTTTTTTTTGGGTGAAATGTTTAATTTCAGAGCCATTATCTATTGTGTGCTGCAGGGGTGAACAGAGAAAGACGAGAAAATGTATAAATTAATGTTGAGGTGTGTCTGAATTTTGGGAACTGGCGCGAGAAATACTGAAGCTTATAACACTTTCATGGATAGCAGTATGTTTTATACATTGCACAGTGTTTCAGGTTTATGAGGGAGATTTCCAAAGACAGATGGATAGACTAACCACTTCTTGCGTGATTTCAGGCTTCACATGTGATGTGAATGAAATCTTCGTTCTTCTGGGCTGTTGCATATTGTTGGGTAGTAGTTCCATGCTGGTGTTTCAGGACATTGCACTGGTCCCATGGTCTTAGTTAAAGAGTGCCAGGTCATGTGGGTGAGTGGTAATTTAGGGACTGTGTGGATGCTGCTTGAGTTTGCAGCATAAAAGAATAAAGCCCTTCATATGTCAGGAACCGCAAGCCTATTGGGTGGCAGTTGAATTAGCTTCAGGTATAAACCAATGTGGGTATGTGATAAGAGGGCAGAGATTCAGCTGGAATCGGGGAAGATAAATGGAGGGAGGAAGGAGAGATGGAGAGGAAGGGGAGCCATTTAGGCAGTGTGGGAAGTACATGTAGAAGTGAAGAAGAGAAAAGCAGGAGGTTGCAAAGTTAATTGATAGTGCGGTAAGCTAAAAATGGCATAGGTTGTTCTTCATGGATTATTCGACGTATGAAGATGGGACCAGCAGGATGTCTCAAAATGTTGGCATTAAGCTACGGTTCAGAAGCATTTAATGGCCGAATAGAATGAAGAGTTCTTTAACCACCTTTTGTTGGACACTTGTGTGATTTCCACCTTTAGATTTTCAATAATTCTGTTGCTTGAATGTTATTATCTGTAAGACAAGGCCAGAATAATGGTAACAACTTGACCAGAAGATGTACCAAATGCAAGAAATAGCACATGAGGTTCCCCGTAATCTGTATCCTTGCATATGCCGAGCAGGGGGGGTTTAAGGAAATGGTTCACAGAATTTTGCTGCACTTTCGAGAGTCTATGAATTTTCCAACGAAGCCGTTTTCAGTCTATTTCCTCGCATGTATGAAAACTGTATGCGAGAATTTCGCACACTTGTGGGGGACCACGTCTGTGGGGTATAGTTTCTTGAGCCAAAATCAGTTCTGATCTCTTGTGTGCCTGCTGTTTTCTCCCACATCCCAACTCATGAGCCTGGGTCTTCCATGTGATCTTATAACATGGGCTGCAGCGGTGTACTGTACACACCAACCCGGTCCTTAACCTAATTTTACATTATTTCTTACATGTAGAAACTCCCGCTTAAGCGCGATTTGCTTTAAGAGTTGGTTAAGAACCATGCTATTGTGGATGTGTTAAGTGTGATGTGTTTTTCTGTGATTATGTACAAGTGGGCAGATGGGCACGGTTGGTTGTGGTGTGTAGGAACCATGTGCATGATTGTCACCTGGTCAGGCAGTCCTTGTCACCAATTCATGTTGTACGCTGCCCACTGTGCAGTCAACTTGCATGCCCGACACAGAGCTGTTGGTGCAAATAGATGGTTTTTGGCAATGGAATATAAATCCTGAACGATATTTTGTTTAGAAGCGTTGTAATTGGTGTAATGAGAATGCGTTGTGCTCCTAACCAGGTGGTGCACGGACATTGTAATGGTAGGGAGCCAGTTGCAGACTGTGATGTGAGGGAGTTGAAACGCCCACAGCGTTACTGATGAAGATAAAACCTGAACCCCATTTGCCATGCATGCACACTGGTTTTGTCTTCCTCTTCTACCCATTGCACAAGTCTGGAATCGAACTAGGACTGTCAGTGGTTCAGTGACTTGTTTAAAGGACTGTGACACTGGTGCACAGATAAGCGACATGTCTGTTAAAAGCCACCATCCTGCCAGTTCAGTCGTACAGCCGTGCGTGTCACAGTTCACAGCTGCAGTGTTCTTGAAAATGTAGACTTTTGATTGGTGTTGTATGGTCACAGTTTTCCACAGATTATGAGGACCCCTTCTCCTACCAGAAATGGTCATGGTTTTTGTGTAATGATTTGCCCCTAATGACTTACATGTGCATTTGGTGCCGTCGGACAGTTTTTCGGTTTGACTTTGTTGCTTGCCAATTTTCTTCTTATAATAAAAGCCAGCGAGATGCACTATTTCTCAAATTTATTTTGATAAAGAACTTTTCATGTTTCTACTGTCCATCATCAGGAGTCTTAACACTGTACACACAGCAATAGGTATTTGTCATGCTAGTTATGTTTGTTGACTGCTAGCGTTCCATCCTGACCTCACTAGCAGACAGTCAACATAACTAGCATGACAAATACCTATTGCTGTGTATACAGTGTTGAGACTCCTGATGATGGACAGTAGATCTGTCCGAAACGTGTAAGAGTTCTTTATCAAAAAAAATTCGAGAAATAGTGCATCTTGTTGGCTTTTATAATAAGAATATATCATGATGCACGGTCCTCTGAGTGTCGTATTTGCTAATTTTCTATTTGTTTTGTTGACTGTGTACATCATGTTCACATCAGTGGCAGTGACCAAATGCATTTATTTTGTTTAACGTGGTTCATCGTGATTTAGTGATTTGCATCGGAGTCTTGCGGGGCCTGTGTTCAACTGGGTGTTAGTTTTGTATAACTTAGCTGTTGTACTTTGAGCGAATTGGTCAGTGTATGTTTTAATGCTCATTTTGCACCACCACCTTAGTAATGTTTCATGTAAGTTCACAGCATTAAATTGAAGTAAAATTGTGTGCACGTAAGACGTTACAGTGTGAGGGAAAACGTATTCAGAACAGTCGTTCCATTTGTATGCATTTAACATCACAGTTTTCCTGATGCTCGTTAACGGAGATGTATGCCATAACTTGTTAGGGCATACATCTCTGCCTTAATCATCCATATTGCGGTCCTGTCATCCTTTTTCCGGTGGTCTTTACATTTTCTAAAAGGCATGTTATGTTTGGTACCATGGATCGTTAGGCATTACACCAGGTTTGTGTGTTAAGGTGTTCATCACGCTATAGCAGACGGTTTATGCGGCCACCATGTTCCAAGCTCGGAGTTGTTATCTTCAGGCCATCAAGGTACGTGAAATTAAAATTACAGTTGCATCTTCATTTTTGAATGGGTAGATTGAAATGTCTATCTGTGGTGTTCACCAATATACATGTAAATAGAAAGTGCGCAATTAATAAAATATATGATAAATAATTTGTATAAATTAAATACACTGTAAATAAACTGTACAATAATTTGATAGTGAAATAGTATCGGTGTTAAGAGGTTGCAGTCTGCACCGTTCTTGAAGACGTTTGTGTTATCTTTCGTCTTCACCAGGCAGTGTGGCTCAGTTATTACCTGGTCTCAAAAAGAGACAAAAGAAACGACCAAGATTCTTCAGGAAAGAAACCAATACCAGCACCATTTCACTGCCAAATTATTATATATATATGTAATATGTGAGAAAGACCAGCAAGATGCACACTTTTTCTCAATTTATTCAAGTCAAACTATACTCCACATGTTTTGAACAAATAATTCATCATCATCAGGAGGTTATTTATGTACAACCACATCATGTTAACAGCTAGACACGCCATAGATGCATGGTAAAATACTGTATGCTGCGTGTTCAGGAATAACCTCCTGAAGATGAACAATTGTTTGCTCAAAACATGTAGAGGATAGTTTAATTGGAATAAACTATTGAGAAAAAGTATGCATCTTGTTGGTCATTCTCATGAATATGTAGCACGATGCACGGTACAGAGAATGTAAAATTTTTCATATATAGTAATAGTTGTGACCTTTCATGTGAAGGTGTACATTGTAGCATCGAAAGATTGAGATTCCCAGCTACCCATTCAAAAATTAAGTTACACTTGTAATGTCAGTGGCCTGAAGATTACTTCTTCGTGGTCGAAATATGATGAAAGTGTAACTCGTCCAATTGAACATGGTACATACCTGTGTTGATTGTGTTCGATGACTATATCAATTTTTTTTCCAGCAATATAATTTGCTCTTCATGCATAAGGTAGAAAATCTTGCATGTAGTATCTATCATACGTTCCTGCAGTAGGAAGTGGTGAAGAAATGTCACTGTGGTTATTGCTTTGAACACCGAATTGAATCCCATCTGCCATATGCTGGCATTATTAGGAACTCACCATATTCTCCACATTAGCAGGATGTGGATTAAAGTTGTTCCATGCCTTAATTATGAAGAATCATGTATTATATTGATAGCTCGTTAACAGGAGTTGTCTTTTATATATGCTTCGATAAGCAGTGTTCACACTTGCTAGTTCAGGTGCGTTACATTTCTCGGGACCAACAGTTTGCCGAAGTTTTTCAAAGGGGTGACACACTGGATTGGGAAAGTGTGAGAAGTAAGGAATTTATAGAAAGTGAACTATGCTTTAGTTTATCATAGTAATACAGGTGTCGGGCACTGTGGAGTAGTGGCTGGAAGTTGCAATAGTTTTCAAATAAAATGTGGACTCTTTATACAGTCATGCGTTGCATAACGACATGGATACGTTCTGAGACGTGCATTGTTTGGTAATTCGTCGTGCGAATGGCATACAGTGTGCTTACACAAACCTAGATAATACAACCTACTACGCACCTAGTCTATATGGTATAGCCAATTGCTCCTACGCTACAAACCTGTACAGCAAGTTACTGTACTGAATACTGTAGGCAATTGTAACAAAATACTATAACATTATTTTATTATGGGACCACCACTGTTGACCGAAACATTACATGGCAGCATGACTGTATATTTATTTTTTTAAGTTAGGACGTAATAACCCAGCATTTAACTCATGCAGTGCTACAAAATCTCATACATAAAAATGTGGTAAATATAATGAACAAGGTTATAAACAGGAAAGCCATGAGACTGTGATCTTGCCGTAAAGGTGTACTTGGATTTACATTTCTTGTTGTCTCATCAGGGGTTTGTATAAAAAGTTGAACACACTGTTTAAACTAGGTTTGGAAATTCTTGGAATACGTAGGTATCTGGAAGGAAAATCTAAAACTACATAACTTCCTGTTAAACTGATTGAGATCATTGGTAACCCAACAGTAAGCAACATATTTCTGACTGTTCAGATTGTACTTGCTGGGGAAGTATTATTATTATTATTTTTTATACTGAAGTTGTGGACAAAAATTAGTTTGATTGATGCCTGGCTGTTGGGGAAGTTACATTTCTAGTTTTCTAACTGTCTTCTTTGGCAGAAATTGTATCATTGATACAGGAAACCAGAATAATCAAGGACAAATGGTACTGTCTCCATTTCATCTAATTAATATATTTAAAAGTTCTGATAATAGATTTTACAGAAGTATAACCTCATTGTGCTGGTCATTTATCTAAAGCAGAAACTCTTTAAATTGTGTTCCAATTGAGGACAGAGATGTCACAGGAGTTTAGAACATATACCAGTTGCAGATTGCAAGTGCTGACCAAAAGAGCACAGCTGCCTGATAACTTGAAAGTGGAGTAAATGGACAGTGCTTGATTGCATTTTGTTGTGCATGGGCTATGAAAAGTTCATTATTTTAGGTATGAAATAGTAATACACTGTAGTTGTGGATCATTTTATGATAGAAGTATAAATTTGTTTGCCAGGATGTACTGGAGATGGTGGCTTGTACATTATGCATTCGGTTACAGATGTTGGCTTGATGCATTCTATAGCGTAGGCTTCAGCGTATCTTGGCAGCTAATTATACGGTGATGGAGATAGTGTCAAGGGTTTGTACATGTCTGTAATTCTTACACAACTGCAGTTCTGGCATGACAGGATACTTGGCCCCTGCATTGCTTCTGCTACATAATCTTCATTTAGAACTGTTCATTGATTGCATGTAAAATGGGGACCCATCATACATTGTGACTTGCCACGCAGAGAAACAATAATCCACGGACTGGGAAAATACAGTATTAATATGTCACGAGATTTGTGTGTGTGTGAGTGAGTTACAGTGGTGAAGGTGGTTAAGGATATTTTTTGGTTATTCTGTGATTGGTTCAGATTTTGTCTGTCTGTGGGAATCCTTTCTTGATTTCTTGTGCCCATAGCAAAGCCTTGCAGTCATTGCAAGCACGTAACAAAATAAGATAATGAAGAGAATGCTGTTTTGATAAATACCTTTTCTTACTTCAACCAGTGCAATAGAATGATGATCGCTTACGGAATTGAAATCGTGGACTGTTGTAATGAAGGTAAACTAAACAGACTAATGAACTTGGGTCATGTAACAGTATTTTGTGATGCTGTTGGTGGGACTACATTAATTCTTAATATTGTAAGGCTCTTGCATAGTTCAGAATTTCTGAAGTTATTCTGAACTAAGTTATTACTGAATGAAGGTGATGATGTCCTGCTGTTCGCAACTTGCAAACTTGTTTCATGGTTTGTGACTAACAATTGTCTTATATTTTCGTTTTCTAAGTAACTTTTAAGTAAGTTGTGATTGTATATATTGCAGGAACAGACCTTGCAGTGTAGTAAGGAAACTCATTTGTCGGTTGTGGTTTGCCATACCGTCCAGTGAGCCAAAAACGTGGAATGTTGTCAGTAGTGCCATCACAAAACTAGGGGTTGGCTCCTTCCTGAGTGTTTGTATGTATAGCATTCATTCCCTCTGGGACAGTATTTGCCATTGTATTCCTTTTAATATTATACATACGGTTACATGCTTGGACCAGAAACTTCTCCATGCTGTATGTGGGAGTAATGGTTGTATCTTACTGTGTTTAGTATGTAACGTACATAAGTCATGTGCAGCAGATTGAATGACTGGAAACTATCAATATTGTACTAGTTTATTATTATAATAGAGTCAGCAGTAAACTGCACAGAGACTAAGATACCGATAGTTGCTGGATGTGTAACATTTGATACAAGTATATTATGATGTGTGTTGTGATGTATGCCATATATATGAGTTTTGATGTTGTGTACTTGAATCACTTTGTATAAGGTACAACCGTAGTGCAACAAACTAACCAAAGAATTTGTTGTAGTAGTAGTTTTAGGATGTGTTGGAATCTGTGTTCATCAGTGGTGAAGGAGATGTTGCCTGACGATTTCTTGGTGTAACAGAAACTGATCATGTGCCTTCGTTGATATAATTTTTCTTTGGTGGAAGGTGTATTTGGCTGGGAAGATCATACTGATAATTTGGATACAATATTCAGCTTGAATTGTATACGTCTTTTAAAGCTCTGGGAGACCCTGTATTTGGGAGTACTTGTTTGTTCATTTTAGCTGTCCATACTTTGAGAATGTGTGAAAACAGGTAGTTTTACCTTCCGTCATTGTTCCAGTTATAGGACTGTTTTACAAAATAGGAGTGGATGTGATTTACATTTTTATACATTTTACAGAAGGGAACCTTTTTTTTTACAGAAATTTATACCCTGACCATGTACACAGTTTTATATATCCAAATTATATTTATATATTTTACACCCTGAGAGTGTGTTATGAGAACAATGCATGAATGGAAGCTGAGAAATCTACAAGCCACTGAAGGTAATGAAGTGAGCATCTGTGTTGGATTTGTATCAGAAAATCTGTATTGATTACAGGCATATATGTAAAGGTTTGAATGTAGAAGGAGGAAGTTTGTTCTGTGTAGTTTAAAATTGTAGATGGAAAACTAATTTGCCTCTTCCGGGGGGGGGGAGTCTACTTGCAATGTGTTTGGAAACCATGATGGTATCACTTGCCCCATCTTGACTGATTCATTACAAAACAGGGATCAGTGTTTTCTTCCTTCATTGTGAATTGTATATGACAAAAATGTTTTGCCCCAGGGGTTTGAATATAAATTTTGTGTGTGTGTGTGTGTGTTCCGAATTGGGTTGGGTTTCATTACCTAAATTGTATTATGTCAATATATAACAAATATGTCTTATGAATGACACTTTAATGTTTACACACAGATGCCATTGTTTGTAGCATTACAATGCTGGAAATAATGTACCTTTGAAGAGACTGTAAGCCTCTCCATATAATTATTGACTTCAAATACAAGTTCTAAATAGACCTGCAGAAGTATTCATCATAGCCATACAGCTGGGAATTCCATTTTTTTCACAGTCTAATTTGACTTGTCCCTAATCTCTGTGAAATCCGTTTCCTGCTGTGACCAGTGGCGTACCGAGGGGGGGGGGTTTGGGGTGTTCAAAACTCCTCCCCCCCCCCGCAATTCCGAAGGCCCTCCAAAATCGTGCCAAACTCAACCTGATTGTGAAAACTGTTAAAAATTGCTGAATTTATGATGCCAACACTCCAAGATGTTTGGAAAAAAGGCAGTAAAATTCTAAAACTACCGCCGGTTCGCATTTGTTTTACATCAGCAATGACAAATAAATTGGTAGACTTAAAGTACCAAAAATTTAAGAAAATTTTACTGTATGAAATGAAATTTCTTGAACCAAATTACAGCTGCCTCCAGAACCTTTCACTAGGGGGTAGGGGGCTACCGCCCCCAGATCCCTGTTCTCTGTCCTCAATCCTCAACAGAATTTTTTAAACCCCCCCCCCCCCGAACAAAACCCTTCGGCTACCACTTGCGTTTCCCTCCCTTTATTTGCTTTTTTCGTGTGCCTATTCGT
>Ga0123354_10011750_pt1 | contig 13558 bp, 7 predicted proteins | sample TergutLab28metaG_2_FD_97872 | JGI IMG/M metagenome (GOLD analysis project Ga0123354, IMG submission 97872) | Labiotermes labralis P4 segment gut microbial communities from Petit-Saut dam, French Guiana - Lab288 P4 | ecosystem: Host-associated > Arthropoda: Insects > Digestive system > Gut ... | reverse complement strand
GGATGTGGGTATGTGGACTGGATTGGGTTGGCCCAGGATAGGGACAGGTGGCGGACGCTTGTGAGTACGGTAATGAACCTTCGGGTTCCATGAAATGCGGGGAATTTCTTGACTAGCAGCAAACCAGTTAGCTTCTCAAGAAGGACCCTGCACCATGGAGTAAGTAAGTAACTACGTACAGAATTTTATCCAGAATTCTGCTGTCAAGGTTAACTTTATATGTAGAGGAAATTATCAGAAATCATCAGTGTGAATTTCGACGCAACAAGTCAGCTACTAATCATACATTCTGCATTCCTCAAATACTCGAAAAAAAATGGGAATACAATGAAGCAGTACATCAGGTATTTCTAGATTTCAACGACACCTATAATTCAGTTAGAAGGGAGGTCTTGTATAATATTCTCACTGAGTTTGGTATCCCATTAAACTACTAACACTAATAAAAATGTGTCTGAATGAAACCTATAACACAGACCGGCTAGGCAACTAGTTGTCTGATATGTTTCCTATTAAGAATGGTTTGAAAAAAAGAGATGTTTTATTGCCTTTGCTTTTCAACCTTGCTTTAGATTATGCAGTTAGGAGGATTCAGGTAAACCAGGATGGCTTGAAATTAAATGGCACATATCAGTCTCTAGTTTACGCTGATGATTTTAATATGTTGGGCGGTAGCGTATATACTACAAAGAAAAACACAGAAGCTTTATTAGTTGCTAGTAAGGAGAGTGGGTTGGAAGTAACTACTTATAAAGCTAAGTACATGGCCATGCCTCAAGTTCAGAATGCAGAAAGAATTCACAACATACAGACTCATAATATTTCATTTGAGAAGGTGGAACAGTTCAAATATTTGGGAAAAATCCAAGTTAATAAAAATTACAATCACGAAGAAATTAAGAGCAGACTGAAGACAGGAAATGCTTACTATTACTCGGTACAGAATCTTTTGTCTTCCAGTGTGCTATCCAATAACATAAAGATTAAAATATACAGAACTATAATTTTGCCTGTAGTTTTGCATGGGTGTGAAATTTGGCCGGTCACATTGTGGGAGAAACCTAGGCTAAGCGTGTTTGAGAATAGGGTGCTGAGGAGAATATGTGGGCCTAAGAGGGACTAGATAATAGGGAGTAGAGAAAACTACACAACGAGGAGCTTACTGATTTGCGCACATCACCAAATATTATTTGGGTGATCCAACTGAGAAAAATTAAATGGGCGGGGCATGTGCCACGTATGGGGGAGAGGATAGGTGAATACAGGGTTTTGGTTGGGAAACCTGAGGTAAATAGATAACTTGGAAGACCCAGGCGTAGATGGGAGGATAATATTAAGATGGGTCTTCAGGAAGTGTGTGGGGGATATGGACTGGATTGATCTGGCTGAGGACAGGGACAGCTGGTGGGTTGTTGTAAACTCGGTAATGAACCTTTGGGTACTATGAATTGCGGGGAATTTCTTGACTAGCTGAGAAACGGTTAGCTTCTCAAGAAGGAATCTACTCCATGCAATAAGTAATTAAGTAATTTATATTAGTAGTAATTTCGATCTGTCGCTTGTTTAGTATAACATAAATATTCTCTGAATAAATAAGACTGTTACTGCAAAGCATTGGTTTGGGTTCCGCACAGGGTTTGCAGATCTTTAAACGACCCGTGTGCAATAAAAGGTTGTCTACACTGCTTCATATCAGCAGCTTTAACGAAGAGCAGAACTTAGACATGACAGCCAAGAGAGGGAACGTACATATAAACGTAACATTGAGGTGCGTTCACGTAACCATTGTTGTCGCGGAAATGCAATAAACATTACATATTCTGAGTGTGTGTGTTCGCGTTTGTAACCTTAGGTACCCAGCGTTAAATGCATATGCACCATATTGTCAACTGTAGCCTCTCCAGGTCTACAACATTTTTACACATTATGTCATAAACGGCACAGTTACTGGACATAAAATGTGTGTTTTGATTTTATCTAAATGTTTTGTCTGAAACATTTCTCATTCTAAGAACTGAGAGAGATATGATCAAAAACGTGTATTGGTCTTCACGTGCAGTATCCATTACTCTTTTCCGATTTTAATGAAGCCTGAAATTCTTCGACAGATTTTCGAAAAACACTCAAATATAAAATTTCACGAAAATCCTCCAGTGAGAGCCGAACTGTTCCATGTAGACAGACAGATGGACAGAGATGATGAAGCTAGTAGTCGCTTTTCGCAATTTGACGGATTCGCCTAGAAAATATGTAACATTCGATTTTCATTCACTGTGGATCCATCAGAAGTATCTATATTCCAGAGTTTCTTGAGCCCGACAGCCACAACAGCACACAATAGGAGGGTCGGTCAGAAAGAGATTTAAATAGCGTATTATCTGGTGACTCGAGAACATACACTGATCGTGATCACATCAGAACTTGGCCCCGAGCGATTATCATCTGTTTCTATGGCTAAATCAGAATCACGGTAGCCACCAATTTAAAGATTTTTGCAAGGTGGAAACAGCTGTAACACTACAACGTCAGATCCAAGAGGAAAAGATCTCGTACGAAATCCCCAGCTGCAGAACAGCAGTGCGATAACATTTCAGTGAATATGAATGTTTCTCTTCGAAGTTTAAAATAAAGAATCCGACACTCGTATATAAATTTTCAGGCTTCGTGTTTTAAAATCTGTCTTGGGGAATGTGTGTCTGTGAGTATGCTTTAGTAAGAAATAAAATGGCTAACGTTTCTGTATTGAGACATTGAATAGTAGTCAAACACGAGTATTTATCAATAAAACAAACTTGTTTTATAAATGTAAATGTACGTCTCGGTTTTTAAACCATCATCATCATTAAAGAGCGATTGGGTTGACATTTCTCCATTTTCTATATAAGTTTATTAAAGTCAGCGGGTTGTTCGTATTAAGATTAACCTAACTCTGATGTAAAAATTAAATTAAACGAAACTGGCAAATTAACTTTTTATAGTTTCTTTAGTTAATATAAGTACTGAGCGTAAGATTATTACATATCCCTTTATGTGACAAGCTTAAATGAATGATGATGAAGATGATGATGATGATGTTAATGATAAATAATAATAATAATAATAATAAATGTGATACATGCTAACTGATGAGACTAGTGGCCACTTACGAAAACAGCACCAGAGTAAGGATACGGCAAAAACAATTGAAGACAAGACAAAAGCGATGACAAACTTAGAAACAAAGCGTTACTGTTCATGTAATTAAAATTCCAGGTTATATAAAGAAAGCAAGAAAAAAACAGAACACATTTGTAAGCAAATAGTAATACCATGATGTGGGTATTCAGTAGTTAACAGAGTACCACACTAACATGCAGAATGATTCATGGAGTATGTCAAAGTAACGATAACGAAAACAGTAGCTACAATTATGAAGATATTAACGATAATTGTGATAATATTATGTTTTTGCACCGTATTTTTTAATACAATTATGCAATATAAACCAACAAAATGCACCGTTTCTAAATTAGTATTTTAATTTTTAATTTTTTGAAGTTTTCTACATGTCTCGAGCCGGAGGTTTCAACCTACAAGGCTGTTTATACTGATGCAAGTACAACACACTATACCATACCTGTATATACAACAGTCTTTCAGAAGATGAACACTCGGGTTCGAAACATGTAGAAGACATCAAAAAGTTAAAATTATAGTACTAGTTTAGAAAAGGTGATTTTTGTTGGTTTATATTGCATAATGATATTATTATTCTTAAAGACATAATTTTACCAGGGTTCATGACAATATTCCCTGCATTATGCAGTGAAAGAAAGAATAAATATCGTACGATAGTAGTAATACTGACAGCAGTATTATTATTACTATTAGTAGTAGTAGTAGTAAGAGTAGTAGTAGTAGTAGTAGCAGTAGTAATAAATAATCACTTACAGCTACCCGAATTTCTGGTAAAAATATTTTTGCTCCAAAACAGTTTATTGCTCTGTAACAGTGTGAAGCGTGATCTCTCTCCCAGTGCTAACGACACCGAATTTTGGAGAGGGTGGAGATAAATAATAATCACAATGAGATGAAGGAGGCCTGTAGAACGCAGAGGATGTGCTGAATCCAAACAAAGTCTTAATCAAGACAATTAAAGTTAAGAGATGAAGATTTACATAAAAGTGGAAAACAATCAAATAAGTCATGAAAGTTCAGACCGGATTCTGTTCGTTTGGAATAAGGTCCAGTAGGGGATTTTTGTGAATAAATCCCCCGGTATTGTAAAAGGCAGGTCATTATTGACCAGCTCAGCTCCGAGTCGTTCCAGTTTCTGCTAGAAGATTATTATATCAATTGAGAATTTTTGTGGTTTCTCTTGGTTTCTCAAAGAAAATTCCGAGATAATAAATAAAATTAGGCCACGATAGCTCCATTCTCTATTCTTACCAGTTCGTTATTCACTAACCATCGCACTACTGGAAGCTGTGTATACCCTTAGCCTTTAATAGTGTTTTATGTAAATCGCATAAAATATCAAAGTGCACTGATCTACGTTGTTGTTTAAACCCACAGGTAGAAAAAGAAGAGCGGTGTGTGCCGTTTGCCGTTCCCCTTAAGAAAATCTGAATGTACTCTTGTATATAGTTTAGCAACGGGACTACTCTCAGAAATTCCGTCAACGTCCTTAAGCTGAACATTCAAGAAGTGTGATAAATTAACCCTATACAAGCGGCAAGAGGACTGGTATATCTGCAAGCAATCGGGAAAATAGTTCAGAGCTGCGAGACGCTTTCCACCTCGCGCTCCTTTTGATTTACTAAAATCCCTGTGCCATCTCTTAAAAATTATTTTCAGTTTTATAGGTGCTGTAGTCAGAAACATAACTAATCACATATGCATTTCTTTGTTTGCCTATACAATTATTTCAAAAATCTCAATGCCTAATTTTACTCTGAATATTTTACACCTGAGTAGCAAAATACAGGAAAGGAGAAAACCTGCATTAAAATAATTACACGTAATCACATAAAATGATAAAAATATCACAGAGTAAGGAAGAAATAAATAACAATAATAAGAACAGACCTATAAAGTATGTGGTTCACAAGAGCGAAGAGACACATTACGGGCAAGTACTGAGGAGGACAAGGAGTAAAAGACATAATTATTATTATGATGATGATGCCGATTATTACTATTACTATTGCTATTACTATTACTATGGGGATGAGGAGGAGGAGGAGTAAAAAGAAAGCAATATTATGAAATAAATTGAAATGCCAACTTGACGCAACAAGGTAATTTTATTGATGTATTCTTAGCTCGACATGTTTTGGGTACATACGCCCATCACCAGGAGCATTAGATGTTGAGTTGCAGCATATGTTTTTCTGCACCAAGTTTTTGGATGGGTGGTGGTCTTGAGAGCCGTTGCGTAGGTCGTGTGTACGGTGCGGATGGTGCCGTCGCACGGCACCATCCGCAACGTAAACAAAACTCGGTGCAGAAAATTATATGCTGCAACTCAACATGTAATTCTCCCGGTGATGGGCGTATGTACCCGAAGCATTACGAGCTAAGAATACATCAATAAAATTACCTAGTTGCATCAAGTTGGCATTTCACTTTATTTCATGAGGAAGATGCATGGTCAAACAACCCTCAAAGCAATATTAATTGTTGTGGCAAGCTTGCAGTAAGTTCTTACTATGTAAACTGCCCTGTAGTTTTCTTAGCTGAAACTTCACTTGGTCCAAAATTCAATTTCCCTCCAAAATACTCATTATGTTATCCATGGCTCTGCGCCCCACACATAAGAAACTGGGAACTATATAAGCATAACCTGTAACCGTATATTATTTGAATAGCAGAATTTTTAGTCAAGAAATATAATTAATGAATTTTACATAGTTTCGACGAAGACTGATTCCTTTACTCTTAATAAAGCGCCCAGTACTGAAAAAAAAGACGATACTTCGTTATTTGCTTGTTGCCGAATACAGCCAATAAACAAGGTGAGCCTGATGACCAGTTAGAGTGAGATGCGCGTGCAGAGAGAACAATGATTTCCATTCGTCGTCGCCGGTCGTGAGAAGTTTTCATGGCAACCTTCAAACTCCTCGCTCGGTGCTCAAATACTCTGTCATCTTAATTTTGTTAAACTGCCCACTGATGGTAGCAGGAAGAAAGAAGAGTGGAACTGATTTGTTTTTCGACTCAACATCACATAAATCCCTAGTTTCTCTACACCTCTGGACCAATGTTTTCCGCTATCGAACTCGAATAATGGCGGATTTTTCGTAAGTCATAAAAAATTAAGGTAAAATATTCTCGACTTTACATTTTCTGACAATGTAATACAAAGTCATCCACCCGGTCCGTGGTAAAATATGATATCTTGTTTCCAGATAGTAAACCTTTTCTAATTCGAATGAAGGCATAAAACAATATGCGTGTATCTTCGTGGTGTTTTGCAGAGAGCATTATGCTGTCTATGTAAAGTGTGAATTCAAGTTTGGGAACCACAGTTACGCAGGGAAAAAAAAGGTGGTAAGTGATATGTAATTAAAATATTACTGCAGGGAAAATAACCCCATGTACCACAGACCTTCTTAAGTCGCTATCATTCCAACCCTAGGTTTTACACACTTTGAAGATTCATTTTCTTGTACACAACTGCCGGCCAATGGTCATTATCCTGATCAAAATAAATACAGTCCATATAATCCCAGCCTGCTGATTTAAAAGTCGCTTTAATATGACCCCATATAACATCTGGGTCTTAGACGGTCCCTTTTTCCTCATTGTTTCCCAACCAAAATTTCGTAGGCATTTCTCAACTCGCATAACGTACCGGATAATACAACAGTGTCAGCCTGCAAACAGCGGAGAATCGTAACCAGTTCAATCCATAGCATTCCCTCAACCTACATTCTTCAAATACCCTTCATTGTTATTCTCACCCACCCGCTAATAAAAATATCACCCTTCAAACGGCTTTCCATATGAAGTATATAAGGCAGAAGGACGGAAAACTGTATGTCTGTACATAGAGCAATGAAATGTGCTTGAAATAATAAAACTACTCGCTTTGTAGTCAACTATACCTAACTGTAGACAATAAACACAATTCCTTTAACCACAATCACGTTGGTTTTATTTAGACATTCTAGTCTCATTTTAGGTGGTAAGTAATCAGGATGGGGTCAAACCGGTTACTGTTAAATCCAAATTCTTATATCCCGTTTAGGTATGGCGCACATTCAACTTATCACTGAAAAATGACTAAGCAGTGTGCTGTTCGTGGTACCCACATTGGAGACCATATAACATTCTTCTGTCTCCCAGTTTCACTCCGCCCTATCTGGTTGGTAGCTGATATGAGACCATATAATTTACAACGCGCGCATCGAAATATGTCCATGGCTCTTCCGTCGCTAGACAAATATATAGGCCTGTGGTTCAATCCACACAGCGATCTATTTGGTAGAAGGTACAAGGTCGGTAAACAATGGCAAACTTGTCTCCTTGGAACGTAAACTTATTGATCAGCAAGAGTAACTGAGCGTTTGTTTCTCACAGTCTACAAGTACTAACTTTTATGTAGAACCTATCAGGCAGGAGGAGGCACTTCCAACTCTGAACTAAGAACCGCTTAATAAAAAGTGGCTGCTTTTTGGAACAATCACATAGGTGGGAAAAATCGCAACCGACTGCTTTAAATAATTCAAAGAATGTTTAAGCTTAATATATATTCTTTGTTCTTAGAAGCACATACATATAAATTTCAAATCAAACAAAAACATTTCCACTTTACTTAGTTTTATTTAAGTAATGTGATCATTTTAAAAGGCAATATACATGTGGGTTTTTTAAACGCATTCGAAAGTCTATTTCAATGTTTTCAAAACAATGGAATTAGAATTTACGAATATTTTAAAGAACTTGTGATGAAATATTCAGATTTAAGAACACGAGTCACATTCTAAAACTGTACATTTTTTATAGATCGCTCGCATTATAAAATTTCCATGGTGTTTGTGTTCCAATTAAGGGCTGATAGAATTTTCAGTATTCATGACTGATTTTGACCATCTGAAATTCATATTTTAGATCTTCTGTCAGCCTTCATGACCGAAAATACTTGTTGGCAAAAGAATATACAATGAAACATAGAAAATATTTTGGATATAAAGTTAGGCATCTGGACCCAATGACGGGCAAGTATATAGCTAAAAACGAGGAAAGACCTAGTTAACTCTTCTTTTCTTTCATAACAGGTTTCCATTCAGCTTTAGTGCGTTCCATTTGAAAGTGTAGAGCAGGCTTTTGACGTAAAAAAATTAATTCTATACGTACAAACAAAGGTTTTCTACAGAGGATCTGATGTCTTGGAAATTCAACTCGAACCCCCATGAGTGCCTCTGAATTCCTAGCGAGTAAGGAAATGAGCCACATTTTCTTCTTTTCTGGGCCGTCACGAGAGAGATTTTGGTTTTGAGAGCTTTTTGGCTATCATACACTGAAGTAACAAATTTACTCTCCTTGGAACTTAATATTCATTTCATTTAAATATGTGGTAATGTCACCTAATAAAGCCAAATTCTGTACCCACTGTTCTCCATTAATTTCTCACACCGACTCTCTTTCATTCCCAAAAACTTAATAATTTCTTGGATTAGGTCCCAAAACTTCCTCAAAGTTTTGTGGTAAGAAATCCAATGATCATCTTACAGTATATTAAGCGTGTACAGCCAGTGCCAAGACCAGTCAGGAAACAAACTCTTGTTCTTTAAATATGTGTTCACGGATGAAATTCACTGATTTTGTCACAAGAGCGAGCACATGTTACGTAATAAAAACTTCTGAAAACAGCACATACTGATAAATACAGAAATGAAATTAGCATGACTTAACTTAACAGTATGAAGGCACTGAACTAATTCGTCTTCCAGTTTTGCCACAAATCCCACTTCTATTTCCTTTAGTTGCGGGACTCTCTGGATCTCCATCAGTTTATTACTGACAAAGTTATTTCCTCACACGTACATCATGGTTAATAATTCAGTAAATTTCTTTTTACGTACATAAAATCTGCCATATTATATCTTAAGTTAAGGCATTCAGGGACGTAAATTTAGAAAGGGACGAAACCCTTTTATCAAGACTGTTGCACGTAGTACGTCTACAGCATCTTCTTCAATCAGGTTTTCGAGACGGAAACTTGTCCTTACCCAATGGGAAGCATCGGTCTATCTTCTAAATTCTGAGAAATGATTGATTTGGGCAGCTTGGAACTTAGAAGCGAGCCGCGTACATTTTCTATGAGCGTTATTAGGGACTCTTCCGGAAGATGAATTCAATTTACAGAGAGTTATAAAAATTAAGTAATATTGTGCGTGATTTCAGGCTTCCACCGCCGTATAAACGAGACATGCGCTCTTCTGGGACTTTACGCAGCGTAGAATGGTAGTTTTGTACAGACTTTTCGGAAATCCTATCGGGTTCCATCTTTAAGGGTCAAGCAGTCCAAGAAAGCTTCTTGACCCACGAAGAAGGGACCGATTGTTTGTTGCGAAGCATCTGTAACAAACTGCCATTCCACGCTGCATAAAATTCCAGAAGGACGCAGATCTAAAGCAATAAGTTGTTAAATGCACAAGCTGCAGTACTCCACACGCCTTTTGTAAAAGGTCATGGAGAACAATGAGGCACGCACAGACGCAGGGTAAGTTTGAAAATCTTCCTTTAAAAAAAAACAGATTTTCCTCCTGATTGACCATAAACGTGGGTTTGTGCACTTCACAGCCTGAACACAGCAACCGCAATGCATAGGATATAAGACCGCGCGAATGTGCATGAGCATAATAAAGTGACTTAAGGAAACGTACATTTCTCTCATTCTGCTTTCATTTGAATACATAACCTCTTCGTTTCCATTATAAGCAACTGATTTGCATAAGTTAATATTCGGAGACTTTTAATACACGTAATCTTATTGATCTGAACTAATACCTAAACATATGGTAACATACGTGTTCAGTTTCAGTGACTTTTGCAATGCCTCCATTTTCATTGTAAATTATCATGTTCATTTCAGACAGCAGAACACTTCATGAAAGCTACTACTACATCAACTGTCCAAGAAAGTCCCCATTTTTAGCAAACCCAAAATTCTTTACCGCATTCACATATTTTAGCCCCGCAACTTAACCTGAAGGCAGAAAAACCCAATCCATAACCTCAATGTGCTTGTCGTTAACATTCCGCTATAACATTGGATTAACCCTACTGTACATCACTTTAACATCCACTACATTACTTTCCAATCTAAGTCTAGTTCTCCAGAACAGTCCCTTCCTTCCAGATTTTCAAGTTGAAATGCCGTATCGGTTTCTTTTCTGTCCTGTGTGCGCTACATGTACTGTACCTCCAAAATAAACCGCCTTAATTCGATCTTGGTAATAATATTTCCCGAAGATTTCAACTGACGCAACTCATCCATGTCATTTTGCTCATCCACCTTCGTTTCCTCTCTGGTAAATCCACATGCTGTCCACGGAACTTAATTTTCAGACACTCTCATTGTGTTCTTAACTTTGAATGAGCTATCAAGTTTTCAGCGGGTAGGCTTTAAACCAATCAGTATGCATATCTGATTAGAAACTTGAAGCCATATCAGTAAGGAACATTTGAAAATCATTGCATGAGTTTCTACGCTGCTCCAATTACCAAGCCCGTTAATTAAGATGTGAGTGCCACACGGAGTCAAGCGGAGACTTAACTGATATGGAGGACGTAAGCCTAAGCAAAGAACTTGGAGCCCTAGTTTTAGGTGGGAATGAAAAGTTCAAACAATGACCTTAGTCTTAGTAATTAACCAACTAAATGCATAAATTCTTGTTTTATAATAAGTTTATTATATTCCTCTACATGTTTCCAGCACTGTTGTGCTCATCATTAGGAGGCCAAAATTGTATTATATGGCATCTGACATCATCACACCTGTAGGTGGCCGTCCGGTGCACCTGACGGCCACCTACAGGTGTGATGATACCAGACGCTGTATAATACAATTTTGTTCTCCTGATGATGAGCACATTGCGCCCGAAACATGTAGAGGCATATAATAAACTTAATTATAAAACAATAATTTGTGCATTAAGTTGGTTAATTACTAAGATTATACTGAGATGCACGGTCAGCAAAACATAAAAAAGAAAATCAAATAATGACATCAAAGGTAACGTAGCAACAGCTAAAGAGACCCAAGTCCAGCTTCAGAATTTGGTGACATCTAACTTTATACACTCGCTCATTCATACACTCACTATGCATTTACACACCCACGCCTTCCTACACTACACGTTTAAACACTCGCGCTTTAACATGATTACATACCTCACAACTCAAAGCATAAACGCTAAACACACTGGAGGTGCGAATATGCCATTAACAGTAATTGAAATTTTAAAAAAATCACTGTTTTCATTTACCACATTTAATAAGCCACAACCAACTGTCAGTGCAAAGGTGTTTACTGCTAATATACATGTAACGTAATTACAACAGACAAAGCCGACATGTGGATACTAATATTCAGAAATCAATAGGTATGAAATGGAAATAAAAAGCCACACAATTAATATTTACAATAACATTTGGATAGCTTGGAAGCAGAAAGGAGTCTCCCTGAGACTCAGGTTCCGAATGCGACGAAGTCCCCGACTGCAACAGCATCCAAACTCTTCAAACTTAAAATGTGAAGTACGAGTCAACAATGACGAAACTGGTGTGTTGATACTGTAGGGTGTCATATGTGTGTTGTATGAGTCCTTCAGTGTCCAGCTCTAACGACTGTGTGTTTCGTAGTTCTATATAAGCAGCCTACGGGGTTACATTCTGTCAGTAGTTGCTCGAGAAAATATTACTGCGTTTTGTACTATAACTGCATTGCTGTTGAGGTTCCTCTTGATATACGACACTCGAAAGCTAAAGGGAAAAGTTTATTTCACATATACATACATCGGGCCTACATGCACGCATACACACACACATATATATATATATGTATAGATGTAGTATGTATATATATATATAATACATACATATATATAGTACACACATACATACGTACACACATGCATATATATATACATACATATATCTACAGACATATGAATATGTATACATAATACACACATACATAAATACATACATGCATACATACACACATATGTAAGTAATACACAAATACAAACATACATACATAATACACACATACATAAGTACACAAATACATATACCTACATACATATGTATATGTAAACATATATACAAACATACATACACCAACACACATACACGCAAACGCACATATCCCTAAGACTACTAACGGTATTAGAACTGCATTATTGTTTTGGAGATGAAATGCCACAAAGAAATCAAATCACGAAGATATTAAGACCAGTTCAAATTCGGGAAATGTTTGCTGTCAGTCCAAAAATACTTTTATTCCACTTCCCTACATGAAAATCTAAAATTACAGTTAAAAACTATAGTCGGTTCCGTTGTCATGTATGGATATGAAAGGTGGCCTACGAGCAAAACTGTGTTTCATACAAGAGCGAAAGCCTTTAAATGTCTTTAAACACTAGGACTAGGCTTCTTGTTGTAGATTTTGCCTAGTCTTCGACAGAGCTTTATTCTTTCGGCGACAAATCTGAAACCATTACTTTCTTTTTACAGATTAACTTCTTTCAGAATTTCAAGTATAAAGTTCTTACGAAAAAAAATGAAAACATCGTACTGCAGACTATAGATTTGGAATTATGTACATTTTGGCCTTTAACGAGTTGTCATTCTGGTTTTTGCTGCTTGCACGTAGTTACTCCGCCCTCCCCCCCCCCCACCCCCGTATCCAATCTTTCACGTATGTAGCACTACTGTTTGTTACTTTCACAGAAGTGAAGTACGTTAAGTCAAATTAAATTTTGGAAACGCCGATAAAGCAATTATAAAATATATTTCACAAACTGACACCGTCAATTTATAGAAACAGGAAACTCCTTCAATATATCTGCTATATATCGGCGTTGTTAAGAAGGACCAAATTTGCAAAGGAAGTTGCAGTCCTTTCATCTTAATCGTTTAAGACAACGGCAATGTATGATAATATGCAACATTAGAGATTCGACTCTACGAAGGTGAAGGGCTTACTGAAGTGATCTTTCTTTGAACTTTTTCCTTCGTCTAAGTTTCAAGGTAGTACGACGTCTTCCGACACCTCGTACTGGACTGAAAGACGATGGACAAATTAAAAAAAAATTACTTTAATAATATTAGAAATGTTAACAGACACAAAAGATATATATATATATATATGTATGTAGAGAGAGAGAGAGAGAGAGAGCGCGTAACCTATTTTCATTTTATTACCGTGCAATGTGATAACAATATTTATTAAAACCAACTAATTGCACATACTTGTCAAACCATTTAAAAGCACATTATTGGATTAAAATGGATTTAAAATATCTCCTACATGTTTCAATCCCTCTATGGGATCATCCTCAGG
>Ga0123354_10011748_pt1 | contig 13559 bp, 11 predicted proteins | sample TergutLab28metaG_2_FD_97872 | JGI IMG/M metagenome (GOLD analysis project Ga0123354, IMG submission 97872) | Labiotermes labralis P4 segment gut microbial communities from Petit-Saut dam, French Guiana - Lab288 P4 | ecosystem: Host-associated > Arthropoda: Insects > Digestive system > Gut ... | reverse complement strand
TCTTCTCGATTTTATCACCCGCACAATATTGGGTGAGGAGTACAAATCATTTAGCTCCTCGTTATGCAATCTCCTCCATTCCCCCGTTACCTCGTCCCTCCTAGGTCCAAACATTCTCCTCAAAACCATGTTCTCAAACACCCTCAGCTTCCTTTCCTCCCGCAATGTCAGCTACCAAGCTTCACACTCATACAAAACAACAGTAAATTTGTAAGGATTTAAAAGAGGCTGTTAGTAGTCAGGGGCGCCAGCAGCAAAGTGCCAGTTGGCGCACCACCACACTGGGATTTGAACATAATTTAGTAACAAACTCCATACAGCGAAGTCCTTATTGAGAAGCTGATAGATCCTCAGCAAGACTAGAATTCCTGCATTTTATGGAACTTAGAGGTCAATGCCATGTTCACAAAATCCCGAAGCTTATCTCTATCCTGAGCCAGAAGAATCCAGCCAATAACCTCGCATCATATTTCTTAAGATAAATTTTAATGTTGCCCTTCCATCTATTCCTTGCTCTTCGAGGTGGTCCGTCTCTTTACGCCAGGTTTCCGCACCAAAACTCTGTGCGCATTTCACTTCTCCCTACATACCACATGCCCTGTTCAGCTCATCCTTCTTGATTTTATCCCCCAAAAAACATTTGAAGAGAAGTTCAAATAATTAATCCCACTTATTATTACTATTATTATTGATATTGATGATATTGATATTGATACATTTGTTAACTGCAACTTGGTTGACACCCGGTGGCAGCAGTACAGCACACATTTACACAAAAACAATACAAAGAACAACACAATTAACAACTTTGGTTCGAAGGCTTTCTGGGATTCGAACCCAGACTGGTCAAACTAAAATTAACGACGAACTAATCGCGTAAAAATTATCGCCTAGTCGGGAAGAGCAAACAGGTACTGAACTGTACCGAATTTGATTGAATTATTATATTATCTGAATAGCTTCGTAAGTACGTATTTGTCTACGTTAAATCTGACGGACATAACCTCAAAGTTTCACACAGTGTCTATGATTACAATTAGCGACTCTCAAGCAACACGTTATACACACTATTTAACTATGTTATGGCCCATCTCTACACCAGATTTAAAATGTCTTAGACTCGAAGTTTCATGATTTAGAGCCAATAAACTAAAAAGAGGAAAAAAAATGAAGAAAGTGTCTGCATTACGGCTATGCTTTCAACCGACATTCTACATATGAATTAATACATCTCATGAAATACAAGTGTTGTAACTTCCTGAAGCGTCTGATGGGCTCCTTCAGATATAGTGACAACCACATGTAGACATTCCCTACTATACTTTCTAACACAACGGTCACGTACAGTTCACTCTGTCCATACAGAATGGCGTAACAACTGACCCAGCACTGAGCTTCGGTAAGCCTGTGGCTCCCGTAAATTCGATGACCGTTTCTGCGCTTTACATCGGATGGCCTTACTTACTTTGCGGTTACATGATCCCAGTAAATTCCCCGTCAGGATCACATGACCTGGGTCTTTGACGTCAGGTTTAAAGCCGCCAGACGTTTACACATCCCTTATGTTAAACTCAACGAATTATATACGCTCTATCAAATTACGTTTCAATTAGGACATGCCCTCAGATATACTCGTGTGTCCGTCCGTCCGTCTGTCCGTGTCATTTTCACACACCCCCAGCGTTTATACAATTAGAAGAGACCTCGAATGATTTGAACAAACTGATATGGAGGAATGGGGTGAAGTTTACACTATAATAGGTCATGATGACACACAGGTGTACGAATATACCTCTACTCTTTCTTTAACCTAGACGCTACATTGGGGAGGGTGATCAACGCCACGCCCAGGCCGCTTTACCCCCGGGAAATGACCCGGTACCCAATGCATATGAAGCTGGGTGTGCCCCGGGCTGGTCAGGAAGGTTCAGTAAAACCTCGCCCCCACCAAAATCCGATCCCCAGACCGTCCAGCCCGTAGCGAGTTGCTATACCGACTGAGCTATCCTGGCCCATCAAACTGATTTGTTGTGAAATTAAAATTAATATTTAACAACCACCGGCAACTCCAAAAAATGTGCTGTCGAAACAACATCAGATGTTCGCATTATTTATGTGAAATGTGCTGTCAAAACAACATCAATTGTTCACATTATTTATGTGAAATATGCTGTCAAAACAACATTAGATGTTCGCATTATTTCTTTAAAATGTGCTGTCAAAACAACATCAGATTTTCGCATTATTTATTTAAAATTTGCTGTCAAAACAACATCATATGTTCGCATTATTTATGTGAAATGTGCTGTCAAAACAACATAAGATGTTCGCATTATTTATTTTAAATGTGCTGTCAAAACAACATCAGATGTTCGCATTATTTATGTGAAATGTGCTGTCAAAACAACATTAGATGTTCGCATTATTTATGTGAAATGTGCTGTCAAAACAACATCATATGTTCGCATTATTTATGTAAAATGTGCTGTCAAAACAACATTAGATGTTCGCATTATTTATGTAAAAATGTTCTGTCAAAACAACATTAGATGTTCGCATTATTTATGTGAAATGTGCTGTCAAAACAACATTAGATGTTCGCATTATTTATGTGAAATGTGCTGTCAAAACAACATTAGATGTTCGCATTATTTATTTAATATGTGCTGTCAAAACAACATCAGATGTTCGCATTATTTATGTAAAATGTTGATAATGAGGCATAATGTGAAGTAGCAATGAAGTTTCCACAAATTAAGGCAGAGACAAGTGAAGATTCGATCACGTAAGATGAATTATGTCATCTCTTAAACGTTGACAGAATAGTATGAACTTTCATTCTATACATCCCGTTGAGATTATGTACTTCTATTATCTCAACGGGATGCATAGAATGAAGATTAATACTATTCTGTCAACGTTTAAGAGGTGGCATAATTCATAAAAATAGCACGTCATTTCACAACTAAAATTCATTGTCAGAACCAGGCCGACCTCAGGCAAATACAAAATTATACAAAACACTTGGGAGATTCGTTGCAACACTAAGCTTTATAAAAAGAAATTGTCACTATCCTGAATTATATTTAAAGACGCAATCCGTACCGCACAGTAAATACTCTCTGTCTCAGTTATACAAACCAGTCCGTTAATGTTGTATAGGGAAATAATCGCTGTTTGTTCTCAGATCCACATAAAACACATAAATACATTGTGTGGGCAGAACGTGGAATCACATATACAGACCCAGTCCTACCGCGCAGTAAACACACTCCGTCTCAGTTATAAAAACCAGTCAGTCAGTGCTGTATAAGGAAATAATCGCTGTTTGTTCTCAGATCCACACAAAACACATAAATAAACTGTGTGGACAGAACGTAGAATTTCTGAACGTTAAACCTGGTGGTGCATATAGTGACCGCTCGGCTCTTTCCATTACGGTACCCTCAGCTTAAATTACATATTAAATGCCTAATCATAACAAATAATTTAGTACTGTAGTATATACGTCCCTGATAAAGATTTACCAGTTCCCTTCGAAACACATAAGACCCTGTGTAACACTGTAGACAGTATTTTAACAATGCATTTCTTGGGCTCATATGTGACTATTAAATAATGGGTGTCATGCTAATTATAAGGCTGTCAGGTGGTGAGACAGCGCACGCGTGATGGTGGTTATGTTGCAGACAGGGTCGATCTGATGGCCCCTTTACCGGCTGCAGTACCTAAGTCTTGCTACCAGAGTTAAAATGAACTTGATGCATGTTTGTCCGTGCATCGTTGTATAAGCGCAGAGATGAAAACCAACTAGATGCTACTGAATGCTTTATTGCACTTATAAACTGCTCAACATGTTTCGGGCACTTATAATGTCCATCATCAGGAGCTCGAGACTGTACTTGTGTTATTGCCGCTTATGGTGTGTAATGCCTTGGTTGCTGGTGGTCGGCTGTTAGGAGCAGAGCACCAGGATATGCGTCCGGGATGGGGGAACAATTTTCACCATAAGCGGCAATAACACAAGTACAGTCTCGAGCTCCTGATTATGGACATATAAGTGCCCGAAACATGTTGAGTAGATTATAAGTGCAATAAAGCATTCAGTAGCATCTAGTTGGTTTCCTTCTCTACGCTTAAAATGAACGTTTGTTCTATTTGACCAATTTCTTTCTATTTCTCAAAGAGTTACGAATTCGATCACAATGGCAACTGAAGTTGACTACGCAGAAGATTAATAAAATAACGCTGTCTGCAGCAGAGACTGGACAAAACGAAAAATGAGCTTTATTTCTCAGAATAACGTCGTATGTCCTATTTCTTATATTCTGATAGCGTCGCAACCATTAATATAAAAAATTATATAGCCAAAGTCAACAAACAAAACTTCTTTGTAAGAGGTTTGCACAGCGTTGTTGATAAAGACTGTAATCTATTGGGATATGACGCCTTGTCAATTGGTAGTTTGTTACTGACATTTTGAAGAAGCTTACTGCCTCCATCTAACGGCTGTCCGAATCTTGGATTAACCTGTTTCTTTACACCTCTCTAGAAAATTTACTTTACATGCTCTGAGAATAAGCTCTCTAAAAAAAAAAATGGGTGTGGGTCTGGTATACCAGACTACACGGTGTCCTATGTCAAACATTTGGGTTCCTTTGGAACAGAAATTCTATCATTATTAGAAGATATACAGATCATATGAAGTTTTCTGCTTATATGATTGTTTCGTTTATCACATAGTTTCATATTCTTTTGGTTCTATTTTGTATCATTGTATATATGGTTGTATGTTTTGTATGCTTCTATTTAATCTTGTTAATGTGTTATTCTTATGTATTCTTATTGTTATGTATTCTTTTGTTATGTATATTCCGTTCTAGGTATTCTGTGTCATTGTGTTGTTCTATGTACTGTTTGTGTGTAAATGTGTACTGTACTACTGCCACCAGCTGTCAAACCAATTGCAGTTAACAAATGTATCATCTACCAAACTATACGGCATGACATCTCCACGCACCTATCTACCAGATCACGTGACGCCATATCCCAGAACACTGTAATCTTAGTTTAAATTAATTTTTTTGTTTCATCGACGTTACACTTATGCTCACATGACCCTGAGCTACTGGCTAAAGAGGAAACGGAGCTGCAGGCTATGATTCATAGACTATTTGACATTGGGAGATGCTATGGAAAGGAACGGAATGTGGAAAAACTAAGATAATGAGAATCTGAAGGCAACCAACCCAAATACAAATTATGCTACATCAAAAACAGCCGGAGAATGTGGAATATTTCAACTATTCGGGTAGCATTATAACAAATAGTGCGAGATGTAAGCATGAAATTAAATCCAGGATTGTCATGGCAAGAGCAGCATTCAACAAGAGGAAAGTTCTTTATCGTTAGCAAATTGAACTTAAATTTGAGGATGAAACTAGTAAAGTGCTCCGTTTGGATTATAGCTTTAAATGGTGCTGAAACTTGGTCACTTCGGAAAGTATATCAGAAATGCCTGAGAAATTTTTGAAATATGGTGCTATTGAAGGACAGAAAAGATCAGTTGGACCGATCGTGTGAGAAATGAAGAAGTATTACGTAGAGCAAGGAAGAGAGGAATATCCTACATACAATAGGCAGAAGGAAGGCTAACTGGATTGGTCACATCTTGAATCAGAACTGCCTCCTACAACATGTTATTGAAGAATATATAGAGGAAAGGATAAAAGTGACGGGAATACGAGAGAGAAGACGTAAGCAGCTACTGGAAAATCTTAACGAAATGAGACGACACTGGAAGGTGAAAGTGGAAGCACTAGATCGCATTCTGTGGAGAACCAAGAGGCTATGCACCTGTTGTAAGACGGACTACAGGATGAGAGATGGCTCTTTCTTGGGTCCAATACACCTATATAAACTAATTTTTAGAGAAATTTTGTGACTGGCTCATCTTTCCCATTCAACTTACAACAGCCGTGCGACTGTATCTTCAAGAAATGGAGATCAGCTGAGTAAATTAGGTTATCTTGCAGTGTTTGTTGCTGTCACAGGTTGCACTGATACCTAGAAAGTCGTTATTTTATCTGACAACTATCGTTTGTCACTTCCTGTCGCTACTTCATCGCGCGTGCGTGCAGTCGATTGAGTGGACTACGTTATTACATCAAACGTGCCGACAGAAGTGGCAACTGACAGTTGTCGGAAACGTAAATTTCGTCAGTATTAAATAAATGTGCCAGTTCACCATTGTATTTTCAGTAGCCTCATATGTTTCTGAAGACTGGAGTTCCAGAAAGTGACGTGTTATTTGGTAAATACACGGCGTCACAAGTCAAAAGACAGTAACGTCCATGTAGCTAGAGGCGTAGCGTGTGGGAGTGGTGCGGCTGCTCGGGGCGGCAAAACAAATCTTCGAATGGAAAAAAAAATCGATTTTCTGAATTCATCGAATTTTAGATTATTCGGCCAGGGAAAAGGAATTTCAATTAATATGATTTTAAGTTCACAATTTCTGTTCGCGCCCAAATAAAATAGCTACGTCACTGGTTGTGGCCTAATTAAAGGTAACTATCCCAGTATTAGCCTGGTGGCACTCAGAAAAAACACGAAAAACTGAAGTCTAGACTGGAAGTCTCCATGTTCCGAAACGGGCTCTTCCAAATACGAATCACACCACTGCAGACAAAATGTTACAGCTGTTCGTGTGGCAAACGTGCTTTAGTCCGGAATAAACATTTTCGTACACAGTACGATACTACCCAACGTGCACCAACAGCTGGGAACATGCTTAGTTTTTTAAAACAACAGATACTACGTAGCACGCTAAACGCTGCAATGCATTGAACACGCAGTAACTCGTTTCCTAATGTTCACATACCTCCCCAGCGACAAGCACTGCTATGACGCTCGCCAATAACAGCATCTATTATACCGTAAGAGGTTAACCGTTATTGTAAATTTTTCTCATTCCAATGAAAGCTCTAACATTAACCTGCACTGCCTGCGTTGTGTTCTGCTGTCACCGTCGTACATGTCACTGTTAGATTACTGTGGTCTGTGGGCTCGGTGATGCATCTACGATGCCGTGATTTACGTTACAGCGTTGGCAGCCCGACACACATGCCGGCAACGGTATGCTTTTGAAGTCTAACATTAATCTACACTTCATAAATGGACTCTGTTCACATCTGACACAGAATACAGTTTTCTTGCATTATAAATACGAGTAATTTAATGCGGCACAAGGAAAACCATCTCTGTTCGTTGTAGAAATAATAATGTACAAAACGCATAATGTGCAGTACAATGTGTGTATAACCTCTTAGTGTTAAACTTTGCGGTACATACGGTTACCGCAATGTTTTGAACGCTTAATCGTGAAAGTGAGTACGTAAATAAGGGCAGTATGTGTTTTATTTGTACTACCAGTGCAATAAAAATACACTACTGTGGTTAAGAAAGGAAAGTTTCGAAGTGTTAGTTTAGGTTAGTAAACATTACATGTAACAAGAAAAATAAGGGGCTACATTACTGTGGACTAGGGGTGTAATCACAGATCATCTAGTACGGTCTAATGCAGGAAATTTCATGCTATTTTGACGTACCTCCCACTGATATAAAGGCACAGTCTACACCCGTACAGACGTAATCGTGCCTTCGGCCATGACGGAGACTTCATCTGTAACTGCATCAGAACTTCCAGCGTCTTCATCAGGGTGTGGTCCAACGGAACTAAAGTATATCTTAAAACTTTGCTCAAAGAAGGCCCAGTTATTCGCTTGTTTTACACTTTCTTACACAACAAACAAACAGCACACAATGTGTTTCGCACTCAGAACTATTAGCGCCGCCGTTTCTACACTACCCACTAAAATCGACCTATCGAATAATAGCTCCTTCAGACATAAAAATAAATAGTCCTGTTTGAACGTGAATTGCCTACTTTTGGTACTTTACAATAACTTACACTGTGGAGGATATATCAAAACTGGCAGTTCCAATGCAATACAATCTGAACTGCAGCCTTTCTTGTAAGCTTACAAGAAAGGCTGCTGGTGACACTCTGTATGGAATGTTAACACCAAAGACTTAAAAAAGAGTTGTGTAAAAAATCAGTGCAGGGAAAGCAACACTATTTATGGAGGTAAATGAGATTTTCCACTTTTTTCTTCACTGGCTGGTGGGGGCAGGGGTTGTGTTAAAATTCAGTGCAGGAGATGCCCATATTTTGAGTAGTCAGTTTCCTGACAATTTGCATAGTAAAACCCATACATAGGGGCATAAATGAATGTCTGTCTGTACTTCCAGTGTCCAATTTCAGTGAAATTCCATGTGGGAGATTCTCTTCTCCACACCCATCCACACCAGCTACAGCACCACCCAGCCTCATGTACAATGAGTATGGGAGTAAAGTGGCCAGGGTGTGGAGTTGACCACCCAGCCCCATACAGCGCTGCAACTGAACATGCGCAGAGCTATACCTGTACTCCCACTCTGAGCCTGCACTGCATGTCACAAAAAGACCTTTACCTTTCACCTTTAGGGGAACCATGTCACAGGTACACTAATGGTTACCAAGTGCTAGGAAGACATGACCTTAAGCAAGCCAACAGGAATTCAAATGCTGGTAACCACCAAACTACAGTGCATTACAAACCAGATCTTGTCAAACACTTTAGACTGACACTGGTCACCTTTCTCGCTCCAGTGCATTAAATACTAGCCAGCAGTCAAAGTACAACTCATGAAACATACTCTCCTTGTACACAGATTTCTTGTACAGTCCAATAGTATTCTTGGACTGCTTGACCATGATGATGCAGGCACTATGCTGCTCCTAAACATCAGCAACTACTCACCAGTCAACACAGTGTAACATCCCAGAAGACTTGAATTTTCAACAACAACCTAGTCCACAGCAGTGGCATACCTTGGGGGGGGTTTGTTCAAACCCTCCCCCCAACCCGAAATTCTGAAGGCCCTCCAAAATCACACCAAACTCAACCCGACTGTGAAAACTGTTAGAAATTGCTGAATTTACGATGCCAACACTCCAAGATGTTCGGAAAAAGGGCAGTAAAATTCTAAAACTACCCAAGTTCGCAACTGTTTTACATTAGCAATGACAAATAAACTGACTGTCATCATAAACAGTCTTAAAGTACCAAAAATTAAGAAACTTTTACTGTATGAAATGAAATTTCTTGTACCAAATTACAGCTGCCTCCAGAACCCTTGACTAGGGGGTAGGAGGCTACCACCCCCAGATCCCCATTCTCTCTGTCCTCAACTGAATTTGTTGAACCACCCCCCCTCCCCCGAACAAAATTCCTGGGTATGCCACTATTCCACAGTGTACAATGAGAGTTACAAAAATGTGCCATGAAAGTTAAACAAACTGTGAGTGCACTCTTTTAAATCCTCTTCCAGCAAGACATATCAGTGACACAGAATGGGAAAAACACAATCAACAAAACTGGGAATTTCAACACACTACTAATACCACTATTACTTAACTTTAATGCCAATGGACACAGTGTTCATCCACTGGCCTTCCATAAAGATTTTAACATCGTATTTACACATGTGAGAAATCATGATACTTAGAACAAAATGAACTAAGTACATAATTAATGTAAAAATCTGATAACTAATCCTTAAAATCTTCACTCAATAAATAGTTCAATAGTACTTTTGTCACACTGTCTGCGATGGAATCATGATTTACGTCATGAAAATACTGACAATTCTTTTCTTCCTGTCGGCCCGTCCTGAAACAAAAACAATGAGCTTACAGCTATATGTACGTAGAATCTTATGAATAAACAAAATATTTTTGCAAAATAATTGCTGCATATGCATGGCTTACATAAGTTATTTCAAGTCATCATTACAGACAGCGCACACATGGCAGAATGTTCCAATATGTAACTCTATATACCAGACTCACCTCACTAATGCTAATGAGCATTACAATACATACGATCCTGTATACTCCTTACACAGCACCCCAAGAGTCATAACTTTTGTAGATGAAAGACAGAAGGCATCAAAACCTGGACACATTGAGGTGCAATAAGAGTATGGTTTTTGTGGATTTCAGGGATATGATGGTAAACTGCTATAGTACTGAATATTCCATTCTTCTGGGATGTGACTCTGTGTTGCTCAGTGAGTAGTTTCTGATGATTCAAGGGTTCACAGTGCCTTCATTTTCATGGTCTAGTCTAAGAACAGTCAACTACTTGACCCTGCAGATGAAGATACTACAGTCATTTGAAACACACAGAACTATCTGCCAAACAGCATGGCATCATATCCCAGATGACTGGAAACTTCAGCAACAATGGTGTGAGAACCTGAAATCTACCTACAGCATATGCTGTTAACACATACTGCTCATTTGCGACAAGAGTGTCACAACTCAAAATTTGGCATTTTTGAGTTATTGGTATAGAAAAAAGTTGGCAGATGCACTTTCAACAGGTATAGTGTCATAACATAGTTTGTAAAATTAACTGCTGGAGAGCAGTTGTGTCATCATTGCACTCAGAGAAAAGTATAGCACTTCAAAACCTTTAAACGTCTCCTGAAAAATCACTAATTTTGAGTTGTGACACTGTTGTTGCAAATGAGCGATAAGGTCTAATAAATTATCTCATTCCACCTAGTTTATGTGTCCCTATGTACATCATGGAGGCCCACTGTGTATAGTGTAGACATACATCTGCAAACATTCCTAGCTTCAGGACCAGATGGAGGTACATTATCAGCTCCATGCTCTGGCTGCTTCACCCCTTTGGGGGGGGGAGTCCTCAACAACCACTCAATAGGAAGCTATGTGGCAATATACCAATCTGGACATATCACAAAAGGGGAAATCACTTGCCACCGCCAGAAATGAGACCTGATTCTTCAGTCTTCCAACTCACAGTCCTGCCACTACACCAACTACCCTATATCAACTCCTAATAATCCAAGACATCTTCAGTGTTCATAAATTTTATGGACAGTAAACACACATAAAATTTTCCAAACACAAATTTTATGGGGACATATCAATGCTGCACAGATCAAAACCAAAGTCCAACTTCAAGCCACGGGCAGCAACATTCATATATGGTTCCCAGAATTTCAAGCATTAAAATCACTGGCCCACCACGCATTGGTCTCACATTCTTCTAAACCCTTGGTTCTCAAATTTGTGTCCATAACCCAGAATCTTAAAACACATGTCTTGTGACCCAATGAGTAGCAGCACATACTCTGTACCCAATTTAAACCATCAAGTCTACTTGATTATTTTGTCAGTTCATGACCTATTTGACAGCTCTCAAAACACCAAGGCCCTGAGTCTGGCAGCCCAAGACCCTCTGAAAACAACCTCAAAATGTCACGTTCATTCTCCATTGTTTAAATCATTCCAAATATTTTGTCCAAATCCAAGGCCCTGCATAACACTTTGTAACATATTTTTATGCTCAGGAGTTCGTAACTCCTTGCCAAGTCCACCACACCAGAAGAACACACCTTGTCAATTTTCTGTAACTCTTTATTAAACACATTCACAACCGCTCTCAGTACCTGGAGGCTTTCTCCTCCATCCACAATGTTAGGACATGCCACACCATGACAACAAGTACAGGGACACAGTAGACCAATAACCACATCAACTACAAATTATAAATCATAATATACCTCTGTTCAGACTCTCAGCCAATACATGGATGATCTGATACGATTGTAATCAGGCAGGTTCTCAATTGGACCAACAGCTGCCACCGCAGGACATCGGTCATAGATGTACTTCAGTGCAACGTCACGCACATCTTTAGCAGTTACCTTCTGCAAAATCCAAATCAACAAAGTACCATTTACAATACATAATACAAAGAAATGGATATTTCTTCAACATTTCCGCAAGAGAAAAATCTGCTTCTGTACATCCAAGGATCAATCACTTCTCACTCCTACAGAATTGTAACATGACACTTAGAATTACTCAGTTTTTTAACTTGTCCATTGTCCAGTACAGTTAACACAACATGTTTGTGCGCTTACTGGACCAACAATGATCAAAGTACACAAATCAAATAATATTAAGTGTACACCATCATCATCATCATCATCACCAGAAACCTTTATAAATTATTTACAGAGCTGGTACAAACCCAATAATACCTCTCCTTTCAGATCCAGTGATTTAGATTAGCTGTTTCTAAAGGACCAAAATGAGTAGGTACCACTGTACGTATGTGACCAGAGAATGAAAACATTTCCAGTCCCTCAATGTATTCTGTTCATATGACCAGACAAAAGTTGTGTGAAGAAACCCAATACCCCAAAATCAAACATGTGATACAAAGCAATAATATTACCGAACAAAATTCTCCAAGAGCTGTACAATATAAATATGTTATGTTTTGTTGATAAAATTATTTTTTTTTGGGGGGGGGGGGGGGGGGGGGTTGTTTAATGCTATATAGTAAACATGTGTTGCAACGTTTCAGAGGAATGTACTCCTTCCACCTTCAGGGTGACAAATCTGGATCAGATGGGTGCCGAATTGGTAGCAAAAAACACTATCAATGCCCATACAAATACCTGCACAACTCCCATAAAGGGTCATTCTTGGAATTTCAAACGCCCATTTGCCTGGTACAAGCCCTATCCTCTCTTCCCCATCCATAGCTCTGACTGGCCAAACTTCGCTCAACCATCCTACATAACTGCCACTCCTCCTCCTCAATTACTTCAGGATCCACCTATATCAGATTACCTATTCAATGGTGCATATCTACCAAACTACATGGCATCACATCCCACATGACAGTATCTCCGTAGCATTCAAGATTTTAAAAAAAAAAAGTAAAATTTACACACCAGATTGTAAAACATATTACAGATAAATAGGGTATATTTATATATTTATATCCCCACCAGCCTTTAGTGCAGGATAAAATACTTTGTTATTTGGAAGATTAATAATGGAGTAAACCACTGCAATCCTTCACCTGAATTCTGGATTCTAATTCATGAAGTGGAATACGACGATTATAGCACAGCATCTGACGACCGATGTCCTCGCAAATAGGAGTTGTACCGTCTAGCTGTAGCAGCATGTTGGTCTTCAACATATTACGAGCTCTTTCTACCTCATTCTCAGTTACACTCGTGCATAACCTCATCCACTCAGACTGAACATTGTAAAGCATATCCTACGAAAAGAGACAAAAAAGAATGTTACAGCATGAATCTCCTTATTTTACAATATGTACCTGAATAAAAGACAAGAACTATTCCCCCCAATTCAACATACAAAAAAATGGAGGGGTCACCCTTTAATCACATGCAAATTTGAACATACTCTGCATAGGCATTTTTCAGAAAAATGAACACTGCGAGCAAGGGACATCTTATATGGAGCTTCACCTTACTTTCAGATAAATATACTACTTCAACTTCCCAAGTGTCCCCCCCCACCTCAGCACAACACTAACAACAAAAACGCCACGTGAATTTCTTTCAAACTTATTAAATATATGTCACCTTATCTA
>Ga0123354_10011747_pt1 | contig 13559 bp, 9 predicted proteins | sample TergutLab28metaG_2_FD_97872 | JGI IMG/M metagenome (GOLD analysis project Ga0123354, IMG submission 97872) | Labiotermes labralis P4 segment gut microbial communities from Petit-Saut dam, French Guiana - Lab288 P4 | ecosystem: Host-associated > Arthropoda: Insects > Digestive system > Gut ... | reverse complement strand
AGGGGGTGTGTGCGTTCTACTTCATTAGCGTCGTATTTGGCGGTTCGGTGACCGGGACCCAAACCTGTTTAGTAATTGTCGCTTGGCACTGTGATGGTAATTGTCACTTGACACTGTAATATTTCACTGTTGGTTATATATCTGTAGTCTGGTGTCACTTGTATTTCCTGGTTTAACGTGTCATATTTATGCAGGTTCTTCTAGTTCGTTCGGTGTTTATTGTATGAGGCAGCGTAACGATATGCGTGCAGTACGTATGGGTAGTTAGGTCTGAAGACCTAACTACCCATACGTAGTGAAATATCACAGTGCCAAGTGGCAATTACCATCACAGTGCCAAGCGACAATTACTAAACAGGTTTGGGTCCCGGTCACCGAACCGCCAAATACGACGCTAATGAAGTAGAACGCACACACCCCCTAGATGGAAGACAAGTACACGCACACACAAAACGGACTGGACACAGAGATCACCACAGATACAAAGGATAGAGAGCACACACAACCCATAGCAAAAGCTCACCAGCATTAGACATCGGAAATGGACAAACAGTAGCTGCAGACCCACATAGGACAGCAGCGAGCAGACATACTTGAGCTGCACACCCCAGGATAGCGCATATCACATATAAACCCCCCCCCGTGCCCATTAAAAATAGCATATAACAAACGTCACAGTTGCTGAGATCTCACCATCGTGACATACCCATACCAATCCTGTAAAACACTACCACCATACTTTCGGATGAGAAACCTGATGATGGCCACATTAGGCCGAAACATGTAGTTACTATCATCCTTTATTAAACTTCTTTTTAGATATTGTTGTGTTATTGACTGATACCTACACTTGTTGTTTATATACACACAACGGGGATGGCTCATTTTAGAAGTGCCACAATATTAAGACATACGCGAAAGTGTAGTTCAGACTCCACTTCTTCCAAACTACGGTACTAGATGGAGATTAGTGTTTATTTTCAGTATCCGGCCGCTTTATCCCCAAGGAGAAAGACTTCGTTACCAATTTTCTATAGTACCTGAAACCTACCACCATTTATTATGATGTCGTATATATTTCTCTTGTTTTTTACGTCTGGCTGTACACGGGTGCTTGGGAAATCCGTGTATAATAATATACGGGTTTCCCAAGCAACTGTGTACAGCGAGATGGAGCCTCTTGTAAAACAAAGTGTTCTGTAGACACTGACAGTGTTGCATTTCTTCTTTCCCTTACATTTATACATCGACATGGTATCGAAAATAATAATTCCTACCTCTAAAGGGAATCGAACCTTGTCTACTCTCACCCTGAACCCGCTCACTTTACTGACTATACTGTTAAGGTTTGGGGCACGTGGTAGCGCAGTTGGTTCAGGCACTGCGTTACAAGTCGGAAGGTCGCGGGTCCAATTCTCGGTGTCATTGGAATTTTTCATTGATATAATCCTTCCGGCCGCAGCCTCTAACAGAAATGAGTATCGGGAAATCTTCCTCTGGGGCAAAGGCGGCCGGTGTGTAGGCCTGGAAACCTTACCACTTTTATGTGACGACTGTCTTGAAATCTCGGAACCTCAGCCTCTTAAAACCCTCAGGGCTTGTCCAGGGCTGTACAGGGATTGTTCATCTTTACTATTAAGGGTCATAGTAACAATAACAGCAATAGGGTATGACGTATTAAGAACTTTTGTCATTGATTGCGATCGTACTGCAGGCCTGTTAATAGCACATCAGTTATTTAGGACAGCCATAAAAGCGAAACTTGGGAGATATTTTGCAACGAGATATGATGTCGGCAAACGTAGTGCCATTTTGTAGAAGAATTTTGACACTGTTTATCTAAGAAACAACCTCGAGCTCTTCCGTGCTCAGTAGAACACAATGTACCAAATTCTGAATTCATACCAATGAAGTCGTTTTCTTTTGGATAGAAATCAGTTTTCGACTTAAAATAACAGAATGGGATTACGTGACTGCGTAATGAAAATACAGACGATACTTACAGTAGAACATGAAGAAGGTCTTCCCTTGCCAAGTGAGCATGAGTGTCATTACTTTCATGAACATACATGTTTACAAAAACAATAGTTTGTGTAACGTTTCATCTTTCCTACACCGCGTTTACTTGTATTTAAGTTAATCTGTCAAGGTTTACAAATTAGCCTGCTGAATAACGTAACCACATTGAAAGGCAAAGAGTTTGTTTTCAGTAAATGTAAATTAAATATTGATGGTATTCCAACCAAGGGAGAGATTCATAGAGGGGTTTAATGGAGAAAATGAGGGAGAAAGACCATTTGGATGACTTATGTATAGATGGGATATATTATTAAAATGTACCTTATAGAAATAGAATGGAAAATTTAGTGATTATCATATTGCTAAAAATTTTACCAATATTGGTCCCTTTTGGACACGATATTAAACAAAATGGCTCAATATAATGCGAGAAATTTATAGGGTAACTGAAGATTTTTTTTTATAATATAATAAGAATTTTTAGATTGTAAAGTAAGGCTGTGCTCCATAAAGGTGTGATACTTCATTGTTATTGCTACATTCTCGGATGTTTGCAAGATACGCATTTTGGTATTATTGGTGACAGGATGTTGAAGTAAATAGTGGTGGAGTGGCTTGTATTCTTGTGACGGACGGACGAACTAGGTAAATGTAACCTTGTATTTCATGATCAGTTGCCCGTTTGGGGAAATGCATGTACGCAGGCCTTCCCTTGGGTGTACATGCATATATATATACACGTAATGAGACCTGTGTTAGTTACGCTGATATATTCTTCATAAAATTTGTTATGAAAATTATACTCCATAGATTGTGACATGTAAACCCAGGTTACATGTGAAATTAGTAGAAGAGAAACAAACCAGTAAAGTATGGGAATTCACTGGAAGATATAAAATCGTGTTCCTGTAGACTTCATTGAATTTCTTAGTAATCCACCTCGTTTTTCACGTATCCTAACAAAGAATTCTATTTCCTCCTCAGAGTGCCCTAATACGGAATGCACTTCAATTAGTATCTTCATCATCTCTTCGTTCTCTTTCTGTCTGTGGATTTGATCTCTTTCATCTTCCACCTTTCTGCTCTGCAGCATTTGTTAACAATTTTACGTTTCAGCAGTTTCTCCCTTTCCTCTTGTTTCCAGCCACTGAAGCCATCTCCACTTTCACCCTTCTATTATCCACCGTGTCAGAGATCTTTGTACTAGAGTCAATTCTGACGTATAAAATATAATTTATATTGTCACTCCTCACGTATGACGTCTGATATTGTTTCTGGATGATGAATTGCTGCTACCACTGTTGGCACAGAAGAATAATTTCATATTGTGGTTTCATTTGATGTCGAACCTCCATTTCTGCCTCCGATTGATACAGTCTTCCGTATGGCAGTTTCCTGTCTTCTGATAGAAATCGTATGTGGGTTGTAACAGTAGAAAGTGAAGATGAAACGTATGAAGAACGAGCTAGACAAACGTTCGTAGATTTAGTTTTCGTAAAATTAAATTTACTGAATTCATGCAATTGTGTCTGCCTTGTACAATGTACTTTCAGCTTATGAATCCTTGAAAAATGTGACAAAGCTCAAATATTTGGGAACACACTTTATCTTGTTCATATCTGTGCATTAACATCACTATAACAAACACCGACATTTGCACTCATATATTGTTAATTCGCCACTTTATTAACTCTTAGTTAACTCCAACACGTTTCAACCCTTAGAGGGTCATCTTCAGGGGGTGTACATGATACATTCTAACAGCGTGTGTCATTGAAATGAGTAACCAATGGTAAAACTGGTAATTATTCCTTTGGTTGTAAGTATTTGTCAGGCTTGGTCTAAGTAATAAGGGAAGGACATGAGATTTGGTTGTTTGAGAATAAGTTACAGATCATGATATTTGGGCCAGACAGGTAGGAAAAATTGGTAAAATTCTCTAGAAAATTGATTTGTGAGGTGTTTAATGGTATGTACTCCCCACATTATAATAGATGTTTTATAAAATCAGGGAGGATGAAATTATTATGTGGCACGAGCGGAGCAGAAGAGAAATAGAGTACATTGTTTTGGTTGGAAGACGAGATAGAAAGAGACGCTTGGAAATAAATTAATGAATGCTTTTTAGGGGAACGCCGTTTGTTGTATCACACTAACTCATAAATAACGCACTGTGCGTGAAAACTTGGATTTATTACTCTTATGCAAGTGTTAAAATACAGTAACGATTTTAATTTGTAGGATTCGTCGTCTGGACTTCACGTTGCTTTAAGTGCTTCTGCTGCTGCAGTGGTTTTATGTCTGCCTGTACATGTGTCGGGACTGTACATGTGTCGGGAATTTGGCACTACTATTTTTTAACCATTTGCCATTACTACAAAAATATCGTCATTAAAAAAGATGAATAAAATATTTTCGAATTATCCAGACTTATCGTTTATGAGAAATAAACAAAATATACAAAAAATAACATTGAATATTTAGGAAATAAACCCTGGTGATAACCAAGGTAGGCCTGTTATCATAACAGCTAAAAGCGATAGGTTTGAATTGTCGGTTTAAATCGTGGTCTGCAGGAAGTACTTATGGTGTCATCTGATCCAAGGTTCCCTTAACATTCAGCGCAAGCAGCTGGACTCCTAACTTGCAGATTTATGGGTAATTTGGATTGAGTTCAAACAGAACCTTTTCGATCAGTTATGTTTCAGTTCAATTTATGACCTTCCCTTCGTTAAAGAGCATAACATTCGTGGGTAACATATAACGTGAGGGCTCTAGACTACAGTGCTGACACACAAAATCCTCACATTGTCTTAGAGTCCTTATTATTTTTGTTTCATGATTGTCATTGTGTGCAGTTTTGAGGTAGGTATGGTTTTAATTTAATGGAAAATATCGCAGTGAATTTGTGGAACGTTCAACAGCAAGTCGTTCTACATATTGCGGTTGTTAAGGGGCTTTCAGTAATATACTTCAAAGTAAGGCAAAATGTAATACAAGTGTTTTCACTGTCACAGAGTGTATACACTTGTACATGTGCACGTAAAAGGTAAAGCAGTCTCATTACAAGTCCGGAGGGGCCCAGAGGGTTCCAGGAAGTTCAGGTTCCCAGATTTCGTGACAACGGCACAGGATGGTTGTAGGTTTCAGCCTTACGCACCGGCCGCCTTTACCCCCAGGAAATGCTTCTGATACTCATTTCTATTTGAGTCTGAGTCGACCCCAGGGACATAGTGCGATCGGAAGGGTTTTATGTCAATAAAAAATTCCAATGACACTAGCTGGAATCGAACCAACGACCTTCCGATTTGTAGCACAGCACCTGTGCCACCGCGGTCCCCACATGTATACGTAGTTCTATCAAAATAAAGGTAAGTAGTTGTGTTCGATGAATATGGAACTATTTTGTTTTCAATATCTCCTGGTTGCGTTGATGAAGGTCAATTTTCTCGGAACGTAAAGCCTTGTCGACTGCTAAATAATCACCAGGTGATAAGAGGTAATGCCCAAGAAGACGCCAATTTTGAATTCACATTCGTACTGCAGCCACCTGGCTCGTAGCGCTACCTGACATTCCATAATCAATATGAGCATTCGCTTCCAGGAAATCTTTTCTTCAGCTACTGTTGTAACTGCTTCCACTCATTTCACATATTTTGTTTTGTTAACCTTTTTTTTTGTATCCAAAATACTGTTTCTGCGTCTATCAACTCGACTGTTAGACTGTCTGAATCATTTGCCTCACGTAGCATACAATTCCCTCTTCATTTTCTCCGTTCCGACTGCAGTACATTTAAGGCTATATGCGAAGTACGTTGTTCCAACAGTGAAGGCAAGATAAGTTCTGATGTAAAACTTATGCTATGTTAGCTTGCCATTGCCTTTGCATCATCAGTCTAGCTCCAGTTTATAAACGCCCTCAGTTGCTCTGTCTGTTTCACAATGGTTACTATAACGTAGGATTCTCGTAGACAGGGGTGGATACTTTGATTATCCTCGTAAGGTAATTTGTATTTCCGACAATTCCGTTTGTCGATCGGGCTGAGGGTTTAATCAAAGGACTTAATAGATTATTTTTATTAATTGCCCTTGTTGGCGTATTTGGACGTTGAAATTTTTCTATTCAGTAGTCTACATCACTGTTGGTCGAAGGTATGAGAAGTTGCATTGATGGTCGTTATGATAGTTGGATGCGGGTTTAGCAGCAAGAAATATTTTATTGCCCACATTTTTTCGGAATGTGGAACAGAAGATGTACCTACAGGACTTTCGTGTAGAGATCTGATGAAAACAGACTACTTGGAAGACCTCAACGCAAATGGGAGGATAATATTAAAGTGGATATTCGAAGATTGGGGAGGGGAACCATGACTGGATTGCTCTGGCTCAGAATGGGGACAGGTAGCGGGTGTTTGTGAATGCGGCAATGAACCTTCGGGTTTCATAAAATGCGGGGAATTTCTTGATTAGCCGAGGACTTCTTAGCTTCCCAGGAAGGACTCGTCTCCACGGAGTTAGTTAGTTAGTTAATCAAAACTGTAACAGAACGTAGTTATACTTCAGGTGACACATTTTGGAATACGGATATCTCACTTTTGTAAGAACCTTAAAATTACACTCTTCAATGCATTGACACAAAACACAGTAACAAATTAATCAATCATAAATCCTCCCCAATTTTATGTACATTACGTTGACAAGATAAACGGTGTGATATAAATTCTCAATTTCTACACATTGCTGCCGATATCGCCGTAGGCGAAACCAGTCTTTCTCAAATTTCATATTGATTTCTACTCGCATGAACATTTTATTAAAATTTTATGAGCTGGAGTACAAAATAAGATGCTCAAATTGATTTATTCCAGGCTTCCGCCACGTGTAAATGAGATTTTCGCTCTTTGGGGATGTTGTGAAGCGTAGATTGGTTGCTTGTTACCAACATTGAAGGTCAAACTTTCGGTCTCATATTCAAGGGTCTTGAACTTTGAAAATGGGAACCATTGTTTATCCTGAAACCTCGGTAACAAATTAGAAATCTAGGCTTCGTAAAATCCCAGGATGCCGATGATCTGATTATGATATCTGACCCAAGATTAGAAATTAGGGAGAGGGTCGGGTACGTCAAAACACAACTGTCTTGTATCCTATTTATTATGTTGACGACATGTTTCGGCCACTGTGGGCCATCTTCAGGTCACAAAAGTTTATAATGAGGAAAACTATGCAGAGTATGATCATAGTATACGAGTAGGTGCATATTCTAAACTTTCAACGAGATCTCGTTGTCGGTTGGATTATATATGTATAATTATATACGAGTATATAATATATATTATATATGTATAATCCAACCGACAAAGAGATCTCGCTGAAAGTTTAGAATATGCACCTATGCTCTGATCATACTCTGTATAGATTTCCTCTATAAATATTTTTGCGACCTGAAGATGGCCCACAGTGGCCGAAACATGTCGTTGTCAGCATAATAAATATGATACAAGACAGTTGTGTTTTGACGTACCCCACACCGTCCCAAATGCTTATAACACAACGGGTATGATGCACCCAAGATTAGAAATTTGTAAAGAGTGAAGTTCGATACAACACTGATCTCTAAAAGCAGGAAGTTGCAGATAGATAAAGGGTAAACAAATCTACGCCACTTGGAATGATGCGTTCTGGTCTACTTGCTGTTGCGGTCCCCAGTATATCCTGAACCTCTAAAGTGTATTTTGATGTGTGTGCGTGACCGGCAGTTGTGATCTGTACATCCACTCTTCCTTTCTTACATGGGTCAGCCAGCGAGCGTTCGAAAGGGATATGCAGGCAAACGGACAGACGGAGATACACTCAGTGCTCAACGGCCTTAATACTGGTAGTTAGGAGCGAACATGGTGCATTAGACGCAGTTTGCACGATGGAGTGCATGTCCAGCTGTGTTTTAATGCACATCTTTTCATACATTTATAAGACATAAATGTTTCTGAATTGTCTACATAATATCAAATCCTACCTCACGGAGAACAAGCACCGTTTTCACTGCAAAAACCAGTCATTTAATGTTGTCTAGGAAAATAATCGGCGTTGCTATTGACAGTGATAAAAGGCATAAATACATTGCCCGAGAAAATGAGGCGTTTTTTTAAATGTTGCACCAGCTGGTTCTAAATATTTAAATCACTCGTTGTATACTTTGCGTGCTCTTTAGCTCTAAATGTGACGTAATGTTGATGTGGAACTGATTTCTTGCACTAAAGTGATGGAAACTTCCTGTAGTAGATAGAGTCTACATGAAGCGCTGGAGTTATGACATGCCCAGTGGCACTTGTGTTCGTATCTGCCAAGGAGTGCTAGTGGTACAGGTTGGAGTGTCGGGTAATTTCTAGCCGACAGCAGAGGAAGAGAGAGATACGTGCAGGAGGACCTGGCGTAAAACCCAAGAGGCAGTTCACTGACTCAAGTGTCAGTGGAGAGCTGAAACACTATCCACTAGAGATCTGCACGGTAGATTTGTTACTTCGCATCTGTGCGCACACAGCATGGTGTCGTGTGTATTGATCAGGCAGCAGGTTGCTTGCGGATCCACGTTAAGTGAAGGAAATTGAATTATTATTTTATTATTATTATTATTATTATTGTTTTGTTGTTGTTGTTGTTGTTGTTATGTTAGCACTATAAATGACGACTTATTAGTGGACTTTGTTCTGCTGGAATATGACGTCACGTCACGAAACAAGCTGTTAAAGACCATTCGAAGGAACATAATGACTTCATCTTCAAGGGTTTTGAAGTCCAACATGTATGCAAAAGCAGAACCAAAAAAGGAAACTCAAGGATCTGAGGCGTATCACTTCAAATTAAAATGTAACATCATTTCCAAATCTTTATTCTCTGATTATATCCTCCTCTCGCTCCGTGCTGGCCTGATAGAATGACTGGGTCTTTAAAAATCCGTAATTGAATAAACGTACTTAAACGTAACAAATAGATACCGTAATTCCACCAGTAGTAGTAGTAGTAGTAGTAGTAGTAGTATATCCTTTATAAGGTAATTCATTCCCATTGTGTTGCTAATCAAATGTATACATTTTCCAGTACACAGTCACATACAACACTGTGTATATATATATATATATATATAAGTCTATTAGGAAGTCATAAGTATTACTGAATGGTGCTTAAAATAGACGGCCTGATGATGGCCGGTAATAAACCGAAACTTGTTGCCTCATCGACGTATGGTGTTGTGTGTGACTGTATAGTGGGAAATACACACACACACACACACACACACACACACATATATATATATATATACATTTCCTGCTTCCTACAAAATAATTCCACCGCAGTTCAAAGCGCTTGATTTACAGTATGTAGTAAGCGTGAGGAACACGCAGACACTTCGCACGTTATACATTAATCACTAATAAAACCAGAAGAGAGGAGGCATATCAGGAAGGCCGTATCAAATTAAATGTTAGAAGACGTTTGGTGTGAATTTCTGGGTTGGATTCAACTGACTCCGCAAGAGGATCACATTTGAGCTATTTAGTGATCTTTAGTTATGAACACCCGGAATGTTCTCGACAGAGATATTTATAGCCTTGTGCAAGAATGCATCTACAGATATTTTGGCCTGCAGCAAGACAAACTTGTATTGAAACATGTCGCTCCTGGTTATTGTTCCGACGTATTAAAATCTTGTACAAATGCCCATACAACTCGTAGATATTGGTTGGAGTGAAAATTGCCTATGGTCTACATTAAATATTAAATTTAGCTACCATTTATGGTTTTTATGAAACTGAAGTATGTGACTGGCGACGGAGTTGAAAGTGCTGGCAAGTAAACGGGCAGATGTTTAAGCTTAGACAAAGACGGCTGAGGTGTTGCAGCCCAGCGGGACGTTTCCCAAAATTGCAATTTGTAAACAAAAATGACGTTTAGGCCTATCCTGCTGGGCGCACGGGCCAATGCGTGACAGCGACTTGCGTGCACGCGGTTCCACGCCTGTGCCGGCGATTGACCTTTGTGTGTCGGGCGTGACATCGACAGACTAAATGGCGTCACTGTCAGCAGCAATCTGTTTCTGCTGAAAAAAAATGCCTTAAAATTTGATTTAAGTGTTGTGGAGAGGCGAAGCAAACATGACATATTTAAAAGCCGGTATCAATTAGGGGAATTCCATCACCTCTTTAATGAGTTAAGGAAACATCCCACTACATTTTTTGAGTACTGCAGACGTTTACCTTCAACAGTTGATTGTGTGTGTGTGTGTGTATATATATATATATACAACAGCACATTTCACACAATATCCGTTGAAGGAAGAATATTTGTGGCACTGAGATAAGTCCAGAATGCTTTACCTTTAACACAAATAATTCAGTCCTGTGACGGAACAAGTTTGATCCATTGTTTTACTGCTACATTCTTAATGGCTCTGACAAGTACATTGGTCGATAAAATAATACATGTGGCAAGGTTAGTACAAGTACAGTATCATGATTACATAATTTGCAGTAAATGCAGTATGAAAGAATGAATGTTTAATATCTATGATCTCTACTACAACAAATTCGCACAAGCAGTTGCAGTAAATTTGTAAGGATAATTAATGCTTGGCATCACAGTACGGTGTTGTTACATCGATACCAATTACGTACTTCGGACGATCCCATAAGCCTACTGTGATCAAAACTGTTCTAGTTGGGGCTGTTGATTAAGCTTAAGCATGAAGTAAATTATTCTGCAGTGCACCTATCTCATCTGCCACCATGTTTTGGAACTGTGACTTCGAAAATAACGTTTTTTGTGAAAGGTAGTTGTTTCACATACGGAACCAGAGACCTGAAAAAATTTAGATCCTCATCGTCAACCTTGCTTAATTAGCCACTCGACGTTCCTGTTCTCCAAACGTAGCGTTTCTTCATAATTTAATCTTTCTCTTTGCAGCCCTTGAGTGCGCCCTCGGAGCAAGATCCTGTTTTTCAGAAGTGGCATTCTATGAAAGCCCCGATTTATTCTCGTAGTCCTGGCTTTCCTCGGCGTTTATAACTTCTTCTCCTGTGATTCTTGCTGTCGTGTGTCGCAGATCATTTTCAACAAAGTCCCTGTTGCGTTAGTCTCTTGAAAACCTCGGAAATTACAGCCTCCGTCATCGAACACGTGAAATCATGACGTGCGATATTGTCGGCTGTTTGTCCTCGCCTTTTGCAACCCTGTTCGCAAAGTGCTTGTCTGCTAGGTTATGGCAGTCCCCCCGTCCTCCCGGTGATCACACCAACACCCTTTATCCGAGCGACCAGGAAGAGCGGACAAAGAACCTTGGTCGCTGCTACCTTCCTAAGCGCCTCTTTATGCGCTCGCCCGCCAGACAGTGCCATGCAAGACAGCTCCACTGACATGTATGTGTTTGTCAGCGCGAGTGGCCAGGAAACGCGCGAGCACGCCAGTCGCTGTCACGCCGCACGTAGCCTTAAGGCGTAGGTATGCGGCCGCTGGGACCGCGGGTTCGAGTTCCGCCGGAGACATGGAGGACGTCAGCGTCGTGTGAGTTTTGTGTGTTTTACAAGTAGAGACTTTTTCAAGGGGCCGATCGCTCGTCCAGGAGAGTCCTGCCGAGTGTGTGCCAATTAGTAGCCCTCTATACCAACGATGAGTGAGTATAAGAGTCTGACTAAGAAAGAAAGAAGAAAAAATGTTAATTGTTTCTAATGATTCTCACAACTGAAATTCAGTAAGTTTGTTCCAACGACTAACCAGCGTCACATAAGAAGTTCATTTTTAATCCATTTCAGTCCAAGAAACCATAAGCTACATCGTGGTTCTGCTAATGGTTTTATCAGTATTGTGTATTTTTCGAATATAAACTTATAATATAGTGAAATTACGATACGAACGCGATTTTTGGAGCGAAGACCCAGGCTGTACTACTGACAAATCGAAGTTCCATTCTTGTCTGGGTAAGAGACTTTCCTCGAAAGCGTCCAGACCGATTCTGGGACAGACCCAGCTTACTGTTCGCTGGGCGAACGGTGGGTGAAATTGATGACTCATCTCCATCTATCGCAGAAGTTTAATGTGAAATGGGGGCGTCTATACTTGAACTCCACTCTCTGCCTTCCAGGCGTGTGGAGGAGCAACTTGGCCGAGCAGATTCACAAAAAGCAATATTTATTGCAAGAGTCTGTACCATATGAACTTACGTAGACCAGTATGATGTGTGAACATGATTAGCATTTCAAAAACATCAAGTTAACAGATGAAGCACCTGTATCAGACGCTTGTGAAATAAACGTTAGCTTTCATCACGATATGCTTAATTTGTAATGTGACAATACTTGTTGTTCACACAGAGTAACATGTGTATTTCTGTGTCGCCATCTGCCCAACGATTTGCAACACTAGCACTGTAATTGTGCTAAGCGTTGCTCTTATCAGACATGACCGCAACTAACTGGATTTGGGTTGCAGTCACAATAAAATGACTGAACTACTAATTGAGTCGAAATAACTGAAGCGCAGATGCGTTCACAGCTTAGTGCTTGAGTAGACGCATGTAATAGAGGCGTTACAGTTGTACTATGTTCTATAATTATGTTAACATATGGTTGTTTACTGATGAACACTAAATTTACCATACTTGTATTTTATGGTATCGTCAATGGTACACAGTTCCAGTAGATCGGGGGATTATTTGGGAACCCAAATCTCATTTGTTAATGTAAACAACTACTCTCTCTCTCTCTCTCGATTTCAAATTCAGCACAAATTTTGGGATGTGTACGTCACCCGAATACTGATAATGGTTCGGATAATGATGCATTGCATAATTAATTCCCCATGACCGTTGATACAAATATGTGTCTTCACTGGAGAGTGTTATTTAAAAAATGTATGTGCTGTGTGACACACAGTGCAGCATACGTTATGCATCGCATTTGGAATGTACCCTTATAGTGTAGCATAGAGCATGTTAGGCGATCATTCACATATATGTGTTTTTTGCTTTCCAGGCCTTGGTTTTATGAAGACATGAAACACTGGAATGGTCTGAACAATTTCAATGTGAACTAACCTTCTGATGAATCTTTTTATTTTCCCAGACTATAAACACTCTATCGTTTTGGTACGCTTCATTTTATTACCCACAGCGAGGATTTTCAAGTTACGTACACAACGACATATTTTGCTTGTCTTAAACTGGAACCATCATTACATCTCTTGGTCCGGCTTTGTTTAGGCGCATTTGCAAAACAGGAAAAAGTGTCTGTTATCTTCGTCATGTCTGTTCGCCTGTCCGCATGGAACAAAGCGGCTCCCACTGGACAGATTTTTAATAAATTTGTTATTTGAGTATTTTTGGAAAATCTGTCGAGAAAGATCAAGTTTCATGAAAATATGACAAGAATGACGGGTACTTTACAAGAATAGCAATATATATATATATATATATATATATATATATATATATATATATATATATATGTGTGTGTGTGTGTGTGTGTGTGTGTGTGTGTGTGTGTGTGTGT
>Ga0123354_10011746_pt1 | contig 13559 bp, 7 predicted proteins | sample TergutLab28metaG_2_FD_97872 | JGI IMG/M metagenome (GOLD analysis project Ga0123354, IMG submission 97872) | Labiotermes labralis P4 segment gut microbial communities from Petit-Saut dam, French Guiana - Lab288 P4 | ecosystem: Host-associated > Arthropoda: Insects > Digestive system > Gut ... | reverse complement strand
TCTGTATGTGGTTTTGTGTGGTACATGATCCGAAACCTCCGTTGCACCGTCACAATTGACTCAGTTTTGGCAAATTCCAAGACACAGAACGCTTTCTTATTCACTATGAACGCCATTTTTCGTCACGACTACTCCCTAGCGGTGGAACCTGCAAGTACGCCAAGGCCCCTAGTACAAAAAAAAACTTGGAGAGATTCTCTACCTATTGATATGCTCCTTTCTGCCGTGTCTCTCTTGGTTGGTGCGCAGTCGAGTTCGGAAATCCCGGAGGGACTTATGAATATCCCTGTATAATGACAGCGAGAATAGTAACAAAGTTTCAAATTGGACTAAAGTGTCACATGGAGTCCCAAAAGTTTCTATTCTGGTACCTCCACTTTTTCTTTTATATATAAATGACTTACCCAAGATTATAAATAAAACTTCAGCACCTATAATTTTTGCTGATAATACTAGTATCTTGTATGCTTACTCTAACTCAACATATTTTAACAAAAACATTTACATGGTTTTTATAACTTTCAGTAAATGGCTAAGAGCAAATCAATTATCTTTAAATTATAATAAAACAAATTATGTACACTTTAAAATCAAGACAAATATGTCAGTTAATTAAAAATAGGCTTTAACAATAATTTTAGCACCAACAGCTCCTACACAAAATTCCTGGGCGTGACAATGAATAATTTTTTGTCTTGGAATAATCATATTGACTTAATTATGAAAAAGTTAAGCAAGGCTCGTTATATAATTAGGAATGCCAAAACAGACATGTCTCTGTCGTCATTAAAAGTGATTTATTATGCTTTTTTCACTCAATTATGAGTTATGGAATTACATTTTTGGGAAACTCGTCGCATAGCTCCATAATTTTTAGAATCCAAAAAAAGGCAATTAGAATTATGGAAGAACGTGGGAATAGAGTTTCGTGTAGAAACTTATTTAAGAAATTACAAATTTTGTCTTTGACATCACAATATATGTTAAAGCAATCCCATTACAGGCATGGACATGCCCAGAGGGTTCCAGTAAGTTAAGGCTCCCAGATTTCGTGATAACGGCACAGGATGGCACTCTGAAGTCTCCAGGATCAATCTTCATTTTGCACTGGGCCAAAGATTCTTCTCAATATTCAGCACTCAAATATCAATTTAGACACTAGACAAAGAAATAATTTATACCTTCCTCAAGCAAACTTAACCATTTATCAAAAAAGGGATAAAAATCTTTATTAATTTACCCTTAAGAGATTAAGAATGTTGCTGGTAACAAAAAAAAATTAAAATTGCTCTGAAAAATTTTTACACGCTCATTTTACACAACAGAAGAGTACCTTAGTCAACGTGAATTTAGAACTGTATCACAAGATTTTATTATAGTTTATGTTGATTTAAGATTCGATATGCATTGTGTAAGTACTCTTGAATTGTTTTTAAGTGCTGTCTAATTACATTGTGTAAGTATTTCGTTCACTGTACATTCTGAACTGATCACAGGTCCCTGTATAAACTTGATTTGTCTTAAATATGTACTATAATCACAAATCACTATCATACGTATCCTACTGTCGAGACTCATTTTGTACTATGCCTGTTGTCTAATGACAAGTTCTATATCCACTCTGGTGGGTCTCTGGAATACTAAATAAATGAATGAATAAAATTAAAAAAACAAAACAGGGCTAGTTACTAATATTACTACAACAAAATGACTCGCACAAAAACTTGACAAGCTGGTACAAGAATGTAGTAGTAGTAGTAGTATCATCAGCATCAGAAATAATTCAGTTCACTTACGTTTCTTTATGCATTCGGTCCCCATTCATTCCATTCTCTCCACAGACAACATGGATCAGACCACTCACCAGAATTGCTTCATAATGTGCTACAGTAGTTCATAATTTTTAGAGCGTGTGAGGAGGAATGTGCTGCGAGTGGAATGGAAATAGGAGGAACAGCAACTCTAAATGCGGCAGACATGCGTTAATACCGTCGAGGAATAGGGGCGCTACAAATGGCAGACTAACGTACCACATACTGAAGGACAGCCCAAGTAATCCAACTCTAATCCATGCTAAACCACACATCTTTCTGCTCGTACCACTGTTTCATCCTTCTAGTGGCCGGCTATTGGCTCTCCTACTCCTGTACGTTTTGTCCCACTGTGAAGAAAGCAAGATGTTTGTACCGTTGTAAGAAATGTCACATTTTCATTGCTTCGAAAAACCCAAAAAATACATTTACACAGTAAATATGCATTCAGAGTCACCAAATACCAATACATTCGCCGAAACCAGACCAATCACTGGGTAGACTGTACTAACCACATTTCGGTCGGTACTCTGTGACATCCTCACACATGATTTTCTACACAGATTACTACCTGTTCTCAGCAAAGCCCGTGAGGTGGAGGCAGTCCGAAGGTGGTACAGCATGGGTTGCTTAGGAACATGGATCAGAGTCGCTGAGGAGAATGTTTGGAGTAGTGCTAGTGACAGAATTTTGTTCCTTGGTTGTGTGTGCGCTTCTGACTTTTCCAACTGGTTCTGCGCGGCTTCTTTGCTCCGTTCCAGATGCTTGTGAGAGGGATATGTTCTTTCGGCGAGATGTATTTCAACCACGGTGACGTGATTAGTGACCACTTCCTCCACCCATAACTCGTACACATTCGAGGTCATCCGTAGTGTTTCGCGTCATGGAAACACCATTTTTTTTATATAAATCAGAAATTGCATATTCTTAAATCATTATATCTACCAACAAATACATTTAATAAAACACTTGTGTGGCTCTACTGTAGTACTGGTCGACACTGTAAGAAAATTTTGTGTACAATGTTACGCGGTATGACTGTGGACGTGGAATGGCTATTTCGGTTCAAAAAGAGACCACTGACTATAACAGAGGGATAGCCTAAGCGGGAACCCAAGTCCGTCTCAAATGTCTGTTTCTCGTCCATCACGGCACATTGAATACAGCGAATTGTCGACCAGTACTGCAGTAGTGATGCACTTGGCAGACTGCAACATCGTTGCCTACGCATCTTGAGCAGGTTCCATTGTTCATAACAATTATTAAAACTCCTGTATGTTTCGGCACCGGGATGCCATCCCGAGGGAGTTATAGAGGAACGTAACATAATCCCAGCATGTCAGTCTATGTATTACGCTGCCCTAAATGAAATGTTTTGTTTAAAATTTTAACATTTTAAAAATTAAAAACATTATAAGTATAATAATTTCAATATTGTGATATTCAAATCATACATTAGTGAGCAGTTCCATGCATAAATTCTTTACGTCTGTATGGAATGTGCATACAAACATCTACCGCAATTGTGCATGAGCTGAAGGAATCTCGTTCGGTACAGAACTCTGATCCTTGCGGTAGAACGTGTAAGTGGTGTGATATCGAGCGATACAAAGCAGAATAGATAATCCGTGATTACGGAATACTACGAAGCAACGTGGCTGTGAAACTCTGTGACTGCAACGGGCAACTATGACACATGGTATGTCCGTAATTAGGCCGGGATGGTTGTTGTCGGTCATGAGTGTGTAAAGCTCAGTAAAAATGTGGTAATTGTGTTTACCGTGGCGAAATGGTAAGTTACGGTGAATTCAGTTTGAGCGTCTAACTCTGCGCAAGGCAACTGCTGATGTTAATTTAAATTAAGTGGTATTTTTCCACGAAAAGCGTAAAAGTTGCGCTAAAAGCTATGGTGTGTTACGTGGTATATAAAGTAACATTAATGAAAATTACCAAAGTAACTCGTGGTTTTGATGGAAAAGTTGCTCATTAATTTGATACAAAGCATTCCGTGTATTTGAACACATTTAAATTAGAGCCTGCTTTGTTCAACAGTATAAAAAAGTGAATAAACACTACTGTCACAAAAAATTTTAAAGAGCAGATTATTATGGAGACGTTAACAATTGCCGTTCACATCAAATCTTGTGACATACCGTCTCCTAACTATAGGGAAGAGACCACTTGGGTACCATAGGCATACGTGGCAAAATGTATATTGAAGACATTGGGTGCGAGGATGTGAACTGTATTCATCAGTGTCTGGATAGGGTTCTGTGATCGGCGCTTGTGTAGTGTTTTGAAGCTTCCAGTTCCACGAAGGGGAAGTTTGCTATTACCTTAGTAACTCTTGAGTTATGGTATCACAGATTTTATTTGCTGTTTGCATGTTAGGTGATAAATGAATTTGCACTCTACCAGCAATCATGTCATTTGTTTCGTGACTGGTTTTCCTTCCATTCCCTTTTATTTCAATTCTAATATGGTTGAGAGATACATATAGACATCATTTAGGAGGGAAGTTCTTTATGATATTCTTAATGAGTTTGGTATGCCTCAGAAACTAGTTAAGCTGGAACTGACAGTAAGACGTGTAGGTGAACATTTGTTTGAAATGTTTCTTATTCACAATTATCTGAAACAAGGGAATGCGTCATTGCTATTGTTTTTCTCCTGCTTTAGAATGTGCCATTATGAAGGTCCAGGAGAACGAGAATAAAAATGAGTGGGAGATGTTAGCTTCTCAATTATTTGGTTGAAGCTTATTTATTGGGTCAAAGCATAACTATAGAGAAAAACAGTGAACTCTGTTAGATGTTAGTATGGAGGATGGTCTATAAGTGCAGAGAAAATTAAGTTAGTAATATGTTTACCAGCATAGTACACAGTATATATATATATATATATATCACTAGTATATGTTTTATATTTTAACTCGTACATGTTTTTGTTGGAACTGCTGTCAGCAGGGAGACTATATGTATTGAGTGAAGAAGGCACTTAACATTTTACAAGTGTTTTAAATAGATTAACAATATGTCTGTGTGGATTAGTGTATGCACATATTTAATTTATCTGAAACTTATTTAACACCCTCTTAGATTTATATGACTAAAACCATTAAAACAAATCTAATTGCTGCATAGTGTGTCCAGCATAAGTTACATAACAGACTGCCATGAATGTTTGTAATTTATATGTGTGAATGTTGTCCATGTACATAATTTGATTCTTTCAGTCACAGAGTATGTTGTATTTGAAAGTCAAAATGCCCCATATTTGGTGAATAATTTGTAGTTCCTTATCCACCAATGTTAATATGTGAAGAAGTTCTTCCCTGAGGTTCATTATTAGTTCTATACTTAATGATATGTTGGCATTTTTTAAGGCACATCACTTCTTTGCTTGTTCAGGTTTGTATCTTCATTGTGGACTTGTGCACATATTATTCTACAAAAACACATATTATTAGTGTAATAAAATAACTTCAAAGTACTGAGTGCCCTCATTTGATGTGCAAGAAGAGTCCGAGTGTGACTAGTTGAGACTGAACATGTAGGAGCTAAGCAGTCATAGTTGTGATCTATGTTGTGTAATTTGTTGGTAACTTTAATTAAGTTGGAGTACATGATAAAAAATGCATTAGAGATGTGTAAGCTCTTATCATCTTACAGAGCATGGTATACTATTGCACCATAAAGATAGATTACATCTTTAAATACTGTGGAAAAGTCGAAATATTTGGGATTGGCACAAACCAGAACTGCATTCACGAAGAAATTAAAAGCAAACTAAATGTGTGTAATGCTTGCAACTGTTCAGTTATTAATTGTATGGCTAATTTTGACACTCATTTTAGATTCATGTGATTTGTGGTGTCTCACATTAAGGTGTAAACAGACTGGGAGTGTTTAGGAACTGGGTGCCAAGGAGAATGTTTGGACCTGAGGGTGGAGGGAGAATAGTAAAATAAAGTAGGAGAAAATTGCATATTTAAGATCTCCATGAACTGTACTGCCTACCAGATATTATTGGGATGACTAAATTAAGCAGATGAGATGGGCAGACCATGTGGCAAATGTGGGAGAGAAGAAAACTCTTTTTGAGTTACATTACTGGAGAGTCAGAAAACAAGACAAATGCTGGCACTTAAGTCCCACGGAATTCTCAATATTGTAATTTCATAGGATAAATCAGTGCATCACACAATTGTTAATAGGTGAGCTGTGTCCTGCTGCCTGCCACACATATCACAAATTCTGTATATTCTCGCTTAATTATTTTACTCTACAATTTTTCAGTTACATGAAATGTGAATGCTTAAAAAATAGGAGGTATTATAATTTCTCATAATGTATTCTGTCTCTTTTTAGAGTCATCCACCTGATCCAAAAAAACGAAAACCAATTCATCCTCCCGAAATGGGTGGAAATTCTGGAGAGGGCACACAGGATCCATCAAGTTCCCAGGGTTTGAAGAATGGAAAGGAAGGTGGATCAACATCTGTGCAACACATTTACAGTAAAGCAGATGATGGTCATAAAAAGAACGATTCAGATACAGTTGATACTGACAGTAAAGAGGATGATGGTCATAAAAAGAATGATTCAGATAGAGTTGATACTGACAGTAAAGAGGATGATGGTCATAAAAAGAATGATTCAGATACAGTTGATATTTACAGTAAAGAGGATGATGGTCATAAAAAGAATGATTCAGGTACAGTTGATAGTCAGTTAACCAAGAAATCAGAATGCACAAAAGAGAAAACTGCCTCTCCAAACTGCAGCAGTTCATATACAAAAATAATAGAGAAGTATGGTTACATATTTGCAATTATTGTACTTTTCATTGCATGTTTCAGTTTACCTTCACAGGATACAAAAAAGGTAAAGATGTCTTTAAACAAGGCCACGGAACACATTCACGAGGCCATAGAACAATTTCGTGAAGAATTTCCATCACAACTGGAACATATATGGGGAGCATTTTCAGCTGGAATCAAAGAAACAACGCAAGGAGAACCCACAAAGCCATCAGTATTTATGCTGCTTTACGAGACAGAAGAAAGGACAGCCATTTGCCTGGCTCAGAAGATAGGCAACATGTCCACTTACGTTCTTGAAGGTGACAAGTCTAATCCGCTTCTCATCATAGATGGAGCAGATTTAGAGCATAATGAGACACTTGCTAAAGACTATGGAAGGCTGTTAGAGGAGTATCGTCCCAAGGTGGAAGAACAGCGTGCAATGATAATAAATAATCTTCACAAGATACCTGGTACAGTGGCCCAGTTTTTCCATTCTCTTTGCGACACTGTGACACCTGCTGTGGATAAGGCTGTGTATTTATTTACTATGAAAGCTTCAGGAGTTAGTAATAGGCACAACCCCACTGAGGTAGCAGAGGAGGAATTAAGGATGCTGTGGAGTGATGAGTTGGATGAAGACATATTAAACCCCCTTATTGCTCGCATCACAGATATGACCATGATGATAAGGCCAGAGAAGAACATGGCACCATGTTAAAGGCTTTATATACAGTATGTTTTCTTGGTATTATATTAGATGTATTTGATGACACTATCGGAACAATGTGGCCTGATAAGATATCTGCAGGACTTGTAATCAGGTATGTGTTGTCAGAATTTTCTGCTGTTGTGGAAAGTATTGTTTATGTGAACGTGAAATTTCTTGATGTTCAAAGGCAAGAAGTTATTTGTTCTTTTTTAATGTTAGTAATTTTTATTACAACCAGATGAATAATTCTTTATGCTTATTCCATCTGACTTTACTTCAAAAGGCATAGTGCTTACACAGTTAAAACTACATAGAAAACTTTAAGACAGATTCATATTGGTCTTGATTTTGTATAATACCTCTTTCTTAAGAGGTAAAATGTAACGCTAGTATTTATTTTTAGTGAAATTCCATTACATACATATTACAGAGGGTATTTTTTATTGCCAGACTGAGCATTGCAGAGCTGGTGGCATCACCATTTGCTGTGCAGCAATGATGTACACTGCTGTGAGTAATCTGGCAATAAAAACTAATCTGTATATATATATTTGACATTTTGGACAGTTAGTAAATTTAACCCATAATTTACTTCTGGCATAGTACTTGTAAGTCTCTGCATTTATACTGTGATGATGTAATTTTACATGTACTGAGTAATATGGATTGTGATTTTCAGTCAGTATTTTTGTTATTTAAACTGAAGATATGCAAGTTAAGGCCATAGCAAATGATGAGTTACATTGTAAATTGAAAAATTTAAAATAAATATCATATTCACAGTAACTCTGTGCTTGAATTATTCATGCTTTATACTAAACCCTTCTTCTGTACATGATTTAAGGCTGCAGAAAAGCAAATAACTTTTCTGAAAGCAGTGCTGAATCTGCAGATATGAACACTTTCAGTCTGAAAGATATGTTACTGTCCATTCGTCAGGGCAGCACGGGATTCAGATCTGGTAGTTGCTAAATACTGTATTTACTTCATTGCAAGACAAGGTTTTTTCCCTTAAATATGGAGCTTAAATATGTGAGGTCATCTTAAATTTGCATATGAAGCACCAAACTGGATCCCAGACCATGCAGAGTCAAACCAAGGTCTGCATCACTTGATCATCACATGAGATTTCTACTCTTCTGAGATATTAGGCAGTGTAGAATGGTAAATCCTTAACGATGTTTCAGGACAACCTATCAGCCCCATCTTCAAGTGTCATGAAATCCAAAAGACAGAACACAGTGCAACTTAAGTTAACTGACATTATCTTCTTTTTTGGAGCTTTGTCCATCATCTGATTTTTTGGAGAAGCACTACGCTTCAGAAGCTGGCTCTGATTCTGTTTTCAGGCGAAGAAGCACCTAACCTAGCGCACACCTTAGAATGAGCTATTCTCGATCAATGGGCACCACACAAACAGTAACTTGTTACGATAACACCTGAGAATAGATCTAATTAATCAAAGGGTAGCAACAGGAAAGTGACTACTGCAAAATTAAAAATTAACTACAAGACACAAAAATAAAACCTAGACCAATTCACAAACTAAAAACCATAAAATGAGACATGAACTCAAGATTGATCATACCACAGACAATACAAAAATCCAGAATGCATTTAAATTCTTAACACAGCTAGCACCTTCTGTGGAGAAAACTGTGAATCTTCATGGGTTCAGGTAAGTTTATAAACCAAGAAATATAAATGTATTATTTATTCAAAATGGACCATAATGGCATGGCAGCATTCATCAGAAGCAAGTGTGAAGAGTTTTAAGAAGTGCTATATATCCAATGCAATGGATGAGACTTGTGTTGGTATACTATGGAATGGCAGTGAAGAGGATGGGAATGTGAGAAATGAGTGTCAGAGGCACTGACTATGGAGATGGTGAAAGTGACACTGATTGGTAAAGGTAGATAGAATGGGACATGCTTTGTCTGTGAAATTAACAATACAATATATATTTGTTTTAACAAATGTTTAATTTTGGGGGGGTAGTCTTATAAATTTGAATGAACACATTTTCCCTTAGCAGACATTTTTTTTCAGGGGTTGTCTCAGATTAGACTTATCTTGCATTCAAGTAAATATGGTATAACTGAGGTATGTTACTGCCATGCAAATGTACCCATGATTTAGAAAGTACTGTAAAAACGAATGGTTTTCAAAATCAGACTTCCTGGAAGTCTATCAACGTGAAGGCTGTGAGATGTCTTTCTAGAAAATCTTAGTCTTCATCAGCAGGTGACAAAAGAAATTCAACAATAGGACGATTTTAATTTTTTTGTCTTATTCAATTAAAACTTGATTTTCTGCTCTATCAGAACTCCACATGACTCCTTTAATTCATTCCTGCACAGTTTAAACAAGGAGTTTAGAGCAGAATGTATAAAGCCTACTTGCATACTGCACAGACAGCAAGTTCTACAGAGCTCTGAATACGATCCTTTCAATGTGTTCTTGAAAGCAAGTTTGTCAAGTACAGATTATTACTACACTAAATTTGTTGCACATGAACCTAATGTTTCACATAAATTATGTACAGGATTTCATGTAGGTATTTTATGATTTATCCTGCCATCAGATTTCCCAGGCTGCAATGGCTGAAATCAGTTATCACCATAAAACCAAAATCTAATAAAAGGACTACATGACTGCCATATAAAGTTGTATAATTTAATATCACATTTGTTAAACTTCTACCCTTTTAATTTGTGCATGCAGCTGGATGATGGGTTCAATGCAAGCCACAACATGTAGCTAAATACCTGATATAATATCACATAAAATATATATAGTGATGTTTGATGGTTGATTATTGGTTTATTACTAAAAAGCCATATATTTTCTCCACTATCTGTTGTTATACATCATTTTGGAACCCTTAGGTAAAAGGCATTAGTGTTGATCTCTGTGTCATGTCTCTGCCGTGGTGTTATGGAATACAGAAAAGTAACAGGTGCAGAAACTGGGGCATCCTGACAAAATTTTCATACCCAATTTTGTGAAGGTTAACAGGTTCATATGTTGAAATGAGGGCAGGAACAGACAACATGGTGACCTCACAACATTACCACTATTACCTTTTTTGAAAACAAGTAGGTGGATGATGTAACTTGCTCAAGCTGAAGGTGAACTGTAATGAATAGTGAGAGAAACCAGTTTTATTCAACACAGTTTGGGAGAAGGAACCATATGGTGTAAAGGGTTGCTAGATGCTGAACTATTACCTTGAATCATAAGAACAATGAGTTTTTTTTTTATTTTGCCTAGCCAAATGTTATAACTACATTATGGTATGCCAAAAGTATGAGTACTGTACTAAATCCTATGTTACACACATATGTTCCCTTAGGAAGTGTCCTGAACTTTGTTCACATCTGTACCATGCATTTCCTGCTTCACTTATACTAGCATAGCTACTAAGGTTGTTTGTTGTTAATCACAGAGTTAATCATATCATTACAAGTCATACTGCAGTATTTGAATCAAGATACCAAGTTGATCTTCAGTTGACCAGTCTGCCAATAAGAAAAATTCCATGGCCAAAGTGCCCTTTTTTAAAATTTGGACCAGTATTGTACAACAATCTGGGCCACTTACCCCTGTTAAAAACAGGGGGGGGGGGGCAATAATGGCTGACCTGAATTGTGTACTCAAAAAGCAGTTACATTTTATGGTGCTAATTCTTTTGAAAACACTGGAAAAATTCCACACAACATTTAGAACTGCCACCCCTCAAAGCATCCAGGTGCCTGCTTCTTGTGTGTCCTGCCTCACTACTCGAAAATGAGCTGAACGAAGAGGGTATAAGGAAGCCTGATCATGCAGCACTATCCCTAGCAGCAGCAGCACAAGCAGATCTAAACTAGCCAGCTATCTGCAGCAGGAATACACGAAGGTGGGCCATCATATCTTGTGTGTATGTAACTAAAATACAATACCTACATAATTTCTTTTAAAATACGGTTTGTAAATAAAACATTTACAAAAATGGTGAAACTTCGAGGACACGTATGTCATAAATTCATACAGAATATGTATGTTAACTATTTTGTTCCAACCAAATTAAACAAAGACAAGAACTGTAGTAATGGATAAGCAGGACTATAAATCTATGCAGCAGAAAAGTGGACTTTAAGGGAACTACAGAGAACGCAAAATTTCCTGTTAGGAAGGGTAGTAGGCCAATACAAAAGACATTCGCATTGGGAATGTCAGTTAGCTATGACATGCGCTTCATGATACGCCACCAATAAGTTGGTTTTGGGATTTTAGAAGTTGACTGAAAGGCAAAATGCAGGTCCGGTGGAGGAGGTCGATGCGACAATATCTCATCCCTGCCCTGTTCTGACATGAACTAATATTTTTTTGGATCTGCCTCCCTCATGCAATCTGAAGGCTTATGAACATTATTTTGTTTCACCAGACTGGTAGTATGCAAACCCAGTACTACTTGTTGTGAGATTCTGTGTCTCCATATTATGCAAGAGAAAATTTTTCCACTAAATACCACAACTTCATAGTTCTTAAGGTGGATCAGAATATGCCTTCAATATAATAAATTACATACTTTTTTTTTCACAGTTTTACTGTGCATCTTGATATTATCATGTCTTTTATTTATCCAACTGAATGCACAACTAGATTGGTCTAGAAAAGTGTTAAAACTTACATTAAAATGCTCCTACATGTTTTGGTTTAACAACCATCATCAGGGAGCTTATTGTTGTGCTTTGCTGAAGTTATAATTATTAAAATAGTTAGTTAAAAACATCGTTATGAATCAGTTTGGCCATGTGGTTGCATATTTATCCAGTCGTTATTGGTGTGTGTACAGTGCACAGTGCAGAGTGAGACAGTCTCACACTGCAGTGTGCACTGCACACACACCAACAAGGACTGGATAAATATGTAGCCACACGACCGAACTGATTCATAATGATGTTTTTAACTATTTTAATAATTATAACTTTAACAAAGCACAGTAGTACAATGCATTCTTCATAGTCACTCACTCTGCACTGTATACACACCAATACGGACTGGATAAATATGCAGCCACACGACTGAACTGATTCATAACGACGTTTTTAATTAACTGTTTTAATAATTATAACTTCAGCAAAGTACAGCAGTAAGCTCCCTGATGATGGTTGTTAAACCAAAACATGTAGGAGCATTTTAATGTAAATTTTAACGCAAGTTTTAAAATTTTTCTAGAACAATCTAGTTGTGCATTCAGTCGGGTAAATAAAAGACATGATGATGATGATGATGATAACAACAACAACAACAACAATAATAATAATATAGGATTTTCTGCACCCTGAGGCCACATATACAGGGTGTCCCAGGAGGAATGTGCCAGACTTCGGGAGAGTGTTCCTTATGTTAAAGTATACCGATATAACCCAAAACACCTCTATCCAAAGTTGAACGGTTACAGAGATAATGGCCAGAGAAAAGTGGGGGCTTCTTGCGGTTCCAAATATTGCAACCTGCACAGCTGATGTGTCACGTGACAGTGCTAATGTCCTTGAGACTGGAATGCAGTGTTAATTGTGCCTGCGCGACGGTTAGTTACTTGCACGGGGTTGCAAGAATGCCTTTTGTGTTTTCCCACGTGGAATATTGTGACACGCATTTTGTGTATGGATTTTGCAATGGCAATGCACATGCTGCTGTTGAAGAATACCAAAGGCGTTTTCCCGACCGAAGGATTCCATCTAGAGGTGTTCTTACCCATATTAACCAGACATTGCATGATACTGGCTGTCTTCCCAGTGTTGCTGTGCGGTCTGAAAGGGTGGTGGTACGAACTATTAACACACGAGAGAACATTCTTGAGATGGTTCAGAGAAGTCCACGTCTGTCCACTCATAGAATGGCCTCTCGCATTGGCGTATCGCGTATGCAGGTGTGGCGAACTTTACATTAAGAAGATTTATATCCTTACCATGATCAAAGAGTACAACATCTGGAACCAGGCGACAACCAGGCGAAAACTGCTTAGCAACTGGAGGACACTTCGAACAATTACTGTAAAGCAGGTACTGTATTTTAGTACAGTTACGTAGTAGGCTTATACAGTAAAATGTCGCTATAACGAACGCCAGTATAACGAAATGTTCAGAATTGCGAAATTATTTTTAGGCCCCTTCCCTTTTCCCTATTTAATGTGTGTTAAAACATTTCATTTTAACGAATTTAGAACTTTCAGTATAAC
>Ga0123354_10011745_pt1 | contig 13560 bp, 7 predicted proteins | sample TergutLab28metaG_2_FD_97872 | JGI IMG/M metagenome (GOLD analysis project Ga0123354, IMG submission 97872) | Labiotermes labralis P4 segment gut microbial communities from Petit-Saut dam, French Guiana - Lab288 P4 | ecosystem: Host-associated > Arthropoda: Insects > Digestive system > Gut ... | reverse complement strand
TTCTTATGCGTATTGGACCGTGCATCATCTTGATATTTGAATAAAGGTAGACCAATTTGATGACACTTGCTTTATTATGTCAATTTACTGCTCAACATGTTTCGGATGTTAATACATCCATCTTCAGGAGCTTGCGACTACTTGGTGCGTTATTGTGTAGGCTTTATTGTGCTGACTTGAGGCGTGTTGGTGTTATGTAGCGGGATTTGCTCTTGGTGATGTGGTATCCGAGTGTAGGCTGAACCACTGTTATGTAGTAGCACAATACAGCCTACACAATAACGCACCAAGTAGTCGCAAGCTCCTGAAGATGGATGTATTAACATCCGAGACATGTTGAGCAGTAAATTGACATAATAAAGCAAACGTCATCAAGTTGGTCTACCTTTATTAAAAAAACTTGTACATATTGTTTCCACTGCGCTTGGTGGGACCACATCCTTTCAACACTAGGCCTATTTCATTTTGCCCTCCCTACGACGGCGCCTCTCTTGCTGCGCGGTCCGCTGTGTTGACGTCTTGCCCCACTGGTTGACACAGCTGTATAGCTGTCTGGCAGTTCGAGGCTGTTGTTGGCGTCATAATGAATTAGAAGTTTGCAGGTGTGTTCATGATCGTTGCCTTTACGTGGGCAGTAACAGAGTGGCTGAATAGAACCACGACAGGACAAATGGTACATATTTCAGCATTGGTAATTGATTACTTTTGTGTATCGGAAGCGTGATAAAACTGTCACGCCGCTTCTTTCCTCTGTTTATTCATGTGGAACTGCGACCCAGCTGTTCATCTTTCCTGTGATTAGCCTGTATCTGATTGTGGCATGCTGAATGCAAAGATTGAAAAATAAGAGTGTGATTTTATATGTTATTCAATTATTATACCGACTACTGCACATATATAAAATTTATAAAATTTACACATTAAAACACTGAAAACGCTCCGACATGTTTCGGTCCCAGGACCGAAACATGTCGGAGCGTTTTTAATGTTTTAATGTTTACATTTTATGAACTTTATATATGTGCAATGGTTGGTATAATAATTAAGTAAAATATATTGATTTTCTCTACAATTTTTGTCTGAAAACATTTCTCCGTCTAAGAAGAACTGGGGGAGATATGATCATGAATGTACATCGGTCTTCATATAAAGTACCCGTTTTAGCAAGGACGATATGGCTCCCTGATGATGGTCCTAGGACCGAAACATTTCGGAGCGTTTTTAATGTTTTAATGTGTAAATTTTATAAATTTTATGTATGTGCAGTAGTTGGTATAATAATTGAGTAACTCAACAACATGCACGGTGTAACAACGAAAATATTTATCTGTTATGTTATGTGGACGGGGAATTAGTCTGTAAGAACAGTTCATTTTTTCAAGGATATCGAACACAGAATCGTAACTCACTGAGCGAAGTCCCTGTTTAAGAATCAATAGTCGCTTAGCTAGTAATAAAATTTCCCCGTCCCTTATTGAACGTGCCGAAACGTTCATTGCCGTGTACACAAGGTGTAACTGGTCGTTATCCTGAGCCTTGTGTCTAGTTCACTGCCTTGAAAACTACTTGTTTGAGATACTGTTTACTCTTGTACTGTTAACTGCGCATGCCTCATCAGTGTGGCCCCTTCCCTTCAGGTTTCCCACCAAACTTTTGTATTCATTTTTCACTTCCATTCTAATCCTCGATGTCATCACCGTAATGATACGAAGCTCGTCATAATACAGTTTTCATCGACCACCTATTGCTTCCTCTTGAGTTAAAAATTCACCTCGGCACCCTGTTATTCCGTTAGTATGAGTTTCTGGGTTTAGCGCCCCTGCAGAACACCCAGGTACAGTTACAGTTCTGTATATTGTAGTCTGTAAGTTTCTGTATAGCTAAGGCCAAGCTATTATGGACTGAGTGGTAACAGTAAGAAAACTGTGCTCTTCTGGGTTATTACGTAGCGAGTAGTGGTAACAAGCATTCTCAGAATTTAATTCATCTGGCCGTCGGTTCTTCGTGACTGTAATTTTGTTGGGTTGATGTCCCTCTCGAATATTTTAGGTTTGATGACATTTCCGAATGATCTGTTTGCCACGTTATCCTTTTATCTTTACGTGATTTTATTCTACAATCGGTGACGAGACATGAAAATGTATTTGGTCCAAAGAATCCTTTCGACCACTTCACATCCTATGTAACATCATATATTTTTTTTTTTTACTGTGCCGGGTTGTAACTTTGGCCACCAAACCCGATCTGAAGGACCACCTCCTGTCTGCTGTCTGTGACTCTTTATTCGGTGTACTGTCATTTGCTCTGTATGTCTGGGGACCTTGTCTTCCGCCTGCGACTTTATGCGCGATTTCATGGTTGCGGGGAACAAAAAAGACGGAATTATTGCTCTGAGGACAGTATGTGAACACCCTAAGCAGCAGAAGAAAGAGGAGGAGGTACAGGAGGAGGAGGATGTTAAGAAGAGATGGTCTAGACGCGTGTTACGCATGCGTCAGTGGAATGGTTAGGAAACCTCAAAGGAGGACATCGCCTGGCAAATCTGTGAGTGGATCTGAAGGTGTTTCTGATACGCACGATTGAGACACAGCGTGCGCAGGTGGGGACAGAGTTAAGATGTTTCAAGATATGGCGTATTTTCATTATGTTGTGAGCACTGTGATGAATATTTGAAGAATAAAAGACCAACTTGATGTCACTTGCTATTTTATTTCACTTCTTATGCACTCAACATGTTTCGGACATTAATGTATCCATCATCAGGAGCTTGCGACTGTGCTGTTAAATTACTACGTCTGTCGTTTTGTTCTCACGGACACCACTGAAACCCAGGCACATCAAATCTCAAACACACAACAAACCGAGAACATAAACGATAAATGTAGTAATTTAACAGCACAGTCGCAAGCTCCTGATGATGGATACATTAATGTCCGAAATATGTTGAGTACATAAGAAGTGAAATAAAATAGCAAGTGACATCAAGTTGGTCTTTTATTCTTCAGCTATTACAATGATGCAGGTCCAATAAACATAAGATTCACTGCGATGAATGTTCGGCAGTTGAGCAGCTGAGAAACTCACCTTTTAAAGAAAGCGCAGGCTCTTCGTTCATTGGCGGGCAGGCATAAAGATAGGTGTTCACGGGCGCTGTGCCGCCAAGTTCGGCGAAGCCGAGTGTCAGGAATCGTTTTATGTAGCCGTGGGAAAGCAAAGACCTTAAAGCTAAATAATATGTATTTCTGAGATACTACTTTTCTTCGTGCTCAAGTTTTATGTGCGCGAGCGACCTTGGACTTAGCGTAAACCATTGCAGTTACCCATGTGCTTCAGGTAGCTGTCTGTGAAAATATGGAAGCCAATTTACGCCTACAGATTTTACCGTTTGAAGGACGAAGCCATGCTAAAGCAGATGGTACGTACGGTACGCGTGTATTACTACGGACTTACAGGGTTAAATGCCAAGAGGGAGAGTACCTGCTTGACACCTCGAAAGTGAACTACGTTCTTGTGGCAGCCTAGTAGAACCGCTGTGGAGAGGATATTTCGGCTTGTTGGAATCGTTTGCTTTCCCACAAACTGAAGACACTGAAAGGGACTGAATTTCGTGACCCTGACGATGAAGGCACCACTGTCCTTCGAAGCGTTTGTAACTGTTTACTAGTTGGCACGTCATAACGTCCCCGAAGACTTGAATTTTCGTAAATTATAGTGATTTCGCGACAGGACGGTTCCCTACCCCTTTTCAGTCCTTAGTTTCGACGTGCACAGAAATCCGAGTCACCAAGAAGTTGATCGTTAACCTGACATCCAAGAAGTCCATGTCTCACGCCTCTGGAATAAGGCACCCGATTTGCATGATCTTTAGGAGAGAATTTACGTTGCTGTAGCGGCTGTTATGCCAGAAATCCAGAAATTCTTTGTCGTTCCTGGCACGAAATAAATACAGCTTAGTTGTGTCTGCAGGGGTGCAGACAGTGCGTGTCCGAATATCAGGAAGCTGACCGTTTCCCATATATTAAAAATTAATTTGTTCTGCTTCACATTTCACCGTTTGTTGAACTTGAATGACACTTGGAAATTTTGAATTATGTTTATTGTAAAATTTGTACTTGGAGTGAACAGGAGTGGGAAGTTCCGCTCGCATAGTGTCACACTCCGGCGTTTGTTTACGCAGAAGCATTAGCGCTCTTATTTCTTACGGGGAGAGCTCGAAATTTTGACTCGGAGACAGAGTATTTGACACGTGATCGTGTAATTCTCCAATCACTCCACGCAGATATTGCTTTTGTAGCAGTGGGGAGGCGTGAGAATGTCCCTTGATACTGCGACCTCAGATATGCCTATTGTACTTTCTGCTGATGAAAAATAGGAGTGGAGCATTAGTGTCATTATAAGTAGCAGAAAAAAATGGAAGTGCCTCGACAAGAATATCTCTTTTTTTTTTTTACCAGAAGGTCCACGAGAACTCCATGGAGTGAACCGAATCCTCCACACCCAGAAGCCAGCAAGTAAGCGCATGAGCCATTGCACGGCCGAATGCGGGAAAGGTACCTTAAGACAGGCCACTACACTCTTGTGCACATTCTTTTCAATTCATTAAAGTAAAACAAAGTAAATTTCACCCTAGAACAGGCCACGAAGGCCCAGAAGGAGAGTAGAGGTATAGCTCTACTCTTTCTTTAGCCTCGGCGCTAGATGGAGTGGGTGGTCAACGCCATGTCCCGGCCGCTTTACCCTCGGGAAAGACCCGGTACCCATTGTATAGGAGGCTGGGTGGGCCCCAGGGCCGGTCTTGATGGGTGCGGAAAATCTCGCCCCCACCGGGATTCGAACCGCGGACCGTCCAGCCCGTAGCGAGACGCTATACCTACTGAGTAGTCACATAAAATTCATTTGGCGCGGTAGGTGAAACATACGATTTTGGAAATAGCGTAATTATATCAACTGACGGGTTTTACTTGTGGTATTGTATTGGCTGTGATGCTCATTTGTTGCAGACGCATGCACAGTAGGCTTCTTTGCTGGCAAGTGATTACATATATCGGGGCAGGCTTGCATATCAGTGATGTATGGAATTTTATTCCATGTTCCATTCGTTTTCTGCGATGAATCCTTTTAGGGATTGTGGATATAATTCAAAGTACAATAACAAACTACTGCGTGGACTACCAATGCCACATCGTATCTAAATCCGTTTGACAGTAATTGTTGATTGCTGTAGGTATTATATTAAACGCAACTGCTTTATGTGGCCGAGTACAGTACTTTTTAACGTTAAGAAAGTTTGCACGTATTATTTTAGTCATACATCCCAATCGTCTTTTCGTATGGTTACGTAATAAAAGCCGTTAACACACCTATTTTTTGGTAATTTTTACAGCAACACAAAGATACACAATTGCGTGTGCTAAAACCAAATCTTACTTTTTACCGTTATGTTGCGTATTTTATGAGATCTCATTTTAACAAAAAAAAAAAAAGCAACGTACATAAAATATGAAACACAATATAATTGTGAAAAGTGAAATCTCATATTAGCAAATGTAGTATATCTTTTAAAGTGTTTTATCATGTATTAGCCTGTTCCTTTAGAATCGAAACATGTTAATGTAAGAATTACCGAAGACAATTCAGAGAGGCTTACACAGGCGTTCGTACATGAACCCACCCCCCCCGACCGAATATGTTTCCAGTACGTGCAGTTCGTTATGTAGAGTACGCATACCAAGCCGCAGTGTGATAATGCCTGTCGACTCGCACGTTGTGTCTTCTCTCTTCTTGTATCAGCAACACTCCGCGACCTTCACAGTGATATTACAACATATGTAAGTGATAACCACACGTGTTTAGCGGTTATTCACAGAGCTGCCGATTCACAGGTATGTGGGTATGATTCTGAGTCTGTGTTAGAGTATCTTTTTTGATAGATCAGTTAGCGTCAGTCCGTGAAGACGTAAGTACGAATGGAGATACGTCTCCACGCATTGTTACCTTCGGCACTAGACGGTGCAAGTTCTCGTATTCGTACTGCGACCGTTTTACGCCTAAGGGAAGCCTAAGGGAAACATCTCCCTATAGACGTTACACGACAGCAGGAGGACGGGCCGATCTCAACGGCATGTCTGTACCCACCGGCGAACGGAAAAATCTTTGCCCTTTCGGGTAATCGGGCCCAGGTCTTTTATCGCGTCGCCTTTCAACTAAGCTGGCTGTGCAGTTCTGTTAGACTTAGTTTTATAGGATGACTGGAGTGAGTTTGGAAAGATATCTTGTCGTTTGGTGTTTAAGTGCGACCCAACGGACTTTTCGGTGTCCTGTGACACCGAGTAATTTTTTTTTCGGGTGGGCAGTATGAAGATCTTTACCCAGAGAAATTGAGAATTGGAGGGCAAAAGATGTCAAGTCGCCTTATTCTATCTGTAAAATTAAAATATGGTTTATAAGACTAATAGGCCTGTATATGACGTCACATTTACGAAACGTATGTGCACATTTGTTCATTAATTCGTTTAGTGTTACATGCATAATGAAGATCTCATAATTTATGCTGTGTCCAGTGTTATTGCGTCGATCTTACCGTAACTAAACAGACGGTCGAGATATGTAGCGGATATAGGAAACATGAGATGTGAACAATTCCCCCCACCCCCCACCCCGAAACCCCACGAAAGATGTGTGGGTCGGGATAGCGCAGTCGGTATTGCGACTTGCTACGCGCTGGATGGTCCGGGGATCGAATCCTCGTGGGTGGCGAAATTTACTGCACCCGTCCGGACCGGCCCTGGGGCTCACCCAGCCTCCTATACAATGGGTACCGGGTCTGTTTCTCGATGGTAAAGCGACCGGGGCGTGGCGTTGACCACCCTTCGCCACTTAGTGCCGAAGTTAAAGTAAGAGTAGAGCTGTATATCTACTCTCCCTCTGGTCGGCGTAGATGGGAGTAAAGTGTTAGAATGTGGTTTAAAGACGGGGAGTGCGGGGATTTGAACTGGAGTTTTGTAAACATGGTTATGAGTTTTCATGTTACGTGGAAAGGGAAGTTTTTGAGTAATTGAACGACTGTTCGTGTTTCAAGTATTCCGTTGCGTGAACTTCGTTAATTCGTTGGTTTACGTATGAATTACTTTTAATTTAGTATTTACGTCACAGACACAGGCTTCAGCACGCAACAGCCCGTAGGTGACGAGAAATGTTGCTGTTTTTTAAAGTAATGTAACAAATCCATATTTAACAGTTGCGTGGACGATGATAGAATGACGTAATTTGTTAGCCTATTCATGCGTAATATTTATCTTTACCGCCTGCTCGTAAAAATGAAGAATTTTGGAATTTATCCTTATCGTGTATTTCGTGCTGTGTATGCCTCTTCCTCACAATTAACCTCTTTGGCCCTGTAATGGAGCCGCAGTTGCATTTTGTGGGCTAGGAACTGGATTGTTAAATGACGTTTGGATGAACTTGAAGCTTCAAAGCTTGTAATTCTTCCTTGTGAAGAGTGGTAATATCGTATTCTTCGTTGCTTGAATGCCCAAAACAGTACAGCAATTCGAGATCAGATTATTTTGGTCAGAAAGAGTGAAAACTGATTAAATTTGTGGAGAAGTGACAGTTCGATATGATAGGAATGCTACGAGAAGAAGATGTATGAATGGGTGGGGCGGTTTTCAATAGGACAGGATTTATTCCTGCACGTTTTGGCCGACATCGACTGTAACCTGCATTCACATAAACAGCGTAACTCGGTCGGCATGTGAGAAACAAAAGAATAAGCGTTGAGCGAATTGTGTTTAGAGTGAGCATGAGTCGTGTTTCATGTCCAGTTGGAATACCGCAGAATGTTGCGCCAGATCGGGTGCCCTGGTGCTGCCAGCGTCTTTTCACTGCCTTAAAAGTGAGACACCAGTTTCATAGACTCTGGTTTTTAGACTTTTTTGAAACTCGAGTGCTGTTTCAGGGCAGCCTGTATTGATGATTGCTTTTACCTCCCTATTCCAACATGATTGCATTCCGAATGTCTTATTGTGGTAACAACACCAGCGCTTTCCGCGTTAGGCTATTGAAGTTCTTCCTTCAGGGTCGGTCCGAGACACCTGGGCGCCCATTCAAACCGGTATTCTTTGAACTTTTTGAGCCTAGAACAGGGCTGGCGAACGTTTTTGAGGGCACATGCCCAAATTGCGGAACATTTTCGGAGAAATTCTTTGGCGTATGGAAACTTGGGTTTACCAGCATATTTCATATTATTCCTGTGATGTCTTAGCGCCCCGGGCATCTGCCTGGCTGGCCCGCCCCTTAGACCGGCCCTGTCTGTCTTGATTTCGATTTGATGAATTTGAAGAGATTAGAGAATATTACACGTTTCTTCCTGTTTCTTGTTCTTGGCAGTAACAGTTGGTAGGTATTGACGATAGGAGGCAAATAATTGAATACATGTCTTTTTCTTCATCGTTGCATGGATTACGCTTTTTTTCTTTCCTCTAATTCTTCTTCTTTCCCGGATTCAGAATGTCCGTCATTTCCTTAGCGGCTCAAGTTCTGTTCTGTATTTCGGTTTGCACTGAGTACATTGTTTTGGAATTTCGAAATGCTTGCACGTTGGCAATGCGTCGATGCCGGAACAGGTCAAACGACCTAATCCATGGGGGAAGATGATGATGATGATGATGAAATGTTTGCATTCTGCGCATGCGTTCTAACCAGCGTTTATTGTATTTTGAATTTTTTAGTAATTAAACATCTGTAATTCATTCATAATATCCTCAAAACGGATACATACTTGAAACTGTTCTAAAAAAATTTTGTGTTAGCTGTGTGCATTACACACGATGAACGGGAGTACGAATTATCCCTGTCGGAGGACTTGATACGGAGGAGAACATAATTAGTTAGAAGTTTTACAGAGTAATTGCAGTACGTGCATTATATGGAAGTGAGGCTGGATGTGGGAGAGGTGAGATCTAAATGAATACGGACCTATAAACAGAAATTATGTGTGTCCGGTGGTTAATAGATTACATTTCATGTTGGTGTATTTAAGATGTAATTATTTATTCAGAACACCGTAATATGGTCTCTGTTTTTGGCCCATATTTCATGCTATCCTGATTCGCATACTGATCACCATAAAAAGTTTGGTTGCCCTTACGGACGGCCGTTTGCTGCTTTGTAGTTCTTATGTAAAGAATTTGAGTCTTTATAAATATTTTGACACTTTCGACATTTTCTGTCTGTCATATTATTTTCATTTTTGTCACAGTATCCGAGTTCATACTCTGCGACGTCGGCAAATCGTGTGTTAGGCTACTTGTTCTTCAGTTTTAGGCCTGCTGTGTGGTGTGTTTGGTGTATAGGATGGTACACAAGTAGCTATACACTTCGTTAAGAACAAGAACGTCTTACGTGCAGGCAGTTTCCGTCTATCAGTGATACAGTTTCTGCGGCTAGAGGGTTTTGTCGGGTTTACACGAAATTGGTTATAGGAGCTTTTCACAAAACGTTGTAGAGCAGGCCTGAATGTCGCGGTAATCGGCGGGTTGACAGTCATACTTTACTGAAGGCCGTAAATGAATTTGTACCCCTTTAGGTATTAGTGGACCGATGTGTGTGAAATTCGGCGCTGGCGACCTCCACGCCATGCCATTCAGCACTTGGCAGTTTCGTGATACGCCGTGCAGTGAAGGGCATATTTTACTTAAGGGTGCCAATGAAAATTTCCCGTGTTTGTTGCATTTTGGTCTTATACGGATAGAATCCGGTATCAGAAGAATTTCACATAATGCAGTGGAGCAGTTTTGATTGTCATGAAAAACGGTGTAGTGTAAGCCATACTTTACCTAAGGGCTTAAACTGACTTCTTTCAGCATTTTTCCCACATTTATTTATAATTTTTATGCATTTCGATATACGAGATCTGCGCATAAAGCTGATGAACATTATTGCGTTTCATGAAGATCGGCGTAACGAAGACTACACATTTTTATGGACGTAAATAATAGTAATAATAATAATAATTAACTGCGATTGGGTTGTCACCCGGTGGCAGTGGTTATTTTACATGTATACAAAATATGAAATTGGGTACTACTAAATTTAAGTCGGGAGGGCTACATGAGAAGCATGTAGTGGCAACTTGGGATCATGGGAACCATCTCAGCATTTTGCTTTTAGGCACAGGGAAACCAACAAAAACCTGTGTCGAGGTGGCCGGTCGCATTTACGCGTGTGCTGTGAAACCCCTATGGCACTTTGAAAGTAAAGAACGCCTTGGTGAAGTACGTGTTTGCTGCATCAAGGAGTACACTAATCGAATGCCTTCCCTGATTAAGATGTCGGTGGTTTCCTCGATTCTCTTTGGCTTGTGCCTTTTCACCTGCCATGAACTCTTCCTGTCTGATCCTTACCATCTCACCCTGCTGGGTCTTCGTTATCACTACGAGTAAGGTGAGTCTTGACGTTTGATTCAGGCAACCTTCCCTCTAATGTTTATGTTTAGCCCGGATTTGTTACTAATGGGTGGATAGTGGAGGGAATAGTACAATGAATGAATTGGGAAATTGAAGATGCGGAGGCCGGTTTATTTCTTCCCAACACAAAGAGAGCAGCAGAACAGCGAAACGGAATTCTTGAATGTACAGTACCGCGTTCTGATTACGGGAGCAGCTGTACGGACGTAATTAATTTATTGTTTTCGATTTGGGTATATTTCGTTGTCTCATGGCGTTCTCCGGAAGTTTCACAGTGTAGTTTCTCGATGAGTTGGTTTCGCCAAACCTCCCAGTGGTGTGTGGTGCTGTGTGTTTAGTGAACACCACACAGGTCAGGGACCTCAGTGTATGTCACTTATCGGGAATCTGTTGCTGTTGTGACTAAGACGTCAGGTCTTTTTGCTGGGAAATAATGTCGAGTTACGAAAGATCGACTTTACATGAATTTTTTGAAGGGCTTTTTTTTTGTACTTAAACAGAATGTCAAGTTATGAAAAATTGTATTACTTCAACGCGAACTGTCGTTGTTGGTGAACCCACCGAACTTTGAAGTAGGCCACGATTACTCGTTGCCTTCTGTGCCCTTGTGTCTTTTTTCTCCTTTAGATGGGGATGTAATGCAGTCGGCTCGTGTCGGTCTGGGAGGGGGGTGGGGGGGACCTTAGCGGCGCGACTCATGAGGGGAGTGTTGGACGCACCGGCAGCTACATCGCGCCATAAAAGGTAGCGAGCGACTTGAGAAGGGTCTGCCAGCAGCAGCAGTAGCAGCAGCAGCAGCACCAGCCGTGTGCGAGCTGCCCGAGTTTTCCGGACTTACTCAAGCCAATGTCTTTGCATCCAACGGCAATCAGCCGCACTTAGCACTCGTATCACGATACATGGAAGCTGCCACGTTAATTTATTGACAGGGTTTCGATTCTTAATAATCCTTGGGACCGACAGCTGCCTTCCAGTGGTGGCACCGCTCTTCCTAGACGGTAGAATCCGGGTTTAAATCTTGACTAGGAAAGAGGCTGTCCTGACTGATGTGTTTGTGGGTTGCCTCAGTTTCTCCGATTGGATCTGAGATTGCGCCACGGCTGTATTCATCCACATATTTTCCATTTCATTATTGACTCTCATTCGGAGGCGACAGCGCGTAGTCGAAGTTACTAAGAGCATTATCAGATAAACCTCAAATAAAAAAAAAGACCTTGTCGGTGAAACCAAAGTACTATTCATGATGCAGTTGAGTAGAAATTAAAGTTGGGCGATGCCTACTGGTACTCAAAAATATCCTATTTCCTGTGTCCCCTTCTTTAAGCCTTAATATTAGATTACAGGGCTACACGGCAACGATTAGGATTTTGCCCCTTTTGTATGGGTACAAAACTTGGTTTCGCGATCGGAGAGACCAACGTGTAAATAGGGTGTTTGGAAACAAAATTTAAAGGAGATAATGAGGAGCCTTGTACTGTTCAACTGATCACCCGGTTGAGGTCTTTGCTCTTCTGAGATATTACGCAGCGTAGGTTGGTAGTTACAGACGTTTCGCGAAACCTATCAGTCCCATCTTAAAGTGTCATGACTGCTTACCCCTTGAAGGTGGGAGCGATCGATTGTCCCGAAACGTCGGCATTTACCAATCTGCGCTCCGTAACATCTCAGAAGAGCGGCGGTCTCATTTGGGTCGCTGCAAAAGCTTGAAATCAAACGCTGATCACCCAGTTCTGTGTCGACCCGATCCATTCCCGAAGAGAGCGTGGTTTCATGTTCTTCTGGCCCTAAATGGAGGATGTGGCAAACACAAGTAGTTACTGCATTATAAAGCAGACAGTTAAAAACATGAAGTCTGTCTTGTTCGATAGATGACTAATGTGCTGTTAGGGAGTTGGATGCGGTTTGCAGCAGTTCGTCAGGTGGTCATCATCAGATTAATGTTGAAGGGAGTCAAGTTGACCTAAGGGAGTCAGGAAGACATTTGAGTCATGAAACTCGTGTTCGTAATATTTACGGGTTAATTTCCCCCTCAGTGAACATTGCTTCGCCATTGTAAACGCTAGCCGGTTGATGGTAATCCCTGTTTAATCAGTTAATCAGACGAAACTCTTAAAAGCATTGTGGGCAGAATGCAGAATTTCTTAATGCTAGAATGACGTGGTGCGTAGGTATAGTTTCCACTATGTTTCGAGAGGTTAGTAATAACATTTCACTGTGGGCTGCCCTGGGATACCTTACTGACTTCAACCGCTACTTGTGCATTTGTTCGGTAGATTTCTTTGAGACCGTCTTACTATACTCACAAAGAATTTATCTCGCCAGACATTATAGTTTAGCGATGTTCTCACAGCAGCGCTGATGAAGGTACATTCTTACGCGATGTTACGCCTTCTGTACTGGTAAATAGCGACGTTTCGGGCGCGCGTAGCTTGTCCATCTTCAGGTCAAGCTTTCCAAGGATAGTAGTATTGCTGTTCTTTGACTGCTTGACTTTGAAGATGTAGGTACTACGCTCCTCCGAAACGTCAGTAAGTGTATCGATCGACACGGCATGACTTCCGGTACCTTCCGTTCTTGCGCATGGAACAACTGGGCTCTCGTTGCACGATTATTTTTCGAAAATCTTTCGAGAAAATTCAATTTTTCTTAAATTATGACAAGAATAACGAGCGATATACGTGAGTACCTATGTACATTTACGTGTCGCTGAATTCTTAGATTGAGAACTGTTTTTCGAACAAAGATTGTAGAGAAAATCAAAACACATTGTGTGTTCAGTGACTCTTTTTTCTTCTTCGAAAATCATGGCGATTTTGAGATTATTTGGAAAAATAATGTAGAGCCTTAGAGGCCACAGATGACAATATGGCGCGTACGCTCTGCACGCTAGATGGCTAAGGCTACAAACGTAAAGGTAAAGTGATCCCGTTACAGGCCCGGTGTGGCCCAGAGGGTGGGTAGAGGGTTAATAATAATAATAATAATAATAATAATAATAATAATATTTATTTACTGCAATTGGGTTGTTACCCGGTGGCAGTGGTTATTTTACATTTACACTAAACATGAAATTGGTTACTGCTAGATTTAAGTC